>Ga0187877_1004804_pt1 | contig 10202 bp, 10 predicted proteins | sample June2016WEW_17_1_3_FD_132430 | JGI IMG/M metagenome (GOLD analysis project Ga0187877, IMG submission 132430) | Peatland microbial communities from SPRUCE experiment site at the Marcell Experimental Forest, Minnesota, USA - June2016WEW_17_100 | ecosystem: Environmental > Terrestrial > Soil >... | reverse complement strand
TCCCGGCTTCACGATCACTGGCACAGCGGTTACGGTCACACCCGGCGCAACCACGGGGAATACCTCCAGCATTGCCGTTACACCGTCTGGAGGCTTCACCGGCAGCGTTGCGCTGACGGCTGCCGTCACCTCCAGCCCGAGCGGCGCACTAGAGCCACCCACCTTGAGCTTCGGCTCGACCAGCCCGGTGAGCATCACCGGCGCCGCCGCCGGGACGGCCACTCTCACCATCTCCACTACGGCAGCCGGCGGCTGCATCGAGGCCAATCTCATTGACCGCAGTGTTCCCTGGTACCCCGCAGGCGGCGCGGCTCTGGCCTGCATCCTGCTCTTTGGCATCCCGGGGCGGCGCAGTTGGCGGAAGACGCTCGGCATGCTGGCTCTCCTCGTCACTCTCGCCGACGGTATGCTGGCGTGCGGCGGGGTGGGCGAAATGTTGTTAATTGCGGCCCCATCATTCCCGGCACCACGGCGGGAACCTACACCGTGACCGTAACTGGCACTTCAGGCTCGACCACGGCAACGGGCACGCTCACCCTCACCGTACAGTAGCTCGCAGATAATCAAGCCTGCCGCATCCTTCCCAGGGTGCGGCAGGCTCATGTGTAATCCAACCATAGCCTTCGAAGACAGATATTAGGACAGGACAAGGCTACAGATCTGACGGCCTGTTTTGATAGATTGCCGATTGCTCCCGAATCACAGCGCACTTGGAAAAATCTTGCCACTTTCTGAGCAGCGGGCCGCCACTGGGCCGAATAACGCCCTTGCCGGAAACACACCCACTACCGCTGGCTGGCGCAGACCCCTGTTCTTTATGCCTTGTTGGTTGAGGGTCGGAGTCCAATGAGAATTGGAGCCTTTGAAAACCGGGGACTGAACAACCCCGAGGGTCATGGTTGCGCAATCGGTAGTTTGATCTCGACTTCGAGGCCCTTGGGCGACCGATTGCGGCAATGGACGGCACCACCGCAAGCTTCGATGCAGGTTCGCACAATCGCCAGGCCCAGACCCACGCCGCCCGTCTCCCGCTGGCGCGCATACTCCGGGCGATAAAAGGGTTTGAAGACCGCTTCGAGTTCGGCCTCGGGAATGCCCGGACCATGGTCGGCGACGGTGATGGAAATCCTGCCGTCCTTTTCTTGTGCCGAGATAACGATGGGGCCACACTCCCCCGCATAACGAATGGCGTTGCGCACCACATTGGCGAGTGAACGGAACAGGTATTCCGGCTGGGCCATGACTTCTGTACGCTCATCCACATGGGTTTCGACGCGAGCCCCCTCGTCAGCCTCCCGCCCGAGAACGCGCCGAACCGTCTCCGCAACGTTCACGCGGGTCAAAGGAGTGGTGGGTGTGTTGAGCTGCGCCCGGGAGAAGAGGAGCAACTCGTTTACGAGTCCTGACATGTGCTCCACTTCCTCTTGCACACCGTCGACGTACTTCTTCTGATTGTCCTGGGCACGCTGGTCCAGGATTCCCAGCGATACCTGAATCCGCGCAATGGGGGAGCAGAGTTCGTGGGCGATGTCACTGAGAAACCGCCGTTGGCCGTGCACAAAACCGGAGAGCCGCTCCGCCATGCGATTGATGGCTTCACTCAACTGGCCGAGTTCGTCGCGGCGGCGGAGGGATAGCCGAGTTTCGAGTTTGCCTTCGGCAATCGCTCCGGTAGCGGCCGTAAGTTGGGAAATGGAATGCGTCAGACCTCGAATCAGGGGCAGCCAGCAAGCTGCGGAAACCAAAATCACCAAGATGGCCGTTGCCAGCCAGGGCGTGTAGTCGAAAAAAAAGGAATTCGTCCACAACGACGGCAACGTCCACACCAGCGTGGTCTCATCAGCCCTCATCGTGGATCGGTCGAAGATGGGAACGTGAGCGCCCACCCAATAGCGAGTGGGTGGACTGGTTCTGACCAGGAACGCGGGAAATGGCCGGGGCGGCGGTGGGTGACCGATGCCGGGAGGCTCCCTGTGCGGACCGCGTTCGCGCCGAACCTCTGCCAACACATCCTGCGGCAAAGTCACCGGGGGCCCTGCCAGTTGGGTCCCCTGGGCGTTGAAAAGGCACGCCGAAGCGTGCGTTGTGGACGTGTAGCCCGCAAGCAACCGGTCCCAATCATTTCGCTCAGTGTTCGGCAACTGCAGAGCAATGAGCCGCGAGACGGCCAGAAGGCGGTCCCGTCCCGGTGAGAGGAGGAGTGAGCCCAGATCAAGACGGTACTGATTGCGGACAAAGACGGCAAAAACCAGCACCAGCAGGAACACATTCAAGAATGAAAGCAGCAGGATCTTGACGGAGATGGAAACGCGCGCCTTCATGCCAGTCCTTCCGACTCCGGCTTGCGCAGCATGTAGCCCGCACTGCGCACCGTGACGATGAACTTGGGTGACTTGGAATCGTCTCCGAGCTTCTTGCGCAAAGACGAAATATGCACGTCAATCGATCGATCGAAAACATCAAAATTCCGGTCCCCGACTTCATTCAGGAGCTGTTCGCGCGTTCGCACACGGCCCGCCGCCTTGGCCAACGACATCAGGAGATCAAATTCGATGGCCGTCAAGGGCAGGGCTTGACCACTCAGGACTGCGCAACGCGCCTCCGGGTCAAGGTGCAGTTCACCCACGATGACTTGCGGCTCGCGGGGTTCCTCCTGCACACGCGTGACCTTGGAACGACGAATCGTGGCGCGGAGCCGGGCCAGTAATTCCCGTGTCGAAAACGTCTTGGGCAGGTAATCATCAGCGCCGAGTTCAAGACCCACGATGCGGTCAGCTTCCTCGCCGCGGCCCGTCAGCATCAGCACTGGCACGTTAGACTTGGCGCGCAGGCTACGTAGCACGTCAAAGCCGTTCATGCCCGGCAACATCACATCCAGAATGATGGCGGAAAACTGCTGGCGCGCCGCCGCCTCGAGGCCTTCCGGCCCCGTGTGCGCAGCGGTCACCTCATACCCGAGTGGCTCCAGATACTCGCGAATCAGGCGGCAAAGCTTCACGTCATCATCCACGATAAGAATTGGAACGAGCGAGTCTGCGGAATTGTCGCTTCGGGCCGACATAGTCAACCTGCGGCCATTTTAGCACCGGGAAGTGAGCACCCCGGCCGATTTTTACCATAGCTTAACAATTCTCTTCTTTACGCACACATTGCCTTTACGTGGGGGGATTCAAATGGAGTTGTATATTGGAGATCTTAAAATGTCAGATTCAGTGAATTTGTTTCGACGTTCGATCCTTGCCGCCTTGGCGCTATTTCTCATTGCAGTTTGGGGACTTGCGCAGTCGGAAGCAGGAAATGTCCAGGGTCAAGTCACAGACACATCCGGCGCTGCGATTCCGGCAATAACCGTCGTGGCCATTGACGCTACCGGGGCATCGCACGCAATCCAAACTGACGGAGAGGGCCGCTATACTTTCCCCCAACTAGCTCCCGGAACTTATACCCTACGCATTCAGCTCAAAGGCTTTGCCAATTTCGAAAAGACGGGCGTGGTGGTCACCCCCGGCCAGACTCAGACGGTCAATGCGCAAATGGTTGTGGCGCTGGAGAAGCAGCAGATCACGGTGGAAGAAAGTAGCGTCAATGTAAGCGTCCAATCTGAAAACAACGCCAGCGCTCTGGTGCTGAAGGACAAGGACTTGGATGCGCTTTCCGATGACCCCGACGAGTTGTCGTCCCAGCTCCAGGCACTGGCGGGCCCTGCCGCCGGGCCGAATGGCGGGGAAATCTACATAGACGGATTCACGGGCGGCCAGCTTCCGACGAAATCCTCCATCCGGGAAATTCGCGTGAATCAGAATCCCTTCTCAGCGCAATATGACAAGCTTGGATACGGGCGCATCGAGATTTTCACCAAGCCGGGCACGGACAAGTGGCACGGGCAGGGAATGGGCATGTTTAATGACTCTGCTCTCAACTCGCGCAACCCCTTTGTAAGCCAGGAGCCGGGCTACCATCGAGAATTCATGGACGGAAGCCTGGGGGGACCGCTCAGCAAAAAGGCCTCTTTCTTTATCGATGGCGGGCGCCGGGATATGGCGGGGAACTCGATTGTCAGTGCGGTGATCTTGGATCCGAATCTACAGCAGACGCCGTTTAGCCAAGCGGTGCCCAATCCCAACACGAACATGAATCTGAGCTCCCGGGTGGATTACCAACTGACCTCGAACAACACCCTCACCGCGCGCTATCAGTTTTTTGACGCCAACAGCAAGAATAACGGAATCGGCCAATTCGCCTTGGCAGCGCAAGGCTACAACACCCAACAAAGCGAGCACAACATCGAGCTCAGCGACTCGCAGGTCATCAGCGCGCGCGCCGTTAACGATTTGCGCCTGGAGTATGCATATGACACAAATAATCAACTTCCCCTGAGCCAGGCCGCCACCGTACAAGTTCAGGGAGCGTTCACGGGAGGGGGGACTTCCCAAGGCAAGCTTTTGGACACGGAGAACCACGTCGAAATCCACAACCTCACTTCTATTACCAGTGGGAAACATTACTTTTCGTTCGGCGGAAGGGTGCGAGATGTGAATGAGTGGAATAGTTCCACCGGGAATTTCAACGGGACCTTCACCTTCGCATCGCTGGCGGCCTATCAATCCTCGGAAGCCGCCCTTTTGGCCTGTCAGCAGGCCGGGCAAAGCGCTTGCCAAGCCAGCGGTGCGAGTCAATTCTCGCTCACGGCCGGAAATCCCGTAGCGGCGGTCAATTGGATCGACTTGGGGCTCTACGCGGAAGATCAATGGCGCCTGCGGCCCAATATGTCGCTCAATCTGGGACTCCGTTACGAGACGCAAAATTCCATTCACGATCGCATCGACTTCGCCCCACGAGTGGGATTCGCCTGGGCACTCGGCCATGGCAATAACACGAAGACTGTCCTCCGCACCGGTTTCGGCGTTTTCTACGACCGGTTTCAGGAAAGTCAGGTTCTCGAAGCAAAGCGTTTGAATGGCGTGAATCAAACGCAGTATATCGTTACGGATCCTGACTTCTTTCCCAACATTCCGCTCCCTAGCGCTCTCGCGCAGATGTCCGCGAACACCACAGCGAACACGACCTATCAGATCGATTCCAATTTGCGGGCGCCCTACACCGTCCAAGGCGCGATAGGAGTGGAACGGCAAGTTACGAAGAACGCCACGGTATCCGTCACCTATCTCAACTCGCACGGCGTTCATCAGCTCATGACCAGGAACATTAACGCGCCACTTCCTGGCACTTTCGTCTCATGCTCCGCGGGCGATACCACCTGCACGCCATCCGCCGGCACACGACCCTACGGGGACGTTGGGAACATTTACCAATATGAGTCGGATGGCCTCTTCAATCAGAATCAGCTCATCACGAACATAAATGTCCGTCTGGGCACTAAATTTTCCTTGTTCGGGTTTTATTCCCTGAACTTTGCTAACAGCAACACATCGGGAGTCAGCTCCTTCCCTTCCAATTCATATGATGTCGCGTTGGATTACGGCCGCGCCGCGTTTGACATCCGGCATCGCTTGTTCTTGGGAGGATCTTTTTCGCTGCCCAAAGGAATCCGGCTGAGCCCGTTCATGATGGCGAACTCGGGGACGCCGTTCAACATCACCACGGGCCAAGACAATAATGGTGATTCCATCTTCAACGATCGTCCCGCATACGCTCCCGCCGGAGCCACGGGAACAGATATCGTCAAGAGCAAGTGGGGAACGTTTGATACCAATCCCCAAGCAGGCGAGACCATCATTCCTGTCAACCTTGGGACAGGGCCGGGGCAATTTTCCCTAAACCTCCGGCTGAGCAAGACGATCGGTCTTGGGCGGAAAACCGAGAGCAGAACTATCGGAGGTCCAATGGGGCCTCCGCCGGGCGGTGGACGGGGTGGACCGCCGGGAGGGGGTGGTGGCCCCGGCGGAGGTCTTGGCCCCGGAGGGCTGAGCGGCGGCGGCGGACGTGGCGGGCCCCCAGGACAGAATGTAAGTTATCGCTACAATCTGACCTTGGGCATCGGGGCAATGAACGCCTTCAACATTGTGAATTTGGGGGCGCCCGTTGGCCAACTTAGTTCGCCGCTTTTTGGCAAATCGAATTCGCTGGCAGGGGGCTTCGGCCCCCCAGGTGGTGGAAACCGCCGGATCGACTTCCAGATAGCGTTCAGTTTTTAATCGCTGGTCGCATTGAAGAGGGCAGGCTGGACGCACAGAAAGAAAACACGTTTACGCCTGAACCACGGTCGTTGAAGCGCCCCGTCGTGCGTGCAGAATCGCGGATTAATCCTGCCCAGCATCGGTTAACCCATGGCGACTACCGATGAGCTATTCCCTCGAACCGCGTTTTGGGACACCGATCCGCCCAGCGGGCCATTCAAAGCTCACTTTCTGAAGGGCGCGACAACACGTCCAGAACGGTCGCAACGCCCTGCAGGGGGCTGGGCAAAGCTACGTCACGACGTTGCTCGCGCCGGCGCGCCAGCTTCAGCGCGTCGCGTGGTGGTGTGCTGTAAGTTGTAGTCATGGCAACCAACCCATCCGCCTATCAATCAAGAGAATTACCACAACGGCTATTGGAATGGACGCGAATCAAAGCCGCCCATTCTGTCAGTCCGGAGAGAGGTTTCTCCGACATGTTGTCCCACGTCGACCGTATTCACCTTGACAAGCTTTGAAGAGTTTGTTAGAAGGAGGTCGAGTTTCCCCTTCTGATTAGACTGTGAAGGACCAAGCGCAGATGAGCAAGGTTCAAGGATCCTCATATTCTTCGACCTCGCTTCCACTCATTGCATCTCTGAAGGAACTCACCATGGCACAAAACAAGAATAGGGGGAAAGGATAGAAGGATAGGAGGTATCTAACAAGGAAGCGAAGAATGGAGCACAGAAGGTGCTTAGTAAGTCCGTTGATGTGACCGGTGTCGCGGGCGGTCGTTGGCAAGAGTTTAATCTTTGCGGCTCGGCGGGCTGCCGCGGTAGCACGAATGGGGGGCCTCCCTCCCGAGCCGAAACCGCTCCCTCAATTTCTGCTATGAGTGTTTGCGATGAAATGGAAACGCACTTGTTTTTTCGCATTCACATGTGTCCTGGCCGTGCCGGCGTTTGTCTCCCGGGTTGGCAGTGGGGCAAGCAAGAAACTTGCGCAAATTGCCTTCTCCGTGACGGTCACGGTAACCGCCCAAGATAGATATCAAGAGCCGTGGGGCGGCAACGGCGTCGAGACAGTCAGGAATTTCGGCTCGGCGGAAAACCGCACTCTGCAAGGCCGTTGGATCAAAGGGGTGCGTCTTCTCTCCCTCCGATTGCCTATTCCACTTGGTTAGAAAGGACAACTGCATATGGGAACATCCAATCAATCTCCCCAAACTCCCTTGGGGAATAATGCGTCATTGCCACATCCTCAAAAAGGAAAAAAGATCTGGGTGGTAACAGCGGTCTTGCTTGTGTTGCTCGCAGCCGTGGCAGCCGCTGTGTTGTACTTTGCCAAGCGAGGTCACCACGGCGAACTGGAATCAAGCGCGCCGGCCCAACCCGCGCCCGCAAGTGTTGCCGCCGACCCCAACACGCTGAGCCTCTCACTGCCGGAATCTGAAACGGCCCAGGCCTTCGAGGGAGCACTACGGCTGTTGGAGAAAGCCCCCACGGAAACCTACGACGTTTCCGCCGCCGCCAAGTTACTGGGAGACGATATCGACAAGAACTTCGCCTTCGTTCGCGACAACTTTGCGTTTGATCCTTACGTAGGCTGTTTGCGCGGCGCACAGGGGACCTTGATGACGGGAGCCGGCAACGATGTTGACCGCAGCTTACTATTGGCAGCACTGCTCAAGAACAGTGGTCACGACGTGCGGCTGGCGCGAGGCACGCTCAGCGACACTGACGCGGCGCGCTTGCTCGCTCGGGCCCAGCAGCCGCCTGTGCCGCGCCCGAGTTCCGACCTGAGCGTCGAGGAGGCCGCAGCCATCACCGGATTGCCGGCCGCTGAGCTGCAAAAGCTCTCCGCCCGGGCAAAGTCCATCGCGCAGGAAGTCGGTCAGAACCTTGATGCCCGTGTCCAGACGACGTCGATTTCATTCAGCAGAAGCTCCAGGGGGCCGGCATTCATCTCGAGCCCGGCGCCGGTGTCTCGGCCGATGCGGTGCGCAGTCACGTGTGGGTGCAAGTGCAAGTGGAAGGTACCTGGAAGGATCTCGATTCTTCGTTCCCCGACGCGAAGGTCGGCCAGCGCTTTGCCGAACCCGAAGGGGACGCCGTCGCGGCGGACTCCCTCCCTGATGACTGGTACCAGACCCTGCGCCTTCGCGTCTTGTCGCTTGGGCCCGGCGCCAGCGACCCTGATGAAATACTTAACCACCAATTCCGTGTCGCCGACATGGTGGCGCAGCCGGTCGATCTCGTTTTTGCACCACAGGATCGTGATGACCCGCTTGCAGCCAACACCTTTCAACCCACGCTGTTCGCGGGGGCGAACCGATACACCGGTACCAACATCGAGCTCGGTCCCACAAAAGCGGCTGGCGACATTGCGGGCGGGATGCTCGGCGGGCTGGGGGGCGGAGGTGAAGAAGAAGCGGGGAAAGAAAGTGAGAAGCCTCTACCCAAAATTCTGATTGAAGTCACTCTGGAGGGACCCGGGGCCTCACCCGAGCGCATAACGCGCCTCGTTGCGGATACCTCCGACGTTCAAGATTCAGCCCAGCGCATCCCAGAAATGCGCGATCAGTTGGTTTCCCTTTATGAATTCGTGGTGGCCGTGGGCCCTGTCCCTTCCCAATGGGTGGGGAGCCAGGTCTTGAGTTTTTTCAACCAGCTTGCGAGTCATGATGAAAAGAATCGAATGGTCATCCCGATTGACCTCCTCAATCTGGCCATGGCCGCCACGCAGAGCGACAGGCGCGGGGATCAACCGCGCCGGTATTACGCGCGACCACTCTTGCTCGCGCAACGCGTGCGCTTTCGCCATGGGCCGGGAGGGCGGCTCACCTTTGCGAAGACAATTGATATCCTTCACAACCGCGTTGAGTTCCTGAGCGGAGATGCACTGGCGGCCGTACGCCAGGGAGCGCTGGAGACCGAACTCGAACGGGCGGCACTTCCGGGCCTGGAGGTTCTGAACACCTCCACGGTGTTCGAGAGAGCCCCGGCGGGGCTTGTCCGGGTGCTGGGTCCCGGCAACGCAGCGGAACTCGACAAGATGGACCTCCGTGCGGATGCGAAGGCGCGGATAGCCGAGGATTTGGCCTCCGGTTATGCGGTGATTGCTCCATCGGCGGGTGTGCAGATTGCCGGAATGCCCGCCGTCGGCTGGTGGCGCGTCCGTCCCCTCGGGGGCGAGACCGTGGGCCGCATGCAGAGCGGTGAGGGCCAGGGGATGGTCGAGAAAGCCATCACGGAAGGAGGCAAATACCTGCCCAGCGCGTATTCGGCCGCCGCCAACGCCTATTGCAAGCATGTGGGGAGCACCGGTGGATGGTGCAACCCGTGTCTGATCGCGGGGGCAGGTCTCCTCGGCAGTGCAATCGGAGTCTACGGCTGGGCGATCGCGTCGGGCTGGGGTGCGGGCCAGATTGCCTTCACCTTAGGCGCAGGGGCCTACGGTGCATGGGGCAAAGGAGCAGCCTGCGGCGGTTGGGCCATTAACTCAGGCCAGAGTGCAATCGCCCAGTGAGCGGATTTGCGTGTGCCTGCGGCATACCGTCGCGGTGGGCTCGAAGTTGCCTGGCCGGCGCCGCATGACGTCGCAGGACGAAGCGCCCCGGGTCGCGTCGCGGCCATCGATCGGAGAGGCCAGGGGGGCGGTGGGTCAGTTTGCTGTAGCGGCGCTCTATGAGCGCCGGAAGCTGTTAAAGCAAAAGCCGGCGGTCATAGGCCCCCGCCACAAGAGAGCGGAACTGACCCCCTACCGGCCAGGGAAGCGCTATGGTGTAAGACCCGAGTACGACAGGGAGGTGACTAGAACCACGCCGTCAACCAATGTATCACCGGCTACCAACTCCTCGATGAGTGTTCCGCCGCCGGCGGGGCGCAAGGGTGCTACTTGGATGGCGCTGGGCCTGGCCCTCGTCGCCATTGTGGTCATGTTGGCCGGCGCGATCTACATGGCGCGGCAAGGCTGGCTGAGCGCGCTGGGTCGCTCCTTGCCTGGCGGCTCGCGGGGGAGGGAGGGGAGCGCACAGGCCGCAAGCGTGTTCAACCTTGAAGGACTCTCTCCCGACGAGAAGAC
>Ga0187877_1004794_pt1 | contig 10213 bp, 14 predicted proteins | sample June2016WEW_17_1_3_FD_132430 | JGI IMG/M metagenome (GOLD analysis project Ga0187877, IMG submission 132430) | Peatland microbial communities from SPRUCE experiment site at the Marcell Experimental Forest, Minnesota, USA - June2016WEW_17_100 | ecosystem: Environmental > Terrestrial > Soil >... | reverse complement strand
TGCATTCCCTGGCGCTGCCTGGTCTCAAATAGTCAGTGCTCCTTCACAGAATCACTCAAGTGACAACTACACTCTCAAAGTCGATGCAAATCTGGTTATCTTGAGCACGACAGTCGTGGACAGTCACAATGCGCTTGTTTCCGGACTTAATAAAAAAGATTTTCAGGTCTATGAAGATCATGTTCTTCAACAAATCACAGATTTCAGCCATAAGATCTCCCGGTTACAGTAGGCCTGGTTATCGATAACAGCGGAAGTATGGCGTCGAAGCGCTCAGATGTGATTGCCGCGGCAATGTCGTTCGCTCGTTCCAGCAATTCGCAGGACCAGATGTTTGTGGTCAATTTCAATGAGCATGTGTCATACGGCCTGCCAGCCGGAATTCCGTTTACAGATAAGCTTGACCAGTTGCAGCTCGGGCTTTCTGATATCACGGCAATAGGAGAGACCGCCCTTTATGATGCGATAGCCGTGGCTCTCGATCATCTCAAGCAGGGCAGTTGCGACAAGAAAGTGCTTATCCTAATCAGTGATGGCGGCGATAATGCAAGTAAGCACAATCTTGCCCAGGTTATTGAAATGGCCAGGCATTCCGGAGCAATCATCTACGCGATCGGCATCTTCGATGAACAGGACGGCGATCAGAACCCAAGCGTGCTCAAACGATTTGCGAAAGAAACCGGCGGCCAGGCATTCTTTCCACAATCCTCGAAGGAGCTATCTTTAATCTGTGAAGGGATTGCACACGATATTCGTAATCAGTACACATTAGCTTACGTTCCCAAGATTCTAAAGCAAGATGGCGGGTATCGGGTCATCGATGTGAAGGTTAGCTCGCCGGATCGCGGCCGCTTATCGGCTCGCACACGGGCTGGTTACTTCGTGCCATTGACGCCCCCTCCACCAGGATCTGTGACAGTTGGACATGATTCCCATAACTGAGCCAAAGACGTTCACAACGCGAAACCAGCGGTTCATGCGCTGGACGCGAAACATTTTGCTAGTCAGCGGTATTCTCGCGTTTTCATATGTTGTGTTCACATTGGTCAGTGCAAGGATCTATCAGAAAAACGCCGTGTTAGCTCTGGATAAACAGATTCAAGCGGAAGAACAGCACAAGATAGTGCAACCTGTTCTCGCAATTAAAGAAGGCGATGTTCTTGGCCGCATTGAGATTCCAAGGATTGGAGTATCGGTAGCTGTTCTGCAAGGGACGACATGGAGAACTTTGCGATTGGGTGTAGGCCACATCAAAGGAACGGCGCTCCCCGGCGAGCCGGGGAACATAGGAATCGCCGGGCACCGGGATACCTACTTTCGCGCACTGAAAGACATTCACAAGGATGACGAGATTCAGCTTGAGACTGCCACTGGAATCACCACATACGAAGTAGATTGGATTCGGATCACTTCCCCGAGCGACAATGGCGTTTTGGCCCCTACAACTGAATCTTCCCTAACGCTTGTCACCTGCTATCCGTTTTACTATATCGGAGCAGCTCCGGAACGATTTATTGTTCATGCGCACAGGCAATAGCGACAGGATAGCTTTTCTCAATCCCGCGTCACGACTGAATGTTTACGCTTTACAACCTCGACGATCAAAATGACTGGCTCAAGAATGGTTTCAACTTTTGAGACTGCGAGCTCAGATCAGCTCTGACCGCTGAAAAGAGCGGCTTTTGCGCGTTATGATCCGGCAATTGGTCGAGAAGAACCACATTGAGCAAAGATTTGTTTACCTGGATGCGGCCGTTGTAATTGATATAACCGAGAGCGCGAAAGCGATTCATGAAGAAACTCACCCGCGACCGTGTTGTTCCGATCATTTCCGCCAGAGTTTCCTGTGAAATGGGAGGAATGAAGGTGTCCCGCTCGCCGGGCTTGCCGAATTCCGCCATGATCAGAAGAATCCTCGCCAGACGCTTTTCGCTGGAATTGAAAAGTTGATCAACAAGATCCGCCTGAGTTCGCATACTGCGATTCAGCATGAATTTCAGAAAGAAGTCCGCAAATACCGGTTCGTCATGCATCACGTGGGCCATCTCTCCCCTGGTGATCTTGAGCGCGGTGCATGTATTGATAGCTGAAGCTGTCGCCAGGCGCAATCCAGGAATGGACGCCAGGGACTCCTCTCCAACGAAATCGCCGACAGAAAGGAGCGTGATTGTGGCTTCTTTGCCGTTCTGCGCAACGACAGTGAGTTTTGCCCGGCCTGTCTGGAGATAGAAAACGGTATCGGCCAGATCTCCCTGGGAGAAAAAGGTCTCTTTAGGCTCCAGATGAACGATTTTGCGGCCAAGTCCCGCGTTTGCAAGAAAAGCTACGCAGTCAAATGCAATTCGTGTGTTTCTGTTCTTCAAAATAACGCCCCATTCTAGACAGTTTGTCCGGTGTGTGGATGAACGCCCAGGAAATAGCCTCTTTGGCTTTGAAAATTCCAGCGCTTGTGGCGAATTCATCAAGGACTGGAGAGGAGAAACTTCAGTCAGGAATACCTGAGTGCGACTCGCATCTTGGTCTCTGCAACGCAGTTCCGAGCGGCTTAAGGGAGGTTCGGCGTCACATCAGGCAAACATCCCTTTGCTTGAGGGCGTTTACAGCCATGTGTTTGCAATTATCTCGTTTGGCTCAGGCTTATGTCTGTTCTGTTCCGCACACTTCAACATATATATAAAAAAATATCAGGCTCAGAATCTTGGTCTGTCTGGATGATGCCAGGACAATAGTGCTATGCGCGCTCATCATTGGCGACCTGTGCTGCTGTCATCGCTACCGCCATTCCATAAAGCGCCCTTATGGAATCTTCACGCCACTCTAAGGCTTGGCCGAGCGAAGAAGCAAGAGCGGACATTGCACCAGCTTGACAACCTTCTCAGCAATCGAACCGAAAACCAGCGGATGCCAGCCGGAGATGCCGTGGGTGGAGATAACGACCATGTCGATATGTTCGCGCACAACCACCTCCATGATGCTCCCCGCTACGTCATTTCCAACTTCGACGCTGGAACACGCCTTGACTTTCCTGGCCGCAAGGGCAGCATGGCACTTGGCCAGATGCTGTTCTGCAAATGTTCTTGCCGCCTGGATGAATTCGGTTTCAGGGATCAGGTCAGGGAGAGTGGTAGTGGGAAAGAACGGAATGACATTTACAAGATGGAGTTCGGCATGAAAATGCTGAGCAAGGTCCGCTGCCATCTCCAAAGCAGCTTGAGACGATGGGCTAAAGTCGATGGGCAACAGAATCTTCGTGGGAATCGCAGGGAAAGCACGAGCTTCAGACATGACAGTCTCCTCGCCGAACTACTGAATTAGCTGGAGTCTTATTCTCGGCAATGATGAGAGCAAAAGCTGTGCTCTTTTAGACATGTTTTGCGTAATCACAAACGCTGATAGGGGCAGTTTTGTGTCACCGTGTGACTCGGAAGCAGCACATATGCTTCCATGCGGCTGCGAGCAAATGTGACCATCCAGAGAGGTTCATACTCTGTCAACATCTATTGAGGTGCAGCTAAACGCTGCATTTGTTCTTGACAGAGCCAGATGTATCAGGAGAGCCGATGCTGACCGAAGACGAAACCTTGACGACCTCCATGAAGATACCGAATTCGCAGTCTATGCTTGCCTTCTATGGCGATCTGGCCGGAATACTTGGATTCCGCTCGATCAACGAGCCTATCGACAAAAAGGTCCGCCGAGTATTGTTTATGCTGCTGGTAGCTGTAGTCATGGCATGTTTGTCAGTGATGGCTGGGTCGCAATCACTACCCTATGCGGGAGACTCCTCTGACACTCAAGCAAGCACAACCTCTAGCCAGATTGATCTGACGTATGTGCGCCCGACGCAGAGAATAAAGATCATCAACTACGTTTTCGACGCGTTCGGTCCGTACCCTATTGCCGGAGCCGCGTTCGGCGCCGGCATTAACCAGGCAACCAATTCTCCGCCGGAATGGAATCAAGGCGTTAAGGGTTACTCCAAGAGATTCGGGTCCGACTACGGCATAGCAATGGTAGCCACAACGACGCGCTACGGGCTGTCAGAGGCCTTTAAGCAAGACGCGATGTACTACCGCTGCGAGTGCAGAGGCGTGTTTCCGCGGCTGAGCCATGCCATAATTTCGACCTTGACAGCGCGCCGCGGCAGAGACGGCCATCGTGTCTTTTCTATTCCTGCGCTCGTCGGGCCGTATGCGGGCACGATGACCGCCGTCTATGGCTGGTACCCCAACCGCTACGGCGCCAAGGATGCATTTAGAATGGGCAACTACGGTTTGCTGGCATTTGCCGGCGAGAATATTGCCCTGGAATTCATCTATAGCGGACCCCATTCCTTGCTTTCACGCATGCATCTTAACAATAGGCACGGCGCGCTAGAACCCGGTCCAAACCATTGAGTAACAGCGGAATCATTACCGTCACAGCCATCAACCCGCCGCTTCCGGGGCGGCGGAATATGCTCATGAACACCGCTGCGAGTTCTGCAGTCGGGCTGGTTGAAGGCTTCTTCGAGTGGTTCGGCAATCTGGGCATCTTCTTCTGGCAGGTACTGCGCGCGGCTGTAACGCCGCCGTATGAGTGGCGTGAGCTAATCCATCAACTCGACGAGGTTGGATCGAAGTCTTTTCCGGTAGTCGTCATGGCCGGCTCCGCTATCGGCGTAATTATCTCGCTGGAAGCACGTTACAGTCTAAGTCGATTCGGCGCTAAATCCATGTTTCCCGCCACTCTCGTGTACTCCGTGATCCAGGTGATGGGTCCGATCATCACCGGCCTGGTAGTAAGCGGGCGTGTGGGAGCCGGCATTAGCGCGGAACTTGCATCGATGAAAGTTACCGAGCAGATCGACGCCATTGAGGCATCGGCAATCAATCCTTATCGGTATCTGGCAGCGACACGAATTCTGGCCTGCATCCTGATGCTGCCGTTGCTGACCCTTATCTCCGATGGATGCGGCCTGTTGATGGGCTGGTTTGCGCAAACACTGGTCGAGCCGCTCTCGTTTCATCAGTTCATCCAGGACGGCTTCAAGGGCGCGACTTTTAGTACGTTCCTGCCCCAGACATTCAAGACCTCTGTGTATGGCCTGATTATCGGGCTTATAGCGTGCTTTCAAGGAATGCGAACACGCGGTGGAGCTGAGGGCGTTGGCCGAGCTGCCACAAACTCGGTGGTTCTCGCATCGCTCTTCGTGATTCTGGCCGATGTTGTCCTGGTGAAATTCATTCTGGTTGTCTTCCCTTAACCCTTAACCCTTTACGCACCATTTGTGAGATATGAATGGCCACAACCTGTGACATCGCGATGAAGCAAGAGCGATCTGAAGAAGATGGCTGTGCGCCGGTTATCGCGGTCAATAACCTGCGGAAGACCTTTGGAAGTCACATGGTTCTCAACGGAATTAGCCTGAGCGTGAACCGCGGGGAAACATTGGCCGTGCTAGGACGTAGCGGCACGGGAAAAAGCGTTTTGCTGCGGTTGATCATCGGCCTGGAAACACCCGACTCGGGATCGGTTTGCATCCATGGCCAGAATATTGTTGGCCTGGCTCTTGACCGGATGGGCGAGATCAGGAAGAAGATGGGCTTTTTGTTTCAGCATGCAGCGCTTTACGATTCGCTCACTGTGGCTGAAAACGTGGCGTTTCCCCTTGTACACCACAGGAAAGATATGTCCAGCTCTGAGCGCAGCAAACGTGTGAAGCAGTTACTCGCTGAGGTGGGCATGGAAGGCAACCTTGATACGATGCCTTCCGATATCTCAGGCGGGATGCAAAAACGCGTTGGCCTGGCGCGCGCGCTCGCGCTGGAGCCGGAGATTCTGCTTCTTGACGAGCCCACTGCAGGCCTTGATCCCATCAGCTCGGGCGAGATCGACGATTTGATTCTCAAGCTGCAGCGTGAGCGTCGGATGGCATCCATTGTAGTAACACACGACCTGCACAGCGCCAGAACGACTGCCAACCGTTTGGCTCTGCTGGATAAGGGAAATGTTGTAATCGAAGGCACGTTTAAAGATCTTCAACAGAGCGATATCGGATTCGTTGAAGATTTTCTGAAACTGTCGTAGGAGGATATATGTCGAGAGTAGCGCGGCTGGGAGCATTCATCGTTTTGGCGCTGGCAGTTCTGGCTGCCGGGGTCTTCATTATCGGAGGCAAGAACTATCTGTTTCGCTCCACTTACCAACTGAAAGCGCAATTCGACAATGTGGCGGGCCTGGCTAATGGAGCCGACGTGCAGGTAGGCGGAGTTCACAGCGGAACTGTGCATAGCATCGATTTACCTCATAAGCCAGGTGAAAAGGTCACGGTGGTCATGGATCTCGACAGATCGACACACGAGATCATCAAGCGGGACTCCGTGGCTTCAATCGAAACTGAAGGAGTGTTGGGTAATCAGTTCGTGGCCATTTCGTTTGGATCTGCCGGGCAAGCCGAAGTAAAAGATGGCGATCTCATTGAGAGTGAACCTCCGCTTTTGATGGCGGATATGCTCAAGAAGGCGAACGGAATGCTGGATAGCGGCCAGCAAGCCACTGAGCATCTGAATTCGGTTAGCGCCAAGATCGACTCGGGACAGGGAACTATAGGTGCGCTGGTGAACGACAAGCAACTCTATAACAACCTGGAACAGACAACGACTACGCTACACGCCACGATGCTCCAGGCGCAAGTCGGCGTGACAGACTTCCAGGAAAATATGGAAGCGTTGAAGCATAACTTTCTTTTGAGCGGGTATTTCAGAAAGCGTGGATACGAAGACTCCGCCGCTTTGTCAGCACATAAGATTAGCTGGCTTCCGCTCGGTACGCCTCTGAAGGCGTTTACCTACACAGCGAGGCAACTCTTCGATGCTCGCGATTCGGCCAAGCTGAAGAATGAGAAGACTCTCAACGCCGGCGGCGAGTACCTGGCAGAGAATCAATTTGGATTTGCTGTAATCGTGGTTTCAACAGGCATGGAAGGCGATACCCAAAAGGACTTGGTGCTTACCGAAGCCAGGGCTATGGTTGTGCGTGAGTATTTAGTCGAAAACTTTGGATTTGACGACAGCCAGCTTAAGACCTTGGGAATGGGTAAGCAGGCAGATGCAACCCTGGAAGCGGATTGGGGCTCGATCCAGATTCTCATCTTCCCCGTAGGAACAGAAATACCTGTGAACAAACTGACGCCGGTTGTCAGCGCACCAGTAACAGATTCCGACAGCCCGGTTCAGGTCACTTCTGTGGCTGCTCAGAAACAATAGAGAGTTACACGATGAGCGGAATCTGTAATTGTTCGCTTCAACAGAAGCCTTCCGCTTAAGCATTGCTCGGGTATTCCGAAAATGGAGAAGAGATGACCGGCAGCAAACACAACCTCGAAGGAAATAGCGGTAATAGTGGTGAGCCGGATCCCGGCCCATACTGGAGGCGTATGCATAGTGACTGGCGCTTCTGGGTCGGCGCAGTCTTCATGGTAATGGCTATCGCCATCTACATTCTGAGTGGAGACCTGGCGTGGGTTCCACGAGGCCTGCCACGACATCCACTTCCGTAGGATAGGCAGCATACATCTTCGTGTGTGTCTGTCTAGTCACACAAGCACTTCAATCTTGAGACAGATCTTTCACTCGTACTGTGCGACAAATTCGTTGGAGATTGTGATCCATCGTAATCTGGACCAGATCAGCAAAGAAATGGCTTGCCAGTCTTGAAGCTTGAAATGGCATTGCAAGAGTTCCAAGGCGGATGAATGGTAAAAAAGCTGATTGTCTTTGATCTTGACGGAACACTCGCCGCCAGCAAATCGCCTCTTGATGCTGAGATGTCGAGTCTTCTGCATGACCTGCTCAGCGTTGTCAAGGTGGCGGTCATCTGCGGAGGCGCATGGCTGCAATTTCAAAAACAGTTGCTCTCCAATCTTCCCCAGGACAATCGCCTCGTTAATCTTTCATTGCTCCCGACGTGCGGAACAAAATTCTTCCAGTACGCAGAGGATTGGAAGCTGCTCTATTCAGAAGACTTCACGGCGAATGAAAAAGAGAAGATCGTCAGTTCCCTGAAGAAAGCAATCGAAATAGCGGGCTTTCCTGCCGAAAGAACCTGGGGAGAAACCATTGAAGATCGTGGAAGTCAGGTGACATATTCCGCACTTGGCCAGCTGGCCCCCTTGGAAGAAAAGAGCAAATGGGATTCAGATTTTGCAAAGCGGAAGAAGATTAAAGCAATTCTGGATACTCTTATTCCCGAGTTTTCCGTCCGAATGGGTGGCGCGACTTCCATTGATGTTACTAAACCCGGCATTGACAAAGCCTACGGAATCAAAAAGCTGCGAGACATTCTCGGCATTTCATTGAAAGAGATGATATACGTCGGAGATGCCTTGTTTCCTGGGGGAAATGATTATCCGGCTGAACAGGCAGGAGTTGTTTCCATTCCCGTTCAAGGCCCCAGTGAGACCAAACGTGTGATTGAAGCGATCATCGCTTGTTTGGACGACGGTCAACAGGTGCGATTCTGTAAGGTGGATGAATGAGTGAATTCACTCTGCGCCGCCTGGAGATGGTGATGGAGCCGGAGGCGGAAAACTCTTTGGAGGCCGAAGGCGTTCTCAATCCGGCAGCCGCTCGCGGCCCGGATGTTGAACTGTATCTATTTTCCGCGAATGGTCGCAAATGGGATGGCCGACAACCGCATTGGTGTGGTGCGCCTTTACCTGCCGGATCGCCTGCCGGCAGGAGAGGGCGCCGACTCGCAGGAAGCAACGGCGTGATTATACCCACCGTCGAAAACCTACTTTTTCAACCTTTATCCTGTGCATTATAGCTCAGCTATTTGTTTACCACTTTGGAACAATAAACATGAAGAAAAATGACCGTTTTTCTCTCTCCACTGGCTCCTGAGCTAAGGCAAATCAATGGATTTGTGCCCTTTTAGCCGCCCAGGTTGTGCAAGGGCACAAAAGACCGTCATTTTTCATAAGACCGGCGCAATTTCCGTTTTTGCATATGCAACTTCAGAAATGAGCCAGGCAAGAAGCAAGCAATTTAACACGAATCTGTCGAACGCCTCGAAGATTCCTTGAGTGTGGACAAGTCCACATAATGATTGGAGAACATGAAATGCCACTTGTCACTGTAGTTATCGTGCTTGCAGTAGTCGGCCTGTTGCTATGGCTGGTCAACCGCTACATACCCATGCAGGGGCAAATCAAGGCCATTTTGAATGGCGTTATAGTGATTGCCGTGGTTCTGTGGCTTCTGAAGGTTGTCGGTCTCTTTGACAACCTTTCTCAGTACCGTATCGGACATGATACGCCACTCATTCCTGTTGTCATCACGCTGTGTGTAGTCGGCCTGTTGTTATGGCTGGTGAACCGTTTCGTTCCCATGCAGGGTCAAATCAAGGGAATTCTGAATGGTGTCGTCGTAATAGTCGTCGTCCTGTGGCTTCTCAAAGTATTCGGCCTCTTTGACTACATTTATAAGTTCCGCGTCGGGCATTGAAAGATCAACCTGCTAAGACCCAGCAGATTGTGCCCGCCAAAAACGAACGTTCACCGCTGTACGGCAGAGTTCTGTCTGTAGGAGAGATCTTTTTAAGCTCAAGCTGTGATTTGTAGTAGAAAGTTTCCGAGCGGCGGAGTTGGACTGATTCTCTTGATTATTGTTCTTCTCCTGGTTCTTGGCCGGATATGAAGTTGAAAGGAGGGCACGATGTCGCTTTCTGAGATGATACATTCTGAGAAGCCTGGCGGAAATCCAGATCCTGCAGCATATTTGCATATCACCACGAAAGCGTGCAAACTGCCTTTGCCAACTCGCATTGCGTTTGTTGGTAATTACCTGCCGCGAGAGTGCGGAATTGCCACTTTCACAACTGACCTGTGCACGGCGCTCGCGACCGAGTACGGAGAGGGACGATTGTTTGCCATCCCGGTCAACGATCCCGATTCAAGTTATCAGTATCCGGAACAAGTACGCCTGGAACTAGAGCAGGAGGACCTTTCCTCCTATGAGCGCGCCGCTGATTTTCTCAACTTCAATGGCAACGATCTGACTTGTCTGCAGCATGAATATGGCATTTACGGCGGCAGCGCGGGCAGCCACATACTGACCTTGCTGCGCAAATTGAAGATGCCGTTGGTGACCACTCTGCACACGGTACTGCGCGACCCGGATCTGAATCAGCGGATGGTGCTTGAAGAGATTGCACAGCTATCCGATCGTAT
>Ga0187877_1004793_pt1 | contig 10214 bp, 9 predicted proteins | sample June2016WEW_17_1_3_FD_132430 | JGI IMG/M metagenome (GOLD analysis project Ga0187877, IMG submission 132430) | Peatland microbial communities from SPRUCE experiment site at the Marcell Experimental Forest, Minnesota, USA - June2016WEW_17_100 | ecosystem: Environmental > Terrestrial > Soil >... | reverse complement strand
CGGCGTCATCGACCGCCAGCCCGTGCGCGAACCCATGGCCACCGGATTGAAGGCCATCGACTCCATGATCCCCATCGGCCGCGGACAGCGCGAACTGATCATTGGCGATCGCCAGACCGGCAAAACCGCCGTTGCCCTCGACACCATCATCAACAACAAGGGCAACAATCTCATCTGCATCTATAACGCCGTCGGTCAGAAGCGCTCGTCGATTGCCCAGGTGGTCAAGATTCTCGAAGATGCCGGCGCCATGGAATACACCATCGTGGTCGCGGCTTCCGCTTCCGAACCCGCTCCCATGCAGTACATCTCTCCCTACGCGGCATGCGCCATGGGCGAGTTCTTCCGCGATGCGGGACGCCACGCCCTCTGTATCTACGACGATCTTTCCAAACACGCCGCGTCCTATCGCGAGATTTCGCTTTTGCTCCGCCGTCCCCCCGGCCGCGAAGCCTATCCCGGAGACGTTTTCTATCTCCACTCGCGTCTGTTAGAGCGCGCCGCCAAACTTAGCGACGCAAACGGCGGAGGTTCGCTGACCGCGCTCCCCGTCATCGAAACCCAGGCGGGCGACGTTTCCGCCTACATTCCGACCAACGTGATTTCGATTACCGATGGCCAGATTTATCTGGAAACCGACCTTTTCAACCAGGGCGTCCGCCCCGCCGTAAACGTAGGACTTTCCGTAAGCCGAGTAGGCGGCAGCGCCCAGATCAAGGCCATGCGACAGGTAGCCGGAACGCTAAAGCTAGAATTAGCCCAATACCGCGAACTAGCCGCCTTTGCCCAGTTCGGCAGCGATCTAGACAAAGCCACCCAACAACAGCTAAATCGCGGAAAGCATCTGGTGGAACTGCTGAAGCAGGGACAGTTCTCGCCGCTCCCCTTCTCGAAACAGATTCTGATCATCTTCGCCGGCACCAGCGGAGTGCTGGACGACATGCCGGTCGACCAGGTCCGCGACTTCGAGAAAGATCTTTACAAGTACGTGGAAACCACAAATCCAGGCCTGCTAAACACGATCATGGAAAAAAAGATTCTGGACGACAACCTGAAAGCAGAGATGTCAAGAGTAATCAAAGAAGCAAAACAGCAGTTCGTAGATTCAAAGCAAGCAGTAGCAAAATAAAAGGTCTCAGGTCCAAGGTCTCAGGTCTCAGGAAAATTCTCCCGAGACCTAAGACCTAAGACCTGAGACCTGAGACCTGATTCATGCCCAACGTTCTCGACATCCGGCGCCGCATCCGCAGCGTGGTCAACACGCGGCAGATCACCAAGGCCATGAAGACCGTCTCCGCGGCCAAGTTGCGCCGCGCGCAAGAGGGTGCGCTGGCCGCGCGTCCCTATTCGCAGATGCTCACCAACGTTCTCAAATCGCTCGTCTCGCGAGCCGATATCTACGATCCGGTCACCGGACTGCCGCGTCACCCCCTGCTCGCCGAGCGCCCTGAAAAGAACATCCTGCTGATCGTAGTCACCGGAGATAAGGGCCTAGCCGGGGCGTTCAACACCAATATCCTGAAGATGGTTTCAAAATTCATCGAGTCCAAGCCAGATCGGAATATCAATATCGACGTCGAATGCATCGGACGCAAAGGCCGCGACTTCATGCGGCGCCGCTACCCGCTCGTCCCTGAGAAGCCTTCTGCCGACGGAGCGACAACCGTCTCTGCCGATGGAGAGACGGGCGCCTCGCCCGCCCGCTCGGACACTGAAGTCGCTCCACCGCGCGCCGGTCGCGTGCAGATCGTCGGCGAACATGTCGGAGTTCTGGGCAAGGTCGACCATAATTTCGCGGCCACTCTTAGCCAGAGCGTGATCGCCCGCTACACCCGCGGCGAGATTGACGGCGTCTACATTCTCTTCAACGAATTCAAGTCGGTCATCGCGCAACGCCTCGTCGCCGAGCGCCTGCTGCCCATCAAGGAGATCGGCGAAGTCGACGTCCACATGGCGGAAGAGCCTTCGGAAGAGGAACGCAAGAAGCGAATCGAAGCAGCGAAGTCGGCCCACGTCGGTCTGCGTCCAGTCGATACCAGCGCCGTCGACGAGGCCGCCGCCAAGTTCGGGGCGCTGCCGGTGGATTACATCTACGAGCAGCCGCCAGAGCAGCTTTTCGAGGGTATTCTGGCGAAGTACATCGGCATCCAGATTTTTCACGCGCTGCTAGAGTCCGTAGCCGCGGAGCACGCCGCCCGCATGACGGCGATGGATGCGGCAACCATCAACGCCAGCGATATGATCGATTCGCTGACGCTAATCATGAATCGAGCGCGCCAGGCCAAGATCACAAAAGAAATTATCGAAATAGTAAGCGGAGCCGCAGCGCAGTAGAAAACTGAACCTTGAAGCGGCATGCCTTCGCCGCTTTAGCCGCGAAGCGGCGTAAGAATGCAGCCCACGGCGCAAGCCGTGGGAAAGAGGAAAACAGACAAGCCCCAGCCGGGCGAAAGAGCTGTTCTCACGCGGTCTCTTCAGGGGCTGGGACGAAGAGCGAACGACCAACGACTAACGACCAACGACTAACGACTAACGATTTTGAGACCTAATCTATGTCAGAAAATATCGGAAACGTAATCCAAATCGCAGGCCCCGCCGTCGATGTGCAGTTCACCGAAGCCGCCATGCCTCCCATCTATCAAGCGCTGAAGGTTGTCAGCGACGGCTTCACCGTGCCTTCTCCCATCAACGTCATTCTCGAAGTGCAGCAGCATCTCGGCGAAGGTCGCGTCCGCTGTGTGGCAATGGAAGCCACAGATGGCATGGTGCGCGGCATGAAGGCGATCGATCAGGGTGGACCCATCTCGATCCCCGTTGGCCGCGGCACACTTGGGCGCGTGATGAACGTCATCGGCGAACCCGTGGACAAACTCGGTCCGATTGCGTTTGAGAAGAGAATGCCGATTCACCGCCTTGCGCCCGCGTTCGATGAACAGTCGACCACCGCCGAGATGTTCGAGACCGGAGTGAAAGTGATTGACCTCATCCAGCCGTTTTTGAAAGGCGGAAAGACCGGCCTCTTCGGCGGCGCCGGCGTCGGCAAGACCGTCGTCATCATGGAGCTGATCAACAACGTAGCCAAGCAGCACGGCGGATTTTCCGTGTTCGCCGGAGTAGGCGAGCGCACAAGAGAAGGCAACGACCTCTGGCTGGAAATGAGCGAGTCGGGAGTAATCAAGCCCGGCAAACCCGACGAGTCGAAAGCCGCGTTGATCTACGGCCAGATGACCGAGCCCCCCGGAGCGCGTCTCCGCGTTGCGCTCACCGCTCTGACCGTGGCGGAATATTTTCGCGATGAAGAGGGTTCCACACGCTCCTCTTCATTGACAACATTTTCCGTTTCACCCAAGCCGGCTCCGAAGTATCCGCCCTATTAGGCCGCATGCCCTCCGCGGTCGGGTATCAACCAAATTTGGCTACGGAGATGGGGGAGTTACAGGAGCGGATTACTTCTACCAAGAAGGGGTCGGTGACTTCGGTGCAGGCGATTTATGTGCCGGCGGATGATTTGACTGATCCGGCGCCGGCTACCACGTTTGCCCACCTGGATGCTACGACTGTGCTTTCGCGTGCGCTTACGGAGATTGGAATTTATCCGGCGGTGGATCCGCTCGCTTCTACATCCCGAATTCTTGATGCTCGAATTGTTGGGCAAGATCATTACGATGTGGCGCAGATGGTGAAGCAGACGCTGCAGACTTACAAAGATCTGCAGGACATCATCGCCATTTTGGGCATCGACGAACTTAGCGAAGACCAGAAGGTGACGGTCGCCCGCGCGCGTAAGATCCAGAAGTTTCTCTCGCAGCCGTTCTTTGTGGCGGAGCAGTTCACGGGCACTCCGGGACGCTATGTGAAGATTGCCGACACCGTGAAGGGTTTCCGCGGCCTCGTGGAAGGGAAGTATGACGACATTCCCGAGCAGGCCTTCTACATGAAGGGAACGATCGAGGAGGTGCTGGAAACGGCGGAGAAGATGAAGGGCGCGGCAGCGTAAGAAAGCACTCAGCAGTCAGCACTCAGCAGTCAGCAAGTCGAACGTATTGCTGACTGCGAAGTTGAGAGTAACGGGCTGAGCGCTAAGGGCTGAGTGCTAAGGGTTGAGTGCTAAGGGTTGAGTGCTAAGCGCTGGTTGCTAAGAACTACGAGCTGAGAGCTACGAGCTGAGTACTAATTTTCCAATCGCTAGCTATGAACAGACATACAGTGGCAGACACTTTCCAACTCGAAATTGTCACTCCCTCCAGGCTCCTGGTGAAGGATGTGGCGGAGGAAGCGCAGATCCCGGGGGCGAGCGGGTATCTGGGGATTCTTCCTGGGCACGCTCCTCTGATTACCGAGCTTGCCGTCGGTGTGATTACTTACAAGGCAAGTGGTGCTACGCACACGCTGTCGGTGGCGTGGGGGTTTGCGGAAGTGCTGCAGGACAAGGTGACGATCCTGGCGGAAACGGCGGAGCGTCCGCAGGAAATTGACGTGGAGCGCGCGCAAAAAGCCAAAGACCGGGCCGAACAGCGCCTGAAGAGCAACGATCCTAAGGTTGACTACACGCGCGCAGAAGGCGCGTTGCAGCGCGCGGAAACGCGGTTGAATGTTGCGAAAGAAAAGTAGCCTTCCGTAGAAATTACTGGAATGCTTGTAACTTGATGATAGCGGGCTGAATATAAATGTCTGAAAATTAGCGGTTTACCCCCTCTAAAATGTTGCAATAACCATATAGAGTCAAAATAAGGCGTGGCCCATGGGCTGCGCCTTTTTGTTTTGGGACTCATGGGCGGTGCTGGAGGCGCGGCCGAGCTGCGCTCGGCTTGGACGGGCGAGGGCGCCCGTCGCTCCACTAACTGGACTGGGGGCACGGCGGAGATGGGGCAAGCCCCGTCTCTACATTTATTTTGCGGCGATTGCAATGGGGGAACTTTGAAAACTTCTGGTATGGAAGCGCGGTCGAGATAAAGGCTGGAAGTGGCTTCGTCGGTGGTTCTTGGGAAGGGCACGGGTCTCGTTGGAGCTTACTCGGGAGGTTACTCGCAGGCGCTGCGACCGGCGGGTTCGAAGCGATCCATCTGCGCTTCGCGCTGGCTGGTGACGCGGCCGTCGGCGGTCTTTCCGTACTGCTCTGCGCCGGGACAATAGTAGAGAGCGGTGTGGGGATCGACCCAGACCTCGATGGCGGGGTCTCCCTGAAGATGGATGGCGGGTGCGGGAGCCTCGGCGATTCCGAGCGTGACGAGCGCCCTTTCCCAGGGGCCAAGCGCTGCCCGTCGCGGGGAGCTTGCCGCTGGCCACAGCAGGGCTAGCGCGGCCACGAAGACGGCCGTCCCTAGATACAGGTCGGCGCGGTGAAAGCGCAGCGTCACACGCAAGTCCGCGAGGCGCTGAAGCATGGTGCTGGTGCGGGCGTCGGTGGTTGCATCGGTTCCTGCCTCGGTTGGGGAAGAATCGTCGCTTGCGGATAACTGGAATGGCTGGACGGTTGGATCGGAATCGTGTGGCGCGAAGTCTTCTGGTGGAAAGTCTTCGGTCGCTTCGTCTTCGATCGATTCAGTGATCCATTTGCTTTCCGCTGCTGCTTTGGCGAGTGCTGGATCGTCGAGCGCTGACTTGCCGCGTACTGATTTGCCGCGTACAGGATCGTGGAGGGTCTCGGTCTTTTCCTGCGCCATCGCTTCCCTTGCAACCTCTTTTTTTGCAACCGGCAAAGCGCGAATGCCGGAGGCGGCAAGATCGCGCGCCGCCTGAGCTCGCGGCCTGCGCTCGGCCTCAAGCGGCGGGTCGCCCTTTCGTGTGCCTTCGCGAATCTCGGAAGAACGCTCGGGCCATAAGCGCTGCTCCTGGCTCATCAGCCACATCGAGGCCCAGTTGCGCTGCAAGCGTTCTCCCGGACGAAACTCTTCCTCCAGGTCGCAGCGCTCGCAGCGCGATCCTGCTGGCTTCAGAGCGCCACAATGCGGGCAAACGCTATTGGCTTCCGGTTCGGGGTGGGCTTCGGGCTCGGCCTGTGTTTGTCGAGCTTGTCTCAGCCGGTCGTTATGTTCCTGAATGGTGAAGGCGGCTGACAGCAAGCTCTGAAAGGATTGCTCGTCGAGTGTCAGGTTGGGCCGTTTCGAGGGCATGGCATCGGAGGGAGAAAGATGGTCCAGACTAAGGCCATTGTAGTGCAAGTTGGGCAGTCTGGAAACGAAAGAAAATGGGGGGCTTTTTGGGAGGATTCCTGTTTGGGGATGCCAATGTGGAAGCGATTCATGAAAACGGTCTAAGAGATGGCGGGGGGAAGTGGAAGATGGAAGTGTAACTGTATGGTTTTAAACGGCGTTGTTGGGGAGCGAAGATTTGGCGAACCAGTTGCTTGTGTTTGTGGTGGGTCGCGACCCCAAGACTGAACTGAAGGAGCCGACGAAAAGCCGATGATTAACCTAAATGACATCAAGATCACGCCCCGAGACCAGCAGGTGCTACGTCTGCTGGTGCAGGGATGCAGCAACAAAGAAATCGCGAGCCAGTTGAACATCAGCCCGCGGACGGTCAAACAGCACCTGCGCACGCTGTTTCTGCGCGCAGGTATCAAAGAAGGCCGGAAGCGCGTGAAACTCGCCACCGCCATGTTCATCAAGGAGCAGGTGCAACCATGCAACCCCGTGATCGGCTAACCGCCAAGGAAATTCAAGTCGCGACCCTAGTCTGGCAGGGTCTTACCAACAAAGACATTGCTGGGGTGCTCAGAACCAGCGAGCAGGTAGTGAAGAACTACCTGCGCACCGCCTTTGACAAGTTGGGAGTGTGGACCCGGCTCGAACTCGCGCTCTACGTCGCCAGCCACGGCGGAGCGAACTGGCATGTGCAATTGGGCAATGGGCTGTTGTCACCGGCGGCAGGGTGGAGCGCAGCTGAGGGCGAGGAAGGTGCTGCATTCGCCGATGCGGGAAGAAAGGCGGCTGCGGCCTCCGGAGGGACTCGCTAGCTGACTGAAGGCCTCCGAAGCGGCTGGAGTGGAATTGTTCCCGCCGACGTTTAGGGACCGAAACAGATTGCACACCGGTCGCTCTGGCCGGCGGTTCCCGGAAGCCGTTGGGTTCGCGGGACTGCCAGCCTAACTAACATGTTTTCACAGGAATAGCCCACCAGCTTCCCCCAAAAGCAGCCGCCCGGAAAGGCGCGCCGGCTCCTCCATTCCCGGTAATCAAATTGCTCCATTACTTGTGGACCCGTTCGATCCGCTTCATCAGTTCGGAGCTTCATCAATTCCGACCGAGACTGAGGTAGGTATGCCGTACAAGGACATTTTCTGGATGGCCTGCGATTCAACCGAGCAGTTGCGGGCCGAATACGGGCCGTTCCACACTCGCGAAGAAGCGGAAGTCGAAGCCCGCAAACTCGGCTTTGGATACCTGCTCCGCTACGAGCACATTTTGGGTCCCAACGAAGAGATCGAAGAAGTGCGCTGCATCTTCCTCGAACTGCAAAATCTCGAACTGCAAAACGAAGACGTGCAGACTCCTCCGCGGCCGGGCGTGACCTTTCACACCCGATGTGCCAGTTGCGGCGAGTCCGAGACCCACGAGCTGTCGTGGCAGGCGGAAGTCTGGGCTGACATCCACGAATTCGAACACACCCGCCACAAAGTCAGACTCTTCGAGCATGCCCGCGGAGAAGGTCTGAAAGAGATCGCCGACTGGCGCGGCCACGCCGCGTAAGCGCAAAGAAGCTCTCAGCTTTCAGCTATCAGCTCTCAGTCAAAACAAACCACGTAGGGACAGACGCCCTCGTCGGTCCAGTCTGGCGAAGCCCGACAGCGGCCGCCGGAATCCAGCGTCACCGCCGAGCCCAGTCGCACCAAACTGGTCTATGTATCTGGACTGATCAGCTAAGGCTCGCATCAGCCATTAAGAGGGCGGCACAACGTGGCGCGTCGATCATGATCTCAAATGCCGACCATCGCAGCGTGCGGGCGTTGTACGGCGATTTCGGAAATCATTATCGCTTCAATCGCACCAGCGTCCTCGCCGCTGACACCCTCCACCGGCGACAGACAACCGAACTGGTGATCACGAGCTACGACCCAGGGCAAGGCGAAGAATCGGCGCGTGCTCCGTCCCACCGCGACCAGCATGACTCCCTTACGGCGTAGCCTCAACCGTAAGCCGCAAACCCACCGCCCTTAGTCACGGCGAGCCTAGATTTTTCATCACACCCAAACTGTGAGCGCTATCACAGACTTCCAACTCAGCCCGTGCGAGAATGTTCACTGATTGGGGCAGTGCGAGGCGTGCCCGTCTCCCAAGACGGCCCTCGAAACTGCCCCAAACCCATTTTCAGCGCTCTTTGAGGAGCTAAGTCCTTATTCCGGAATATTTTCCATATAAGTCCTTTAAACTCAAAGATTTTGCAGGATTTTTTGCCTAACTCTATGATTCTAAAAGATCGAGCACGAGTTTTTTTCGGGGGATACATGTAGTACCTTTCTAGTAAATAGGCGGGAATAGCCAGCTTGCAGAGGCCGGACTTCACCGAGTCAGCTTTGCGGCGGCGGCTTCGTCCAGCAGCCACAACAGTTTCCCGTCGGAGGGTTGCACTCTTTGCGAGGGAAGTGGAGGAGTGTTCTTGCCCTCAAGAACCTGACGCAGCATGTCGGCCTTGTCCGCGCCACTAACCAGGAACATCACTTCGGCGGCGCGATTGAGAACGGGGAAAGTGAAGGTGATTCGGTCGGTGTTAAACTTCGCGACCCAATTGGCAACCACCAGGCGCGACTGTTCGTCGAGCGCCGGGGAATCGGGGAACAGGGAAGCGGTGTGGCCATCGGGACCCATACCGAGCAGAATCAGGTCAAAGCGCGGGAATTCGCCGGGCCGATCGCCGGGCCGATCTCCGGGCAAAAGTTCGAAGAATCGGCGGAGCTGGGCCTCATAGTCTGACGCAGCGGCGGCGGCATCGGGATTCTCGGCCGGCACGCGAAAGACGTTCTCGGCTGGAATCGCAATCTTCGTCAGCAACGATTCCTGCACCATCCGATAATTACTGTCGGCATCGGTGGGCGGGACGTGACGCTCGTCGCCGAAGAATAAGAAGATGCGGTTCCAGGCGAAGTCGGCGTAATTGGCGGCGAGCAGCGAATAGAGAGCTTTTGGAGTCGAGCCACCGGAGAGCGCGACCGTGAATCGGCCTTGGGCGCCGATGGCTGCGCGGGCCACGCGAATGAATTCTTCGGCGGCGGTGTGAAAAAGATCGGCGGCGGTGGCGACGACTTCAATGGCTCGAGTAGACGGCATAGGAAATTCGTAATTTTGTAATTTGGTAATTGTGTAATTTGGTCCCCAGCGACCAGCAAAGCCAAACACAAATTACAAGATTATCCGATTACCAAATTACACAATCCCCCGCCAGATCATTTCTCGAAATTTCTCCAGCGCCGGCCATCGCGTTCCATCAGTTCGTCGGACTCTTTCGGGCCCCAGGTTCCAGAAGGATAGTTGGGGAAATTACGCGGAGGCAGCGCCTTCCACACGTCGAGCACGGGATTGACAATGCTCCAACCGGCCTCGACCATGTCGGCGCGCTGGAACAGCGTGGCATCGCCGGTCATGCAGTCATGCAGCAGGCGTTCATAGCCGGTCGAAGGAGTGAGCCCGAAATAGTCGGCGTAGTTGAAGTCCATATTCACTTCGCCCAACTGCATGGCGGGCCCGGGCGTTTTGGCGGCAAAGCGCAGCGAGATGCCTTCTTCCGGCTGGATGTGGAGCACCAGTTGGTTGGGCATCAGGTTTTCGACCTGGGTTTCGCGGAACAGCATGAAGGGCGCGCGCCGGAACTGAATCACGACGTGCGTATTGCGGCCCGGCAGCCGCTTGCCGGTGCGCAGATAGAAGGGAACTCCCGCCCAGCGCCAGTTGTCGATCAGGAGCCTCATGGCGACGAAGGTTTCGGTGCGCGAGTCCGGGGGCACGCCATCTTCGGAGCGGTAGGCGGGCACCTTCTCATTGTCCATGGTTCCTTCTCCGTATTGCCCGCGGATGGTTTTGCTGAGCACGTCCTCGTTACTGAAGGGCTGGATGGCATGCAGGATTTTGGCCTGCTCGTCGCGCACCGCGTTCGCATCGAAGGAAATCGGCGGTTCCATCGCAGTCAGGGTGATGAGCTGCATGATGTGGTTGGGCACCATGTCGCGCAGGGCGCCCGCTCCATCGTAGTAGCCGCCGCGGGTCTCGACGCCGACGGTT
>Ga0187877_1004792_pt1 | contig 10214 bp, 8 predicted proteins | sample June2016WEW_17_1_3_FD_132430 | JGI IMG/M metagenome (GOLD analysis project Ga0187877, IMG submission 132430) | Peatland microbial communities from SPRUCE experiment site at the Marcell Experimental Forest, Minnesota, USA - June2016WEW_17_100 | ecosystem: Environmental > Terrestrial > Soil >... | reverse complement strand
GCAAAATCTTCCTTGGGCGTCGTGCGAAAAGGGCCGCCGGAGGCTGTAAGCCAAAGCCGTCGCACCGAGCCGGCCGGTTTGCCATCCAGGCACTGAAAGATCGCCGAGTGCTCGCTGTCCACCGCCAGCACGTTGACGCCGTGCTCGCGCGCTTCCCGCATCACGATCTCGCCGGCCATGACCAGGATTTCCTTCGACGCGATGGCGATGTCCTTGCCGGCGCGAATCGCGGCCAGCGCCGGTTCCAACCCTGCCGTACCCACAATGGCGATGAGTACAACGTCCGCGGCGGGCAGAGTGGCGAGCTTGATGAGCCCTTCGGCGCCGGAGAGAACCTCGGTGCTGGCGCCGAGGCAGTCGCGCAGTTCGCGCGCCTTGGCCGGATCGCTGATTGAAATCGCCTCGGGCCGATGTTTGCGGGTCTGGTCCAGGAGCAACTCCGCGTTGTTCCCGGCCGCCAGCCCCAGGAGGCGAATTCTATCCGGCAAATCCGCTGTTACCTTGATCGTGCTCGTGCCGATGGATCCTGTGCTGCCCAGCAAGACGACGTTTTTCATCTTCAGGGGTGCGTCAGCACATGCCGCAAATACAGATACATAATAGGCGCATTAAACAGCAAACTGTCCAGCAAGTCGAGGATGCCGCCAATGCCGGGGAAAAACTTGCCGGAGTCCTTCACCCCGGCTTCGCGTTTAAAGAGCGATTCGATCAAATCCCCAATGACCGCCGTGATGCTCAAGACGATTCCGAGAATGATCGCGTGCTTCCAGTTCATGCCGGCCATCTTTGACCCCAGGAAATGCACGAACACCAGGCTCGCGAGGGTCGAGGCCACAACGGCGCCGCCAAATCCCTCCCAGGTCTTGCCCGGACTGATCCGCGGGATCATTTTGTGCCGACCGATGAGCGAACCGGTCGCATAGGCGCCCGTGTCACTGAACTTGGTGATCAGCACAAAGTAAAGCAGGTAGTAATGCCCATCCACGCCGGGGAAGAAATTGATCTTCTGGATAAAGTTCAGCAGCCAGGGCACATACATCAGGCCGAACAAAGTCGTGGAAATGGCCAGGATCCCGGCTGTATTGCTGCGCGAGACGAATTGCCGCAGGCACAAGCCCAGCACGAACAGGATGAGGAAGCTGGTCTCGAAGTCGTTGACGCGGGCGGGTGAGCCTGAAGTCCCTAACTGTCCGGTCAGATTCAGAAACGTCCCCACCATCAACAGCAGCCCGCCTAGAATCCCCCAGCGCTCGAAGCAAACCAAGTCCCGCTTCGCTACGAGCCCATAGAACTCCGCGAGCCCCGTCACAGCCAGGAACGCCATGATCACCAGAAACACGTAATCCGACACCAGCCGGTTGCTCGAAAACAATGCCGTCAGGACGATCGTCCACAGCACCACGAAGCTGACCAGCCGGCGCAAGAAGATCTTGAACTTGGAAGGCGGAGACGGGGTTATGGCGGCGGGAGGGTCCATGGGGACGGGGAGGCGGGGTTATATGGTTAAATGGTTACAAGGCTTATGGTAATGGCACCGAGCTAACACCTTATGTAACTGATGTAACCTTTGCAGCCCACGCGACGTTTTCCCCAGGCTCATATCGCGCCAAATCGGCGGTGCCGGCGGTTGTATTCCTCGAGAGCAGTGTAGAATTGCGGCTTGCGGAAGTCCGGCCATAAGGTCGGTGTCACCACCAGTTCGGTGTAGGAAATCTGCCAGAGCAGGAAATTGCTCACGCGCATCTCGCCGCTGGTGCGGATCAGCACGTCGGGGTCAGGGAGGTTGCGTGTGTAGAGGTGCTGGGCAAATACCTGCTCGGTGATGTCGGGCGGGTCAAGTTGGCCGGCCTTCACCTTGGTGGCGATGCTCCGCACGGCGTCCACGATCTCCGTGCGCCCGCCGTAGCTGAGCGCCATGATCAAGGTCAGCCCGTTGTTCTTCGAGAGCGTCGCAATGGACTTTCTCAGATGCTCCTGGACTACTTCCGGCAACCGATAGACCTGGCCGATGATCTCGAGCCGAACATTGTTCTTGTTCAGCTCAGGCGTCTCGGTCTTGAGGTAATGCACCAGATACTTCATCAGCGCGTCCACCTCTTCCTTGGGCCGGTTCCAGTTCTCGACGGAAAACGCGTAGAGCGTCAGATACTTGATCCCCAGCTCGCCCGCTGTCCGGATAATGACGCGAGCCGATTCGGCTCCCGCGCGATGCCCTTCGATCCGCGGGAGGTGCCGTTGCTTGGCCCAGCGGCCGTTCCCGTCCATGATGATCGCGACGTGCCGCGGCAGCGTCGCCTGAGCATCGGAACTTAGATGGGCGGTTTGCGGGCTCACTCAAACCACGATCGTCTCTTCCCGCCCCGGGCCGACCGACGCGATGGCGAGCCTGGCGCCGCTCAACTCAGCCAACGCCTTGAGATAGGTCCGGGTCCGGGCAGGCAGATCTTTCCACTTGCGGGCGCCGTGGGTGGGCGTCCGCCAGCCGGGGAACTCGGCGTAAACCGGCTCGCAACGCGACAACGCTTCAATGTCGTTAGGTACATAATCGTAGCGCCGGGCGCCGTCGCGATAGCCGATGCAGACTTTGATGGTCTCGACGGAGTCAAGACCATCAACATTGGTCACGGCCAGTTCGTCTATGCCATTGACCATGCAGGCATGGCGCGTGGCGACCGAGTCGAACCAACCGCAGCGGCGCGGGCGGCCAGTTGTCGCGCCGAACTCGCGGCCCATGGCGTGAAGCATATCGGCGATTTCCGCGCTCTCAGTTGGAAGCGGACCCTCGCCCACGCGCGTCGTATAGGCCTTCATCACGCCCACTACCCAGTCCATGCGATGCGGCGGGATGCCCGAGCCCGTGCAGGCGCCACCGGCCGTGGTGTTGGAAGACGTCACAAACGGATAGGTGCCGTGATCAATGTCGAGGAAAGTGCCTTGGGCGCCTTCGAACAAAATATCATCGCCGCGGCGCAACGCTTCGTGGAGCAGAACCACGGTATTCGATACAAAGCGTTCCAAGTAATCGCCCGCAGCGCGGTATTCCTCATGGACCTTTTTGAACACTAGCGGTTTGGCGCCGAAGGCCTTAAGGATCTCGTTGTTCTCTTTGATCTTGGATTCGAGCTGGGCCTTGAAGCGAGGCGGGTTGACCAAGTCAATCACACGCAAACCCGTTCGGGCCGCCTTATCGCCATAAGCCGGGCCAATGCCGCGCTTGGTCGTGCCGATCTTGTTCTTGCCCTTGAAGGTCTCGCGCTGGGCATCGAGCTCGCGATGATAAGGAAAGACTAAGTGCGCCGTCTCGCTAAGGTAGAGGTTGCGGTCAATCCTCACGCCAAGCTTGCGCAGCCCCTCGATCTCCTGCACGAGGCCCACTGGGTCAACCACGACGCCGTTGCCGATCACGCAAACCTTGTTCTTGCGCAAGATGCCGGACGGAACCAGGTGCAGGATGTATTTCTGGCCTTTGATATGGACCGTGTGCCCGGCGTTGTTGCCGCCTTGCGTCCGGACCACGACGTCCGCCTCCTCGGTCAACACGTCTATGATCTTACCTTTGCCTTCATCGCCCCATTGGGCACCCACCAATATTGTATTCGCCATAGTCTTAGAACGCGGCTTGCCCTTCCGGCGCGCGCCGGTCCGCAGCGCAGGACGGTGGCCACAATAAAAATCCCCGAACGTGAGATTCGGGGCAAAGCACTCATTCTTTGCGCGTGGAGATTAAAAGGTCGTCTGCAAGGTGTCAACTGCCGAAACCGAGGACTGAATGCGCCGCGCGCTTCTAAACTTGAGTGGACGCTAAGGCCCCCACGAGATCCCAGGTATTTGTTTCAGGTCTATCAACGCTACGGTCTCGTGCGTGCGGCCGGTGTGAAACTGCACGTATCTGCCGCGGCGGTCGAAAGAGGGGTGCGGGTGGACGCGCACAGCGGCGCGCAAGCCTGTCGCCAGCAGCCGAGTGTTGCCGGTTGCCGTTTCCGTCAGCCAAAGACGTCCCTGGGAGTCGTCTAGCACAATCAGCTTCCCGTCGGGTCGCGCCGCCGCGTGCCAGTAATTGCCCTCGCGAACCAGACGGGCAGAGCCATTGGTCTGTACCAGCATGACACCAAGTTTGTCGTTGATCATGACCATCTCACCCGTGTTTCGGACCCACGATTCGTGTGTGACCCACTCCTTGAGAGGCGTGATCCAGTTCGTGGGGGTCGTGTTCGCATACAAAGGTCGGTTCCCCGTCCCGTCGGAGTTGACCAGCCACGTGCGTTGCGGCGCATACCCGCCCGTTTCCCACGCGTAAAAGATCACGGGAGCAGTCGGGCTGTGCTGCACATGCGTGACCCTGAAACCTTGCGTCAACACGGTCCGGTACTCGCCGCTCTCAATATTCATGAGGCCGATTTCCCAGTTGGCCTCGTCGCGTTGTTTGCCCAGGGCCAGCCATTTGCCGTCCGCGCTTTGCGTTGGCTGCTGGAAACCGCCGCTATATGGCCGGGGTATCTCCCCGACCTTGCGCGTCGAGAAATCCAGGATATCCAGCGCCATCACTTCCGGCCCGCGAAGGCAGTAAAGACGGCGCGGATTCGTGTGGTCCGGGCAGGCGCTCGCGGCATTGATGGCAGGATCGTCGGTGAGTTGCACCATGTGGCCCGACTCGACCTCGCTCCGGAAAAGCTGGCGCGGGCCCGTGCGGTCCGAGACGAAAATGACGTACTGGTTGTCGGCCGTGAAATTGGAGAAATGGAAGTAGAGGTTATCCGCAATGTCCGTGCCCCGGGTCAGTTCCATCACGCGCACACCGGTCACGGGATCGAGGTACGACTCGCGTTCGATGCCCCAGTCTTTGCCAGCCTGCGCAGCCCCAGCGGAGATCGCAGCCGCGCTCAAGAAGAGAATGATCGGCGCTTTCATACGCAACGGAAAGGGTCGGTTACTCGCTCTTCACCCAAATCCTTGCTTCCGCGGGGTCGAGGTAAACCCTCAACACGCCGTCCATCCCGGCGGACCACCCGCGGATGATGGCTCCCGGTCCTATCGCCTCGGCAAGGAGATACAAACCGTCTTGGCTGTCGCGCGGTTCGCGGAGCACCTTCAGGAATCCCGGAATCACTCTTCGATCAGAGCCCTTTCCGCAGCCTTCATCGCCCCGTCATCCGGCCACTCGTCCTAGTCCGGCTAAGCGAGCCGTAAGCCAACCGTTTGCCGCTTCTCAGGCGTGGGCTTAAGAGGTTCGCCACGCGCATTCGGCAAGACCAACTTCTCAAATCGAGGTTGGCAATCGCCACCCGAACTCGCTAGCTTCATAAGAACTCGATGGCCACCTTGCTATGCTGACACGACTACGAATTCGCAATTTCAAAAGGTTCGATGAAGCCGACATCGAACTGGGCCAATCGGTCGTTTTCATAGGGCCCAACAATTCCGGCAAGACCACCGCCCTGCAAGCTTTGGCACTGTGGAATGTCGGGCTACAGAAGTGGAACGAACGACGTGAGGGCAAGACCTCTCCTGAAAAGCGCCCGGGCGTCACCATCAATCGCCGAGACCTCATTGCCATCCCCGTCCCGGACGCCAGCCTGCTTTGGAGAAAACTGCACGTCAGAGACGTGCGGCGTGTCAACGGTGGACCGGTAACGCAGAATGTCCGCGTTGACATCACCGTGGACGGCGTTACGGCCGGCAAAGTCTGGTCCTGTGGCTTTGAATTCGACTATGCTAACGAGGAGTCCTTTTACTGCCGCCCCTTGCGGCTCAGCGAGGATAAGAATCCCCAGCGGATGCCAGTGCCAGCCGAGGCCGGGGAAACGCGATTCGCTTTCCTTCCTCCTATGTCGGGCCTTGCTGCAACTGAGCCGAAATGGGAGAGCGGTCGCATCAACGTCCTGCTGGGCGAAGGCCAGACAGCACAGGTCTTGCGCAACCTCTGCCATCAGATCTACGAGCTACCCGATCCAAAATCCGCTTGGAAGGAAGTCTGCCAGTCCATCGAGTCTCTCTTTGGCGCCCAACTTCAGCCGCCGCAGTTCATCAAGGAGCGCGGTGAAATCACCATGACCTACCGGGATCGCTCCGGTTGCCTCCTTGACCTGTCCTGTGCCGGACGGGGGTTGCAGCAAACCCTGCTGCTCCTTGCTCACCTGTACGCAAATCCCAAAACTGTCTTGCTCCTCGACGAGCCCGACGCCCACCTGGAAGTCCTCCGTCAGCGCCAGATCTACCAACTTCTGACCGACGTTGCATCACAGCAAGGCTCCCAGGTCATCGCGGCCAGCCACTCGGAGGTCGTGCTCAATGAAGCGGCCAATCGCGATGTTGTCATTGCCTTCGTTGGCGAACCCCACCGCATGGATGACAGGGGCCAGCAAGTCCTCAAGGCTTTGACAGACATCGGCTTCGATCACTACTACCAAGCCGACCTGAAGGGATGGGTGCTATATCTTGAAGGCTCTACGGATCTAGCAATACTCCGCGCATTCGCCCGTGTCCTGGGCCACAAGGCGGCTGCGCACCTGGAGCGTCCTTTTGTCCATTACCTCACCACCAACTTGCCTGGCCGGGCCAGGGAGCACTTCTTCGCCTTGCAGGAAGCCCGTGGCGACCTTGTGGGCGTGGCACTCTTTGACCGAATCGAAAAGCCCCTTCAAACCGGGACGCCGCTCACCGAACTGATGTGGCAGACACGCGAAATCGAGAACTACCTCTGCCAGGAGGAAGTCTTGCTCGCCTATGCCCGGCATGACCAACCCGACGATCTCTTTGGGTTGACCGAAGCTGCTCGGCGTGACCAGGTCATGCATGAATGTGTCACCGAAGTTACTAACGCTCTGGCCACTTTGAGCCGCCCCAGCCCCTGGTCTGCCGACATCAAGGCCAGCGATGATTTCCTTGATCCCGTCTTCGAGCGGTTCTTCAAGAAGCTGGGCCTGCCCAATCTTCTTCGAAAAACCGACTACCATGTCCTTGCTGTCCGGGTTCCCAAGAATAAACTGGATCCAGAGGTGACAGCCAAGTTAGACGCCATTCTGGCCGTCGCGGAGAAAGCCAAACCCAATGGCGAATAGCCATGCCACGCAACCCCACGACCCCCGAGCCGAACGTCCAGCGGGCAGCTCACCTTTTGAACGGAGCCATGAATCGAAGCTCGGCTTCCTGCCAGGTGACGGAGGCGCGCAGATTGGCCTCAAAGTGTTGGAAATAGTGCTCGATTATTGCTTTTCCGCACCGGTCCGCGCCACGGCATCCGGCCATTTGTCCTGGATCAGATTGTGGTGCGCGGAACAGCATTTCAGGCTGTGCTGGGGCGAATTGTCCATTATTGGGACACACCCCCAGAGCCTTATTTGTATGGGCTAGACCGACTGGGGAAGCCCGGCAGACTCGTCCGACACTCGCCGGACGCTGGCCAGACACACGCCGGAGTCTCGCCGTAGTACCTCCGTTACGCTAACGGAGGTACTACGGCGAGACTCCGGTGAAGCTACGGCGGGGCTACGGCGGTGTCAGCGGACCGTAGGGAGGCTGCGGCTCCCATTTCACCGAAACAGTGAAGAGACCAGCGCTGACCGGTAAGCCGCTGTGACTAGAGATATACGCCTTAACTATGCGCCATTCTGGCCTGCCGTTAACCCCTTTCAGCCGCCGTGCGCATAGGGTGCTCACCAAGGCTGTTTAAGCCTTTCAGCGAACGCTGGACACCCGGGGTGCGCTTTGAAAAGCTGCTCGCGGTGAAACAATCCATCGTAACCCTGGATATGGAGGGAGTGCTGACTCCCGAGATTTGGATTGCCGTGGCCGAGAAGACCGGCATTCCAACGCTGTGCCGCACTACCCGCGACGAGCCGGACTACGACAAGCTGATGCGTGGCCGCCTTAAGATTCTCGATCAGCACGGCCTCAAGCTCTCCGACATCCAGCAGGTCATCGGAACCATGCGACCATTGGAGGGGGCGAAGGTTTTTCTCGATGAACTCCGCTCGCTGGTGCAGGTCATCATCCTGTCGGACACCTTCGAACAGTTCGCGACGCCGCTGCTGCGGCAGCTTGGCCGGCCCACGCTGCTCTGCCACCGGCTGGTGGTCGAGAACGACCGCATTATTGACTACAAGTTGCGAGTGCCCGAACAAAAGCAAAAGGCGGTAGCGGCCTTCAAGCTCCTGAACTACTACGTCATCTCGGGCGGCGATTCCTTCAACGACACGGCGATGCTGAGCGAGGCCCACGTCGGCTTGCTGTTCCGCGCCCCGGATAACGTTAAGAAGCAGTTCCCAGAGTTCAAGGCGGTCGAGGCTTACGCCGACTTGATGAAGCTGATCAAAGAGGCGATGGCCTAAGTCACTCAGGCTTCAGGCCGCGGGACATCAGATCGCGGACAGCCTGTGCGACATTCTTGCCGTCGTAGAGCATCGCATAGACTTCATCAATAATCGGGGTCACGACGATGTGCTTGCGGGCCAATTGATAGGCTGAGCGGGCGGTAGGGTAGCCTTCGGCAACAGCCAACATACTGGCGGCGATGTCGGCGGGTTTCTCCCCGTGCCCCACGCGCTCGCCAAAGCCACGGTTCCGGCTGTGCTTGGAGAAACACGTCACCATGAGATCACCGAGGCCGCTCAGGCCCGTGAAGGTCTCAGCTTGCGCGCCGCAGGCGACCCCGAGGCGGCGCATTTCGACAATCGCGCGGGTCACCAGCGCGGCTTTGGAGTTGTCGCCAAAGCCCAGCCCGTCGCCGGTGCCGGCGGCAATGGCGATGACGTTCTTCAAAGCACCCCCCAACTCGACGCCCAGCAAATCCGTGCTGGTATAGACGCGGAATGTCGGCCGGCTAAAAAGGCGCTGCACCTGTCCTGCGGCAACTGAATCGCGGCTTGCCGCCACAATGGCCGTCGGAATGTCGCGTGCGACTTCGACGGCAAAGGTCGGGCCCGACAGCGCAGCGCACTTTGCCTTGGGCGCGGTTTCGGCCAGGATGCCGCACATGGTTAGGCCCGAGTTGTATTCGATGCCCTTGGTCACACTGGTGATCAAGCCTGTGTAGTGGGCGAGTTGGCTGGTTACCTGCCGGAAGGGTTGAGATGGAACAGCCATCACGATACATTCGGCGCCCTCAATGGCGCGTGGCAAATCGCCCTGCAACACCACGTCGCGCGGCACTTCGATGTCCGGCAGAAAGCGGTCATTACGGCCGCTCTGGCGGATTTCGTCCAGCCACTCCGCGATGTGCCCCCAGAGGGTGACTGCGTGGCCGCCCTGATGCAGCAGCCGCGCCAAAGCTGTTCCCCACGCGCCGGCGCCCAGTACGGTGATCTTCATGGTATTGGTTTCGTTGCGTCAGAGGACGACGGCGTCTTCATGGCAATTCTGCTCTCCGTGCCGTTAATCAGTCTCCTGATGTTGGCCTTGTGCTTATAAATCGCCAGCGCGGCCAGCCCGGCAGTGACCAGCACAATGGTCCGGCTTTCCCCAACCGCCCACGCGGCGAACGGCAGGGAAAACGAGGCGGAAATTGAGGCGAGCGATACGTACCGCGTAAACGCGAAGACGACGATCCAGATGGTCAGAATGATCAACAACGGCACCGGAACGAGCGCGATCAGCACGCCGGCGGAAGTGGCAATGCCCTTGCCGCCCTTGAAATAAAGCCAGCAGGTGTAGTTGTGGCCGAGAATGGCCGCGATCCCTGCGCAGATAGCGAACCACTCGCCCGCCGTCGAACCGGCGGCCGGGTAGAACCACCCGGAAACCAGCTTGGCCACGACGAAAACGGCCAGCCATCCCTTGACGCCATCGGCCAGCAGAACAAAAACGCCCGCCGGTTTGCCCAGGATGCGGAACACGTTGGTCGCCCCGATATTACCGCTGCCCACGGTGCGAATGTCAACGCCCCGCGCCTTGGCCACCAGAAAGCCGGTCGGGATCGACCCAAGGAGGTAGGCGATCAGCGCGACCAGGATATAGCCAACAGTTGGCACGGCGCTACTTTATGAGTCCAAAGTCCAAAGTTCAAAGTCCAAAGTGTTTGGCCCCGGCCAGTTGCCAGTTGTCAGTGGACGGCGGGCAGTGGCACAATGGCGGCAATGAGTATGGAACATGGACTGCCGGGAGCGAACAAAGTCAAGGTGTCGGTGCTCGGCACCGGCTCCCTGGGCAAAGAGCACGCGCGCATTTACGCCGAGCTGGGAGCGGCGGGAGAGGTCGAGTTTATCGGGGTATATGACACG
>Ga0187877_1004786_pt1 | contig 10220 bp, 10 predicted proteins | sample June2016WEW_17_1_3_FD_132430 | JGI IMG/M metagenome (GOLD analysis project Ga0187877, IMG submission 132430) | Peatland microbial communities from SPRUCE experiment site at the Marcell Experimental Forest, Minnesota, USA - June2016WEW_17_100 | ecosystem: Environmental > Terrestrial > Soil >... | reverse complement strand
CTCCGGCTTTGTTTCGCGGACTGCCTCGACCAAACGCCGGTTTTCGCCCGAAACCTCACAAGGGTAGCCCAGGCGATAACGGAGGCGGCGGTACAGGGTGGCCTCTCGCTCCAGGCCTCCATCCTTAGGCACGAATTGGACCGTATGCCCCAACTGCCGGAAAGCCTCCGCTCGCTGGACCGAGGTGCTGCCATAGTAAGAGTTGCCGTGGAAGACGATACGCAGGGAGTTGGTCATCGGGATTTGTGTAGCTGGAGTACGACTCGCGCCCCATCGCCCCAGCCCTCTCCGCAAGGTGAGGAAGCACCATCGTCCGGGGCAAGCGACTCAGCGGCTAGCAAAAGATTGGGTTTTACAGCGCTCAACTGACGGTTGCTACGCCGGCACATTGCATGTTGTTATGTCAGTAGCCGTCACGCCAGAGGCTACAGCCGCACTACGCCCGACACCGGGCGCGGTGCTTTTGGAACCTGAACTTGGGCTGCTGGGAGCTGTTTGTTCAGGAAGGGCCTCTCGCAGAAGCACCAGAAGACTGTGGCAATGCCGACATGCAGGACTATTGCCATCAGGTCCTGGAGCACCGGCAACCTGCCTCCAGGAAGAACAAAACCAACGACCGCCCGGACGAATACCAGATTGAACTGATGAACAAGATAGAGGCTGTAGGAGATAAGACCGAGAAAACGAAGGCAGCGGCCCAGCCAAGAGCGGTGAATCCAGTCATTATGGCTGCGCGCGGCGATCAGGACCAGGCTAAACACCCCGCCCGTCAGCAACTCAGCAAATACGGCCCGCCCGCGGCCAGAGAGGAGTTGGGCGCGAATGTCGCAGGGAGCCAGCATGGTGACAACGGCACTCAATACCACCAGAGCTCCAAGGAATAGATCCACGACTCGGCGGGCACGGCCGCCGAATTTGGTGAGACGCAGATAAACCAGCACTCCCAAAGCAAAGAGTGCCCAATAGTCGATAAAAAGTCCGTAGCACAGCCGGCCGAACAAGGCCACCCACAGAAATCCAATCGTTGTCAGGCCCAAGATCAAGTAGTGCATTTGAACCCGTCGCCATTTGGAACTCACGCACAACATGAGACCGACGAGCAGATAGAATTGCTCCTCGTAGTTGAGTGACCAAAAACCGGCCACCATCAATGTGTGATTGGCCGGGGCATACGAGCTGGGATGAGCCAGCAGCGTAAGCCACTGCGTCAAAGTCAGATTCTGGATAAACTCCGTCACCGAATACTGCGCCAGTTGGTTCGAGTGCTGGAGGAAGATCTTGAGGGCGCGTGTGGCGAAGAAAAATAGCAGAGCGAAAGCGTATGGCGGATAGATACGCTGGACACGGCGTTTCATGAAGCCAGCGAGCCCAATTCTCCTTTGCTGGCAACTGTCTGCGCTTGCAGAGATACAGTAGCCGCTGATTACAAAAAACAATAGCACTGCCCAATGGCCCAACAAAAGCCCGCACGCGTGATGACAGACGACGACCAAGGCTGCGAGCCCGCGCCATCCGTCCAGCAGGTCGTACCGCTTAGGCCAAAGGCCCAGGGAGCCTTCCACATTCTTCTTGGTCTCGACTATGTTAGTCAGAGTTGACGACATTCATGGGGGAGAGTCACTCGTCATTTCCTTGCCAGCCAAAGCCTGGTTCGAATCTCCCCAAGGACAGGGAGCGCCATCGTCCGCACTGGTCTGCACTTGGAGCGGTCCGATGCATCGGGAGACGGGATACGATCCTCCCTCTGCCCGCGGCAGAGGGCCGCGGGGAGAGGGAGGGGCACTGTCGCAGTGCGCACCTTCTGCTCATCGAAAACGTCGCCGTGGGGAGTCAGCCCCCAGGTCGGTTCCTTCGTCGCCCCGGTCATTTCCTCAGCCAGGTGGAGACTCGCTCCAGCACTGGTTCGAATTGCGCCTCATAATTGAAGCGTTGGAGGTGGGCTTCCCGAGCTTTCGCGCCCATCGCCTTCCGCCGCTCAGGATGATTAAGCAACGAGGTGATCGCTTCGCCGATGGCGCGCACGTCGTCGTGGGGCACGCAGATTCCCGATCCCGTTTGCTCCACAATTTCCCGGACGCCCGGCAGTTGATCGCATACCTGTGGCACCGCCACTGCCATAGCTTCAAATCGTTTGTTTGATGCACCGGCACTGATTCGCTTGTTGAGGTCCGTCGGCTTTACAATGGTCAAAGCCACGTCGGCTCCGGCCTGCAAAGCCAACAGGTCAGAAGCTGGGGCTGGTCCGACTGCATGCACTCGATGGCCGACTCCCGTCTGCCGAGCGAGGACCAAGAGTCGCTCCAGGAACTCCCCGTTGGCCGGCCCGACCAACACGAGGCTCGCCCGCTCGGGCCATTGTTTCATGCCCTGAACCACCTCCAGCAGGCCCCGCGGCCAACTAATTGACCCACAAAAAACCACCAATTGTTCGGAAGGCGCAACGCCGCGCTCCCCAAGAAATCCGCGCAGCCTGGGAACCGGGACGGTATCAAGACGTCGCGGACAGTTCATCACCACTTGCGTCTCCGTCTTAAAGATTGTTGTCCTCGAAACCTCTTCCAGACGTCCCCGGTCTGGGAATAGCACCAAATCCGAGTCATTAATGTATCGAAGCGCACGGACCATGTCGGCCCGAGTTCCGCGGAGCCACCACGGTGGCAATAACGGCAACTCGTGGAAATGGCAAATAGTGAGCGGCTTTTGAACTCTTCCACTTCGGCACAGCCGGTGCACCGCGCTCATAGCCGGTGACTCGTAAGCGATCACGAGTCGGGGGGCGCATTGGCGCAGCACCTGCGCCAGATTGCGATGGAACACGAACCGCGAATATCGGGAGACGAACAGGTTCAGACGACGCCAATAACTCCATGGGTATATCCCTCTCGCCAGCACATAACGCGGTATTTCTGGCGGCAGACTTCCAGCGACATGACCACCATCGTCAATGTCCAACACGCAAACCCGGTACCCCCTTTCTGCCAGCAGACGGCCCTGGTTGATGGAAGGTGGATATCGGGCCAGCGGCGTCCGCATCACGAGACAGACATCGGCAGGTCGAGCCGTGGCAAGGGATCGCTTCATGGTCTCACGATGGCGGGCTCAGGCAACGCCAAACGTAAGCCGAGATTCGCGCCCCGTCGGACACGGAGAGGAGAGGAGAGATAGGCCATTGCCACTGCACATACCTCATAAAGCACAGCCAACTCTTCAAAGCAGTATTCGCGAGCGAAAAACCAAGACCCGCAGCCGAACGTGTAGATTTGGCATCCCGCCCGCGTAAGCAATCCGCCAAGGGATCGAGGCAGGGATTGAGTGCCAGGTGTCGGAACCTGGAGCTGAAGGCTGCGGGCAGGGCCAATAGGAAGAGATGGCTGGCCTGTTTGTTGCCGCCCGCGGTCATCCTTGCCGCTCCGGATGGGAGTTCAAGGCCAGAATCACCCGCCGGAGTTGGGACTGGACCACTTCGGAAGATGACAAGCGACGGAACGCGGCGCAGGCCGCGGCACGCCGAGCCGAGTATTGCTCCGGGGCTTCCATTAATATTCTGTTCATCGCCTCCGCAAGGGCATCTGCGTTGCGTGGCGGAACCATGAGGGCAGCGCTCGTCCCACGGTACAGCTCACCGGTGCTCCCGACCTCCGTCGCGATGAAGGGCACGCTGGCCCGCGCGGCTTCCAGTAGCACCAACGGGTAGCCTTCGTGGTAAGAAGGCAGCACGAGGCAGCGCGAATTTGCCAGCGCCTGCATGGCCTCCTCACGACTCCGGAAGAACTGAAACCGCACATTGGCCGATACGCCCGAATCACGGGCCAGGGAAAGAAAGGGTTCCTCGCTGCCCTGCCCGGTAATGAGCACGCGCACGTTCGGAAACTGTCTTGCGACTGCGGCCGTAGCTCGCACCAGTTCCCGCAAGCCCTTCTCTTCATCCCGCCGCCCGAGGTAAATGAAATCGGCTGGGGGAGATGGAAGATCGGAAATAGAAGATGGAAGATGGGATTTCTGGTTTCTGCTTTCAGCTTTCAGGTTTTCCATCTCTTCGATCCAAAACGGCAGGCGCAAAATCCACCCTTGGTAGCCGTAGGTCTCACGAATGTTCCGGTCAATGGTCGCTGAGGGCGAAAGCATGGCGCGGGCGCGGCCAAGCAGGCGGCTGGCTTCGACATCCACGAACTTATTGCCCGGATTGGCGTTGGTGAATTCCCAAACCAGAAGCTGGTTAGCAACGTCGCTTTGCAGCAAGTGCCGGGCGAGCGGGACGACACCACAGACGAACACAAAATCCGGTCGTTCCTCTCGAATGCGCCGCCGGGCCTGCCAGGCCAGGCAGCGTCCCGGCCAATCCCAGCGGCAACCATTGGGCATCCACGGCTGGACGATTCCAACATCCACAGGCGGCTGGGCCCCGCCAAAATCCACGAACTGTGCAAAGCACGTGACGCTCAGGCCCAGTCGTGCCAGCTCCCGGCACAAAAGGTCATTGGCCAGGTAGGCTCCTGCCTTTTGGCCCAGCAGGCTGCAAATCACGAACGCACGCTGTCCGGCCAAAGCCGGATTCTGTGAGGATAGTGTCAAGCGGAAGCCACTGGGCCGGAGGCAGGCAGGGCGCTTGGTTTGAGGAGCGCTGCTGCGAAAGCCCCGGCTGGCTGTCCGGAAGCCCGTAACAGGGCCTTCGCATACTGGAAATGGCCCCGGAGTAGCCGGCCCAGAATCTGGCGCGCGTACAGCCGCACTGTCCTCGAACGCACCCAATAGTTGTCCACCTTCGCGAGCGGACAATCCGGGGCGTCGAGCGCCCCAAGGATGTGCCGGAACCTGCGCCCGCGCGCATCCGCGAGAACCTGGTATCGTTTAGTTTCGGCTACGCTTTCCTGGTCATCATGTCGCCGCCACCAAACCAATTCGGGGGCGACAATGACTACGGGAGCTTTTCTGGCAAGGGTCATCCAGCACAGGCTGTCGCCCGTGTAGCGAGCAGCATCAAAACCCCCGATCCCGTCAAGGGCAGACCGAAGTATGATCGTGTCAAGCGGGCCGGCGGAGAAGAGGCCGGTTCGGAACAGGAAATGAGATTCGTACGCCTCGCGCGGTGACAGTTGGGCCGGATAACGGATTCCAGTCATGGCGCGACTCACACCGTAACCGGCTTTCGGAAAAAGCTCCATGCCTTGAACCATCAGCTCCAGGCACCGGGGATAGATAAGATCGTCGGCGTCCACATACTTCAGATACTTGCCCTGTGCCAGCAATGCGGCCCTGTTGCGATTCGGATAATCGCCCAGATTCCGTTCGTTAACATGCACCCTGACCCGCGGATTGCTCTCGTAACGCCTGGCGATTGGGACCGAGCGATCTGCGGAGCAATCATCCACAATAACCAATTCGCAATCGGTGAAGGTCTGCGCCAGCACACTTTCTATGGCTGCCGCAAGGTACCTTTCGCGGTTGTAGACCGTTACGAGAACACTGACGAGCGGCGGGGACATGCGGGAGGGGGGCGACGCTCTAAAGCGGCTTCTGCAGCTCGATGAAAGAAAACCGGCTTCGAGGGGTCGTCATCCGTAGCATCTTGAACCCGGCGCTGCGACAGAGCCAGCTCACGGTTTCGGGATGATAAAATCGGAAGAGGTTTCGCTCTCCAGGCGCGCGGCGAAAGCATCTGAAATGAGCCAGGCCCTCGTCGGTCATGATGTTGTCGAAGTTAAAGGCCACCACGCCTCCCGGCTTCAGCACCCGGTGAAACTCTTCGAGGAAGCAATACAGGTCATCCAGGTCGATGTGTTCGAAAACTCCGTTGGCGAAGATGGCATCAATGGAACGATGGGCGACCTCAGGCAAGGCAGGTTTGTCGATCTGAATGATCCTGAATTTTCCGCGGCCCTCTAGATAGCCAGCGAGCCATTCGCAGGCAAGCTTGGAGTAGTCCACCAGAACGATCTCCGCGCACTTGGAGATGACGTGCCGCGTAAGCCGGCCGGTGCCGGGCCCCAATTCGAGCACCACGGAATCAGGACGCAAATTAGGCAGGTAGTGAAGGACCAACGCTTCGCGGAGCGGATCGTCACTCCACTCCTGGTCGCCCACGTCGTTAGGATCGAGGCCCGCAGCCTGGGCCTTGGCGATCCATTCACGGAAGGCGTAATCCCACGGTTTGTCTTTCTGCAAACGCTGAATCCGCACCCCCACAGGGTCGAGGACACGATTCGCCAGCCTTAGAAGTTGCGACCGGATGCTAATCGGTTATAAGAGTTGCCGTGTGAATCACCAAGATTTCATGCGCCGCAATCAGAGGCGCAGCCTGGCTCGGGTCGGCGCATCTCCGGGCGAAAACGGAAAGCTGAAAGCATAGGGCGGGGGCGGGGGTCAATAGCTTCGGTCCAGGACTTCTGGTTTCCTTCGAGTTGACCTTCACCTAACATTTAGGAGTTGGAAAACTTCCTTCGCCAGCACTTGCGGAAGCCAAGCGACTTGAATTCGTTGTAGTCAATTTGCGACCCAAACAGGGCCTTGTATGCGAGGTACCGAAAGGGTGCCTTCAGCCGTTCGGGAAACTGGCGGACATAGTTGTGCCACCACCAGTGAGCAGTCCACCAGACGAGCAATTGGGGGTTGTCTTCGTGGAGATGCTGCCGCACTAATTCACAAGATCGCCGCAACATTCTTCGTCTGTCAGCGACACCCGATATGCGAGAGGTCTTGCTTTCCGGGGGGAAGAAATAGGTACCAAATACAAGGTCAGTACGATGGATTCGAGCTTTTGACATGGCCCGAACGAGAAACCAATAGTCCATGGCATTATGTTCCTCCAGCGGAAACTCCCCTACGGCCTCCTGAAGAGCTCTGCGGCAGAAATAACAGACCGGGTTTAGCAGCCAAGTGTGGCGGAAGAAGAGCAGGGTTGACCGATAGTCCTTTACAGGAACCACCAGTCGAACGGCGGTGTTGCCTGCATCTCTGGAGTAGAAATTGCCGATCACCATATCCGCTGCTGGCTCGCGCGCGAAGCAGTCGCGGACGTGAGCAAAGATGCCTGATTCAAACCAATCATCGGCATTCAGATAAGCGATAATGTCTCCACTGCTCCGGGCAAAGGCCTTGTTCATGGCATCGGACTGGCCCTCGTCGGGCTCCGAGCTCCAGTTCAGATGCGGATAACGCTTGAGAATTGCCACTGTGCCGTCGGTTGAGCCGCCATCAACAATGATGTGCTCGAAATCCGGGTCGTTCTGCGCCAGAACACTTTGGATGGCCCGCTCGATGTAGGCCGCCGAGTTGAACGAAGGAGTCAGGATGCTGAGTTTCATCAGTTCACTTGACATCGGCCATCGCGGTGATGACCTTCTTCAGCCCACTTTCCAGTGAGACCTTGGGCTTCCAGTACTTCAGGATGTTTGGGTCCGGCTCGTTCTTGTGAAAGCGCTGGATGTCGTCGGTCCCAGCTCCGGGAATGACGGGCACGCCGATTTCACGGCCGATGATACGCGCGACGTCAAGGATACTCCTCCATTCGAAGGTGGTAATGTGCAGCTTATCGGTGCGTGGCACTGCCCGGTACAGTTCCGGCTGAGAAAGGAGGTAAAGCGCCTCGCTGGAATCGTCGGTGTGGAGAAACTGCCTGGTTTCCTCGCCGGTGGTGAGCAACTCGATCCGGCCCTCACGTTTGGCTTTAAGGATGAAGTCGGTGACGGCGTGGAATTTGCGGGGGTCGTGCTCGAGGCCGTACACGTTCCAGAACTTCACGACCAACCCATCGAGCGTGCGGGTGTAGAAGTCGCCCAGGGCCTTGAGCACACCGTAGGAAGAATGAGCCATATTCGCCATCTGGCTGGAAGCGAAGATGAAGGGCTTGTCCATTGCCCGCAGGAGTTCGAAGGTAGTGCCAAGGATCTTTATATTGTTGGAGATGAACTCGTACGTGTGCTGGTAGGTCTTAAGGTAGCGGGCCCCGCCAACATCGAAGGCCAAGAAGAATACAAAGTCCGCCCGGTGCATTCGTTGCATGAGCAAGGCGCCGTTGTGACGCAGATCCTCCTCGCTATTCGAGGCAATATCGAAACCGGCTGCCTCATGACCCATTCTCTTCAAGTAATCACAAAGCGGGTGGCCGATCTGTCCTTCAGACCCTAAAACAAGGTAGTTCATTGATTGGTATTCAGTTGCCAGCGTTTCAGTGTTTCAGCATTTCAGCGCCTTAGAATGGTGAGTGGCCTTGTTGTCTCCATTTCTGCTTTCACAATTTCTGCTTTCTGCTATTCTCTAGTCCCTCATTCGAGCATCCAGACCCGCTCCTGGAGGAGCGTTTCCCGGGCATCCGCCAGTCCCCAGTCTTCCGGGTTCTGGTAGGGAATACCCTGTTGGGGGCTGAGATCCGTACCATCCTTGGCGAACACTCCACGTTCGGAGGAGTTGGAATGGTCCATGTGAAAGGTGGTGCCGATGCGGACCACCCTGGCCCCGGAGGCCAGCAACTGATACACGCCCCGGGAGTCGCAATGCCGCTTCTGCTTGCGCATGGATTCGTCGTAACCCCGGATGCGGAGCCACAGGGATCGCTCAGCCAGAGTAAAGTCCCCCGCACCGTCCAGCGGAACATAGTCATCGTGGTAGAATCTTAAGCGGCGCGTTTGGTCGCGGAGCAAAGCGGGGGTTACCGCTTCACCCTTCCACCGGAAATCAACCCGCCGGCTCTGGTACACCACGCCCGACCGCAACAGCGAAAACCAGGGAAATACATCCGCCCCCCAAATGATATCCGCATTCGTGCCACAAACCCACTCCGTGGACGCCCGGCGGATGCCGACATTCTTCGCGTGGTATTCCATCAGTTTGAAGGCGGGATTGCCACAGACTTTGCAGTGAATACGTTCGGCAACGACGTAGGCCCGCAGCCGTGGGAATCTCTGAGTCAATTCAGTCGCCAGCAACGGCTGTTGTGCGGGAGGATTCCACTCGACCCAGACCGCTTCGGCCAACCCGCGGGCAAAGGCCCAGTCCAGGCAAGATGTAAGCCGCTCCTTGAATTCGGGCGTATAATTGTCATTACGGCCACAGAGAACGGCCGCCACGCGTTTCTTGGGCAGAAGACTGGCCAGAGGATTGCCGGCGATGTGGGTGCCTCGGAGCGCAGCACGGCGGGCAATGTTGACCCGCCACAAGACACTTTGGAGAACTGAGATCATGGTCCCTGGCTGGAGGGTGTGCCGACTGGGTTTGTTTCCTGGCTAACTCTGCCTCCCGAACCCGGGTAGCGGAGCCAGGGCACGCGTTGATAATATTCCTGTGGCCGGGCGAGTTTTCGGGCATATCCCAGGGAGCTTGAATCAGGGGCCAACGGCAAGCCGCATCCGGACCCTACGTAGCCCGGAGAGCGTTCTCCCAGGGTCTCCCGCCACCAGTTGTCGTCAAACCATACGCGCACGACCTCCATGTCGAGCGAATCGTCGGTAAAGACAAGACCGCCATCGGCCACGAGAGGCCAAATGTGCCGAATGCAGTCTCGCATGGAGCTAACGAGGTCAACATCGAGAAAGGCCAGAACGAAGGGCCCGGTTAAGGACTTCAAGGATTCGGAGAAGAACCCCGGCACAAACTGGCAGACGCTGAGGTCGCCAAACCGGGCGACGTTCCCTTTCACTTCCTCCAATCGGCCGGCGTACATTCCTTTCTCGTAGTGCCCATAAACCTGTAGATGGGGGTAATCGTGTACCCGTGTACTTTCGTCCTCGGGTAATCCCTCAAAGGAATCGCAGACCCAGAGCCGGCGCCCGGCCTGTTTGCAGGCCAGCGACAAACTGGCTGTGCTCGAGCCCTTGTAGCAGCCGCACTCAATCACGTCGCCCTTGGCCTCCGTCGGCGAGGACAGAATTTGCTGGGCGAGAGCGACGTGGAGTAGCCACGACGTTCCGGAAGCAATTTCCACCGTATTGGCCTTGAACTGCTCCACCAACGCCTTTTTGTCCTTCTTCCGTAAACCATACGGTCGGCCTACACTCGGATCATAAAACCGCTCGAGGACGAGTCGCTGTAAGCCAACCAGGGCCGTTGATTCTCCCCACGCAACGGGACTAGACTGGAGTCTGCGCGATCCAAGCATGCGACGAGCAACTCTTACCAGCAGTTTGTCCAGGGTTTCGTCGGGATGCGCTATTAGTCGCGCGGCGCGACGGAACAACCCTGCGTTCTCATGATACTGGGCATGCATAACACGTTGTGAGGATTTCCCG
>Ga0187877_1004784_pt1 | contig 10223 bp, 10 predicted proteins | sample June2016WEW_17_1_3_FD_132430 | JGI IMG/M metagenome (GOLD analysis project Ga0187877, IMG submission 132430) | Peatland microbial communities from SPRUCE experiment site at the Marcell Experimental Forest, Minnesota, USA - June2016WEW_17_100 | ecosystem: Environmental > Terrestrial > Soil >... | reverse complement strand
CTACGCGTTGATGAAGGCCGCAGAGGTGTTCGTTTACCCCTCGGTCAGAGAAGGATTCGGGATCGCCCTGCTCGAGGCACTTGCCTGTGGAACAGCGGTCGTCACCACTTCTCATCCTGACAATTGCGGTCGCCAGCTCGTGGCTCGCTCTGATCGCGGGTATCTGGCCGAGCCGACGGTGGAATCAATCACCGCCACGATTCACCAGGTGCTGGCGGACGGATCCCGATCGCGAGCGCCAGCAGAGACGTGGCTGAACGAGTTCAACTGGACGACGGTGTCCGAGGAGTACCTCGAGGCGCTTACGACTTCCCGTAGCGCCCGTTCCCATCCCCCGTCACAGCCTGGGACCAGGGGGGCATAACGTTGTTCGCCGCAGCGAGCTGGGGTGGTCAATCCTGATGAAGCAGCCTGTGCGGGGCAAGAGGGACCTCGTGACGAATTCCGGCCCGGCGGAGGCACCACCGGAGGAAGTGGCGTTCGTCGTCATCGCTTACAACGAAGCATCGGGGGTCAAGCAGTGTCTGAGATCGATCGCGGCTCAGGAGGGACTCTTCAACTTTGAGATCGTCGTGGTGGACGACTGCTCGAATGACGCGACTCCGTCTGTGCTGGCGCAGCTCGGGGAGGAGATTCCCAAGCTACGGATCGTTCGCCAGCCCGCCAACCTCGGCCGAGGGGCGGCTAGGGCGGCCGGCGTTCGAGCGGCACGCGGGGAGTTCATCGCGATGGTTGACGCCGACATCGTGTTGCCTCCGGATTGGCTCCTGCGGTGTCTCGCCGGTATCGCGGGAAGCGAGGTGGTCAGTGGAATAGCGGTTCCCGGTGGGGACGTCGGTTATCTCGCGCGGCGATTCGGCCTCGAGCCGAAGGTCGTTCCTAGCACCACGCCGACCACGGGGAACAACGCGTTGTTCCGCCGGGTCGTTTTCAGCCGAGTCGCGTACGAGGAAGACCTGCGCGAGGGGGAGGATGTCGCCCTCGACCACCAGATGGACGCAGCCGGGGTTGTCCGCGAGGTGATCCCAGGGCTGCGTGTCGAGCATCGCGAGAACAAGACGTTCTCGCGAGAGCTCCGATGGCTATTTGAAAGTGGTCTTGGAGCATCGCGAGAGCTCGAGCGCTACCGGAGAGTGCGCGGACCGGACGTCGCCTTCGGGGTGATGCTCCTGAGTTGTGCCGTGTCGTGTTTCGCGAGTCGGAGGCAAGCTGGGCGCTTGCTGGCTCCACTCGTGTGTCTAACGGTGATTGCCGTCGCGCACGTCGCGACGAGATTTCAATCCCGCAGAGCTCCCCTGCGTTACCTGGGTGCAGTGGCAGCCGACTCTGCCCTCTTGTGCTCTTACTTCGCGGGTCGGCTTGTCGGACATATCCGGCTGCGTTTCGACGATGCGCGAAGTGAACAGCAGCGGCACTGAGAAGCCTTCTCTCGGTTCACGTTGGTTGCCCCCTTGTCAAAATCATGGGACCTTTGACTGGATTCCCGTGAACTGACCCACCCGTTGTGCGAGTCCGAGACCCCATTATGAGGTAGGGAGGACTACACGACGGCGAAGCGACGCAGGCATAGCCCAGAGCAGATCATCTGTTTGCTCGCCGAGGGCGAGAAGCTGCTCGGCCAAGGCCGAACGTCGAAGAGGTGGCGAGGCAGCTCGATATCACCGAGTCGACTTGGCACCGCTGGAGGAACCAGTACGGCGCCATGAAGGCCCACGACACGAAACGCTTGAAGGAGCTCGAAAAGGAGAACACGAGGCTCAAGACGATCGTCGCCGACCAGGACCTCGCCAGCGCCTCCCGACTCCGAAACCGAACGGCCACGAGCTCGCCTTGAGGACGTTCTTCCAGGAATTCTCTCGATCTCGTCCCCCGGGGGGTGGAGGAGGGCCGCCGGAGCAGACAGGAACGCCGGCTGGGCCGTCAACGACGAACGAATTCACCGCCTGTGGCGAGAAGAAGGCCTGCGTGTGCCGTACCGCAAGAGAAAGCGGCGCCTAAGGGACATCGGCGTCGCCGTCGGCGATATGTGCCCGATGCCCCCGAACGTCATCTGGGCACTCGACTTTGAGTTCGACCAGACATCTGACGGAAGGATCCTGAAGCTCCTGAAGGTGATCGACGAGTCCAGCCGCGAGTGCCTCGCCATCGTCGAGTGTTCCATCGATGCCGGAGGCGTCGTGCGCTGCTTAGACGCCTTGGCTTTGCAGCGCGGCGCGCCGAGAAACGTGCGCTTTGACCACGGGCCTGAGTTCATCGCCAACGTGGTCGTGGACTGGTGTAGGTTCAAGGCACCGACACCGTCTTCATCGGCCCCGGATCTCCTTGGCAGAACTCCTGGATCGAGTCGTTCAACGGCCGCCTGCGCGACGAGTTCCCAAGTAGCCAGCAGTTCGAAACCCCGTTCGCAACACAGGTCCTCATCGAGGACTGGAGCATCGACAACTACATGAACCGACTTCACAGCGCGCAAGCCTCACTCACCTCGGTCGAGTTCGTCGAGGCTTGGCTCAACCAACAACAGTTACTGCTCGCATGGCGAGTGGCTCATCAATGGGGATCCCCTCAGGTCATCGTCGACCTGATCGACCGACGTTTACAGTCTTAGGTGCGGTGCCGTTAGAGTTGAGGAGTGGCGCCCCATGCGCACTCTGCCGCCGGAGTGTGACACGAACCGGTGAGTAGCGATCAGTTCAAGGCGGCGGCGAAGACTCCGGAGGTGGCGCGATGGTCGATGCGAGCAGGCGGGATGCTACCGCCAGGCAAGCTTGGCAGCGCGCTCGCGAGCTAGCTGTGGTGACCGGCCGCCACGCCGGGAGAGTCGTCATGCGAGCCCCTGGAGGGACGCCAGTCGTCTTGGCGGCGGCCAAGCACCTGTATCGCCGCGAGCTGCGCCGGCTGAACGACGTCCTCGCGGCGACGCCGGCCGCTGGCTGCTTTTGGGTCTGGGCGGGCCTTCTCCTCGGGTGGGCACGCGAGGGTGACGTGCTGTCACACGACCTCGACGACGCGGACTTCGCATTCCTCGAGGCAGATTTCGCAAAGGTGCGCGACAGCGTGCCGGCCCTTGTGAATGCGGGCTTCCTTCTCCGCTCCGTGTTGCGCAACAACGACGGTGTCCTGACTGGGCTCTTCTTCGAGAGATTCGGCATCCACTTCGACTTCTTCAAGTTGATACCCGTCCAAGACCGCTTCCGCTACTACGGCTACTTCCGAGGTGTCCAGGTCGTGTTCGAGATCCCCGCACAGTCGCTCGAGCCTTTCGAGCTGTTCGACAGGCGATGGCTGAAGGCGAAGGACCACGATCGGGACCTCACCGCCCTCTATGGCGACTGGCGAACGCCTCAACTCGGCTGGCGTACCGACAGGGACAGTCCTGCGATCATCTCCCGTGAGCTATGGCGCCGAGCCGGGCTATGGCACGGACCCACGACCGACCTGTCCGAGTATCTTCACCCGCGAGGGTGATTTCAGGCGTGACGAATACCCCAGTCATAATGTATGTCCGCCGTGAAGGGGTCCTTCCTGACGATCTCTTGCGGATCATGCGGTATGGTCGCGCAATTCGCGACGAGCGCCGCCGTGCTGCCGATACCTTTGAAACCATTCCACACGAGCGGGGGAACCGTGACCAGGACGTAGTCGAGTTCTCCGATGAACATTTCAGCGAAGACCCCGCGCGTCGGTGAGTCCACCCGGTCGTCGAAGCAGACGAGCTTGATATTGCCTACTGGCACGGCGTAGTTAAGCGTCATGCGTCGATGGAGGTGCCAGGCCTTTATGGCTCCCGGGTAGACCATCGAGAAGTAGATCTCACCAAAGTGCTCGAAACCCTCGCTGTCTTCTCGCATCATGTGAAGCACAGCGCCACGCTCGTCGGGAATCCGGCGCAAGGCGCGCACTCTTAGGCCGGCTATCTCGCCCATGATGTTCCCTCGGGCGCACGCGCCTCGCTCGCCCGTAGGCAACAGCAGACTGTTTCGTCCAAGGCCGAGTCGATCGTGGACGATGGCTCGAATCCGAGCGAGCGCAGACGCCCGATGGAAAGGCGCCACAGTGCAGGAATGGTGGCCGGCGGGTCAGGCGCGATAAGCGGTGGACGTCGACCGCTGCGTCGCTCCCAAGCGTCCTGCACGAGTCCGGCGAGGTCTCGGACGGTCATCGAGCGGCCCGAACCACCGTTGTACGTGCTCGGCGGTACGGGCGCGACGCCCTCGACGGGCAGGCCTGTCGCCGCTTCGACGAGCCGGCAGGCATCCGCCATGGAGAGAAAGTCGCGACACTGCATACCGTGCGTTCGGAGACGGAGCACTCCGTATGTGCTCGCCTGGCGGCACAGGTCATTGGCGAGGAGCGACCAACGCGCAATGGCGGGATCTGCCGGCGCGCCCACGACGTTGGTCAACCGCAGGATTACGACCTCGACCTCGGACTGCGCCGCCGCCGAGATGATGTACTCCGACGCCAGGCGCGCGATTGCATAGTGATCCCGAGGCGCCGGGAGCACCTCCTCGGTTAGCTCGGCACCAGGAGTCATGGCGGCCCCGTACACGTGTACCGTTGAGGCGTAGACGATGCGCGACACCCCGGCGCGTCGGCATGCTTCGGCAATGCGTCGTGCCCCGGATAGCGCGCTCGCCAACTCCTTGTCGGGCCGGCTCGACATCGCAATTTCATTTGGCACCGCGAGGTGGATCAGCGCATCTGTGCCCGAGATCGTCGTAACGAGGTTGGGGAGCTCGTCGTCCGGAATCACGATGACCTGCTCGACCGGCTCGATCCATGGAACGTGGCGCCGTACGCCTGCCCGCACTTGACAATCTGGTCTCACGGCGAGTGCCCGTACAATCCTTCCACCGAGGTAGCCGCCGGCACCCGTCACGAGCACGCGGCGGCTCACGGTACCGCTCCACAGAGATGTTCCCGGTACCAGTCGATGGTCCGTCGCAGTGCCTCGTCGCCTTTCCATCGTGGCCACCAGCCCAGCAGCCGGTGTGCCTTCTCGGCTGACAAGTTCTGGCACTCGATCTCGTGCTTAGCGGTCGCGCGGATGTCCGGCTCGAGATCTGGACGACCCGCCATCTCGCAGATCTGCTTGGCGAACTCCAGGACCGTCATCTCCTGCTCGGTGGAAAAGTTGAACGCCTCGCCACGAAGATCGGGCGTTGCCGCCATCGCCTCGGCGAGCGTGATGTACGCGAGCGCGCCGTCTTCGACGTACAGGTAGTCGCGCAAGAGCGTCCCGTCTGAACGGAGCACCGGCCTCTCGCCCCGCAGGACGGAGCGAATCACACCGGGAACGAGCCGGTTCCAGTTCACGTCGCCGGGGCCGAAGAAGTTGCCACAGCGGGTCACGGACACCGGGACGTCGAAGACCTGCCAATAGGTCGAAGCGATCAGGTCCGCGCATGCCTTGGAGACGTCATAGGGATGCACGGCACGAAGCGGCATCTCTTCCGAGTAGGGAAGACTTGGCTGAGGCCCGTAGGCCTTGTCGCTGCTGGCCAGGACTACCTGGCCCACGAGCGACGAGCGCCGGACGGCTTCGAGAAGAGCCCAGGTCCCGCGGACGTTCGAGTCGAACGTCGAGATCGGATTGTTGTTGGCCACCTCCACCTGTGTCTGCGCGGCCAGATGCATTACCGTTTGCACTCGGTACTCGCCTAGCACGCGTTCGAGCAGCGGCTGGTCACGTACGTCTCCGCGCACGATCGCCACGGTCCCGAGCCACCTCCGAACGATGCTCGTCGGGACGAACTCGTCCCGCACAAGTGCCACGACCTCAGCGCCGGCCCGGGCAAGCATGCCCGTGAGATGTGACCCGAGGAATCCGCTGGCGCCGGTTACGAGCACCGGCCGATCCCGCCAGAAGGAAGTGCCCGGTACCGGCGGACGATCTACCTGGGCGGTCAAGACCAGACCTTCCAGGGCGCCTTACCCGACTCCCACAGCCCGTTCAGCAGGTCGCGCTCCCGGGGTGTATCCATGGGCTGCCAGAAGCCTTTGTGCTCGTACGCCACAAGCTCACCTGCACGCGCGAGCCCGTCGAGGGGTTCACGCTCGAGCATGACGTCGCGATCGGCCGGAATGTAGCGCTCAATGGCTTCGCGCTCGAACACCATGAACCCACCATTAATCGCGCCGGTGCTTGTCTGGGGTTTCTCGTCAAACGACCTCACGCGCCCGCCCGCGCCGAGTCGGAGCTCGCCAAAACGCCCCGGTGGGCGGACCGCCGTCACCGTGGCCAGGCGACCGTGCGCCTGATGGAACTCCAGCAAACGGGCGATGTCGACGTCACCCACGCCGTCGCCGTAGGTGACCATGATCGGCCCGTCACCAGCGTGCCGTGCCGCCAAGCGAACCCTCGTTCCCGTGAGGCTGTCGACGCCGGTGTCGACGCAAGTGACGCGCCAGTCGAGCTCGAGCGCGTCGCCCAGAAACGTGATGTCGGGATGCGGGCCGAGGGTGATCGAGAAATCGCTTGTCAACACCCCGAAGTTGAGGAAGTACTCCTTGATCTCCCGGGAGTGCCAGCCGAGCGCGAGCACGAAGTCCGTGTGCCCAAAGGCCGCGTAAACCTTCATGATGTGCCAGAGGATCGGCCGCTCACCAATCGGAAGCATCGGCTTCGGGAGCATGAGGTCGACTCCGCTGATCCGGGTGCCGCGCCCTCCGCAGAGAATAATTGTGGGCATGGCTTCCGAAGAGCGTGCACCAGTGACGCGGACACTGGAACGCTCATCAGCTCCGAGGGGCCGTTCAATGCGACTTGACGTCACCAGCGAGCCGTGCTTTTCTTCCTCGCTCAACTGAAACCACTCTACAGGGCATGCTGTCACAAAAAGTCTACCTGCGTGGTGACCGCGCCTCAACGTGGCAGCGCCTCCACGGGTTGCTGTCTTCCTGCTCCGGCCCCTCGCGTTGTGATTCGCGAGGTTGCTCGTTGCCGGAAGGTTGGACCGCTCCGCGACGCGGGGCGTTCGTGACCCGGCGAACGCACATAAGTGATTGTCTTTGGCGCGCCCGGGCCGGAGTGGCTCGGCTCGCAGAATGTCCACGCTCCAAGCTGCTCTCGTCGAAAGCCATCGGGGGGGCCTGCAAACCTTCGCCGGAAGAACTGCTCAGCGACGGCAGGCAGTCCGCCATCACGTCGTCGATGTCGTGGGGAAGCGGCAGTTTTTCCTCCTGCCGCGCCTTACCGTGCATGGCGAGCTCGCTGGCGCGCCAGTCGAGATCCTCGGGAGCCATCACCGCGACCGTACCAGGGCGTCCGAACGCGGCCGTGATCGATGCTGTCCGTTTCGCGGAGCAACGCGACTCGACAAGGATGGAGTGCGCGCTATCGAGAATGGCCTCCAAAGATTCGGTCGCTGGCTCGGCTTGCCAGATGACAAGGGCACGAAGGAAGGCGAACTGTGACGGAGCGTCGGCCCACCACCTTCCGACTGAAGGCGGCCTGGCTTTCCAAACGCGGCCAACGCGGTTGGATCGTAAGGGAAGGTCACGCGGCCCACGTCTAGCGACAAGCGGGTCAAGCAGAAGGCAGCCGGAGTCAGAGGTGCAAGTCCCTCAGCGCTCACTCTGTGATGCGAGGAGAGAGGGAGAAGAGGTCGCCAGATTGCCGCCGGCGTGAACAATGCTTGGCGGTGATAATGGTTGGTCTGTTTTATGTCGCCCAGTTCCTGGGCTGTGTTACTCAGCCATCGCCGTCCCGACTCCCGCCCACCGTGCCCATCGTCGCTACTTCGGCCAGCCTGGTGTCCCCGTTTGCCCTCCGCCCGCTACGTACCCACGTGGCGATCGCGGGACGTCTGACGGTTGGCGCAGTCCGTCCCCGAGCGGCTTAGGCGCCCGGACCAGACCTCTCGCAACGAGGGCTCCATCCGGTATCGACCACCTGCAGTAAGCCCTACGGCCGGGTGAACACCGATGATCCGAAGATCGTTGGAACCGCGCGCGCGTCGCCGAGGGGCGGCAGGCCGAAGAGGGCCTCGATCGACGCCAAGAGTGAGTAGTGGTTGTACTCGGTGCGGAAGACGATGCCGCCCGGCTTGATGAACGGCGAGATCAAGACCGCACCGATCCGCCCACCCCCCGGTCCGTTGAGGCCGGGCTCGGGTGCTGCCGGCCCCGGCTTCTCGCTACAGCACGCAGTTGAGTCGGCATCGGCCTCGTCGAAGGTGATGACGAGCAGGCCGTCCTGCTTGAAGGCTGCCGAGTGAATGATCTTCGGCACCCACGTAGCAAGGAATGTGTCAATGTCTGCTAGACGGGGCGCTGCACTCTTCTGGTTGACGCAGGGGTAGTCGTGCCCGTCGTTGCACAGGTTCGGCGTGATGATCGAGAAGTTGGGCGTGGTGGCGACGCCCTTAAGGTCGGTGACAAGACCGGTCTCGCCCTTGCGGGCCGAGGCGGGCATCGCCCCGGTTGGCGAGCCAAGCGCGACGACGTGAGCGTCGCAGTAGGCGGCCGAGTCGATGATCGAATGGAAGTACACGAACGGGTCGTGCCTGCTCGCGTACCCGTCACCGCTCAGCGCGGCTTCCGTGCCATCGGCACTGCCAACCTTCGGGTGACCGCATGCCGTGGTCTCGCGCGACGAGATGTTGCCCATGTCCTGTTCGTAGCCCTTCCAGGTGAAGCCCTTGGCTGTGAGCTGGTTGGCTATCGTTTCCACGTCCTTCGGGTAGATGCAGCCATTGCCCGGCTCGATGCCGTCCGCCAGGAGCTTGGCGGCAGGGAAATTCACGAACGTCGAGCAGTCTTGCTGAGTGTCCGGGTTCGGCGGTTGTCCAGAGATCATCGCGATGTAGTTATCGTTCGAGTAGTGGCCGATGCCGTAGTACATCGCCAGCAAGGTCCCTTCCGACGGGAGGACCTTGGCGAGGTAGGGATCCGCGGCGGGCGACCCAAAGGTCGAGGCATAGTCTTCGTTCTCGAGCACGATGACAAAGACGTGGCGAATTGGCGGAAGCTTGAATTTGGCGGCCTGAGCGCCCGATGCGGCGGGTGCGTGGGGAGAGGCATCAGCGCCGTGCGCGGAAACAAGCGGGGCGAGCAGCGCGATCATACCGAGCAGCGCGAGGGGCAGGGAGGCGACCGTCTCACGCCCTGCGGTGCTCCCACGAGAGCGTTGAGTTGCGGTTCGGGACCGGATCATGGGGCATCACGGTACACCCCTTTACAACACGAACGGCCTGTCTTGCGATGCTGTAAACGCCGGTCGGAAATGGTGGCGCCCGACCATCCCCGGCTCTGTCCTGCCTGGTCCGGAGGCTTCCCGAGAGGAAGCCAGCCAGGCGGCCAGATCGGGGTGAAGGGTGCGCACCGACATGAACCAGTGGACGGAGATCCGCGTACAGTGCTCGTGGATGGCGTCTCGAAACGCGCTGTCTGCAGGAACTACGGCCTGGGCGGATGGACCTTGGAGAAGATCCTGACCCACCCTGAGCCTCCCGGCTACCGCACTGCGGCATCGCGGCCCAAGCTCAAGCGCCGGGAGTTCCTGGGCGTCATCGACGAGATTCGGGAAGCCGACAAGACCGCACCGCCAAAGCAGCGCCACATCGCCCGGTGCGTCTTCGAGCGATTGCGAGACTTGACGGCGAGCAGTCGCTCCGCCACCTCTCGAAGGTCGGCGAAGTCGTTGGAGGTGAGGACCTTGTGCTAGATCGCCGAGAAGTAGATCTCCACTTGACCGATACAGTTCGCGTGCACCGGTACCTGGACGAGGGCGAGTTTCGGCCGGCGTTCGCGCTGGCGACCGGCGGCCTTGTTGCCCCGGTTGCTGGTGCCGTAGTTCACTACCCAGATATCATCCCTGCACTTCGCCGAACGAATAGTCACTGCTGTGAATGAACACCTAGGTCAATGAGTTAGGAGGTCTTGGCGGAGGTCAAGAAACGGGTTATGTTCGCGGAACTCCGGTCGGTCTCGAGTTCGCCACGACTTTCGCGTCGCTCCTGCAGTTAGGTTAGGGTGCCAGCGGACGTCGTTGTGACTACGTTTCGCCTTAGGTGTGGGATGAGGCGATCTGCGCCCGGTCCCGGCTTGAGGTGTTGATGACAAGCGCCTCGATCGTGGTGACAAGCAGGAAATGCCAATGTGTTTGTCCGACAGATCGAATCGACCTGCGGTTAGGCGATGAGTCGAGTGTACCGAGTAGTTTCGCCGCATCTCGACGACGCGACGCTCAGCTGTGCACTGTTCATCGCGGCAAATCCCGG
>Ga0187877_1004779_pt1 | contig 10229 bp, 9 predicted proteins | sample June2016WEW_17_1_3_FD_132430 | JGI IMG/M metagenome (GOLD analysis project Ga0187877, IMG submission 132430) | Peatland microbial communities from SPRUCE experiment site at the Marcell Experimental Forest, Minnesota, USA - June2016WEW_17_100 | ecosystem: Environmental > Terrestrial > Soil >... | reverse complement strand
CGACAATCTGCGCGGGGGCATGGAGGTGGCCGGGCGCCTGCCCTGGGATGCAACGGTCTATGCTCACGCCGATGTGCTCGTCAGCCACTGCCAGGCTTTCGACAACACCGGCGATCCAACTTACCTCAAGAACCATTCCGGCAGCGGCATGGTCCTTTACGAAGTGGATGGCGGCGTGATGGAGTATTGCACGGCCTGGAACAACGGCAGCCTGTGCCGGTCCAGCGGCGGCGGTGTGGGCCTTTGGACATGCGCCTCCCGCCGCGTGGTTATTCAATACTGCGAGAGCTTTGGCAATCGGACGAGCGGCGCGGACGGCGGGGGGTTCGATATTGATGGCGGCAGCCTGGACTGTGTTCTGCAGTACAACTATAGCCACGACAACGACGGCCCAGGCCTTATGGTTTACACCTATCCTTATGCCTCCTTCGCCGACCGTGGCAGCGTGGTGCGGTTCAACATTTCCGAGAACGACTCGCACAAGAGCCGTGATTATGCCGGGCTTTGGTTGCGGGCGGACGGAAGGGAGATAACCGGGGTGGAAGTTTATAACAACACGGTCGTCATCGGTTCCTGGTCGGACCAGGCGGCGCATATTTACGGGCCCGGGGTTGAGGCTCGCGTGCGGAACAATATCTTTATCGCCAGCGGTTCCGCGCTGCCCTTGCGCGTAGAAGAGCCGCACGAGCGGGTGCGTTTTGAAAACAACCTGTATTGGCGCGAAGCCGGGGCGACTCAAATTGCCTGGGGCGCACAAACCTACTCGGGCCTGAAAGAGTGGCGCGATCGGACTGGGCAGGAATCCCTGGGCGGAGAGGCTGTGGGACTGTTCGCGAATCCTGCCCTGAGCTGTCACCAGCCCAACTTAGCCCCCGGCGAGCGCCATGGACTTGAAGCGGGGCGGGCCTTTCGCCCCCTGCCCGGCTCGCCCGCCCTCGCGGGTGGATTGGACCTGCGCAAGAAGTTTGGAATGGACATCGGGCCGCGTGATTTCCTGGGAACGCCTCTGGCCGGCAATTTCCCCTTGGGGGCCATCGGCGCACCGGCTCCTTAATTGCCCATAGAACAATTATTTCGGGTTGTCTTTGCGGCTGGTGTAACCAAGGCGTGGAGGTCGTGGCGAGCGAGGGCCGGGCGGGCAGCCGCCGGTTGTGTGTGTGCCGTGATGGTTGGATTTGGGTTCGTGTGCCGGAACCGCCCGAGCTGAGTGGGTGGACCTTGACTCACGGGGCACGGCGGAGTGTTACGGGCTCTTGAACTGGATGCCGGCACGGGTGTCGAAGCGGGCAATGACGCCACCTTCGCCGGCGCGGCGGTACCAGCTTCGCCGGGCCATCGGGGCGTATTCGTCCTGGCTCTGAGGTCTGTCGGGCCGGGGCCCCAGGCTCCAGAGGACCCAGCGGACGGGGGAGTCTTTGGGGCTGGAGTAATATTGGCCGTTGGTGCTCGCGCAGTTGGGCACGTCGTCAGGCACCCAGAGCTGGTAGTTGCCGCCGGCCGCGCCGTTCAGGAGTTGCGGGCCGGGTGCGGCGTACTTGTAGGTGTGGTTGGGGTTGAAGACGTCTTCCATATTGGCGGCCATACCGGGCTTGCTGCCGGGTCCCAAATAGTGCTGTTCCACCAACTCCACCGGGAACTCGCACCAGTGGGTCGCCAGGTCGGTGTTGCAATTGACGCGGACCGGCGGCAAGCGGCCCTGGGTGTCGTCGGAATACATTTGCAGGGCCAAGCCGACGCCGTACAACTCAACGTGGGCCCGGGTGACCTTGGCCTTCTCTCGCGCCCGCGAGAGCGCTGGCAGGAGCAGGGCCGCTAGCAAAGCAATGATAGCGATGACGACCAGCAATTCGGTCAGTGTGAAGGCGGCCGAGAGGCTTGAGGGTCTCCGAGGCGCACGCACAGGCTGCGGCGTGGAGACCTCATTCATGGCAGCGGCTCCGCACATAACGCGTCCGGGTTACCGCGCACGCTGGAGTTGGTAGAGCTTCTGGGCCGCTGTGGGGTCGAGGATGACGGTGTTCTGGCCATTAACCAGCACGGGCGGGTTGGTCACAGCCGTCCAGTTGGTTGCGGTCACTGAGTCTTTGGACATAAGCCGATAGTTCGAGAGCGAGGCCGGCCAGGTGATGACCGGGTTCAGGGCGATGCCCAGGACAGCGGAGGCTGAGGGCGCGATTTCCTGGACGAAGAGTTCGTAGCCGAACGTGCCGTCCGTGCCGGAGCCGGATTCCTGGAGGAAGATACCGGTGGCGTCGAAGCGATTGGTCGGAGCGGGGCCGAGGTCGTAGAGCGGATGGACCAGCGGGAATTGCCGGCCTTCGCCGTCCGTCGCGGTACAATAGCGAGTGGACCAATCGGAGTTGGTGTTCCAGCCGTCGGTGGTGACGAGCGTGAGGCCGTTGATGCGGACGCGCATGCCCTGCCAGTGCTCGCCGCCGGTGGCGCGGGTCGGGTCGAAGATGTCATAGTGTCCTGTGGGGCTGAGGTTCGTGCTGATGACCGAGGAAAGCGAGATCGCCTCGGGCGCGGGCAGGCCGTAGTTGGAGCAGACGAGCGAGAAGGAGAAATCGTTGGCCGGGTCGGTGCTGTGCTCTTCGTTGATGTTCTGCATGCCGCCGTAGAAGAGGGAGCCGTTGGCGGTAACGGTGACGAGGTCGCCTTTCCGGAACGCGTAGCCGGTGGCCGGATCATGGCTCACCCGGTTCGTTTCAGCCATCCAGGCGGTGTTGGTGTAACTGTCGCTACCGTCGTGCGGTTCCCACGGTAGGTTGCCGTAATTCTGACCCATCCAGCACTCGACTCCGCCCCGGTCTCCCGGCAGGACGGCCTGCACAAAGACTTGCCATTGGCCGCCCAGTTGGAAAGCGCTGGTGCCGCCGTTCCACGGGATGAAGTTCGGCGTGGCGTCCAGCATTTCGCCCGGGTCATTGAGGAGCACGCCGATGACCGCCAGCGGATAGCTGCCGGCCCAGGTAGTGAAACCGTTGGTGTCCACGGCTTCGAGGTTCTGGATGGTTTCCGCGCGAGCTCGGCCGGCGGCGAGGAGCGTGGCGAGGGCGATGAGGGCAAGGAGGCTGGTGTGTTTGTTCATAACTGTTCTGTTCGTTTTACATTCGGTTTCAATTGCCAGGTGCGTCCAAACCAAGCGCGGGCTTGACGCCGCGGCGGCTTAGTGTTACGAACGCTGCATACATTCATACTAAAGCGAAAGTATTACGCATCAACAAAATCGTATGACCACAATGGCAATGGCGGCGGGGGCGGGTATTCTGGCGGCGCTGGTGTTTTCCGCGTGCGCCCATGACGAGGCGCCCGGGGCGGGCCCGGGGTCCAGGGTGGGCGTGGTGCACTCGGAGCCGGGCAGCAACGCATGGAACGCGGGCAAGGCGCCGGCGGATTGGCATGCCGAGATCGAGCGATACCACGGGCACGTGGGGCCGTGGAACGTGCTGGGCTGGCGGATCGGTCAGGCGGCGTTGCGGGAGTTCAAATCGCAATGGGGCCAGCACGAGCTGGAAGTGGTGTGCTATGTGCCAACGCAGACACCGTTCACCTGCCTGCTGGACGGGCTGTCGGTTGGAACTGGCAACAGTCAGGGGCGGCTGGACTTGCGGATGGCGGAGGTGCTGGCCTGCCGCCAAGTATTCGTGGCGGTGGGCCGGAAGGACGGGAAGGGTGAGGTGCTGGAGTTCCGGCCGCAATCGGGATACCTAAAATCCATCCTAAACCAGCCGGTAGAGAAGCTGGACGCCCTGTGCCAGGAATCGGCCAGGATGCCGGAGGAGAAGCTGTTCTCTCTGCGGCGAGTGGCCAGGTGAGGAATTAAGTGAAGGAATTTTTAGCCGGGCACAGGCGGCGCCGTCCGCGATGGAGGCAAGGGGGAGAGGGCGAGCATCAGGTCCTTCCAGGCGACGAACCGCAAGGCTGCGGGCGGCTTGCGGGGCGGAGGCGGGTGGGTATCATTGGAAAGATGACTGGAATTGATTGCATTGCGGCGTTGAAGGCGCTGGGTGAGTTGAACCGCATGCGCATTGTGCGGCTGCTGCTTAAGGAGCAACTTGGGGTGAATCAAATCTCGGAGCGGCTGGAGATCTCCCAGTACAACGTGTCGAAGCATTTGCGGGTCTTGAAGGAGGCGGGGTTGGTGGAGATGGAGAAGCAGGGCCAGCAGCGGCTCTACGCGGTGGTCCCGCGCCTGAAGAGCCAATTGGCCGCCAACAAGAACGTGCTGGAACTTGGGTGCTGCTCGTTCCGGTTTGACAGGTTGCCGAAGTAAGCTCCCCGCGGGTTCGTGGAATGGGCTTGCCTCGGGGGAATAGATATGCATATTTGCGCATATATGAACCTTAATCGAGAACCAATGCCGACACCCGAATTCACAGGAAGAGCGGCAAACGGCACCGGCAAGGCCCGCTACAGCATCATCGGCGGCTTCCTCGCAGCCGGCAAAACAACCGTGTCCGGGAAACTGCGTCACACTTTGAGTGATCGCGTCCTTTGGGCCTTTGCCGCCGCAGCCGTGTCTCTGGCCACATGGACAGGCACCCTCCGAGCCGGCACAATCTACGTCCCCAACGGGTCGTTTGAATCGCCGGTGGTGCCTCCCGTAACTCCCTATGCCATTCCCGATCTGAACGCCTGGGAGAAATCCGACCAACCTGCGTGGTATGACCCCAGCCAGAATTACGATACGCAGTGGGCCGATCTGATGGGCACATTTTACAACGTTCCTTTTCCCGATGAGTTCATTGACAACTGTGAGGGCATCCAGGCCGCCTTCTTGTTTGCCTTGCCTGATGTCGCGATCTTCCAGGATTACAACTCGATTGACGACACCAGCCCGACTCCCAGCCATGCGTTCAACGCCACGTTCAATGTCGGCAGATCCTACAACCTTACCGTGGGCGTCATTGGCGGCGGAGGCGGCATGAAGCCCGGCGCCACCCTGCGACTAAGCCTCTATTATCGCGATGCCTCCAGCAATATGGTGACGGTGGCTGCCACCATCATCACCAACAGCGCCACGTTATTCCCCACCAACACGCACCTGGTTGATTTCCAAGTGCATGTGCCCACAGTCCAGCCGGGTGACGCCTGGGCTGGCCAGAACATTGGCGTGCAGATTGCCTCCACTGTAGGCTTCGATATTCCCGGCGGATATTGGGACCTCGATAATGTCCGATTGGTTGAAGAGATTGATGTTCCGAACTTTTCATTTGAATCGCCCGTGGTGCCTCCCGTAAACCCCTATGCCATTCCCGATCTGGACGCCTGGGAGAAATCCGCACAACCTGCGTGGTATGACCCCAGCCAGAATTACGATACGCCGTGGGCCGATCTGATGGGCACTTTTTACAACGTTCCTTTTCCCGGGGAGTTCATTGACAATTGTGATGGCATCCAAGCCGCCTTCTTGTTTGCTTTGCCCGATGTCGCGATCTTCCAGGATTACAACTCCGTTGACGACACCAGCACGACTCCCAATCATGCCCTGAACGCCAAATTCACCGTCGGTAAGGCCTATTCTCTCACCGTAGGGCTGATTGGTGGCGGTGGCGGCATGAAGGCTGGCGTCACCCTGCAACTGAGCCTCTATTATCGTGATGCCTCCAGCAACATGGTGACGGTGGCCGCCACCATCGTCACCAACAGCGCCACGTTATTCCCCACGAACACGCACCTGGTTGATTTCCAGGTTCGAGTTCCCAACGTCAATGCGACTGATCCCTGGGCCGGACAAAACATAGGCATCCAACTGCTCTCCACCGCGAACTTCGGGAACTTGGGGGGATACTGGGATGTGGACAATGTTCGCTTGTCGGAGGTGGTTGCGCCGAGTCTGCAACACCCTGTTTTGGCCGGCGGGCAATTCAACCTCACGTTGCAAAGTGATCCGGGCACCAGATTTGAGATTCTGGGCGCGGCGGATGTTTCTCTGCCGCTGTCCAATTGGACCAGTTTGGCCTCCTTGACCAATGTCACCGGGTCCATTCCGTTTAGCGACCCCGCCACAGGATTTGGCAAGCGCTTTTATTCGGCGCGCCAATTACCGTAGGCGGTGAACCGGAGTTCTTGCGCCGGCTTGAACCGCTCGGCTTAAACCGCTCAGCTTGCCTTATGGAAGCAAAGATGATGTCATTCCGGCGGGCGTTCACTCTCATCGAGTTACTCGTGGTGATTGGTATCATCGCCATTTTGGCCGCGTTGCTCCTCCCCGCCCTGACACGGGCCAAAGAGCGCGCGCGCAGAGTTGCATGCCTATCCAACTTGCGGCAAATCGGCATTGCCATCCAGAACTACTCCTCCGATTTCGAAGGCTGCATTCCTTATGGTCCCACCGCCTCGGCTTTCACCAGCCCTTTTGACTTCTCTCCCTCCACCGGCGCGCCAACCAGCTTGATTTCGCTGGACAGCGGTGCTCCGGTCGCGTTGGGTCTCCTCTTGACTCAGCAACTGAGCGGCCAACCCAAAGTGCTCTTTTGCCCGGGCAGCGATCAGCCGATGAATGTGGACGCCCAACTGGCAAACGTCGGCCTGCGGCAGGCGCAATGCAGTTATTTCTACCTGCATGGGGGAAACACCCAGTTGTTTGACAGTCCCTCCAGCAACCTCACTTCCCCCAACCACATTCAACTCGACAATTTGGGCAACAACCGCAACGGCCTGCCCATCCGCGCTCTGGTCACAGACACACAGTTCCTTTGCAATCAGGCCATGGCCCCTTTTGGCATCACTCCCAGCACACACCACCGGCAACGGTTCGCTGACATTCTCTTTGCGGACGGCCGTGCGCTTTCCCGGTCCAATGCCAACGGACAGTTCACCGTTGACCTCGGCAATAACTTCGACCTCGACACCGCCTTCGACGCCATACTCACAGTCTTCGAGCAGGCCGACACCAAATACTGAGCACCCATGAACAGACCCGTAACTTCAGCCACCACCAGGAGACAGTTCGGAACGGCGATCACTCTCTTTAGTCTCGACGGTCAGACTGTGGACGTCTTCGATTTGAAGACGCTGCTGATCACGCGCGGCATCAACGTGCCGGAGGAGATCACCACGCAATTTGGGCGCACCCACCGTCTGGCGCCAATAAGCGATCCCTTCGCGTGCAATTGCCTTCTCTTGCCGGGGGGCATCCCAGTGCACATGTTCCACATCGGCCCCGGTGCGGACTTCAGCCTAGCCTGCAACTCTGCCGGCAAACCCTGCCTGACCTACCGGGGCCAGACGGTTATCCCAGTGGACTTTCCCCCGGCGACGCATTTCTATGAGCAGCAAACCCGCGGCGGATTCCCCTTCCGGATGATGGCCGTGCTTCAGGGATTGGACGTCGTCTCCTTTCCGTATCTATGGCCGTGCCAGTTTGCGCTGGGAGGACAGCCGTGTCATTTTTGTTATCAGGGCAACATGACCCTGGCAATGAAGCAAGCCGGCCAACCGCTGCCGCCGATCGCGTCGCCGGACGACGTGGCCGAGGCGGTCGAATACTGCGTGCGCGAGGAGGGTTTCCGCGACGTGCAGTTAACGGGAGGGTCCGAAGTGGATTCAGCGTGTGGTGAAGTGCCGCTGGCCGTGGACATTCTCGCCGCTATTGACCGAAGGCTGGGCTTGGACAACATCCCCGGGGAAATCTACGTTTACACGAGCGCTCCCAAGGACCCCGCAGCGGTGGACGCGTTATTTGCGGCAGGAATGGATCGCGTGGCTTACGACCTAAACGTGTGGGATGAGGCGATCTTTGAGGAGGCGTGTCCGGGCATTTTCCGGCACATTGGAAGGGAACAGCAACTGCGCGCGTTGGAATATGCTGCCCGCCGGCATGGCCCAAACAAGGTGTGCAGCGCTTTTGTCATTGGCCTGGAGCCGGTAGAGAGCCTGCTGGCGGGAGCCGAGTACGTGGCTAATCGAGGAATCGTACCGCTCTTTTCGCTCTGGCTGCCACACTTCCGACCGGTGCGAGGCTCCACCACGCCGCCCGGTCTGGACTACTATCGCCGCGCCCGCCGCGGGTTTGCCGGGCTGTTTGCCAAATACAAGCTGGAGCCGCCGGGCGCCTCGGGGCTCAATGTCTGCATGTGCCGGGATTTGTCCACGCATCAGCCTTATGAAGAAGGAATTCCAACTCTCTGACCGCCGCGAGTTCCTGGCAGACAGTCTGCGCGGCGCGGCGTTGTTCGTCGCCCTGGCCTCCGGACGCAGCGAAGCGGCGGAGAAAGCGGGCACGGCCAATCCCTTTGCCTACGACGTGTCGCGCCTCAGCAAGACCGATCCGAAGCTGATTGCCTACGAGGAGGTGGCCCGCTGGAAATCCCCACACGCCGAAGCGAAGCGCATTGCGGTAGGGCCGAGTGATAAGCTCTACGTCTGCGCTGGGCGCTACGCTACGGCAATGAGCCGGGACGGGGTGCCCGGCCTGGAAATCGCCCTGCCCGACGCCGCGCGCTGCGTGGCGGCGGCAGAGGACGGGACCCTCTTCGTCGGCCTGCGCGATCACGTCGAGGTCTTCGACGCGAAAGGCCAGCGGCAAGCGAGTTGGGACTCGGCGGGAAAGAAAAGCTGGCTCACCGCGCTGGCCGTGAGCAAGAGCGATGTCTTCGCCGCCGACTCGGGCAATCGCGTCCTGCTACGCTACGACAGATCAGGCAAACTCGTTTCCCGTATTGGCGAGAAGGACAAGGGGCGCAACGTGCCCGGCTTCGTCCTCCCTAGTCCGTTTCTCGACGTGGAGATCGCGCGGGACGGTTTGTTGCGCGTCAACAATACAGGGCGGCACCGTGTCGAGGCATACACCTTGAGCGGCGATTTTGAGGGGGCGTGGGGCAAACCGGCGGTGGGGATTGACGGCTTCTGTGGCTGCTGCAATCCCATCGGCCTGGCGCTGCTGCCGGACGGCCGGTTCGTGACCTGCGAAAAGGGCCTGCCGCGCGTGAAGATTTACAGCGACGAAGGCCAATTCGAGTCGGTGGTGGCGGGGCCGGAGTCGTTCCCCGAGAACGCGAAGGCATGTTCCGACCTGAACGACTGCACGCACGGCGGCATGGACGCGGCGGTGGATTCCGAGGGGCGGATCTACATCCTCGATTTCGTGGCCGCGGATATTCGCGTGATGAAGCGAAAGGCAAAAGCATGAAAGCATCCAAGTCTGAACCAACATTGACTGTCATGGACACCAAACCGCGGTTTATCATGGTCGGGGGATTCCTCGGCGCGGGCAAGACGACGGCGGTGGGCCGGCTGGCGGCGCGGCTGACGAAACAGGGCCTGCGAGTGGGGCTTATCACCAACGACCAGGGGCGCAACCTGGTGGACACGGCGATGCTGCGCTCGCAACGGTTCGCGACGGAGGAAATCCCGGGCGGCTGTTTTTGCTGCAACTTCAATTCGCTGGTAGAGGCGGCCCAGCGGCTGACCGAACAGAGCCGGCCTGAGGTGTTCATCGCCGAGCCGGTAGGCAGTTGCACGGACCTGGTGGCGACGGTGGCCTATCCGTTGCGGCGGCTCTAAGGGGAGAATTTCACGGTGGCGCCGGTGAGCGTGCTGGTGGACCCGATTCGGGCGTTGCGATCGTTCGGCGTGGAGGAAGGCGGCAGCTTCTCGGAGAAGGTGCTCTATATCTACATGAAGCAGCTTGAGGAGGCCGACCTCGTCATTATCAGCAAGTGCGACCTGCTGGATGACGCGCGGCTGGCGTCGCTGCGGGCCGCCATTTCAGCGAGGTTTCCGGGCAAGGCGACCCTGGCGGTGTCCCCGCGGGAGGGCATTGGTCTGGAGCCGTGGTTTGCGAAGATTGCGCAGGAAGAGCAAGCCGCGGGAACAGCGATGGCGGTGGACTACGCAGTTTATGCTGACGGCGAGGCACTGCTGGGCTGGTTGAATTGGACAGCGCAGCTTGCCGCGACGGAAGCGTTTGACGGGAACAACTACCTGCGAGAGCTGGCGGGGGAGATGCAACGGCGCTTGCAAGCCAGCAATGCCGAGGTGGCGCATTTGAAGATGACGCTGAGTCCGGATTCCGGGCAGTGGGACATAGCAGCGGTGAACCTGGTGCGGGATGATTTCGTGCCGGAGCTTTCCATGGCGCTGACTCAGCCGGTGCGACGAGGACGGTTGCTGATCAACTTGAGGGCGGAAGCGGCCCCCGATGTTCTTGGGTCGGCGGTGCATGATGCGCTGGCAGCAGCCGGCAGGAAGTTCCCGACGCTGTGGGCAACGACGGAGCGACT
>Ga0187877_1004774_pt1 | contig 10245 bp, 10 predicted proteins | sample June2016WEW_17_1_3_FD_132430 | JGI IMG/M metagenome (GOLD analysis project Ga0187877, IMG submission 132430) | Peatland microbial communities from SPRUCE experiment site at the Marcell Experimental Forest, Minnesota, USA - June2016WEW_17_100 | ecosystem: Environmental > Terrestrial > Soil >... | reverse complement strand
GAAACCGCAAGGGCATCGATTCGCTGGCGCGGTTGTGTCAGGAGAAGCTTGAAGCCGATCCTTTCTCCGGCTGGCTGTTCGTTTTCCGCAGCCGGCGGGGCACGGCGATTCGCATACTCGTCTATGATGGCCAGGGATTTTGGCTCGCGCAGAAGCGGTTATCCAAAGGGCGTTTTCGCTGGTGGCCGGAAGGCCGGAGCCCGCACGAGGTGGCGCGGAGTCTGGCGGCGCATCAACTGCAAGTCCTGCTGGCGGCGGGCGACCCGAGCGCTACGCAAGCGGCGCCGGCGTGGCGGTCGGTGAGCGTGGTAAGTTGAGAAAAAATAGCGCCAGGGCTTACGTTCTGATTTCGTCTCTGCTACGCTGCGAGGCATGGAAGGAGATTTTCGCTACCGGGGGCGGCTCATCACGGCGGCGGAAGTGGAGTTCATCCGGCAATTCATTGCCCAGCATCCCGGCACCAACCGGCGGCAGCTTTCGCTGCGATTATGCGAGGCGTGGGGGTGGAGGCAGGCTAATGGCGCTCCCCGCGATATGGTCTGCCGGGGACTCCTCTTGCAACTGCAGCGGGCTGGGTGCCTGGAGTTGCCGCCCGCGCGGCAAGTGCATCGCAACCCCTCGGCCCGGCGCGCCACGCACGGGGAGAAAGTCCTGACTCCGCTTCTGCTCGATACCACACCCCTGGAAGCGCCCCTGCGGGCGCTCCGGCCCTTGGAGTTTCAGCAAGTGCGGCGCACGCCCGAGGAGCCGCTCTTCAACTACCTTGTCGCCCAGTATCATCCACTCGGCTACGCGCGGCCGGTTGGGGAACACCTCAAATATCTGGTCTCGGCTGCGGGCCGGGTGATTGCCTGCCTGGCCTGGTCGTCGGCGCCGCGGCATCTGGGCGCCCGCGATCGCTTTATCGGCTGGTCGGCGGAGGCGCGGCGCCGCAATATCCGTTTTCTCGCCTACAATCCTCGCTATCTCATTTTGCCGAAGCCTGTAACATTCTGCTCCACCTCGCTAACTGCCTGAAAACATTGTCTGCTGCCCTTCAGCGTTTTGAGTTCGCGGGACGCGAATTCGATTCTTAATGTTGGTGACCGCCCGTCGCACCATCTCTGAATCAAGCGCATCTACCGGAATCTCCCACGGCGCGCACGGCACAACTTGACGTGCGGGCAATATCTTTTCGCTGACCATCCGAGGCACACTCGCTGGACTGACCTGTAGGCGCTGCGCGGCTTCCTCCAGAGTCACCTCTCGTGGAGGGTGATTCGGATCGAACCCAGGCAGATGGTGGTGATGGCGCAGAGAGTACACGCGATCTTTCGTCCAGGTGTTGCCAACGCCAGTCTTCATCTCCAGCCGGTTGAGCGTGGCGGCGATCAATTCGTCAGGGAACCTCCCCGCCATCTGCCGAACGATCTCGACCGCCTCCAGGCTCGTGCACCAACGGTGTTGACCCACCTGCCGCTTCTTCACACGGAGTTCGGAATGACGGCCGCCCGCCCAGTGAATCAACAGCACGACCTCACGGCTCTCCTCCTCCACGTCTGCCACGATCTCCTCGATGAGAATGCGGACAATTCGCTGTTTGACCCGCAGGTCGGCGGAGGGTGAATTCCAGATGGCCGGCAGGTCCTGCGCCAAGCTCAGAAGCAGCTCCTTGTCCGGCAGCGGCATGGCCTTCATCCCGAGATCGAACTTCTCCAGTCTCTCTTCCAGATCGCGCACCTTCTGCAAAGCCGCGTTCCAACGAGCCTCGAGCTCGGCCGCAACCAGGCGCTGATCGGGATCGACCGCTTCATAGCGCCGCTCGGCCAACCGGGCTTCATAGCGAGCTTGCTCGACCTCCAGTGCGATGGCTTTGCGCAGATCCTGACGTTGCTGTCGCATCTGTTCGGCCGCTTCGAGCGCCGCCTCCACCGCGTTGCCGCCGATGGCGTGAAGCGCCTCTTTCGCCACCGCCTCGTCGATCCACAAGCCCCCAAAGGCGAGGCACCGCGCTTCCCCGTAGTAGCGATGGTGATCGGTGCACTCATAGCGAGGCAGGACGGCGCCGCCTCGGCAGGAATAGGAAGTATGAAGCATATGGCCGCAGCGCCGACACCGGAGCAAGCCGCAAAGCAGCGCTCGGCCCCCGCGTCCGGCCTTCGGCTCCCCGTCGGAGTTCATGTGAGCATTCGCGGCAATCATCGCTTGATTCCGTTCGTATTGCTCCCAGGAAATGTATCCGGGATGGTGGTCCCGAATCAAGACCGTCCATTCGGATCGCGGTTTCATATGCCCCTTGCTCTTGCGCGCCCGGCCCTCGACAATCTCCACTCGCACCTCTCTCCGACCGAAGGCGTACGCGCCAGCATAGAGGGGATGAGTGAGCATCACCCAGAGGTTGCGGTAAACCGGTCGTTTCCATGCCACCGGGGATTCACCCACCTCCCCTGAGGAAACCGGCAGAAGAAGATTCTGCTGACGGAACCAGATCAAAACTTGCCGAATACTCCCCAGTTCGGTCATCTTGCGAAAGACCAATTCCAGGGCCTGCTGCACCCGCTGATCGGGATCCTTCTCGATCTGGCCGGTCGTGGTCCAACGAAAACCCGCGGGAAGAAGGAACTGCATCTCGCCCCGGCGAGCCTTCTGCCGTCTCGCCTCGAGCGACCTCTGCCGCAACAGGCTGAGCTTAAACTCCGCCATGGAGCCCTTCAGTCCAAGCAGCAGGCGGTCGTTCGTGAGGTTGGGGTCATAAACTCCATCCGGGTCAATGACCACGGTCTTCACCATGCCACATAATTCGATCAGATAGTGCCAGTCGCGACCGTTGCGCGCCAGCCGCGATGCCTCAATACAGAGCACCGCGCCTACCTCGCCGCTGCACACTTCGGCGACCAAGCGCTGAAAACCCGGGCGCTCGACCAATCCCGAACCCGTGCGCCCAAGGTCTTCATCAATCACCACGACATTCTCGAAGCCCAAGGCGCGGGCCTGATCTACCAAGCCATACTGGCGGCGCGTGCTCTCCTGATGGTGCAGGACCTGGTCGGGTGTGGACTGACGGATATAAACAAGGGCTCGGCGATGCAGATGATCAACGGTTAGCTTCGGGTTCATCTCCACCTCCGTTGACTTGAAACTCGGCGTGGGGGCGAGCCGCGTCGATCAGTAATTCCATGAGCGCGAGAGCCAGTTCCCTCTGTTTCTGTTTGGGAACCGCCAGCGCCGGGAGAACCAGGAGCGGCAGATTGAACTGCCGACTGGGGGCTTCACGGGTTGCTTCATGGGCTTCCTCCTGAAGAGATGACTTCAGCGAAGCCTTATCGCAATCAGCAGGAAGTCGCAAGGTGGTGAGCAGATCGCGAAGTTCCAAGAGCGCTTCGACCGCAACCAGCGGAGGGCCGAGTGAGAACTGCGCGCATTCGGGATTCAACATCCACGCCGGAACCGCAAGGGTGGTACTATCCGGAACACGACAGACGAAGTACTCTCCTTGGCGCGTCTTCTTTCGGTCATACACAGAAAGAGAATATCCAAAGAGAGGATGCCACCTATAATAAATGGTGACCGCTTCAAAATGATGGGTATTATGTAACTGCCTTCCCTTGGGTCCGCGTCCCGCATTTGGCGTCGCACGTTCTCGGTCAGATGGCGCGAAGAATCGCGGCAGACTGGGAACGGATCTACGGGCACCCCATCTATTTTCTCGAGACCTTCGTCGACCCCGAACGCTACCGCGGGACGTGTTATCGGGCGGCGAACTGGGTGATGGTGGGGCGCACGACGGGGCGGGGCAAGAACTGCCCGAACAAGCGACCGAACCGGTCGATCAAAGAAGTGTTGGGGTATCCGCTCACGCCGCATTTTCGCCAATGGCTGGCGGAGGTGTAGGATGAAGCCGGGACGCGAGGTGATCGAAGTGAACCTGCAAGAGTGGGAAGGGCTGCTGGAGCGGGCGCGAAAGGAACCCCTGGACGAGGAGGGTTATGAGAAGCTCCAGGCCGCGCTGCGTGCCTTCCGTTTGTTGACCGACTTGATTGGCGAGAAGGATACGACGATCAGCCGGCTGCGCGCCGTGTTGGGGAAACCGAGCACGGAGAAGACGAGTAAAGTTCTGCAGCAGGCCGGGCTGGAGCCCCCGGCGAAAAGTCATCCCTCTCCCGGCGGTAAGGCGAGCCCGAGCGAGAAGGCGAAACCCGGCCACGGACGGAACGGGGCGGCAGCGTATCAAGGGGCCGAGCGAATCAAAATCCCGCACGCTTCCCTGAAGCCCGGGGATCACTGTCCGGACTGTTTGAAGGGGAAAGTTTACGTACGCAAGGAGCCCGCCTTGAGAATTCGGGTGGTGGGCCAAGCGCCGCTGGCGGCCACCGTTTACGAATTGGAGAGCCTGCGCTGTAATCTGTGCGGGGAGGTTTTTGAGGCCGCCGCGCCGGAGAGCGTGGGGGAGAAGAAGTACGACGAGAGCGCGGCGGCGATGATCGGGCTGCTGAAGTATGGCATTGGCGTTCCGTTCTACCGGCTGGCGGGGCTGGAGGCGAGCCTGGGGATTCCGCTGCCACCTGCGACGCAATGGGAGATCATGGCGGAAACGGCGGCGGTGATCCAGCCGGCCTTCGACGAGGCGATCCGTCAGGCGGCGCAAGGCGAGGTGCTCTACAACGACGATACGGCGATGAAGATTCTGGCGCTAGCCCGGGCCAGCCCGCACTCGGCCGGGGGGGAAGAAGAACCATCGAGCTCGCGGGAGCGCACGGGGCTGTTCACTTCTGGGATTGTCTCCACCTGGGAGGGGCGGCGGATAGCGCTATTTTTCACCGGACGGAGGCATGCGGGGGAGAATCTTGCCCGGGTGTTGGCACAGCGGGCTGCCGGGCTGGCTCCGCCCATCCAAATGTGCGACGCGTTGTCCCGCAACTTCCGCAAGCTGCCCAAGCCCCTGGAAATCATGGTGGGGAACTGTAACGCGCATGCCCGGCGTCGTTACGTGGACGTCGTGCCCAACTTTCCCGAGCCGTGCCGTTATGTGCTCGAAAGCCTGGGCAAGGTCTATGGCTATGACGCCCAGGCGGAAGAACGGGGTCTGTCGCCGGCGGAACGACTGCGCTTTCACCAGGAGCACAGTGGCCCCATCATGGACGAACTGCACGCCTGGCTCCGCGCCCAGATCGAGGAGAAGAAAGTCGAACCGAACTCCGGGCTGGGATCAGCGATCACTTACAGTCTGAAACATTGGTCACGGTTAACCCTCTTCCTCCATCAAGCCGGCGCTCCGCTGGACAACAATATCTGCGAAAGGGCCTTAAAGAAGGCGATTCGCCATCGCAAGAATTCGCTATTCTATAAGACCGAGAACGGTGCGGAAGTGGGCGATCTGTTCATGAGTCTCATCCACACCTGCGACTTGAACGACGCCAATCCTTTTGACTATCTCATTGAATTGCAGAAACACGCCGCACACCTGGCCCAGTATCCGGCAGCGTGGATGCCTTGGAACTACCGGGAGACCCTGCAGCAGGCCGGTACAAGTAAGCATCCCGCTTGAGCCCCCATTGCAGTAGAATGCCTTCGATCTGGCCGAAAACGATAGCCTTCGGCCATGCGGATTGGACATCCTGAAATGACCGGAAAACGGGCCTCCCGCAAGACGAAATCGCCAAGGGTTTTTGGCCGCCCCCCTCGCCGGGCCAAAACTTCGTTTCGGGTGGGCCTCTACGCCCGCGTTTCTACGCAGGACCAGAAGACCATTCCCTTGCAAACTCGCGCGATGCGTGAATACGCCACCCGCCGGGGCTGGAGGATCGCTCTACAAGTCAAAGAAATCGGCTCAGGTGCTTCCCGGCGGGAGAGGCGGGAGGCGTTGCTAGAGGCGGCGCGCCGCCGCGAGATCGACGTGGTGCTGGTGTGGCGGCTGGATCGCTGGGGCAGATCGGTCACGGACCTGTTGGCGACTCTCCAGGAACTGGAGCATCTGGGAGTCGGTTTCGTTTTGCTGACCGAGGCGCTGGATCTAACGACACCCGCCGGTCGAGCCATGGCAGGCTTGCTGGCCGTATTCACCGAGTTCGAGAGGGAGATTCTCCAGGAACGGGTTCGGGCTGGCTTGGCCCACGCCCGCCAGAACGGCCAACGCCTGGGCCGGCCGGTAACGGCGGCTTTCGACACCGACCAGGTACGGAAACTCTACCGTGCTGGCGCCAGCAAAGCTGAGATCGCCCGCCGATTGCACATCTGGCGCACGTCCGTACGTCGTATTCTGGCAGCAAGACGATGAAGAAGCCCAAGAAAAACCCGATTCGAGAGGACCGCATCCAGAACGAAGCTATCGTGGACGCGTATGGACCGGAGGAGCAAGCCCTGGGCTGGTATTACTACTTGGAGAACAAAATCCGCTTCCCGTTCCAGGCCAAGTGCACCGTGGCCAAGGCGGTTTCACCACTCCGCAAGGGCGAAACGGTGGAAGTCCAGCGCCTGGCCCCCGAAGGTGCTTGCGTCAGCAACATGCTCGTGCTGATCAGCTGGCAGGGCAGGAAGATGGCCTTTCCCCTGTCGCAACTAACCGCCCTCAACGCCGACGAATCAACCACCGAGGCCATCGGCGATTGGCACTACTGGGTGGCCCAAGGTTACCAGTTCTGAGCTCACGTCGGCCCCCACCATCCAGAATGCTCCGTTGGTAGAATTGAACCACATATGATCAAACGTCCATCGAAATCGCAACCGCCGTGGATAGATGTCAAGGCCAAGCTCGCCCATTTTGATCGTACAGGATTGCTGGGCCTGGTCCAGGATCTCTACGCTGCGCACAAAGATAATCAGACGTTTCTTCACGCCCGTTTGGGCCTGAGCGAGGACGTCCTGAAACCGTACAGGCAGACTATAGATCGGTGGCTTTGGCCTGACGTCTTTCGGAATCAGGACACCTACGTCGCCAAAGCCAAGCAGGCCATTTCCAATTACAAGAAGGCCGTCGGCGAACCCGGTGGCTTGGCAGAGCTGATGGTTTTCTATTGCGAGCGGGCGTCGGGGTTCTGTTGCGAGTTCGGAAACGATGACGAGAGCTACCTCACCGCACTGGTACATACGTTCGAGCAGGCCCATGCCCTTGCGATTACATTGCCCGTCAACAGCCGGGACGCCTTCCTCGCCAGGCTGGATCGAGTACGCAACATCAGCCACGATCTCGGCTATGGCGTCGGAGACAGCATGGACGACATCCTTGCGGAGTACACGTAGCCAGCGGTCCTCCCCTCTGCGTCACTAATCCTGAGTCTACCCCCGAATCACCATTTACGCGGCTTTGCCGAAAGCTCACCCCGCACTGAATACTCGTTCCGCTCTCTGGTGGACAGCGTTGTTAGCGTTTGTCATCGCGCTCCGAACGTCATCAGTAGTCGTCGTGACGTAGTAGGTGACCGTCGTGCCGACGTTCGTGTGGCGCAGGATTCACTGGATTACCCCGCAGCGAAGAAGCTTTATTTGCTGAATGAGTCGAGGAGACTCTCGGGGCTTCCCGGAGCGGGTCCGAGCGTACCCACGAGCTTGGTACGCCGCAGATCTTGCACGCGACCGGCGTCCACGCGATTTGCTGCCATGACGTGATGAGGTATAAGGACACCCTGAAGGAAGGCGCGGCCCACGGAAGCCACGGGGCGGGTTGGATTAAAGGTTGAGAAGATAATCGGCTGCAGTCAAGTTCCCAAACCGCACTGTGTTCACGCGCTGGCCTACTACATTAGCGAAGTATTGAAGAACTGAGGTCACTCTCAGGATTGCCTTTTTCTCGCCAACCTTTAGTAAACGTCGCACTGCCAGCGAAAGGAACTGCCAGCGGCAGTACAGGATCAAGAGCTGTTCTTCGTTTGAGTAGCGCTGGTTCACATTCGCGGCATTTTTGAGGAGGTACGTCAGGGCAAGGAAGTCGCATTTGAGCATCATGCGCAGACGGGGATAATCGACCGGCGCGCCCAATTCCTCCAGCGACTTTCGCAAAGACGGAAACTCCAAACGGTTCGCGTTCACGATGGATTCAAAGTATTCCCGGTCAAACTGCCGTCGCAGAATCTTTTGGCAAATGACGTGAAGATAGAAGAAGAACAAGGCAGCGGAAAGAATCAAAACAAACGTCGCTGGGATCATCGGATTTTCCCCAAAATCAAAGCTCTAACTCCCTGGCGGGAACCGCCAGCAGAGGCACGTCGCGCCGAGCTAACCCGCTCGCAGTCTTTGGTACATATACGATCACGTACGCCCACACCAGAAGCATGCCGAGGGTGCACAGCGGCATACTAAGGTAAGCCAGCAACTTAGCGTAGCGTCCGCCAGTGGTGAGGTGAACCAACGCCAAAGTCGCGGCCGGACCAGCAAACTGGATGCCCACTCCACAAACCAGGAGTCCCAATTGATCGTCAGTAGAATCGATGTGTTGCAGCAGGAGGTACAGCAGAGTATTCAGCACCAGGCAAGTAAAGTACAGGTTCTGATTGAACCCGACAATGAAATAGGTGAAGAAATCGTGGCGATTGAGGGATAGAGATACGCCTGAAATGGCAGCGACCAGTACGAAAAGCAACACGAGGCTTAATCGGATGAGGCGCCACATCTTCTCTTCGCGCAAGCAGGCGCGTCGGAAGAAGAGGCACATTGCCACGAAAGCGCTGATGACCAGCAGGAAATCTGTGCTCCAGTAGGCGTAATAATATCGCAGCGAGGTCAAGCCATACTCATGCAAGACACACGCCCGCGTCAGCTGGGCGACCAGCAGGGAGGAGAGGTAAAAAGCGACTGCGCCTTGCCCCTTCCACTGGCTGGTCCAAGCCACGTAAAGGACCAAGGCAGCTTCAATTAAGATTCCAGAGTCCTGCAATACGTAGCTGACTAGGTTGCTTTCCATGAGCGGTCCGAGAACGCGCTAGCAAACAACCATCCTCCAGATCGCCCACGCGATTCGGAGGAACTTACTTTGTCGGCCGCGGCGGCGGCGGCGGCGGGAACGGCGGAACAGGATCAGTACCGATCGCCACCAGCGGCGGCCTCACTCCGTCGATCGTCGCAGTTCCAGCGACCATCCGCCGAAGCGAGATAGCTGTTGCAACAACAAGCAGTGCAAGCAGGAACGTCAGCACTAGGTTTTTCATTTGGGCTCTCCTCGAAACAGGCAAGTTAGCCGGCTCGTTTAGAACCAGCCTACCGGAGAGCCTACTGTTTTATATCCTAAACGTCAATAGCTTCCTGTGCACCTCTACAGCTACACCATTTTGCCAGAAGACCCTGTCTTGTCAAGCACTTTTTTTATCCCGTTAATTTCCTCCTTTCACAAGTCAAGGACTGTTCATAACCCATGTAGGCGCAATCTGAAACAGTACAATGGTACTGGGCTGCTTGCCTCGGGAGTACAAAGCGTAGGCCCACAGCGTTCCTCCTCCGTTTTCCCCTCAGAAACTCGGGGCCTTACGGGGGCCTTAGAATAGGCATCAGAAACGGGGTACGTATAGTAAGATTTCAATACCCCCCTTGTGAATGCAAGGATTTGCGGCATCCTTGGCGGGTCTCGTAAACACGTTATCCGCCCTTTCACGGCGGTAACGCGGGTTCAAATCCCGCCGGATTGCCGGATTTTCTGGCAAACGTGGTTCCACTTATGGTTCCATTAGAATTGCACCGGAAGTGAGGTACGTATAGCGGGAATTTCGCGGTATCCAGTGAATTCAAGGGAATCAGCGTTATTTCGCTTGACGTGTCTACGTGGATTCGGTTTCCTAAACCGTATACAACTTTTGAATGAGACTCAAACCATTGAATTTACAGGACCGTCGAGCCCGACAACTTGGCGGAAAATGGTTGTTTTCGCCCTTACCTGTGACCCAAGCTGTGACTCACATTCGGGTGCCAAGCTGACGCCACTCTCGTAGTCCCCGGCTAATTGTCTACTCAGTCCGCGGACGACCTGCCCACCGCACGCACCTCTCCCGAACGCAAGAATGTCCTTGCGGACCTCCTCGCCGATCTGCCAGTGAAGCCTGACCATCTCAACAACGCACCACCTCCCACAAAATGCACCTCATCAATCTCTCATCGCGTTCAATCAGCGGTAGAGGCCACGAATGAAAAGGCGAACGAATCCCCAGCAGATCATCCAGCGCGGTCGTGGGATACCAGCGCTCCTCGATTCCCAACTCGCTGGACGGAGCACACAAGCGGTTAACAGCCAGCAGTGCCGCCACTCGCGACCAGGGCACGTCAGCGGCTTCGCCATCCAGAAGGCTT
>Ga0187877_1004770_pt1 | contig 10251 bp, 10 predicted proteins | sample June2016WEW_17_1_3_FD_132430 | JGI IMG/M metagenome (GOLD analysis project Ga0187877, IMG submission 132430) | Peatland microbial communities from SPRUCE experiment site at the Marcell Experimental Forest, Minnesota, USA - June2016WEW_17_100 | ecosystem: Environmental > Terrestrial > Soil >... | reverse complement strand
GTTTGCGGTCGCAGGAATGCCGAAGATGGGGTGCGGCTGCGTCACAGTGCTCTCTCCTGAAGGACCAGCCGGCCGCGCAAGGCTTGCGCTTCGCGAGCCTGTTGTGCGGCGGTAATTTCATGTTCGACAATCTCGATTAGCGCGAGAATCTGCGGCGTGAGCAGCAAGCGCAGCAGGCGATCATCCCCCGTAGCCTTGCAAAATGCTGGAATGAACGCGGCTGGAAACCGCGCTGCTTCTTTGCTCGGAGCAGCATAGCCGTTCAGCATCTGTTTGGTGATCTTTCGCCCTGTAATTGCGCTCATCTCGTCGGCGATCTGATCGCGGCTCTTAGAGCAGCGACGGAGCGCCTCAGCGAACACTGTCCGAACCGTCAAATCGTAGTCAGCACTGTTCGCGTCGGTGCGACTGCAGGGAAGCCGCGGGCCTGTCGTGAGCCCGGAGGGTGCCAAAACATGCACTGTTTTTTTCATATACGCTCCGCCCTCGCCGGTGTATCTTAAGCGCTACGATAAGCGAACGATACATCGTATCGCTTACGATATGTTACGTTGGTGATACATGTCAAGAAAAAAGACATCCGTTACGGCGGCCACCGATACCTCCAAAATAATTTCGGAAGCGGCACGTCCAGAAGCCGCCGGAAACATTCGAGAGTTAAGAAGTGCACTCGGCCTAAGTCAGCAGAAATTTGCCGAAAAACTCGGCATGGAGAACGGACGGGTCACGGTAGCTCGCTGGGAAAGTGGAGAATTTCAACCGACCGCAGACAAGTACATTCAGCTCGCAAAACTCGCCAAAACAAAAGCGCCGCGCATCGCCCTCTGGTTTTGGGAAAAGGTGGGCATAGACATTGCAACCCTATCGGGGTTATTCCCGGAGCTCGAAAGGCTCACAAAAGAAGCCGAAAAACGCCTTGAAGACGCCGTGTCGACTAAGGACAGTATCAGCCTCCCGATCCTTCAAGGAATATGGGCTGGCACCCATCAGAAGGCGCTTAACCGAATGAGGGCCCCGCTCTTGGCAACTCGTGCAGAGGTGGAAAAATGGGTGATGGTGCCGAAAGAGTTTGTACCAAATCCTACAATGACCTGCTGTTTGCGTGCGCCCGATCTCGCCATGCTTTTCACATATTCAAGTGACGGAATAATAGTGGTAGATTCTTCGCCATCGGCCACCCCAGCGATTGGGGATTATTCCGCTCTGTCAAGGTTAAACGGACTAGTAGTGGCAGCTCACTTCGTTTCACGCGACAAGAACAACCTCCTACGCCGTGGACTACATTTGCGGAGACTGTATGCCAAGAATCGGCCGTCTATTTTGTTCGAAGGTGACATGAGGAACTCCCAAAACTGGAGCAGTAGGGACGAGAATGACCCAGTAATAGCTGACGTGATCGAGCAAGGTCGCACGCGCGTTATCAGCGACAACGGGGAGTGGTGCATCCTCGGGGTTGCCACCTGCTGGTTCGGTTCATCTAAGGCTGGGCTGAGTTTTTTAGGCGCGGGGATGGCTGACTAGCATTTTTTGATGATCTCGACAAGTTAGTACGAGGGAAAGAATCTAAGTGGTAACTAGAAAAGTTGGGGGTAGGACGCGCCGGGGCAAAAGTAGGCCTTACCCCACGCGGAAAGTTTTCCGATGGCCAGGAGGTACCGTGTGAGGCCTCACACGGCCATCTAGACGCAAGATTTTTTCCGGTTAGACCAGGCCGAGAGCTAAATGGGATTTTTGAGTGAAAAGTTTCCGCCATTGCTTCTTCATCGCTAGACGGGGAGAATTTCGAGTCGGCAATTCATCCAGCCGGCCGATCTGCTCCCCATTTTTGCCTGGTCAACATGGTGGGAGCAGGGAATTGTCAAGCACTGAGCGGCAGAGAAAGGTGTGACCATGAGAGGATACGGCCAGAAATACATCCGCGGAGGACAAGGAACAGGCGATAAGCTGCAGCAGTCTATGGATGCGACGTTTGGCATTCGGGAAGCGCTTGCAGCCGGAGCGAAGCCGTTCATCTATCGAGGGCGCCCTTCGCTCTCGCAGGCATACGCAGCCATCAGTGGAGACAGCGAGCTTCGATACCTCGGTTATGGAGGCATGTTCGGCCGGGTGCGCGAAGCTGCTGACAACGTCTCCAGCGGGGACTATCCCGCGATCCTGCTGAATTCAATGACCAAGCGGCTCATCCAGGACTACGCCGAAGTTCCAATGGGCGGCGTCGAGCGCCTCTTTGTGACCACGCAAGCGAACGACTATAAGACCCAACATCGGGTTCGCCTCGGCTACCTTGGCGATCTGGCGGATGTGTCCGAGGGCGGTGTCTATCAGGAATTCACGAAGCCCACTGATGATCTGATTTCTTTCCCGGTGACGAAGCGCGGCAACCTGCTTTCCATCACGGAAGAGACGATCCTCAATGACGACCTCGGGAAGATCACCGGGTTTACTTCCCGGATGGCTCGCGCTGCGCGGCGCACGCTCAAGCAGTTCGTCACCAATTTCTTCGTCCACAATCCGAACTATGATCCGGACGCCACGGCCTGGTTTCATGCGGCCCACGACAATCTGTTCGCCAACGCACTGAGTCCGGACGCGCTGACCGCCGCGCGTGCTGCCTTAAAGCAGCAAACTGAAAAAGACTCGAACAAGCCGCTGGCACTGCCATTGCAGTGGATTATGTTTCATCCCGATCTGTGGAGTACAGCGCGCGCCATAAACCAGACGGACAAGTGGCCGACTGGTCCCGGAACGTTCACCGCCAATCCGTGGTATCGCATGTTTGGCGACAACGACGAAGGTCTGATCGAGAATGAGCTGCTCACAGACACCAACGACTGGTACTACGGCTGCTGGCCGTCAGAGTGCCCATGCGTTGAAGTCGCGTTCCTCAGCGGCTACGAGCAGCCTCAGATGTTCTTCAACAGAGATCCATCGAGCGGCTCTATGCCCTTTGTAAAGGACGAACTCCAGTACAAGGTGAAACACCCGTACGGCGGGGATGTGCTGGACTTCCGCGGCGTCGGCATGAGTGCCGTTGCTTGATTGCAATAGACGGATTAAATAATAAATTCGGAGGAGCGCAGTGAAGCTGCAGGAAATCGAAAGCGAACTAAGTCGGCTCCAAACCAGGCTGGGGCAGTTGCGGGAAGAGAGTGCTGGGCGCGCAAGCCAGCTTTCTGAAGCGGAGGATGAGCGCCAGAAATGCGTTTTGGCCGCGAGGATCGATGGCGATCCAAGCGCCCAGAAAAGGCTACGGGAGCTTGAACGGATAACCGATTCCGCGCGCAGGGCGATTGCCGATGACAATGAGGCCATCACCGAAATCGGGCGACGGCTCGATGTTTTCCGGGAGCAGCGCCGCACTGCCAAAATCGAAGAGAAGCGTTCGAAGATTCAAAGAATTATCAACTTGCGGCTTGATTTGGGGCCTGAACGACAGCTAGCCCTCCTGGTGGAAGAGCTGGCAAAAAGAGCTCGCGCAATTCTGGCGGAAAACAGGTGCCTTGTATCCGAACTGGATGCTTTTGATGAACTAACGTCTCCGGGATCGAGGGGGAGGGGCGCACATGGCCTGGAAGTTCGTTCAGCCGCGTGCCACATACTTTTAGCGCTAAAGGATATCGAGCAGCTTGATTTGTGCCGTATCGAATCCGATCTTTTGAGAGACGCTCTTAACGCTGTGAATTCCGCTAGGTCTTCGGCGGAAGCGTGATTTTGGTGATCGCAAATGGGCGGCTATAGCGCAAAAATCGAACTATCAACGGACCTGACCGCTCTGCAAAGCAGCATGAACGGCGCTGCCGCAACCGTGCAGGGCGCTGCCGACAAGATGGTCGCCTCCGGGAAACTGGCGCAGACGGCCTGGGAGCGCGTCGCGCAAGCCTCCCTGGCTCACGCGCAGGCACAGTCGCTGGTTAAGGCGGCAACCGCGGCTGCCACGGCAGAGAGCACCAAGGGCGCGGAAGCGATGCAGTTGCTGGCATCGTCTCAGAAGCTCGCATCGCGCACCGCCGCCGAGCTGGCAGCGGCACAAAAAGCAACGCAGGTAGCCACGCAGGAAACCACCAGCAAAATGAACGAGGGCAAGGCCGCGGCTGCCTTGCTCGGCGAAGAGACCGGAATCCGGTTGAATCGCCATCTGCGCAGCGTGGCCGCCAGCAGCACGCTACTGGGACCGCTGCTGAAGGCCGCGTTTCCCGTAGCCGTGGCGCTCGGCTTTGTGGAAGCACTCTCGGTAATTCCGGAGCACTTCCAGAAAATCATCGACGCGATGTCGGGCTGGAACGAAGCCGCGCGCAAGAGCTTCGAATCGCAGATCGCCGCCAACAATATCTATTTGGAGTCGCTCGACAAACAGCGCACCAAGCGCGCCGAGATCGAAGCGATGGGCACAACCGGCCAAGCAAAAATCCACGCCGAACAGGTGGTCACCAACACCGAACTCGACGCGGAGATTGCTAAGCGCGGCCGCCAGGCGAGTCAGTTAAGAGAAATCAATCAAATTCTCGAATCGCGCAAGGCCTCCACAACCGAGGCTCCCCTCGCGGGCCAGCCATTAACCGACTCGGGAGAATCCGGCACACTCACGCCCAGGCGCGCACTGCCGCCGCAATTCACCAGTGATAAAGAAGCGCAGGCTCACGCCGACGAACTGGTGAAGCTGGTTGCCGAAAGCGACGCGAAAATAGCACAGCTTCGACTTACCTCCGGGCAAGGCACCGCAAAACAACTGACGGTCGAGGCGGCAACCGAGGCGCGCGCCCAGACCGAAGCACAGATTAAAGCGACAAAGGATCAGGCAGAGGCTCACGCCGAATTCGTCAGGAAAAATGCCGAGCTTGATTTTCAGATGGGGAAGATCACGCTGGCGATGGAAGTCCAGGCCTTCCGTGATGCCAACAATCAAAAGCTCGCCGCTGAAATTGCCTATCTCGAAGGCCGCAAACGGCTGGAGCTGCAACATGCGAAGGACACTCCCGGCTACCAGGCCGGACCGCACATCACCGTATTAAATACTCAGGAGACTATTGCACGCGAACGGGCACGCACCGATCAGAGAGCCATCGATGCGAAGTTTTTCCAGGATCAATACGAGGCGCAGAAGCAGGCCTTCGAAAACCAAATTGCTGCGGCCAAGCCTGCATCGCAGCAGCGCGTGCAGCTCGAACAGCAGCTCTCCGATTATGTGCGCTCAGTGTGGGACGCGGACTCCAAACAATATCGCGAGATCGTCAGGCAGCGGGCCGAAGCCGAGCGCGAGTGGGCACAGGCGCAAAAGTTGGCCATGCAGGAGGCCTCGCGCGCCACCGATGAGTATTTGCGTAAGCGCGCCGAACTCCAGGCGCAGGGCGCCTATGAGCAGAATGCCGGCCAACTGAAGACGCAAGAGATTGCAATTCGCGGCCAGGCGCAGGCGGGCGCCCTCAGCCCCACCACGGAACTCACGCAGATGGCCGCCATTCATCAGCGTGAAGTTGCCATGGACCTCACGGCCAACCAGGAGAAGCTGCAGGCACTGGCCGATTACATCGCCAAGCGCCGCGCGCTGCTCGCCGATCTGGGAGGACTCGACAGCCAGGACCCGGAGGCGCGCAAGCTCGTTCAGGATATCCAGACGGCCAACCTGCAGACCCAGCAGCTTGAAAATCAGCGCATACAGATCCAGCAGAAGGCCGCGCAGACCGCGATGCAGGATGAGAACAACATCCTCAAGCAGCGCGAGCAGGCGTGGAAGGAATTCAGCCAAAGCATTGCCCATGATGCCACAACGGGCTTGAATCCCTGGATCGAGCGCCACAAAACCATTGGCCAAGCTGCGGCCCAGACCTGGAACTCGATCGCGATGAGCGCCATCACAGCAATCGAGAAGATGGGTGAACGCTGGGTCATGCAGCATCTCCTCATGGCGGCGGCCCACAAAATTTTCAAGGCCCAGGAAGTAGCGACCGATGTAGCCGCAAACGCCGCAAAGACCGCGGTGACCTCTGCTACCAACGTTGCGGCGGCCACGAGCAATGCCGCTGTTGCCGCCACCGCTGCAGGCGCGGCCGTCGCGGGAATCCCAATTATTGGTCCAGCGCTCGTAGCACCTACTATGGCGGCGACTCTAGCACAGGAAATGACCTTCACGGCAGGGGCAGCTTTCGAGCTTGGCGGCGTCGTTCCAAAGACGCAGGTGGCACTCGTGCATGGCGGCGAACGCGTGCTGACACCATCGCAGAACAATACCTTCGAGCGCATGGTTGAACGAGGCGGCGGTGGCCACACCTTCAACTTCCCCACGCACATCGGCTCCATGCAGGGTCTCGATGGCGCCTCTGTGCGCTCCATGCTGGAAGAGCACGGCGACCTGGTCGGGCGCATCGCCGTCGCTGCCGTGCAGCGGCACATGCGCAGAAATGGGGTGTGACGATGAGCGACGCGGCTGGAAAACAAATTTCGATGAAGTGCAGCATTGCCGGGCACAAAGTTGATCTTAGGCCGCTGAACCTGACAGATCGAGAGCGAGTGCGAGACCTCACTCTTCGAATGATGATCCGGCAAGACGAGCTACCATTTCGGGACGTGATCGCAGGCGTTCCAGTGCCGGCTGACCTCGCTGCCGAGGCGTCGGAATTGTTTATTCGTGCCGCTGGTTTCCCGTTTACCGATTTGACTCCTCAGTTCAATACCGAGGTGTGGGGGGCTGTGCTGACCGCTGCCGGCTTCGAGAAACTGCCAGATGGAAGGTTCAACATGTTAGGGGGGACGGGTATTTGCTAACCCGCAATTCGAATTCGGCATGGCTTACAGAGCACAGACAGCAAGGACGCAGCCGCAGAATCATGGGAGCCCGATGAATAGGCCCCAGCGCACAACTTCAAAGCGGTGCAACCGTGTTGCCTCCACGACTGATGATCATCAGGATGTCAAAATTGCTGGCGAGATTTTCATTCGCCGCGACGATGTTGGGCGCCTTGTTGCCGGCGTCCGTCGCCTGAGGAAGCTCACAAAAGGTATTTCAGATGCCGAGCTCGAACGCTGGTATCACATCGTTGCCCGGTTTGAACGGAATGGATTGGAGGCGCAGCAGCAGTTTGCGCGGCCGGACGTGCTGACATACCTCGCTGCGGTTCTGCTCCGCAAGGGGTCCTCCTGATGCGGATTACAGTCAGCGGCGTGCAGGAAATGTCGGAGGCTCTATTGGCGGCCATCGAGAGCGGCGTGCGCAACGTGCTGGAGACAATTGGCAATCTCGGCCACGGCCTGATAGTGGAAGGCGCCCCGGTGGGCGCCACAACTAATCTGGCACACACGGTGTTTGCATACCTAGAAGACGACGGTGCGGCGCTGACCGAGATCATCACCAACGGACCGCCTGCAGATGTTTACGGGGCGCCAGTCGAGTTTGGCGCGCGGCCTCACTTTCCACCGTGGGAGGCGCTAATTCCGTGGGTGAAAAATAAGATACCAGGCGCGGCCTCGGACGATCAGGCTGCACGTAGCATTGCCTTTGTTATTGCGCGCAAGATTGCGCGGAGCGGGACACAGGGCGCATTCATGTATAGGGATGCAATGCAGATACTGGAGCAAGAGGCATCGGGCATTCTGGAGCGCGCGATTGCGGAGTCCTGTGCGGCTGCGGGTTTTTAGCTGAGCGATGCCATAGGCGCGAGATTTTATTGAGGCAGGCTGGGAGTTTCACTTTACTGAGCACTCAGGTTGCCAAACAGAAGTAGCTGAGTTTCCAGACGGCATTTCGGAGCAGTGTTCCGGAAGCCGCTGTGGTGTCTCTGGCCCCTGGTGGTCTCGCCCTACTCTAGTTTAATTCGCAAATACTCTCGTTTATTTCGCAACTTACTCTCATATAATTCGGCGAGCCTTAGTAGCCCCACGCCGTAATGGGATTCTTCGCTCTGCTCAGAATGACAGCGTTAGATTTTTGGGGCATCATAGTGACCCCACGCGAAACAACTACCCCACTCTAGCCAACAGCGGGCTAGAATGGGCCACCCGACGGTGGAGGGATCGAGTCCCACATCTGCTAACTGCGGCAGATGTGGGGCACCAGCGGCAGATGTGGGGCACCGACCGGTGATAGTTCGGTCGTCTGGACGATAATATCTCTTATGCCAGAGATCCCGGAGCAGCCGATGCAGCAGACAAGCCCACAGAAGAAGCAGGGAATCTTTAAGCTTTTTCTGGGCTACGCTCCCGGTGTTGGCAAAACCTACAGTATGCTCGCCGAGGCCATTCGTCGTAAGAGCCGCGGGGAGGACGTGGTGGTCGGGGTCGTCGAATCTCACGGGCGCAAAGCCATCATGGACTTGTCCTCCAAGCTGGAAGCGGTGCCTCGACGTCAAACGGAGTACAAGGGGACTTTGTATGAAGAAATGGATTTGGATGCGATTCTCGCTTACAAGCCGCAGGTGGTGCTGGTAGACGAACTCGCGCATACCAACGCTCCCGGCAGCAAGCATCCCAAGCGATACGAAGACGTTGTGGACTTACTCGACGCTAACGTCGATGTGCTTTCGACGCTGAACGTCCAGCACATCGAGAGCCTGGCCCCTTTGGTGCAAAGAATCACAGGAGTCCAGATTCGAGAGCTGGTGCCCGATCGGGTGTTGCAGAGGGTCAACGAAATCGTGCTCGCGGATCTCACCCCGGAGGCCTTGCAGAGCCGCATGCGGAGGGGCGACATCTACCCTCTCGAGCGCGCTGAAAATGCATTAGGACATTTTTTTCAGCCTGGGAATTTGATTGCGCTTCGCGAACTGACGCTGCTGCAAGTTGCCGGCGCGGTGGGTCGCAGCCGTGAATCCCAGTTGAGAGAGGGAGAATCGGGCCGGAACCCCAGCGTACGGCAGCGCATAGCAGCGTGTATCAAATCAACTCCGTCGGCCCCATATGTCATCGCACGCGCATTCCGACTGGCTAAAAGCCTGGACGCGGAGTTGTACGTCGTGTATGTGGACATCGGAGAGGACCTTGATCCCGGAGGCCAGCGCACACTCGATCAAAGCCTTCGGCTCGCGGAGAATCTGGGGGCGCAGGTACTGCGGGTGAAAGGCAAACATGTAGCCAGGGAGATTACCCGGGTCGTGCGAGAAAATCACATCAGTCAAGTGGTATTCGGACATTCAGCGCAAACAGGTTGGCGGAAGCACCTGTATTTTTCTGCTATCCACACGTTTCTGCGTGATGCGCTTCCGGTCGACGTTCACATCATTGCACAGAAGTGAGGCTTGATCCCACATCTGCTAACTGCGGCAGATGTGGGGCACCGGCAGCAAATGTGGGGCACCAGCCGCCAGAACTGCCCCACTCAAGCAAAAGAGGCTTGAGTGGGCCACTCGCCCGCGCTTGATCCCACATCTGCTAACTGCGGCAGATGTGGGGCACCAGCGGCAGATATGGGGCACCAGCACCGACAGCAGATGCGGGGCACCAGCACCCGGCGCCAGCGCTTTTTTTTAGCCCAAGGCCGCAAGATTCATGCCCGTGAACGTTCTTTCACCAGTAGGACAAATCAAGCCGAAAGGAAAGGCAAAATGAAAAAGATTGGTCTTTCACTGATGTTCGCGGGGCTGTTGGTTATTTCACAGATTGCTTCAGCCACCTGTCAGAGCAATTGCTCTGCTCAGTACGATACGTGCGTAAACGGTTGCCGGTATATACAGGACTCCGGCAGGGCTTCTGCTTGCGTGCGCGGGTGCATGAGCGGCTATGAAGGTTGCAAGAGACGATGTGGAAACGCCCGTGCCAATTTTCCCGATGAGAAATTTCTTGCGGTGGGGTTTGTTCTGAGAGACCTGCCTGGCCCGGCAGTTTCATCGACGATTTGTTCCGAGGCAGATGCCGGAGCTAGAAATCCGCGCCCCGGGATGTGAATGAGCTCTTTGAAGAGAAACTGCCCCACTCAGCAATGGCTAGTTGACCCGCAGGAAGCTGCCCCACATTAGCCAACTGCGGGCAAATGTGGGCCACCAAGGTTTAATTCTTATGCGCCGGTTCGGGGCGCTGCTTGGGTGCGAGGTCGATGGCCTGCCGCAAAGCTTCCAGCATGCTGCGCTCGTCGGCTTTGCCGGTGCCCGCAATGTCGAAAGCGGTGCCGTGATCGACGGAGGTGCGCACCACGGGCAGCCCGACGGTGATGTTTACACCGGCCTCGATGCCCAGCACCTTGATCGGTCCGTGACCCTGGTCGTGGTACATGGCGACGACGCAATCGAAGTCTCCGCGCGCCGCCCGAAAGAAGAGCGTATCGGCGGG
>Ga0187877_1004768_pt1 | contig 10253 bp, 10 predicted proteins | sample June2016WEW_17_1_3_FD_132430 | JGI IMG/M metagenome (GOLD analysis project Ga0187877, IMG submission 132430) | Peatland microbial communities from SPRUCE experiment site at the Marcell Experimental Forest, Minnesota, USA - June2016WEW_17_100 | ecosystem: Environmental > Terrestrial > Soil >... | reverse complement strand
TCTGCCCGGGCGACACCGATACGCCCATGATGCGGAATGAAGCGACTCAACTCGGCGAGTCCGCCGAAGCGTTTCTTGGCGAAGCCGCGCGGCGGCCGCTCGGCCGCATTGGAAAACCGGAGGACATCGCACGCGCCGCGCTCTTCCTCGCCGGCGATGATTCTTCATTCGTCACCGGGACCACGCTGGTGGTCGACGGCGGCGGACTGGCGGGATGACATCATGGACTCCATCAAACCGGATGAGGATTTCGCAATCCTGTTGCGCACCTCGGACGTCGCGCTTCTGATGATTATCAAATCCTTGCTGGATTCGGCGGGAATTCAGTACATGGTCCAAGGCGCTGAGGATTTCCGCATGCTCCCGCTGGGCTCCCCCGGCGGATTCTTCAATCCCTCAACCCTCGGCGCCGTGATTCGGGTCCGAAGGGAGGATCTGGCCGATGCCAGGCAATTGCTAGACCAAAACGCAGCGCTTCCCCTTGACGATACTTGCCGCGATCCGAACCGTGACGATGAATAGCAAAGGCCATGCCGCCCGACCCGTATGCACGCATGCGATACAAACCGCAGTTGGGAGAGCCGCTCTCGAAGATATATCCGCTCAAATCCTCTCGCGCAAGCTTCTCAGCCCGTTCATGGGAATAAGCTCGCATTGGCTCCTTTAAGTCACGGCCGATCTTCGCCATTACTAGCCGTATGTCAGCGGCGGACCGTTCGAGGCGCATCGTTTCGCGCGGTCTGCCCAGCCCATGCTCAACTTCCGAGCAAACAGATCCGACGCGTCGGAGGCAGCCCAAAGCTTGGCCTCGAATCCAAGATTTGCAGTGACGGATCCTTCCATCACGGAGAGCGCAGTGATAAACGAATCCAGGACGACTGGAAGGACATCATGCCGGTCCACACGCCTGTTCACGCGAGCTGGCTCAACTAGGTGGAGGTCTATTTCTCAGCAGTACAGTGCCAAGGGCGCTTCGACTTGGAAGTTCGTTGGAAAGCGCTCCGGCGCGATGTCAACTATCACGCGGGACGATTATCGAGGAGGTTAAGAAGCTTGGCGCGGATGAGTTGAAAATGGGCCGCCCTATGGAGCGGCCCATTTCAGAGATCAAGATTTGCAATGAAAGCTAAGCTTTGAACCGGCAGGCGATAAGAATGACAGCGCCGAGGCCGATCCCGAGCAGCACGATGAATCCGGGTTCAGGGACCGGGGTGGCATTCAGGAGCATTACCCCAGCCACCTCGTAGTTGTCAGGCCCAGTATTCTGGTTATCATCGTTGTACCCGCCGAAGAACACCCGAAGCTTCCCATTCGCTTCGAATGCCGTGTCCGGGTTGGAAATCAGCACCAGAAACGAGAACGTGAACGAGGGGTCAGCCATGTCGGCCAAGCTCAGCGTCTGGCCGGTTCCTGAACGCCAGACTGGGAAGGCACCCGGATCCGGGTTATAGCTTGGATCGCTCGCGACGATACCGTAGGTCCAGCCGGGCGGCGCAGCTAGCACTTTCCATGACTTGACGCCGAGGTCGGCGACATCAGGATCGGCAATATACTTCTCACCCCACGCCACCGCTGCCGCATCGTCCTTGCCCCAAAGATTGATCTCGTCGAAGGCGAAGGTGTTAGTGGTAGGGTCTGCCCACGCACCGAACCCTAAATTTGCCACCGTTGAGGCGGTACCTCCGTTGACCCCGTATGTCGTGGCCTGCACGACCCGAGGGCCGGTTCCGTCTGGGGCGCCGGTGGTGTCGTTGTTGAAAGTGCTGTAGCGCCTGGGCGCCAGCTGACCCGCCGGGCCCGCTCCCGCGGCGTCCGCCGAATAGGTCCAGATGTCGACACCCGTAAAGGTGACACTATACCAGGCGGAGTCCGCCATCGCGGCAACCCCACCAACGCTAAGCAGCACGACCGTGAAAATGACAACCGTCAAGAGGCTCCTAAGATTAGAATTCATAATGCATATCTCCTATTTGTATAGATGAGAAGGCTTTTGAATTTCTACTCCCTTGCCTCCTTTTATGCATGTTCTGAGTCTGTCTACCTTACCCGCCAGATTCAAATCCCGCTTATGAGCAAACAAAGAGAGTTGCGCAAAATACCAATTCATTAATATTCAAAGCAATAAGCGGACCATAATTAATGCAGCCTGCCACGTTGTGAGGCAAGTTGCATAAACATCTATGTGTTAAGCAATTAAGCATTACAATTCGTTTCCCTGAGTGTTTGAATGCAGCGCCACATCGCTACTCTAGTCGTCCAGAATCTGGACGGTCGACTCTCAAGATGAACTTTCGACATCTGTAAATTAAGGAGTTCAAAGATTTTCCAGAAATGGACAGCATAAAGCCAAAAGTGTACGGAAAACCTACGATTTCGCCTGGCATCGACAACGGAGTACATGGCCATAACAAGATTTCCAGCAATCCCATTACGATCCTTGCGCGGAAAGAGGAGGTAAGAGGTTCAAACAAGACTAATGTGCTAAGTACCTTTCAAAACAGAAAATCGTGGTTATTGTGAAAAGTAATTCCAATTAATTGACTGCGGATTGTGTCTTGTTTCTGGACCGGTCACATGAAACTGTATTTCTTCTTACTGCGAACAATTGAGGAATAAGAGATTAGCAGGAGATACCCGCAATTTCATTTTCCATATACTGGCAACAATCCCAGCAGCCCATAAACCTGCCTCTGCAGCGGCGTCAGTTCAGGTTGTTGCCTGATTCTTAGGTCCGTTCAAGACCAGGAACAGGGCTGAATCGAGATTAACTCTGGTGTATCGGCGCCGAACCCGCTTATTGACCTGATCTCACATACCTCCAGTTTTCTGCTTCTCGGATTCGTCCGAGCTCGTTCAGGAGCGCCGCGAATTCTTCCGGCGTTTCTACCGACGGCTCGCGGTGAGCGGAATAGGCAGGGAAACTGCTCGCAGTCCAATCAGCCGGCTTTCGACGCGGCGAAAGACAATTCCGTTGGTCAGGGGACGGTCGGGAGGGCAGGCTATGAGGATTGCGGGTGCGAATCCCTTCAAACTGATTCGGAATCCGAAGACATCAAATTTGATTTCTTAGGGCAAGTTCTTTCGGATGCGGATTCAGATACAACTGACCTTTCAGGTAGTCGCTCGCGAATTGCCGTACGTAGTGTCTCAGCATCGTCACGGGAACGATGAGCGGCAATTCGCCCTTCCGATACTCCTCGATCATGCCGGATAGCTCACGTCGCGATTCTTCATCGAGCTGCTTCTTGAAGTAGCCGGCCATGTGCTGCAGCACGTTCGCGTGCCGCCCGCGCGTGGCCGGAATCGCGAGTACGCTCATAAAACCTTCATGATACTCGCGACGCAGCTTTGTGCGCGGCATTCCCTTTGCCTGCGCCACCAGTTGTCCCAGCGCCGGGAGTGCCTTGGGGGAGTGGGCGAGGAGTATTCACTTTTTGGCGGGAGGTGCGCCGTTTTGAAAATAGGCGACCAGATCCCTCATTTCCTCTCCGCTCAGTGCAGGCCAGGACAACTTTTTTTCCCGCAAGAGCGATTCCATGCGCGGGCCGTGATTCCAGATCGCGGCTAACAGAGAGTAAGGCGATGCCGTTGCCTCGGATTGCACTAGAGAGGCAGCGGCCGCCGCCTTTCCTGCGATTGGGGAATGACAGGCAGCGCATTGTTTAAGACGAAAAAGATTGCTGCCCGCCTGAGGGTTCCCAGATGAGCCGTATGCCTTGAGCCAGTAGATATAGGAGAGAAGGTCCTCCATTTCAGGCAGTGAGATCTTGGGATATGGAATTCCGCTGGAAGCAAACATTTGCGACATCCGGGGGTGATGGTTCCAGAGGCCGGCAACCAAGGAACTCACGCTTGCCGCAGCGCCGGAAGAAGCGAGGTTGGGTGCGGGACGAGATGGGCCGGTCCCGGACTTATGGCAGCTCCCACAGCCCTTGGAACCGAAAAGAGTCCGTCCGCGCGTAGGATCACCTGGCACGACCATTTCCATCTCAGTGGGGGTGCGGTTGCTGGCACGTAGGAATGCCACGAGATCTGCGACTTCCTTCTCTTGAAACTGAGGCCATTGGATGCGCTTCTGCGACATGTACGTGAACATGCCGTTTCCATGGTTCCAGACGGCCACCGCCAGGGCCACGGGCCCAGTGAATTGGGACATCTCGTATATGGCCCTCCCCGGCTTGCCCGCTGCCTGCAGCGGGTCCGTGGCATGACACTGGATACAATCCCTGGATCTGAAAATCTTCTCGCCCATCCCGGCCTCACCGGGCTCGGAGTTGTAGTTCAGGTAGTAGAGATAGGCGATGATGTCCCGGAATTGCGTTGTGCTGAGCAATGTGCGCGCTTCATTGTCGCGTTCGATTACGGCATTCATGCGTGACCAATGGGACCAAACGGAAGCACAGAGTTCGTAAAGGTTACGTCCCATGCCGACAGACGCCAGGGCAGGCCCTCGCTTGCCGCCGGCACTCCAGACCGAATGGCAGCGGACGCAGCCCTTGCTCACGAAAAGGTCCCGCCCGGCTTTGGCATTTCCGGGATCCTCCAGCGGTTCGGCAGCCATGAAAAGCACGACCCCGAACCCGAGTGTCAGAAGCAAAGGAATGAACTTCCGAAGCAATCCGAAGTGCTGTGGCTGCGGCAGCATGGCGCCTCCTTTAGATCATAGGCTGGCAGGGAACGGCGTGCCGCGTCCCTGCAACGCTGTTTTTTACCCATTTCCCGATCTCTGCGGCTTGACGAGGCCTGGGAGATCCCTTCAAAACCTCCGAAGAACAGAGGCTTGCGGTGGGTGCGGATCTATGGCCCCTTCCGTGCTCGCCGCAGATACTTTGAAAGATCCTGCATGTCATTCGGATCTAGCTGGATCCATTTCATGACCTCATTTTCCATGCTTTGGTACATGATGGGAGCATGATTCCACATGGAGGTTGCCAGGCGGAGCATTTCGAATCGCTCCCCGCCCTCCAGGAGGTTGGGCCCTTGCTTGTTAGGCCCATGGCAGGTGATGCAGCCCTTCGAGACAAAGAGATTTTCTCCTCGAGCCGCATCCCCCTCATCCCGGGAAAAATGAAGAAAATACACATAGGCGAGGATGTCCGCCAACTCGCTGTTTTCGAGGCGTGGGAAGGCCATGCCCCGCGCGGCTATCGTTGCCTGCATGGCGAAACTGTGGTTCCAGATCAGGCCACAGATCTCGGACATGGACTTGCGCAGTTGTTGTTTGGAGAGATCCGGTCCGATCGATTTTCCCCCTCCTGACTGATGGCAGCTCGCGCAACCCTTCGAACGAAAAAGGCTCGCACCACGCGCCAGATCTGGCAGAGGCAAATAGGCAGTTTCGGCGACGGAAGAGGTAACCTCACTGCGAATATAGGCCTGCAAGTCCGCCATCTCCCTTCCATGGAAAAGAGGCATCGCGATGCCGCGAGCCCGCTGTGTCTCACGCATGGTCCGCCCGGCATTCCACATAGCTTGGGACAGGTTGACGGGCGCGACATAAGCGCCGAACCGCACAAGGGGCAGAGCGCCGTCCCGCAGCGAGTGGCACGAATCGCAGTGCTTTCCCTGAAACACCTGCTTGCCGAGTTCGGCACTGCCCGGCCGATCCAGAAGCTTCAGGTAGTAGATGAAGCTGATGATGTCGGCCATTTCCTTTTCGGTAAGAATGGGCCATTCCCGTCCCTTCTGCTTCAGCAGCTGGACCATCCTGGGAGTATGGTTCCAAAACATCGAAGCCAGCTGTTGAAATGATTGATCCGCGCCCGTCGCGGCGAGGTCAGGACCGATCTTGCCGCCGACGCCCCAGATCGAGTGGCAGGTTATGCACCCTTTGGAGGTGATCGCCTGCATGCCTTGAAGAGGATTGGCAGTGTCGAGACGCACAGCCGCGTCCTCGGCGCGCAGAAACAAACCAGCCAACAATAGGGCTCCTGCAATCAGGAGCGTCATGTGTTGATACGCCGTTAAGGTCACGAATCCCTCCTCACAGCGGTGCTGCGGCCCCCGCCGGTTGCACCCCGACCGGGGGCAAGGTCTCGGGAAGATAGTCCGAAACCCGATGCGTCAGCTCAACCACTGATTCTTTCCCTTCGCGCAACTCCCAGATGGAGACCATCGGAAAGAACTTGCTGGCGATCATGTAGAGCAGAATAAAGCCGGAAAATGTACCCGCCATGATGCCCAGCTCAACCCAGGAAGGCGCGTAGTGGGCAGGCTGATAGAGATCCAGGCGCGGATTCACTGAGGTAGGAACCACGATGTTGAAGCGCTCGAGCCACATTCCAATCACCACGAAGCAGGGTGCCAACGTGGTCCCCCATGCATTGCGTGTCTTCTTGCGGCACATGAGGCAAAAGGGGATGAGCGAGCAGAACAGCACCATGATCCAGAATGGCCAGGCGAAGCGGCCCGAGAGCTTGTCCCAGAATGTGCGCATCTCCGCGGCCTCCTTCCCGTAAAAGGCCGTCAGGTATTCCGCAAACGTGAAGTAGGCCCATAGACAACTCATGAGCAGCAAGAGGATCCCCATATTGTTAAAATGGGCATCCTTGAAATAATTCTCGAGACGGTAGACTTTCCGGAGAATGGCCATTGCGATCAGCAGGGCTGCGATCCCTGAATAAATCGCGCCCATAACGAAGTAGGGGCCAAATATGGTGCTATGCCACATCGGTCGCAGCGTGAGGGCGAAGATCCAGCCGATGACGGTGTGCACGGAGATCGCGACCGGGATTACCGCTACTGCCAGCACGCCGATGGTCTTTTCCAGGAGGTGCTTTTGTCTAGGACTTCCATTGTAACCTAGCGCCAACACTCTGTAGAAGCCGGGCATTTTGATTTTCCGATCGCGGATGATCGCGAGATCGGGAATCATGGGAAGATATAGATAAATCGTGCAAGAACAAAAGTAGAGTCCGATGCTCGTCACATCCCAGAGCAGCGGCGACAGGGGCTGCGCGTGCAGGATGATATTGAGAGCTCGGTCCGGCCGCCCGAGATCGATGATCGGTTGCACGGCCCCGAAGCTGATCACCAAGACCGTGATGAATTCCGCGGAGCGTGTGATGCTTCTCCTCCACTCGGCATTGCTGATGCGCAGGATCGCGGAAATCAAGGTCCCCGCGTGGCTGATGCCGATGAAAAAAACAAAATCGATGATGTAGATTCCCCAGTATTCCGGGTTGTTCAGGCCGGTCGTGCCCAGTCCGTAGCGAAGCTGTCTTAGATAGGCGACCAACCCAAAGCAGCAGATCAACCCGAGGATCATGGCGGCGTACCAGAACTTCCCCGTGGTTACGACGAGAGGCCGGAGCAGATCCTGTTCATCCTGAGGCAGGCCTGCGAGCATCGTTTCCGGGTCGGACATGGATCAAGTCTCCTTTTTCAGGTAGAAAACCTTGGGCTCCGTGCCCAGATCTTCCATCAAGCGCGAGGCACGCGGCGTGCGCGACAGTTCGTAAACGCGGTGGCTCGGATTTTGAAGGTCGCCGAAGACAATGGCCTTCGAGGGGCATATTTCGGAGCATGCGGGCTGGTAGTCGGCCTCCGCCAAATTCCGGTTTTCCGCGCGCGCGCTTTCGCGAGTCTTCTGGAGCCGGTGATGGCAGAAGGTGCATTTTTCCACGACGCCCTTTAGGCGCACCGACACATCCCGATTCAACTGCCGCCTCATGCCTTCAGGCCAGTGGGGTTCGTAATAGTTGAAATATTTGACCGAATACGGGCAGGCGTTCGCACAATAGCGGCACCCAATGCAGCGAGCATAGATCTGGGCCACAATCCCGTCCTCAGCCATATAGGTGGCCTTCACGGGGCAAACCTTGGTGCAGGGCGGGTTATCGCATTGCATGCAGGGCCTCGGGATATGCGTGATTTTGGTTTGAGGAAACTCACCGGAGACCTGGATCAGAACTTTCATCCATGTGATTCCACGCCCTTCCGCGAGCTGATCGTCGCTCGCGGTAGGTACATTGTTTTCCATGGCGCAGGCGGTTTCGCACGCGCGGCACCCCGTGCACTTATCCAAATCGATCACCATTCCCCAACGAGGCATGCTCGCTCCTAGGCCTTGTAAATCTTCACTTTGGTTCCAACTCGATAGGTCAAGCCGGAGAGCGGGTCGCGCTCCGGGGTAATCAGGTCGAGCGCATTGACCCCGCGCTCTTTTCCGTTGCTTCCCATTGCACCAAGGCCATAGGGCAGATTGACGACACCGGGGGCGCATCCCGGAGAAATCACCGCGCGTACCTTGATTCTACCCGCCGCGCTTTCAATCCAGATCCAGTCCAGTTCGCCGAAAGAACCTGCCTGCGCATCCTTGGGACTGATCTCCGCCCAGGGATCACCTGCGATCCTGTCGAGCGGCATCGAAACCAAGCGCGCCCAAGGAAGCATGCCGGTGGCCCCTCCTTGAAGCTTGCCCGGGCGGTAGAGGTTTAGCGTCAACGGACGGTCCGGAACAGCGATTGGCATGCCTTCGGAATGATAATGAGGCAAGAACTCTATCTCGGGTACCGCTACGTCGGATCGTGCTAGGCGCTTCTGAAGCTCGCGGCTATACAAATCAATGCGGCCGTCCGGCTGTCCGCTATAATCGTAGAAGCTCCTCACCTGGAAATTCGGATCCACCCAGGCGCCTGTCGCGATAAGTTTCTGCCAGAACTCATCGAAAGTGCCGTACGACGACATCCACCAGCCCCTCGATTCCATTTCTCCCAGCAGACCCTGGTCGAATGTGTCCCGACTGGGCAAACCAGCCCGGGCTTCAAATAGACCCAGGGCACGGTGCTTCAAAATTTCCTCGAAATCTTTCCATGGCATGGCTGCCGCCATTCTCCCGCCCAGGCGTCGAGCCAGATCCAGCATCAGGTCGCCTGCATGGCGTGTTTCGCCTGCAGCCTGAATGCAGGGCTGCACGATCTCCCAACCCGCACTCGGCGAAGACGTCGGGAAGAGGCGGTCTTCCCATCGTTCGAGGGGAAGAGCTTCCGGAAGAACAAAATCGGCGTAAGGGCTAGTTTCGTCGAGGAAGGGGGAGAAGGAGATCACCATCCCGATTTTTTTCAGCGCTTCCTTTATCTGAGTGCGGAAAACGGAAGAGTAGGCCGGATTGGAATAATAGACAAAGGCGATCTCCGGCTCCACAGCTGAAACAATAGCGGGCAGGTCTTCTACTGCCTGGGTGCTTCGCGGAAAAGCGCCGCCGGAAGGTGGCGGAGCAAGTGGAGCAAGCGGCACCCTGGGCTGCAGATAAATGCCGCCGGGCCGATTGATGTTCCCTTTCAGAAGATTCAAAGCATGAATGGCCATGCCCGCGTAGATCCCGCCGGGCTGAGCGGTCACATTCTCGTCAAAGAGGGCGAGCGCGCTCGGGCTCTCGCCGAATGCCTTGCCCAGATTGATGATCCCATCGATCGGAACCCCGGTCAGACGTGAGACTACCTCGGGAGAATAGTCGCGTAGCACCAGGCTTCGGTAGCCCTGCCTAGTCACCTTGCCATCGTTGTCCAAGACATCATTGAATCCGTAGAGGTGCTCTTCCGCGAATTCCGCATCGTACTGGCGCTCCCGCAACATCACGTAGGCGATGCCCAGCGCGAGAGCGCCATGCGATCCCGGCGTTATTCCCACCCACTCGCCCGCTTGTTCTGCCGTGCGCGAAAAACGGATGTCAGCCAAGGCCAACGTCCCCTTCACGCTTCGTCCCGCGGCGTGAAATAATGCATAGCTGCGCTGAAACTGCAGCGGAGACTCCCAGGAATTCAACAGATCTGCGCCGAAAGACAGAACGAAATCGACGTTGTCGAAGTCGAACGCCGGACGCGCCGGCAGCCCGTGCATGACCTGGAAAACCTGAGAGTAACCGTCGCCGGATTGATCCAGCAGAATATTGCGGGAACCCCATGTCTCCATGAAGTGATGCACCAAATCCGCCATAGTCCCGCCGGTTCGCCCGAGAATAAAGGCGCACTTCTCCGCCGCTTTGCGGCTATCGAGTCGCTTCATGGCTCCGATAATCGCATCCCAAGCCTCGTCCCAACTGACCGGCTCGAATTCAGCGGTTCCCTTTCTCCCCTTGCGCTTCATGGGACGGGTCAATCGCTCCGGATGATAGAGCAGTTGGAGCGCGGACATGCCTTCGGTGCAAACTCCGCCAGCATTGATAGGGTGATTAGGATTGCCGCTGATGCTGGTAGGATACCCATCGAGCAGGCGCACCTTGATGCCGCAACCACCCGGGCACATCAGGCATG
>Ga0187877_1004765_pt1 | contig 10259 bp, 7 predicted proteins | sample June2016WEW_17_1_3_FD_132430 | JGI IMG/M metagenome (GOLD analysis project Ga0187877, IMG submission 132430) | Peatland microbial communities from SPRUCE experiment site at the Marcell Experimental Forest, Minnesota, USA - June2016WEW_17_100 | ecosystem: Environmental > Terrestrial > Soil >... | reverse complement strand
GGCAACGTGTAAGGAATACGCTCGAATCGTTCCGTTCTTTTGGTCGTTTGCTCAAGGTCGCGGATGAGGTCGCGAAAGGCGGCGGCCTTCTCGTAATCCCGCGCGCCCGCGGCCTTTTTCATCTCCGCTTCGAGCTGCCCTCTCATCTCGCGGCACTCGCCTTCGAGGAAGCCACACGCGGCACGGACTTGGTCAAGGTATTGTTTCCGCGTGACGTTGCCAATGCATGGCGCGGTGCAGTACTTCAAATGAGCGTAAAGGCAATGCTTGTAGTCAGCTTCGCCCGGTGTGAACGCGCGACAACCACGCAAATTGAACTGCCGCCGCACGAGCGCGAGCGTGTTGCGCAACGCGCCTGAATTTGAGAACGGTCCGAAATAACGCGCGCCATCGTCCTTTCTCAATCGCGTGAAGGTGAAGTTTGGAATCGGGTCGTTCAAATTTACCTTGAGCATCAGGAACCGTTTGTCGTCGCGGAAGCTGACGTTGTAACGTGGATGAAATTCCTTGATGAGTTTGCCTTCGAGCAGGAATGCCTCCGGTTCGCTGCGGACGACATGGATATCGAAATCGTGGATAGCCTCGATGAGCGCGTTGAATTTCAAGTCCCAGCCCAGGCGGCGCGACGGATGGAAATACTGGCTGACGCGTTTGCGCAGGTCGCGCGCCTTGCCAACATAGATGACCGCGCCAAACCGGTCACGCATAAGATACACGCCCGGTTTGTGCGGCAGCGTGCCGACTTTTTTGCGGATAGCTTCGGTCGCAGGCACGATGGAATTTCAACGCAAAGGCGCAAAGGCGCAAAGGAATTTTAACCCCAAATTACGCTTGCGTGCCGAATGGAATCGGCGTATTGAGCGGCAAACCCAACGAAAGGAAGCCTATGCCAGAAAAACAAAATCCGCCGCCTGCCCAACCGTCGCAACCCACAACGCCCACGCCGCCGCCGGGTACCGAAAGCCAGGCCCGCACTTGGAACATGCTGTGCCATCTCAGTGCCTTGGCCGGTTTCATCATCCCGTTCGGAAACATTCTTGGTCCGCTGCTGGTCTGGCAGATCAAGAAGAACGAAATTCCTTCCGTGAATGTTCACGGCAAGGCCGCGTTGAATTTTCAAATCACCGTGACCCTCGCGGCGTTCGTTGGCGTGGTCGTCGCGGTGATTCTGTCTTTTTTCTGCGTCGGCTTTTTACTGGTTCCGCTTGTCATTTTAATCGGCCTCGCCGGGCTGGTGTTCGCCATCATCGCGGGCATCAAGGCCAACAACGGCGAGGATTACAAATATCCATACAGCTTGAATCTTATCAAGTAGAAGCTGAAACGTCCGCAGGCAGAATTTTATTCGGACTTCGGACTTCGGACTTCGGACTTCCTGGCCATGTGCCGGTGGACAAAGAAATAATACAGGCCGCCCAGCACGAGCGCGGTGCCGCCGACCCAAAACCCGACGCGGTGCATTTCGCCTTTGGTGATGTCGGCGCCGATGTTGACGCCGAGCCAGCACAGCACGGAACACCAGATCGTTGCGCCGAGCAGCGTGAACAGGGAAAACAATCGGTAATCCATCCGCGCGATGCCGGCGGGGATGCCGATGAGTTGCCGCGCGCCCGGCAGCAGCCGCGCGACGAACACGCCCATCGGACCGTAGTGCGACATCCAGCGTTCGGCCTTTTCCAGTTTCTCCGGCGGAAACAAAACGAGCCGTCCATAACGCAAAACGAGGGGCCGGCCGGCGGCGCGCGCCAGCCAATACATTACCGTCGCGCCCAGCCACGAGCCGAACGCGCCGGTGATGACAATACCGATTTGGGCCGGCCAGCCGGAGAAGTGGAGATGGAAAAGATTCAAGCCGCCGCCCGACCACGCCAGATGCGCCGCGGGCGGGATGATGACCTCGCTGGGCAGCGGCAGGAAGGAACTCTCCATCGTCATCAGCAGCACGACGAGCGGATAGCCGCCGGTTTTAAGCGCGGCCAGATACCACGCGATGAGCGGCTGGAAAACGGATTTGAGCATCGGGCGTTAAAAATGAGTCCGCTAATTACGCGAATTGGCGCGAATTGGAAAGCCGCAAAATTATTTTGGCGGATGCTCGTAATAGTTTTGGACCTCTTCAGGCGTCGCCGGCCGCGGCCAGACCCAGTCAAGCGCATGAGGATTTTGCCAACCGGGATATGAAGACTCGGAACCTTTTTCCAAGGAAGGGTTGCCTCCATCGTCCTTGCCGTTCTCGCCGATGGAATAGAGTGTGAACGTTCCGTCCGTATTCAACCGGTAGCGCAGTGGTTGTCCGTCCACAGGATCGCGTGGAACTGACGGAACAAATTCCGGCACGAGCGAATTTAAATCCGGTGGATAACCTCCATGCTCCAGTTGATAGCGCTTCAAAGCGATAGTCATTATAACCATCTGCCTTGCCGCTTCGACTCGCATAACCTTTCTGGTTACTCCACTCAAACCAACAATTGATTGTGAAAGCATTGTATGAAAATCCATCTCGTTGGAAAAAAGCGACAAAAATTCATCATCTATCTTGGATATTCCCAATTCATCCAACTTGACGTTCTGATATTGCAGCGCAGTTTGAAAAGAACCATTGGTTTGGGCGAACCGCGCCACATTTATCAACACCGCGTAACCCCTGAGGGAGCGCAATTCGTCAGGATACGACCACCACCAACGCCACATAAAAATTTTGGTTTTTATCTTCGCCTTGTCCCAAAGGGATTCTTCCCCATCGCTCAATCCCATTGATTTGCGTGCGCCTTCTTCAAGGTTGAAATAGCGTTGCAATCCGGCATGAGAATTCCGCCATATCGCGAGGGAGATTTCTCCGGTCACACGCTCCATTGTCAGCGCGTCCTCTTCGCCACGAATAAAATTCAGACTCATCCAATCTTGCTGCAATTCGGCAAGCTGTTCGTCCGTTAGATTTGGAGACTGCAGGATTTCCCAATTGACGGTGACAGCAATTTGAGCAATTGCGATGCGCACAAGTTCGGAAATGGCGAAGCGCTCATCACGTAATGCTTTTGTCAGTGCAAGCATCGTATGCAGGTTTTTTACAGCGGACGCGGTATCGCCGCGATGCAAATCACAAAGGGCGGTCGTTGTCAGACGCTGCGCTGCCCGTTTAGATTCAGACAAATAGAGGTTGGTAAAAACCAAGTCGGCGACCCCGCGTTCATATTTGATCTGAAAATCGAAATCCGGCCTGTCAATGATTTGCTGTAGCAGTGCAAAAGATTTGGCGTTTTTGTTGACCGCTGTTTCCACATCTTCCCAAGAATTAGTGACATCACTATCCCTAATGAGCGGTTGCTGCCAGCGAATCATTGCCCTTCCCGGCGCGACCGTTTTCATGCCGTAAACATAATTCGTGTAGCTAAGGCTTTCATCCGCATCGATGAGTGAAGCTGCGCTGCGAAAAACGTCAGCGCCGTTTTGTTCCGGCGGCACGGGCGGCGGAATCACCTGGGCCAATTCCATCGGCTCGCCTTGAGCCTTGAGTTCAGCGATGTAAGCTTCCGTCGCCGCGCGCAGTTGATAATGGCGAATGACCGGAAGGAGCACCGCTGTGGCCACGGCGATCCCGGCGACGACCAACATTTTCCGGCGGCGATTCATGGAATTCGACATGAATCTATCAGCTTCATTGACTACCGCGAAACTATAAAACCACCGGCCGTTTGTAACCCGGGGAGTCGGGGCAGAAAATTCGCGGCCATTCGCGTAATTCGCGGATCAGGCTTTCAGGAAAAACCGCCGCTGTTTTTCGCTAATGGGCATGCCTAGTTTGTCCATCACTTGCAGCACGTCTTCCCAGACCTTGCGCTTCTCGCTCATCGCCTGGTTGCGTAACAGATAGGCCGGATGATACGTCGGCATGAGCGGGATGCCGCGGTAGGTTTTCCAGTTCCCGCGCAGTTTGGTAATACCGATGGTTTTGCCCAGCAGCCCCTCTACTGCCGTCGCGCCCAGCGCCACGATGACCTTGGGCCGGATCAAATCAATCTGCTCCTGCAGATAGGGAAGACAGGTGGCCATCTCCTCGGTCGTTGGTTTGCGGTTGCCAGCGGTCTGGCCGGGCGACGTATCCGGCCGGCATTTCAAGATATTGCCAATGTAAACGTCCGCACGCCGCAGTCCCATTGCCTGGATGATTTTCGTAAGCAACTGGCCGGCCTTGCCGACAAACGGTTCGCCCTGTTCGTCTTCGTCCGCGCCCGGCGCCTCGCCGATGAACATGATTTGCGCGTCTATGCTGCCGATACCGAACACTACGTTTTTGCGCGACGACGCGAGATGCGCGCATTTGACGCAGCCCAGCGCCCGCTCACGCAATGCGGCGAACGCGGCGGCTTTGGCCTGTGGATCGAGCGGTGGACCCTGGTTGATGATGGTTTCGCCCGGGAGCGCAAGTAATGTGGCCTGCTCGGCAACAGGCGCGGGAGCTGGCGAACGCGGTGGCGCGGCAGAAGTCGTCTTTTGGCGGGGACGAGCCGCCGGCTCGTCCGAACGGGGAGTCGGAGCTTCCACCGGACGCGCGGGCCGTGTGTGCCTACCTTCAATTGAACGTGACGGCTGTGCGAGAGCACGCAGCGTTTCCGGCGAAACGGCGACATGCCGCACACCGCGCGCTTTCAAATCCTCGAGATGTTGAATTGTCGCGTTGAGCAGTTGTTCGTAAGCGCCGGCCATCGCGGCTATCGTAGCCGATGGTGCGGTGGCCGCACGAATATTTTCCAGCACGCCCGGTCGTATCCGGATCTGTAACCTTCAGTCTGAGGCAATCGAAGGCTTGTTTCTTGTCGTCCCGGCGCGCTGTGGTAAAATTCACCTCTGACGACCATGAAATTGCGCAACAGCGAAAACTGGCTGGCGAACTTCAAATTCAATTCCCTCATGGCTGGTCTCCTGAAATGCTGGTGCGCGTTGGTGGGTGTTGGGGACCGTCGAAAGAGCGGTTCATCGTCGCTGCTGCTGTTTTTTGAATTGTTTGTCGCATTTTCACTGTGCGTGGCGTACTTCTTTTTGGTCAGGAACTACTTTGCCTATGGTGATCCCATGAACAGCAACGTGTTCGTGGCGGGTTCGAAAAAACTCTACCGGATGGACCAGTCAATAATCGGTGACGTTTGGAAGGGCCGCTTGACGGGCCTGTTATTGTCCGGTGCGCTGGTTGATTTTTCACTCAAGGATCACACCCCCAATACGGAACAAATAGGGCAATTAATGAATACTTTCGGGCTGTACCATGCTTCCTGGCTGCTGTTGTTGTTTTCCGTGATCATTTTGGCGTTGCACCGTTCGTTGTTCATCAACCTTGGCATCTTCGCGGGGTTGATGTATAATTTTTCGCCGGCAGCCGGGCCGTTTTTTTTCCCCTGGGACATCCCGGCCACATTATTCTTCACACTGGCGGTCCTTTTTTTTGAGCGCCGGCAAATGTTCCTGATGGTCGCTGCAATCTGTGCGGGTTGCTTTTTCAAGGAGACCGTCCTGGTTTGCGCCCTGCTGGTGCTGTTTGCCCGCCACTGGAAGTGGGGTAAACGTGTCCTGACATTTGCAGGCATCGTCGCTGTATATGTGCTGGGGAAAAAAATCCTGTTAAGCCATTTGTATCTCGATGTGGCGGCCCTGTCCATGGGGAATGCGACAAATCTGCTCGACTTGTTCCGGCTTCCGCTTTTTATAAAGAATGTCAGGTTGCTTTTTTCACCAACCCTCAACCATTTCATTTTCCTCAATGCGGGAACCCTGGCAACCGTGCTGGTGTTGTGCTGGCGCAGGCGTTTTCTGCCTTACATGGTGGTGATTCTGGTGTTTTTCATGGGGCAGTTTATGTACGGGGGATTCAAAGAATTCCGGATTTTCATGCAAGTACTGCCTTTGAGCCTGATCCTGTTGAGTGAGCGGTGGGGGAAATATGCCGGGTCAGGCGCAGCCGACGAGTTGGACAGCGAATCTGCACCGGTCTGGGCGGTGCGCGAAACATTTCCGGTCCTGGTTCCAATGACCATTGTATTGATCGGGGTTTCCACCGGTATCGCAGGTTGGCACTATTATAACATCTTTGAAAACCTTAAGCCTGGTCGCTTGGGGCAGTCTGAACTCGGCAAATTCGTCCGCGAAAGTGAAAGGAGTGGCAGCAATTATGAGGTTGAGAGTGAATGGTTCCGAAATGGATATGCCAATTCCGAATTGGCACTGGCCATGATCGATCAGAGCAACCGGCGGGACTCGGACGCCATCAATCATTACCAACGGGTTCTTCAAGTGGATACAAATTCAGCCTTCGCCATGAACAATCTCGCGGTACTGCTAGCCAGCACTTCCGACCCTCGCCTCCGCAATGGCAACGAGGCGGTGCGTCTGGCCGAACGCGCCTGTCAATTAACTCAATATAAAGAGGCGGCCTTGCTCTACACCTTGGCTGCTGCCTATGCCGAGGCCGGACGTTTCGATGACGCCATCGCTTGCGCCCAAAAAGCCCGGGTGGTGGCCCTGGCAAAGGGACAAAAGGAAATTGCAGATGCCAATGAACCGTTACTGGAATTGTTCAAAGCCCACCAGGCCTACCATCAAGAGCCCAAGACCGTACCGTAAAACACGTTATCCGGCTGGCTTCGGCAGAAGCCGTGGAATAGCCGCCAGGTTCAAACCACTCATGCCGGCCTAAATTCTTAAGCCAGTTTCTCATTTTCCGACTCGCCTTCCAAGCAAATCCGCTCAAAAATGCCGCAGAATCAGTCGCTATTGGTTGGCAATGAAATTGAAACAAAAAGCCACGGACGAAAACGGTTCACGTCGCCCAGAGGGGTCTGGCCAATCAGCTTTATTGGGTCGAGCCTTGTCCCGTCGAGACGTTTTTGTCGTACTATTGGTCGCTTTGGCGGCCAGATTGATCTTTATGCTGGCGATGCCTCCACAAGTCCGTTCCGCTGACGCGCATAATTGGGAATCTGTGGCGAACGCTTTGGATGCCGGGCAAAATCCTTACCAAACCACATCCATCCTGAACTGGCCGCCGTTTTGGCTTCAATTCATTTTTTTCATTTCAAAAATTTCGATTGCGTTCTCCATTTCATTTTTCCGTGTCCTTCAATTCTTCCTCAGCGCTGTTGAATCGGTGGTAATCATCCTGCTCATCAAGCTGATCCGCGAGGTTGCTCCCGCGGCACACGTCCGCGCGCTTGTTATTATCGGACTTGCGCTCAATCCCGCAGCCATATTCCTGATCTGCCAGCAATGCAATTTTGATGTCATTCTAGCTTTATGGCTGATGTTCTTTATGCTCAGTTTGCTACGATATAACCGGACTAAGGATTACGCCGATTGGTTGTGTGCCTGTCTGTTTCTTGGGCTTGGTATTCTTACCAAGACGGTGCCGTTGGTTCTTGCTCCGTTGCTGGCAGGCGGTTTCCGGGGAGCAACGACACGACTTAAATTCCTGGGACTTGCCCTTCTGTTGGGGCCCGTTGCTCTGGGTGTTAGCATCATCTACGTTCTTGCTCCTGCCGATGTAACAACCAAGGTTCTTGAATATCGGTCCATCAGCAGATGTTTTGGTTTTTCCGGCCTTTTTCACCTTGCAGGGGCTGACCAATTGATGGGTTTTTATAACGTGATTTTCTATGTTCTGCTCTTCATGGTCATGGTGGCTTCCTCGATTTTGTTCTGGCATCGGCGATCCATTGGCGATCGGGAAACAGTTCTTTTCGCAGCGCTTCTGCTGGTATGCATTCCCGTTTTTGGACCGGGATATAACTCAGAATATCTCTATTGGTTCATGCCTTTTCTGGTTGCCACATTCGCTTTTTTCAAAGGCAAATGGCGTCTGGTGTTGACCGGCTTTGCCTTGATTACCGCTTGCACTTATCTGGTTGAATATGCCGTGTTGGGGTCCCACGGAACGTTTCTTTTGAACATATTGGTATATAAAATGGGAAACCTGCATCCACCGCTGTGGCTTCTGCGACCGATGGCAAAATGCGAATCAGCAACAGGGCAGACTTTGATTCGCCTTCCGTTATTCGTAGCTTATTTGGCTTTGCTCGCAGTCGGAACCGGCGTTCTTTTTCGAGGTATAAAGAACCAGTCTAAGGCGAATTGATTTACCGCTTACGCCCCGTTTTAACGGCCGCGAACTCCAGGAAGCTGCCTCGGAACTGTTTCGGAAATACCCGGCACGCTCCTCGCTATTTGTTGCGGTGTTCACTTTTCACCACCGGTGTGGCGGGAAACGGTCTCGACGCTAGCGCCAAAGACAAGGCAACCACCGAATTGCAGACGCCATCAATCATTACCAACGGGCCCTCGAACTGGACACCAATTCAGCCACCACCTTAACAACCTGCGTTGCTGCTCGCCACCGCTTCAGACCCGCGCTTGCGCAATGGCAACGAGGCGGTGCGTCTGGCTGGACAGGCCTGTCAATCAACTCAAAATAAAGAGGCGGCTGTAATCTACGCCTTGTCCGCCGCCTACGCCGAGGCCGGACGATTCGATGATGCCATCGCTTGCGCCCCCAAAAACCCGGGTGGTGGCCCTGGCAAAGGGACAAGAGGAAATTGCAGATGCCAATGAACAGTTGCTGGAATTGTTCAAAGCCCACCGAGCCTACCATCAAGAGGCCGAGACCACTTCGTGAAACACGTCGGTTGCCGCTTGTGTTCCTTCCGAGCTGCCAAGCGGGATCCAGCCCTCAACCGACCTTCTGATTCGAGGCAATTGGCGGCTTGTTTCTTGTTGTCCCCCGCGTGTTGTAATAAAGTTTGCCCCCGGCAACCATGAACCCACGCAACCGCAAAGACCGGCAAACGAACTCCAAACCCGGTTCCCTCAAGACAAGTCTTCTGAAAGGCTGGCATGCGATGTGGGACATTGAGGTCGGCCAGACGAGTGGTACTTCGTCGTTTCTATTGTTTATTGAGCTGTTTGTGGCGCTTTCCCTGTGCGTAGCGTATTTCCTTCTGGTCAGGAACTACTTTGCTTGTGGCGACCCCATGAGCAGCGATTTGTTCACGGCCGGTTCGGAAAAACTCTACCGGCTGGACCAACCGCTAATATGTGATGCCTGGAAAGGGCGCCTGTCGGGTTTATTGTTGTCGGGCGCGCTGATTGATTTCTCCCTGAAAGGACACAACGCCACCGAGGTACAAATGGAGCAGTTCATGAATATTTTTGGGCTGTATCATACCTTCTGGCTGTTGCTGCTGTTCCTCGCTGTCATTTTGGCCCTGCGCCATTCGCTGTTCATTAATCTCGGTATCTTCGCAGGGTTGATTTATAATTTTTCGCCCGCCGCCGGCCCGTATTTTTATCCCTGGGACATGCCGGCCACGCTGTTTTTCACCTTGGCCGTCCTCCTCTTCGAGCGCCGCCAGATGTGGCTGATGGCCGCCGCGACGTGCGCGGGCTGCTTTTTCAAGGAGACAGTCCTGGTCTGCGCCCTGCTGGTGCTGTTCGCCAGCCAGTGGAAATGGAGAAAGCGGATGCTGACCTTTGCCGGCATCGTGGCGGTGTATGTACTGGGAAAGAAGGTTCTGTTGGGCCTGCTGCACCTGGACGTAGCCGGCTTGTCGATGGGGAATGCGCCGAACCTGGCCGAGTTGCTCCGGCATACGTTTCTCAATTACAACGTCAAGGTGCTGCTTTCGCCCACCATCAATCACGTCATTTTTGCCAATGCGGGAACCCTGGTGGCAATACTGGTGCTGGGCTGGCGGAAGCGTTTCCTGCCTTATATGACGCTGATTCTGGTGTTCCTGGGCGGGCAGTTGCTGTATGGCGGGCTCAATGAATTCCGCATTTTCATGGAAGTCCTGCCTTTGAGCCTGATTCTGTTGAGCGAGCGGTGGCAGGAACATGCGGAGTCAGACGCAGCCGGCCAGTTGTCGGCCGGGCCTGCCGCGGCCTGGGCGGTGCGCGAAACGTTTCCGGTTCTTATCCCGATGACCATCGTGCTGATTGCGCTGTCCACCGGCGCCGCTGCTTGGCGATATCTTGTCATCTTTGAAGACTTCCACCGCCCAGCGCGGTCTGGACTGGGCCAATACATTTACAGATGGGACAGCGTAAAGCCGGCGGACTTGGAGACCGTGAGTCACTGGTACCAAAACGGCTATTTGGCTGTTGAATTGAAGCTGGCCACAATCGCTCAAGCCAACCACCAGGATGCAGACGCCATCAATCATTACCAACGGGTCCTCAACCTGGACACCAATTCAGTCACCGCCCTGAACAACCTCGCG
>Ga0187877_1004760_pt1 | contig 10267 bp, 7 predicted proteins | sample June2016WEW_17_1_3_FD_132430 | JGI IMG/M metagenome (GOLD analysis project Ga0187877, IMG submission 132430) | Peatland microbial communities from SPRUCE experiment site at the Marcell Experimental Forest, Minnesota, USA - June2016WEW_17_100 | ecosystem: Environmental > Terrestrial > Soil >... | reverse complement strand
AGCGGCCCCGATGGCGTCCTCGTGGTTCCCGGCATCCGCCCCGCCGACGCCGATACTGGCGACCAGAAGCGCGTCGCCACGCCGGCCGACGCCATTCGCAACGGCGCCAGCTATCTCGTCGTCGGCCGCCCCATCACCCAGGCGCCCTCGCCGGCCAAAGCCGCCGCGGCCATCCTCGCCGAAATCGCCGCTGCCCTCGCCTCGTAGCTTTTTCTATTCCCTTTTCCCTAATCTCTGCTTTCACCAAAAAGCCCGGCTCATCGCCGGGCTCTTCTGTGGATAAAAGCTCAAGCTAAACTTAAAGCTTTTCGTAGAACTCGCATGCGGAGCACGAAATGTAAACTCCGCCGGGAACGCCGCGCTCGCGGTCCTTCACACGCTTGACGATGCGCGTCGGCTTGCCACACTTCGGACAATCCGTCGACTTCGTCGTGTCCATCACTTTCTTGCGATCGCCTGTCTTTGCAATCTTAGCCATCTCTTGGGTGCTTCTCCTTTTCGTATGTCTCTGCTCGCACGCGCACCAAAGTGCGCGCGGCTTCAACGCTCGCGGCCATCGCTCAAGAGAGTCCGGCTCGCTCCTCCCAGTTTATATGAATCTCCCCGTACGGCGTTCGCCGCGGCGCATTTGCCACGCGCCGTAGGTGCAGTGTTCGTTAGCCCCGCGCTTCAGCGTGGGGAAACCGTAACGCATGTTGAACCGCAGTCCCGTAGGGACGGTGGACACGAAATTTCTTGTCTCACCCCGCACCGCCAAGTAAAATCGCCTACGTAGCTTCCCCGTCTCATCCATCATCCAGCCCGCGCCGCCGCAGCCGAGCCGCTCCGCGCGTCAACCGCACCCCAACTCCATTCCCGGAGGAACAATGAGCAAGCAATCTGTTCCAACCGCCGCCCTGGCCGCGCTCTGCCTGGCCGCCGCCACTCTCTGCACCTTACCCATTCGCCTTCACGCCGCACCCGCCACCCACGCAGGCAAGACGCGCACCTACTACGTGGCCGCCGACGAGGTGAATTGGGATTACGCGCCCTCGGGCCGCGACGAAGCCATGGGCATACCTTTCGACGATATCGCCAAGGGATTCACTGAAACCGGACCCAACCACATCGGCCGCGTCTACAAGAAGGCGGTCTACCACGAGTACACCGACGCTACCTTCACCCAAATCAAGCCGCGCGCACCCCAAGAGCAATACCTCGGCATCCTCGGGCCCATCCTGCACGCCGAGGTCGGCGACACTATCAAAGTCGTATTCAAAAACAACGCCACGCATCCCTACAGCATGCATCCTCACGGCGTTCTCTACCTCAAGGACTCTGAAGGCGCCGACTACAACGACGGCACCACCGGCAAGGATCAGGAAGATGGCTGCGTGGCGCCCGGCGTGACTCACACCTATTTCTGGCAGGTCCCCGAGCGCGCCGGACCCGGCCCCAACGATCCCAGTTCCCTCTTCTGGCTCTATCACTCGCACTGTGACGAGCTGCGCGACGTGGCCTCGGGCCTCTTCGGCGGCATCGTTATCACGCGCCGCGGCATGGCGCGCCCCGACGGCACTCCCAAAGATGTCGACAAAGAATTCGTGACCATGTTCATCGCCATCAACGAGAACGAGAGCTGGTATCTCGACGACAACATCAAGGCTCACATCCCCGATCCCTCAAAACTCAACCGCTATGAATTCAAGCCCATCACCGCAACTGGCATCTTCGGCACCATCGCCGGCACGGGCTTTGCCGACACCAACGTCAAGTGGTCGATCAACGGATACATCTACGGGAACATGCCTATGATGGTGATGACGAAGGGCGATCACGTGCGCTGGTACGTGGCTACTCTCGGCGACTTCAACAACGCGCACACGCCCCACTGGCACGGCAACACGGTGGTCGTCGATGGCCAGCGCACCGATGTGTTGTCGATCGTCTCCGCGCAGATGATCACCGCCGACATGGTGCCTGACGCTGCCGGCATCTGGCTCTATCACTGCCACATCTCCGATCACATGCTCGCCGGCATGGTCGCCCGCTACCAGGTGCTGCCGCGCTAGCCCGCCGTAGAAGGATCTGCAGTTGCCTTTCGCGGCCTTCACCCACCACAACAAATGGGTGCCCCATCCTAAACGCGCATTTTGCGTTTAGGGTGAGATCGCACAACCTCTGCTTGAATCGCCGTCCCCCAGCCCGCGTAGCGGGCGATAGACGCTAGCCCCAGGCGCAAGCCTGGGGTCAACGCGCACCACATCGCGCGCAGACCGCATCAGCGGGCGAAAGATCCATTCGCCGGCCCGCTCCCGCGCCACCCGGCCCCCCCTATCACTCGCTGACGGTGACAACGATACTGCCGAGCGTGTGCATATCGCTGGTGCCGCTCGCAGCGGCAGAAACCGTCTCCGTGTAGGTGTTGGAACCGCCGCCCCCACCGCCTCCGCCGGTCCCCGTCCCTCCACCAGATCCGCACGACGAGACGAAGCACAGGGCGCAGCAGCAAACTCCCAATGCGACGAATGATCTCCATCTGCGCCTTTTCAATGCCAGGCCGATGAGAATTGGGAATGGCGCCGCCCATAAAAGAGGACCGCTTCCGGACATGAGCTTCTTAGGGAATGTCTGCCGATGAAGCATGGCCGCCGTGGACGACGCGGTGAGGGTGATCGAGATGGTCTGCGGCGCGGCGCTCGTCAGCTGCGTCGATGAAGGCACTATGCACGTGATCTGCGTCGAGCCGCCGCAGGTCAGCGTCACGAGATCAGAGAATCCCGCGCTTGCAGTCAGCGTCGCCGTCAGCGTCGTGCTTGTGCCCGCTTTCATTGCAACGCTTGAATTGCTCAACGTCCCGCTGAAATCGGCAATGTAATAAGGAAATGAGTAATTCTGCGTGACCCCGAAAAATGTCGTCGTCACATTCAGTTGATGCTGCCCTGCTGCGATGCTCGCGGGAATCTGTGGCGTCACAAAGACGCTCGAAGTGCCCGCACCAAAGCCCATCGTCAGCGTTTGGCACACCTGCGCCGAATCCAGTGTGCATCCGATCTGCAGACTTCCCCCCGGAAGATTCCCGGATGCCTGCACGGGAAAAGTCACCGTCGGATTCGAATTTGGCACGGTCCAGTCCGAGGTTCCGGTAGGCGCCTGCAGGTTGAAGGCAAAAATATCCAAAGTTGCGGCCGCCGTCGTTGACTGCCCGCCACTCGTCGCCATCAGTTGGAATGGATAGGTGCCTGTTGCCACTCCGGCCCCGACCGCAATGTTGACGGTGATTGCACTGTTCGCCGGATAAGCCGCCTGCGTGCCCGTGAATGAGCAAGTCGCGCTCGCCGGCAGCCCCGCGCAGCTCAGCGTGTACGGAGGAATCCCGAGCACGCTCATGTTCATTGTGGCGGTCATCGAGTCCTCAGCGTAGACAGTGCCTGCGTTCTGAATCGCAAGGGTCGCCACATTCAGCGTCAAAGCCTGCCGCTGGATCCTGCTCCCGTCGTTCGCAACGATCGTGATTTGGGGCGTATTGGAGTAGTAGCCTGCAGCCGTGGTCACCACCAAAGACGTGCTCGCCGGCGTCCCGACAGCAAGACTGGCGCTGCTCGGAGTGAACTGGCAACTGTATCCGCTGGGCAATCCATCGCACGAAAAGCTAATGGTCCCTCCGCTGTAACCCTGGCCCGCATTCACCATCACCGTCACCGGCAGCGTGCTCTGGCCTGCGTAAACCACCGCCGTTGTCGATGGCGAAACCGACTCACTGAATCCGAACGAGTACGCTTCAGATCCGTATGCCGTCGCCGTGCTTCCGCCCAGTGACGCGTTGATGTCGAACACCTGGCGCCAATCGTAATTCGATGCCAGCGTGAAACAGAATTCCGCGCTTGCGGCGTTCGGCGGAATGGTCACCGCACTCTGCAATAAAACCCCGGCCATCGACGACGACAGCGTAACCGTCCGGCTCGAATTCAAAATCAGGTCCGGAAACACCACTCCGCAGCCCTCGCTGCCGGTGACCAGAGAATTCTCAAGCACCATCTGCAGCGCCGGCGCGGGCGTACCCAGCTGAATCATCATTCCGCCCGATCCCCAATCGAGGCTCACCATATCCATCAAGCCGTCGCCATTCAGGTCGTGACCGCTCATCGGATCCACGTAGGGCGCCAACGTAAACACATCGTAGGTCGGCGTGAACGTCCCGTCGCCGTTGCCCATCAGCATCTGCGCATAGAAATAATGCCCTGGCTGGATAAACTGGAACGCGACCTCATCGATCTTCCCGTCGCCGTTGTAATCGCCCGTGACCGAGACCGCCAGCGGGTCTCCCATTTGTTCGTAGGGCGCGAGCGATTCAGGCGTTCCGCTGTATGGAGTATAGGAACTCACCTGCTTAAACGTGCCGTCGGCCTGCCCAATGTAATTGGTGAACCTGGCCGGTCCCTGCGTCTCAGTCGTTCCGTCCGGCCACATGAAATCGTAACGAACGATATCCGCATGCCCGTCGTTGTTAATGTCGGCCAGCGTCATCGGCTCAAAGCCGGTAAAGAGCTGGCGCCCCTGTTGAAAGGTGCCGTCGCCGTTTCCGTCGAACTCCCACACCACCGGCCCAGCGGTCCAGTTGCCATTTCCCGTGGCGTATACAAGAATGTCCAGCTTGCCATCGCGGTTGAAGTCGCCCGCTAAGACACGCGAAATGTCGCCATTCGTGTCGGAAAAGGTTTGCGAAGCTCCCACGCGAAACGTCCCGTCGCCATTGCCGAGAAACGTCGTGAGGATGTGCGACTCGGCCCCGTTGACGGTGACGAAATCCAGCTTGCCGTCGCCGTTGAAATCGCCCGTCGCCATCAGCCCATTGGCTCCGGAAACCGGAGTCACTGTGGCGTTGCCAAAGGTTCCGTCGCCATTCCCCGGCTGAAAAACGAGGACCTCCTGCGACGTGGAGTACGCTGAGCCCATTCCGATGGCAACAAGATCCAGATGCCCCGTCTTGCGAAAGTCGCCGAGCTTATAGTCGCCCAGCTGCGAGAGCTGCAAGCTGCTGTTGAAGTCGGACCTCAATGAAGGTCCAAAATGACCGGAACCATCGTTGAGAAAAACCAGCGATGAGTAATCGTAAAGGCCATTCGGGCCGAGCTCGAAAATGTCCGGCTTGCCATCGCCGTTCAGGTCGGCAAAGGTGTAGCCATCGCCAAACGCAATTCCGATATAAGGACACTCATATGTGCCTTTGCTCGTCAGGCACGCATAGATTCCCTGCGGAGATCCGAACCCTCCCTGGCCGTCGTTGGGATAGATGGTGGCCGTGTCGGTATCGACGTCGGGCGTGACGATGCTCGGCCGTCCATCGCCCTTGAAATCTCCCACCGCCACCGACATCGCCTCCGAGTTTCCCTGGTAGAGGCGGGCGAGCCCGAAGTTTCCCTTGCCGTCGCCCAACGCCACGCTCACCGTGTTGCCCGCGGTGTATTCGTAGTTGATCTCTTCGACTACCGCGGAAGATGCAACCAGATCGAGATGCCCGTCTCCATTCACGTCGGCAAGGCGCACCGCCGTATTCGCCTGCCCCATGTCGACCCACGTCGGCGCCGCGAAGCTCCCGGCGCAATTACCCAATGAAGTCCAGACATCAGTATTGAGATCGGCGATGACGGCGTCAGGACATCCATCGCCGTTCACGTCCACGAGGCGCCCGCCGACTACCGCGTCGTCAAAGCCGTTCCGCAGCACAATCTGCCCCTCTTTGAAGGTCCCGTCGCCGTTGTTCAAGTAGATGGTCGAGTTATCCAGGTCGGGACCCGTGATCAGCAGATCCGGCAGGCCGTCGCCGTTTACGTCCGCGGAGTCCACGTCGTAAACGTCGCTGTAGTATCCCCAATTCGACGTGATCACCGGATTCGAGAACGTCCCATCTCCCTTGCCGGCGAGCATGGCAATGTAAGGAACACCCAGAGTGCTGGGATCGACGGTCGTGATCATCACCGCTGCAATGTCGGGCCTGCCGTCGTGATTGAAGTCGTTCACCGTCAGCGCGCCGGGCGAATCAGGCAACTCGTAAACCTGCTCGTAGCCGAACGTGCCGTCGCCATTGCCGGCAAGGACCCCGATCGTCGAAGTCCCGAATTCAGCGACGACCAGATCGAGCACGCCTCGGTGGCGCAAGTCGGCGGCGACCATGTTAACCGGGTTCAATCCCTTGGTCAAGGGCGCAACTCGCGGCAATTGAAACGTGCCGTCGCCGTTGCCAAGGTAGATCCAGATGGTGCTGTCGTTTCCGTTCGCGATCGCGTAATCCAGATGCCCGTCGTTATTAAAGTCGCCGGTGACAATGGCAGTCGGGAACGAGCCGGCTCCAAGCGAGGGGCGTGTTTCGAGCCCCGGCAGAACCGATCCCGTCGAGAGGTTTGACCCAGCCGCCAAGCCCACCATCTGTTTCCTTTGTTGCAGGTATGTTTCACGCTGGCGATGAGCCTGAATCAACTGCCTTCCAGGCAAAGCGCCGCCGAGTTGCGGCCGCGCGACGGGCTGTGTGGACTCAAAGTGCCGCTCGATTGCCTGGTAACTCAGCGTTTTGCGCAGCTTTTGTGTAGGCTGCGTAGCAACAGGCGCGGGTAATGATGCTTGCGGCAACAAGTGCGGCAGGAAAAATGAAAACTGGATGGAAAGGACAAGAAAAACCGCGGAACGGATCAGACGCTTCATGATGGCCCGCCTTTTCTAAAATCGAAGGCACACTAAGGTGAATGGTCAGCGAATATTGCCCACCATTATAGCCGACATCGAATGACCGCATGATGAAACCGGGCATCCGGCCGTGGGTCTCTTTGGATTCGTCTTGAAAGAATCTTGCGGCGCCGCTGCCTCGCTCCCTTGCTCCCCGCGCAGCCCTCCAACTCCGCTAACCCCGCTAACGCAGCTAGCTCCGCTGCCTCGTTTTTCTATTCCCTATTCCCTACTCCCTATTCCCTAGTATCCTGAACCCTTCAGGGCCGCGCTTCCCCACTCACCGGAGCCCCCCATGCCCACACGCGTCAATCGCCTTACCGTCGATCTCAGCCAGTATCCCGACCTCGTCGTCGTCTACCTCGGCATGCGCGTCAACCGCATCACCGGACTCAACACGCTATTCGGCTTCGGCCCCAGGATCTCGAAGTCTGTCGCCGATCAGCCCGACGGCCTGCTCAACCACGAAAACTTCGTTCTCTCGTTCTTCCCCATGCACGCCGGCATGCGCCAGTACTGGCGCGACATGGACTCTCTGCTCAAGTGGACGCGCTCCGATCCGCACCGCGAGTGGTGGAAGAGATTCCTGCGCGACTCCGGAGGCACCGGCTTCTGGCACGAGACTTACACGATGCGCGGCGGCATGGAATCCATCTACGACGACGTCGCTCCCAAGATCGGCTTCATGGCCTTCGCCCCCATCGTTCCCGCGCGCGGATCGATGTTCACCGCCGCCCACCGCTCCAGCCGCAGCGAGAGCCTTGAGGCCGTCGTCTCCGAACAAGACCTGTACGGCAAGTGACGAGCCGCGGTTGAGACATGCCGAGTGCCCCATCCTGGCTCCGCCAAGGTGAGACCACCGGTGAAATCTGATCGCTGAACGGGACTTGCCTTTGGACTTATCCCGTATAGCAGTTTTCTGCTAAGCGTAAAATTTGCCCACCCCAGGCAGGCAATCTGCCTGCTACCGTCCCCTCGCAAACCCATGAATCGCAAGGCTATTGCGTATGCTCAAATGCCGCCCGCAAAACCGAACAACTTCGTGCCCTGCGCATTGCATCACAGTGCCGGAAGAGGAGGTATGTGAGATGGGCAACAAGCTGCTACGACTCCAAAGAGTGATCTTAGTTTTCGGTGCGGCGACGGCGACGTTCTTGTGTGTCCCGTGTCCCGTGCACGCGCAATCCTCGACCCCGCAAGATCGGCAGGCTGTCCAAAGCGATGACATCACGCGCAGGGACTTGGCGCGATTTGATCAATTTCTCGATCGCCATCGCGAAATTGCCGACCAACTTCGCAAAACGCCGTCCCTGATCGACGACCCGCAGTTCCTGCAAAGGCATCCTGAGCTCAATACGTATCTTCAGGATCACCCGAGTGTGAAACAAGAGATCAGCCAGCAGCCCGGCACGTTCATGAGACTGGAAGATCTCTACGGCCGCAACGCGAACCTGCGCGATCGTGATGCCCGTGGGCAAGATCGCGATTTCGACCGCAGAGGCGATGCCGATCGCAGAGACGTGCCGGATCGCGATGCCGGCCGCAGAGACGATGTCGACCGCAGAAACGTGCCGGATCGCGATGCCGATCGCAGAGACGACGCCGATCGTAGAGACATGACGGATCGCGACGCCGGCCGCAGAGACTCGGCGAATTTTGACCGCTTCCTCGATGGACATCGCGAAATCGCCGAACAGGTTCGCAAAGATCCGTCCCTGTTAGACAATCGAAATTTTGTGCGGGACCATCCGGCTCTCGAAACTTATCTCCAGCAGAACCCGGGAGTTCGCGATCAGTGAAGGCAGGACCCGAACTCCTTCATGCGGCGCGAAGATGCCTTCGACCGCGATTCGAACACGCGCGATCGTGACCCAACGCATGATCACATGGCGGACTTCGGAGGATTTCTTCGTAGCCATTCGGACATTCAGAAAGACCTGTCAAAAGACCCTTCCGTCGTCAAGAACCACGATTATGTGCAACACCATGCTGCGTTGGATGCCTATCTGCACGCTCATCCCGATGTGCGGGCCGAATTGATGGCCAATCCGCATAGCTTCGTGTACGGAGCACAGCAGTACAACAACGCTGGCCCCGGCGGCGCTTCTGGCGGCACAGGCGTGAGTGGCCGTGGCACGGGCACTGCAGGATTCGGCACCGGCAAGGCAGGATCCTCTACAGGCACGACAGGATCGACGGGAACTTCGATGAAGGGAACTTCGACGGATCCGGCAACGACTTACGAGCCGCCGAAGCCGAACCACTAATGAATCACGGAGTGCGACGTGGGAAGGCCAGCCGGACGGCCTTCCCTTTCGCCGCCCAGGCAGCCCGAGCCTCGGCAGCCCGAGTTTTTGACAGCTCGAGATTGTAGGTTTTGGCTCAACCAGCGGCTGGCAGGCCAATCAGGCGCTGGCAGAAATTAGAGCGCCTGTTCGGCTGCGAGTTTCCACGGAAACGGAGGCGTCATGAATATCAAACGTACATTCGTTCTTTTGCTGGCCCTCATCTCGGCCGTTCCGTTGAGTGCGCACGCCAAAAAGAAAAATGGCATCGAGAGAGGCATCCTCGAGAAAATGGAGGCGGTGCCGTGCGGCGCGAAAGAGACAGGATTGGCGGGCTTGGGCGCTCTGTGGGGGTCCGCTGGCATTACGCACATCAACTCGAACGAAAAGCTTTGCCCGCAGTACCTGCTGCGAACTGACGAAATGGACTACGAAATCCGGCCAATCGACCTGAAACACGCCACAATTCTGCCGATTGGGAAAGAAGGCGAGTTCAAGATCAAGAAAAACGAAATGATCTTCGCGATGACTGAGGGCTCCGACCAGAAAGCGCGACGTTATGAAGTCGTCTCGATGGATCCGGCAAATCCAGACAGCAGCGGAGCAAAATCGTCGAACACGTCGGAAGACGACGACCGTTAAAGGACAAGCGTTAAAGGACGAGCGTTGAACGACGAGTATCGACCGGTTGCATCGTAGAGTGCTGCGTTCGTCTCAGGGCGCATGGCCGGCGCCCCGAGCGACCTTAGCAAGAACGCATCTCGCCCCAGCGCAGTGTCAGGTATCTCCTCGGTCCAATCAGTCGGGCATGTCCCCGGTCCGTGCCCCCATGCGGAGCCCATTTCAGAGGCCTTCAGGTAAGGCATATATGCTTCGCTCGGGCTGGGATCACTGATCAAACCACTCCCTGCGAACGGCCAATCTGCAGAATAAGGTTGTCGTTGGCTCCCGCACTTCGAAGCGCCTTCTCGACCCCAACAGTCAACTCGAAATCAACTCCGCATTGTCTTACCAGCGCAGCCATGCGTGCGTTTGGCACTGCGGATTGAAGACCGTGTTCAACGTCGGCAGCCGAAAGCGGCCGGGGAGCATTTTGTGTCGTCCGAGCCGCAATACTTCCCACTACTAATAACAATATGCTGGCGACTAGTAGTGTCATTGCGCGCATTTTTATCTCCGACTGGCAATGCTCTCCTTCTCCGCTTGCATCGCCCGGCGAGCGCGCACCAGGCGGCCCTTGGCGGCGGCGCTATTCTCCTCGATTCGCCAGGCCCGTTTATAGT
>Ga0187877_1004750_pt1 | contig 10283 bp, 9 predicted proteins | sample June2016WEW_17_1_3_FD_132430 | JGI IMG/M metagenome (GOLD analysis project Ga0187877, IMG submission 132430) | Peatland microbial communities from SPRUCE experiment site at the Marcell Experimental Forest, Minnesota, USA - June2016WEW_17_100 | ecosystem: Environmental > Terrestrial > Soil >... | reverse complement strand
TGCCATTCTTCCGACATGATGAAACCTGAAGCCCGTGATATTCCCCGGAAATGGGAAACAAGCTGGCATTACCAAAATGGGATTTCCTGCCATAATTGCCATGGGGGGGACCCCAAGGATGCCGAAAATGCTATGTCCCCGCAAAGGGGGTTTGTGGGAACCCCTAAGTATGCCCAGGTTCCGGAATTCTGTGGAAAATGTCATGTGGGTATTCTGAAGAATTTCTTGGAAAGCGGTCACGGCAAAGCACTCAAGTCCTCTGGAAAAGGGCCCAACTGTGTAACCTGCCATAGTGCTCATGATAACCGGAAGGCCAGCATCAATATTATCAATGAGCAACTGTGTACCAAATGCCATCCCTATGAAAGGGTCAAAGTAATGAAGCAGGCCCTTTTTGTTACCGAAAACAAGATGAACGAAATTGATAAAAGCCTTAAAGAATTGAAGACCGAGGGCGTATTCACGGAGGAAGAAGAAAAGAATTTCTTCAGCACCCAGGCTCAATTTCGGACCCTCTTCCATACCGAGGATGTATCTTTAGTAAGAAGGCAGACCGATGAATTCGTGAATAAGTTAGATCAGGTTAAGGTCAAGATCCAAAAGACTTTTGAGGAACTCCGATTCAGGAGGGATTTTTCAGCCTTTCTAATGATGCTCTTCGTCGGAATGGCCATTGGTTTTTGGGTCTTATCAAAGAATCCCAAAGAATAGAAGGAAGCAAGATAACGACGGCGTTTTTCAACCCAGCCCTGCGGTTGGCAAGGCGGAATCCAGAAAGCGGTTGCCAGCCTGACACTTTATAGCCCTTTCCCCATCCCGATTTTTCCTTAGGGAAGGGAAAGGTTTTTTGTTGTCATTTTCTGACAAAGGTTCCGCGCCTATGCATGTTCTACGACCCCTGTATGTGGTTTTGGCAGTAGCCGGGATTATTTTAATCGCCAGGACCTTCGTGGTGCCCCGAGATTTCGGCATCCATGAAAGAGGGTACATGTATGGCTGGTACCGGACGGGAAATGTAGAGGAGTGGAAGGCCGTTCAAGTAAAATACCAAGGGAAAGAATATTGCACGGACTGTCATGCCGAGCAGGAGCGACAGGTCCTTTCTTCCTCCCATAAAATCATAGAATGCGAAAACTGCCATGGACCGGCCCTTGAGCATCCGGCAGAGCCGACGAAGCTCCTGATAGACCGGACCCGCGACCTCTGTCTCAGGTGCCATACCTATCTTTCCTATCCCACAAGTAAAAGGTCGGAAATCAAAGGCATTGACTCGGATCAGCATAACCCCGGCGAAGAATGTGCGGGCTGCCATAATCCGCATCAGGCTTCCAAGCCTTAGCAGGAGGAGCGGGTGAATCGGAGGGATTTTTTAAAGTTAGCTTTGAGAGGGTCCGCCGCCCTGGCCTTGGCTCAAGGCCTGGACGAGGCCTTCCGGCCTGTTTCTCTTCATGCTGCTTCGAGGCCGGTCCGTTGGGTTTTTCTGGTGGATACCTACAAGTGCATCGGCTGTGGCTTCTGCGTCAAGGCATGTAAACGTGAAAATGAAATCCCCTTTGAGGCCGACGTTTCCCGGACCTGGGTAGAACGGTACGTCGTCACCAAAGATGGAGAAGTATTCGCCGATAGCCCCAAGGAAGCCCGGAATGGGTTCACCAGCAAGCGGGTGGATCTTGGATTGGGAAGGTACAAAGATATTCCCCAAGAAAGAATCGATAAGGCCTTTTTTGTTCCCAAGCTATGCAACCAGTGTGAAAAAGCTCCCTGTGTCCAGGTATGCCCGGTGGGGGCCACCTACCAAACCGCAGACGGAGTGGTCCTGGTGGACCGGAAGTGGTGCATCGGGTGCGGCTATTGCATCATGGCCTGTCCTTATGGTATGAGGTTCTTCCATCCTGTGTACCATGTGGCGGAAAAGTGTAACTTCTGCTACCACCGGATCAATAAAGGAATGAAACCGGCCTGCGCCCAGGCCTGCCCAATGGGTGCGAGGAGAATCGGAAACATCAAAGACCCTGCGGATCCAGTGGCGAACATCATCATGACCCAGCGGGTATCCATTCACAAGCCGGAATACGGAACCAATCCCCAGGTTTATTATATCGGGCTCAGCGAGGAGGTACGATAAGTGGAAGTGACGGTTCTGGAAGAACTCTGGACGTTAAAGGAACTTTTCACTTATCCCAATGAGTACATTTATTGGAGCGTTCAGATCGTCATGTATCCGTTCATGACCGGGCTGGTGGCGGGCGCCTTTGTTCTTTCTTCCTTGTACCATCTCTTCGGCATAAAGCAGCTCAAAGAAATAGCCAGATTTTCTCTGGTCTTTTCCTTTGCCCTCTTGATGGTCGCTCCCCTGCCGCTCCTTTTGCATCTCATGCACCCCGAGCGGAATTTTTATGTCTTCATGACCCCTCATTTCACCTCTGCCATCGCTGCCTTCGGGGTCGTTCTTTTTGTTTACGGGTCCATCGTCGCCTCCGAGCTGTGGTTCCTTTATCGGAAACATCTGGTGGAAGGTTCTTTAAAACTCAAAAGCCAGTTGAACAAGAGCCTGGGTGAAAAAGTAAGGTATGGGGTATATACGGTGCTCACCTTGGGCGTCTTTGACCTCAGCGAACCTGCCCTCCGGCAGGACGAAAAAGCTATCAAGATCCTTGCGGGAGCCGGAGTACCGATCGCCTGTTTCCTCCATGGGTATGCCGGTTTTATCTTCGGTTCGGTTAAAGCCAACGCCTTGTGGATGACCCCCCTCATGCCGGTCATCTTCATCATGTCCGCGATTGTTTCCGGTGTTGCCCTTTGCCTGCTTACCTACATCATGACGATGGAGATCAGGAAATTCAAAGTTTCCCGGAAGAGGGCTTCCTTCGTTTATCCAACGTTCGAAGAAATTAAAGGGGTGGAGATGCTTGAGGTTAAGATGACCTCAAAATACCTCCTCCTTTTTCTTATCTTCTCCATAAGCCTCGAATTATTGGACCTGGTCTTCCGGGGCTATACGGCAGTGAGATCCTGGGATATCCTCAGGTTAGTTATCTATGGAAAGGACTTCACCAGTATCTTCATTCTCCAATATACTCTCGGAAATCTGGTCCCCTTCATCCTCCTGCTGATGCCTGGGCTTACGATCCGAAGGGCCATCCTGGCCCTCGTTCTGGTCATTTTCGGGGTCTTCATGATGAGGTGGAACGTGGTCATCGGCGGGCAATCTTTTTCCCTTACCTTTTCTGGATACATGGATTATGTCCTTCCTATCATCCCGCACGATTTAGATACTTTTAAAGAGGGCCTTTTCGGCGCTCTTTTCATCGGGGCCCTGCCCTTCCTCCTTTTCTGGATTCTCAACAAGATCTTTCCCGTCTTTGAACTGAAGGGGTCTCATTGAGGCGCCGGCCTGTTTTTCGCAATGGGTGAAATCAGCCAATCGTGACCGGAAAGAGGTTAGAAGCTTTATCGGGAGAAAGATTTCTTGTTCCAAAGTCTCTTCTTGAAAATTAGCCTTTCGGTGGGGTTTGTGGTCACCTTCACCCTTTTGTTTTTTGCTTTCTTCCTCATTCAGAATCAGAAAGAACACCTCCTCTACGCCAAAATGAAGGAAATTAAGACTCTCTCTGTTCTCATCAGCCATGGGGTAACCAACTTCATGAAAGAGAGGGAGACCAAAGACTTCCATAATTTTCTGAATCTCTTCTCCCTTTCAGATGATCTGCTGGAAGTCCGCGTCCTTGACGAAGGCGGAACCGTCCTCCATTCCTCCCGCAAGACAGAAGAGAGAACCTCCATGGCCTCCTTGCTTCCCGGGGGAACCGTGCGGGAAAAAACCCTCCCCGTCTTTGAGCAGAAGATTCGGGGGCACGCTTTCCTCAGTACGATCCAGACTTTCCATAACGAGCCCGCATGTTTCTCCTGCCATGGGAACCAAAAAAAAGTCCTGGGGATTCTCCACGTCTCCCTTCCGATGGAGGCCACCACCCAGAGTATCCGCTTTGGCCGCAACCTGCTCCTCGCCTCCACCGCTATTACCCTCCTGCTTATGGGTTTGGCCGTCAACCTGCTACTTACCAGGCTGGTCAAGAAGCCCATCAGCAGGCTCATCGAGACCATGTCCCAGGTGGAGCAGGGGAATTTGGACGCTAAGCTGGACCTGGGAACTCGGGATGAACTGGGACGGCTGGCCCAAAATTTCAGCTCCATGGTTCAAAAACTTTCCACTGCTCAAAAGGAGGTGGAAAAGCAGCACCGGCAGCAAATGGATCAGGTCCAGCATCTAGCTTCTTTAGGAGAACTGGCAGCCAGCGTGGCTCACGAGATCAGAAATCCTCTGGCCGGAATCAAGCTCGCCATCCAGATTCTTTCCCGAGAGCCCGGGCTGGCCGCTGGCCACCGGGAGACCATGGCCGAGATCATGCGCTCCATAGAGCGCCTGGACAAGACCATGACCGACCTCCTCCTCTATTCCCGCGTGCGTCCTCCGGAATTTCGGCCTGTTTCCTTGCCGGAGGTGATCGAGGATGCCCTCTCTTGCCTAAAAGAAGAATTTCAACTCGGCGGTATCCGGGTGGAAAAAAGCTTCGACCCTGCTCTTCCCCCATTGCCACTGGACCCCGAGCAGCTCGTAAGGGTATTTTTGAACCTTTTCCTCAATGCTCTGCAGGCCATGCCCAAGGGGGGCATGCTTAAGATTGAAACCAGGTGCTGCGAATCGGGCTGTATTCTCCAGAAAGGCCTTATTTCCCCCGACAAATCCTTCCAGGGGAAAAGTTCGGCAGAGATCACCGTAACTGACACGGGGGAAGGAATGCCCCCGGAAGTGTTGAAAGAGATCTTTCGACCCTTTTTCACCACCAAGGCCAAGGGAACCGGCTTAGGCCTCTCCCTTTCCCGGCGGATCGTCGAACAGCACCACGGCCGAATCTTCGCCGAGAGCCAAATCGGGGTGGGAACGAAATTTTTCCTGCTTTTCCCAATCCCTTCACCAGCGGAAGAGATTGCGAATCCATAAGGGTGGGTTTGAAACTCACCCCCACAAATATATGTTCCTGGGGTAATCTCGCCAGGGGCCGGACTGCGGCTAAGGAGGGCTGAGGTTAAGGGAGGGATGGATTGAAAGAAAAAATTCTCATTGTCGATGATGAGCTCTTGGTCCGACAGTCACTGGAGAAGGAGCTTTCAGGACAAGGTTATCTAACGATCTCCACCGATAAAGGAAGAGCGGCGATTTCCCTGGTAGAAGAGGAATCTCCCAACCTGGTCCTCCTGGACCTTAGACTTCCAGATCTCAACGGAATCGAGGTCCTCAAGCGGTTACGCGAGATCGATAAGAATTTGATGGTGCTGATCATGACGGCTTACGGCAGCATCGATACCGCCATCGCCGCCATTCGTTCGGGAGCCTATGACTACCTGACCAAGCCATTTGACCTGGAAACCATCCTCCTTGCCGTCCGCCAGGCCTTGGAAGCTTCAACCCTTAAAAAGAAGGTGGCTTATTTCCGCACCCAGGAGAACGTCCGGTTTGGCCTGCACCGGCTGGTTGGCGAAAGCCCGATCATGAGGGAAGTGCAGCAGAAGATCAAGCAAATCGCCCAGAGCGAAGCCTCTACGGTTCTATTGGAAGGCGAGAGTGGAACGGGAAAAGATCTGGCGGCCCGCACCATTCACACCGAAAGCAACCGGTCCGGTTATCCCTTCGTAGAAGTCAACTGTTCCACCCTTCACGAGACCCTCATCGAGAGTGAACTCTTCGGTCACGAGCGCGGGGCTTTCACCGATGCGAAAGTTCGCAAGTCCGGGCTCCTGGAACTGGCTAATTCGGGGACCCTCTATCTGGATGAAATCGGAGATATGAACCTTACCCTCCAGGCCAAATTGCTCAGTGCGATCGAGAATAAGCGGTTTCGCCGAGTCGGTGGGGTTAAAGACCTGTCCGTGGACGTGCGGTTCATTGCGGCCACTAATAAAAATCTGACGACAGCCGTACAAAGAGGAGATTTCCGGCAGGACCTCTTCTATCGGCTGAAAGTCTTTCCCATCAATCTCCCCCCTCTCCGGGAACGGATGTCCGACCTTGCGCTGCTGATCGATTCTTTCCTCGACGACCTGCGGAAGGAATTCAAGAAAAAGATCCAGGGACTTTCCCCGGAGGCCAACCAGATTCTGGCTGGTTACTCCTGGCCGGGAAATGTCCGGGAACTGAGGAATGTTCTGGAACGAGCCTTCATCCTCTGCGAGGGCGAAATCATCGAAATCGAGCACCTGCCCCCTGAACTCTTTTCCGTCCCTCCATCGCAAACGGAGGGGGCTTCTATTTTCAAGCTCCCCCCTCAGGGTATTTCTCTGGCTGTCGTGGAGCAAGATTTAATCCGGCAGGCCATGGAAATGAGCGGAGGGAACCAGGTGCGGGCCGCAAGGCTTTTAGGGATAAGCCGGGATGTTCTCCGCTATCGGATGAAAAAATTCGACTCCTTTTAATCCTGCGTAATTTCCCCCATTCCTGGATCATTTCACCCAACGAAAATTCTTTAAACCCCCGAGAGCTCCCGGGAGAGGACCGCTGATTTTCTGCCTTTGTCCTCCTAAAGTCCTTAAAAGAGTGAAGATTTCTTCATAAGGATTACGAGAGGTAGCAACTTTCCGGGCATCAATTTAGGTGGCCCGAATATTGCTCTCTAAAAAAGCAAAGAGTTGGTTCTGGAGAAAGGAGGTACGAGACAATGGAAAATATTATCGTAACCTACAACGTATCCCACGCTGATCCTTTTGGGTTTTTAATCGTTCTTTTTATTGCGGTTACCGGCTTGAATGCCGGCAGCTACCTTGCTTCTTTTATTTTCACCTATCTCGGGAAGAAGGAATATTTGCCCCTGGCCAAATTCTCGGGCTCGGTGGTTATGCTTCTCTGGGTGGTGGCTCCCCTTCTTCTCTTCTGGGATATTGGCCAGCCGCTTAGATTCTGGCATCTCTTCCTCTATTTTGATCCCCGATCTCCCATGGCCTGGGGGACCCTCATTCTCACGGCCTACCCCTTCCTGGCCTCCGTTTATCTTTTCTACCTGTTTCGGGAAGAGATGGGGAAAGCCAAGTTCTGGGGTTTTATCGGTTTGCCCATTGCTCTGGGCTCGCACGCCTTCGTGGGGTTCGTCCTGAGCTTCGCCCAGGCTCGGGTTCTATGGTCTTCCTCCCTCACCCCCGTCTTCTTTCTCCTCACCGCAGGCCTATCCGGCTTCGCCCTGGTTGTGGTCTTCGACACGCTCCGGTATTATTTCATCCTGAAACGAAGCCCAGGAGCCCAAGCCCAGGAGAGGTTAATTTTTCACCAACTGGGGGAAGCCCTTTACCTCCTGATCTTCGCCGACCTCGGGCTGATCCTCTTTTTTCTTGTGAAGCTGGGGATTTCTCCTGATCTTTTCAACCAGATTCTAGACCTTATCTCTGGCGGAAAGATCGGCCCTTCGGATCTTTTCATCCCCGTTCTTCTGGGTCTTATCGCTCCCCTGGCGTTGCTCATCACTCCCAAGACCGCCCGTAGCCCCTGGGTCCAGTCTGTTGCTTCTCTTTTAATCGTTTGGGGTAACTTCTCCATGGGAAATCTCATACTCACCGCCGCTCAGAGCTTGCCTTTGGTTTAGAAGTTGCTCTCCCAAACCCTCTTCCCGCGTGGAGCCTTTTCCTTTCTAAGCTCCCAGCGCGGGTATTTCTCTGGCCGTCACAGAACGGGATTTTATTCGGGAGGCGCTGGAAATGAGCAGAGGAAACCAGGTACAGGCTGCAATGTTTTTGGGGATAAGCCGGGACGTCCTCCGTTACCGGATGAAGAAACTCAACTCCTTTGGACACTGCGTGATTTGCCCCACCCCCTGGGTCATTTCACCCATCGAAACTCAATTGAATTCCGCTACAACCCTTTCGCACGGAATCAGTAAATTTCTCCCTTTACCTTGCAAGGCCCTTAAATGAATCAAGATCTATTACGGATGGCCAATGAAGAAGGTCATGCATCCTATTTTTTCTCTTAATGGCACGAGTATTGCTCTACATTAAATTAATGATTCGACCCGATGCCAGAGGCATCGGAAGAATTCTCGCTTTACGGCGGATAAAGGAGGAAAAGAAAAATGGAATTAATAATTCTTAGCGCGGCGGCAGGAGTTGTGTGGCTTTATCTTTTCAATGCAACGGCTTGCTACGCCGTCGTAGGGGGAGGGTATTTAGCCCTAGTCATGTCTATGATTATTTCTAGAACCCGCAAAGCGCGTAAACTGAAAGTTGGAATGGAATCTGTCAATACCTTTGAGACGAAGGCAGCAGTAACTCCATTTCACCGGGCTAAAGGGCTTGGTAATATCCAGGTTCAGGGCTGATTGAGACCGATTGAGACCGGTGGACGATAACTCAGGTTTCTGATAAGAGGGATGGCGCGAACCGGTCTCGGAGCTCTGTGACCTTCTGCCAGGTGACGATTGAGGTTGCCTCTTCCCTTAGCGCTCCCTGACTTGGCACTTCACCTGAGCAGCTTAAGATGGTTTGGAATCGGCCTGATACTTTTTTATTTTCCGGGGCTGGGGATCTGTTTCAATCTCTTTAACCAGATTCTCAGCCTTGTTTTTGGGGGAAAGATCGGCCGTGCAGTTTCTTTGCCCCCCTCCTTCTGGGTCTTATCGCTCCGCTGGCGTTGCTCATCACTCCTGGGACCGCCCGCAGCCCCCGGGTCCAGTCTGTTGCCTCTCTTCTAATCGTCTGGAGAAACCTCTCCAGGGGGAATCTAATCTTCACTGCCGCTCAAAGCTTGCCTTTGGTGTAGAAAGCGAAATCGAGGCTCCTCCCGCCTCCGTGGGTTACATGCCTATTGAAAGGGCTCACGGAAGGCTGAGTCCTGCATCGGTCCTGGAAATTTTCCCGCCCTTAAATTCATAAGTTCCCTTGGCCGATCTGAGCAGTGAAAATCGCTCATGCCCCTGAACCAGGAAAATAGGTCCGATATTTTCCCACAAAAAAAGGGCCCAAGAGAGTTTCCGGCTCATCCCCCTTGGGCCCTTACATTGGGATAGATTCTTATTTTCTTTAGCGCTCAGGCCGCTCCAGCCTCTATTAGCTTTCCCACGATGGAGGCTTTATCCCAGGCTCCTACGTGGCGGAAGACCTCTTTTCCCCCTTTATCGAAGAAGACTAAAGTGGGAATCAATGAAACGCGGTAATCCTGGGCCAAATCCTGATATTTGTACACATCGACAACCAGCACCTGGGCCTTCCCGGTATATTCTTTCTCGATTTCCTTAAGAATGGGCCGAATCTGCCGGCAAGGCATGCAGGAATTGGCGCCGAAATCGACCAGAAACGGTTTCCCACTTTTCAGTGCCTGGGTGAATTCTTCCTTGGTATTGGTCGAAGGCGGCGGAGCCGAAATTCCCTTGAGGAGGCTCTCGTCGATTTCGACTTTTGCCTTGTTTTTGAGGGAAACCACATATTCTTCGGCTTTCTCTTTCCCCTTGACCTCCCGGATCGCGGCTTCGATCATCGGAGCCACTTCATTCAAGGGCTTTTTGCCTATCTGATCCCGGTGCTGCTGATAAACCTCTTGAACCTCCTGGGGGTTCACCTGGATCTTATCCAGAACCTCCTTCTTCAACAGATTTTGGATGACCGATATATCCGCATCCTCGTTTTTCGCTTCGGGATCGCTCTTCACCCCCTGGCGCCGGGCTTCCTCCAGCAGAACCTCCTTGAGGATCATTTGCTCCAGGAATTGCTTCGGCTCTTCCCGGAGGACCTCCTGGAAGGGAGGCGGCACCTTGGCCAGGTCTCTTTCGAATTGGGCCACAGTGATCTTCCGATCATTGATCACAGCCAGTTTTTGTCTTTCCGGGTTCCAGGCAAAGAATTTCAGGTAGCCGAATACAACGGCGGCAATGATGACCCCCAAAACCGGAAGGATCCACTTTAAATGTTTTCCCAACTTACCCATTCAATGTTTCCCTCTCATCCTTCAATAAATTAATCCCTCTCCCTTTCTCCTTTGCACCTCGGTTATAAGATACTCGAAGATGATCGGGCTGGGACTTAGAGTGCGCAAAAGTGCGGACCACCATGGCTGGAATGGCTTCTTTTTATAACCTTAACATATTAGCAGGAATTTCAGGAAAAGTCCAGGATAGAATCTAACTTCCTGCAATTCAGACAGTAGAGGGCAGTTAAGAGAGGAAGATGGCCCGGAGGCAGGTTATTTTGGGGGTGGGGTATCTCGGGGAGGAGGAGGGGATCACTCGCAGGGGTTTTCTGTTCTCAGG
>Ga0187877_1004744_pt1 | contig 10293 bp, 3 predicted proteins | sample June2016WEW_17_1_3_FD_132430 | JGI IMG/M metagenome (GOLD analysis project Ga0187877, IMG submission 132430) | Peatland microbial communities from SPRUCE experiment site at the Marcell Experimental Forest, Minnesota, USA - June2016WEW_17_100 | ecosystem: Environmental > Terrestrial > Soil >... | reverse complement strand
TCGATCGAGAGGTTCCGGGCTCGAAAAGGCGACTTGAGCACGAAGCGCCCAATCTTTTTCATCGCGGATGGTCCGCTCTGAATCCTGGCGCGAAGCCTGGCAAAGCAAGAGCCTGTTGCGTTAGTCACCGTATTGGCCTGTCTTCACTGCCGCAAAGTATCTTTCCTGGGCGCAAGGTATTTTCATCGGACAGCGATATTACCAAAACTATTTTCAGAGTTCAACACCCTTTGCCCCCACGCCAAACAGTCAATCATAGAAAGCCGGCCATGTTCCAGGATCGCCGTCAGACGCGAGCGTTTCGTATCTGTGAGCGCGCATGAGCGTATCCGCTCGCGCCCCTGCTTCCGATAACGGCATAAGATTCGGGGCTTCATGCATGCGTCAGTCGCGTTATTGGCCTGTTTTCAGTCGTGCAGAGCTCCTTGCCAATGCCGCGGGTGTTTTCAATCAAGAGGTACGCTATCAAAACCATTTCCATAACTCAACAGATTTCTCATTCGCGCTTAAGATTTGACTGCTCAAGAGCCAGGAAATCTCTGCGCCACCTTCAGACACGTGTGCCGCAGCAACGAGCTTTGCGTATAAGGCTGCACGAGCCGCGACACACGCCTACAACGAGTTTGTCAGAGCTGGGGGGGAAAAGTTTTTTCACGCCTCTTAGTGTAATTAAAATATATTTCAAATACGAATTTTCCTCTTGACATCGCACCGATTGCGTGTTAAACAATCCGCGCAAGTCACATTTTGTGACGATTTTATCCCTTTCATGCGTCGGGCTGGAGTCGTTTGCGAGGTCTTGGTGCAGCAGCAACGGTGCTGGCGGATTCCAGTGGAAGCCGGAGAAGCGCGAAGGGCTCTCTGCTACAGAGAGCTCGCAAACGAATGAGAAGTAAGGTGCGGTTCGCGAGCTTGGCCGCAGTCCGCAGCGGCAAAGCAGGCGCCGCCGCGTGTACATTTAGAAGCGCGGGCGGCGATGGATTTCAAATCAACAAGGAGGACGTTTATGAAAAGCAAGGAAAGATTTTTCCTTGTAACCGTACTTTGTATGTTTTCTTTTCTGTCGTGGATGGCAGCGGATGCCATGGCACAGTCGAGCACCGGAACGGTTCTCGGCGTAGTGACAGATCAGTCAGGAGCCGCAATTCCCGGCGCTGATGTCGCACTCGTATCGACAACAACTGGCGTAAAGCACCCGGCTCAGTCTCTCGAGGCGGGAAACTTCCAGTTTTTGTTTGTGCCGCCTGACGTTTATCAACTCACAGTAACAAAGGCGGGTTTTAGCACCTCTACCGTCAATAACGTCGTCGTGCGAGTCAACGAGACGAACACCCAGAACGTCCAGTTGAACCTTGGCGCAGTATCGCAGGAAGTGACAGTTACTTCGCAAGTGGCGAAGGTGGATGCGACCACGGCTTCGCTTGGGGCCATTACCGGGTATAGCCAGATTACGATTCTCCCCGTTCTGGGCCGGAGTTTCATGGCTTTGGCGACGCTTTCCTCAGGGACTGTTGCCGATTATCCTGGTAGCCAAAGTATAGCCTTCGGGGGCGGCCGGCTCCTAGCTGTAGGTATATCGGGCTCGTCGGATCACTCCACCGTCAACCTGATCGACGGAGTACCAACCAAGAGTCCTGAGTACGGCGGAATCGGATACCAGTTGCCCATGGAGATGATCGACGAATTCAATATCCAGCGGGGATTTTACTCCGCCAAGTACCCGGGGGCGGGAGTGGTCAACGTTGTCAGCCGCTCTGGCAAAAATGAGATTCACGGCGTTGCCTGGGAAACTTTCCGAAACAACGTGTTGGACGCTCGCAGCTTTTTCGATGCGGGCATCCCTCCCCTGCGGCAGAACCACTTCGGCGGGGCTTTCGGAGGAGCGATTAAGAAAGACAAGCTCTTTTATTTCGGTAACGTCCAGTTCGTTCGGGACGTGGTCGGCTATACGGAGCGCGGATCTGTGCCCACGGCCTCCGAGCTAGGTGGCAACCTTTCTGATATTCCCGGCATCTCCATCCACAACGTTTTGACCGGGCAGCCTTTTACAGGAGGCGTCATTCCACCCGGCCAAATCGATTCCTTTGCCACCAAGTACATGGCATTGGGAAGCAGGATACTTCCGGTCCCCAATCTGCCGGGTCCGATCGGAACCATCAACCGGAGCATCCAAAGTAATTTGCGACAGACCGATAATTTCTTCGACGTCCGCGTGGATTACAACCGGAGCGAGAAAGACAATTTCTTCGTGCGATTTGGCTACGGGAATTCGTCTATAATCCAGCCCGCCCTCACCGCCTACACCACTTCAACCCCTTACAATGCCAGGAACGGGGTTATCAGTTGGACGCACCTCTTCAGCCCGACTTTGATCAACGAATACCATTTTGGCTACGATCGAGTCAACAACCGGCCGGTGCAGCCCTATGGGCCGGGCGTGGGCAGTGAAAACTTCAACCAGGAAACGGGCTTGGTTGGGGCTAACACCTACTCCCCCTGCGATGGCCCCGTAGGCGTTGGTATTTCTGGAATCGGCAGTTTCGGGACTTTCCTTTGTGACATCACCCTCAGCAACAATTACATCAACAATGATTCCATAGCGTACCTGAGAGGAAAGCACTCTTTTCAATTTGGAGCAGACCTCACGCGTTATCAGATCACCGACCCGATATTTAACGGTCAGCCGGGGTCATTTTCCTATACCGGCCAATATTCGGGGAATGCCTGGGCTGATTTCCTGTTGGGATACGCCGAGAATGCAAACGCCCTGACCAAGACAGCCATCCCGTATCGTCGGTCGTGGAACTGGGGGTTATTTGCCGAAGACAAGTACCAGCTTACCAGAAACTTCACAATCAACCTGGGCCTACGATGGGAGCTGCCGCAACCTGCCTACGACAAAGAGAATAACTTGGCTGCTTTCGTTCCGGGGGCCGGCTTCGCACCCAATACTCCGTACACCTTCGAGTGGGCCGGGGCGACGACGGCTACCACAATCGACGGCCAACCTGTTTCTCCACCTCGTTACGGGCGGCCGATCGTAAGGACTAACTACAAGGACTTTGCGCCACGTGTGGGCTTGGCTTGGTTACCGTTCGGGGATCCCAAATGGGCTGTCCGCGCCAGCTACGGGGTTTTCTTCCAAACCTTGCTGTTCAACGAGGAAGTTTTCAACAGCCTGGGTTTCCCCGTGGTAAGCCCGTACTCGCAGACAGGCACTTCGAGCGTCCCTGTGAGTCCTGAGGGGCAGTTTGGGTCTGCCGGCCCGTCTCTCGGGGGCTATTTGCTTAGTGAAGATCCCGATCGATCTGACCCGTACGTGCAGCAGTGGACGCTGAGCATCCAACGGCAGCTTCCTGGCTCAGCATTGCTTTCCGTTGCCTATCTGGGAAATCGTGGGACGCATCTGTTCGTCCGAACCCAATACAACGTCGCGCACCTGGGCACCACGCCGCTCGCCGACCGCCTTCCGTTCCCCAGTCTCGGAGCCATCCTGAACGACAAATCGATTGGCCAATCAACCTATAACGCGCTCCAAGTCGATCTGGAGAAGAGGTATAGTCACAATCTCTCATTCCGTCTGGGCTATACCTACGCGAACGCCATGGATGATTCCCAATTTACGGCGGAAAATGGCGAAATGTTGCCTTGGGACGTCCAGCATGGTTGGTGCCGGTCTGGTTATAATCTCAAGCACAACTTTGTGTTCAGCCACACCTACCTGCTACCCTTTGGCGCGGGCCAGCGTTATCTGAGCTCCGCCACCGGTGCCCTGAACAAACTGGTGAGTGGTTGGCAATCGGTTGGAATTCTCAGTGCTCGCAACGGGTGGGGCTACACGATCGGAGCCATCGGCTTGAGCAATACCAACACGGAGTTTTTTGGTGGCGCTCGTCCCAACCGAACCTGTAGCGGAAGGCTGAACAACCCGTCCATCAACGAATGGTTCGATACGAGCTGCTTCTCAGTAGCCCCGGCTAATACCTGGGGGAATGCCGGATACAATTTCCTCGACGCGCCCGGCTATTTCGACTGGGATCTTTCGGCGGTCAAGGATACTAAGTTGACGGAGAAAGTCACTCTGCAGTTTAGAGCCGAGTTCTTCAATGCTTTCAACAGGGCGAACTTCGGCTTTCCCAACACCTATGTGACCGAACCCGTTTCAAGCAACCCACTCTTGGGCACGATTAACAGTGCCGGAGCCGGAAGAGAAATTCAGGCTGTTTTTCGGTTTATGTGGTGAGAAGCGCTAAGCTTCAGTGTAAGACAGCCGTTCGGTTCGATGGTCCGCAACGATTTGCTCGAAAACCGGGGATAAGGATAGCCAAGGCCAATCGGCTGCTTCCTTATCCCCTCTCTCTCAGGTCGTCGCAAATAGCACTGGAAAGCCGAGACCCGAGGTAACGGGCATGGGGAGAAACTAGGAAGTTCCGAAATCGTGCCCCAGAAGGAGCTCGGCAAGTAGTCGATCGAAGTGCGTGTAATCCCCGACCGGCGTCGGTCCAGCTTTAAGGGCATCAGGAGGACAGCACCTTGGCGCCTAATGCCGGTCTAAGCCCGGAGGGCGACTGATATCTCATCGTCTCTTACAGAATGCCGGACGGAGAAGAACCGCTTTTGGTACCTAGTCCTCCGCAAAGGGAGGTAGAGATAAGAATGAAGCGACGCGAATTATTATTGGGCTTAGCGGGTGCTGCAGGGGCAGGGGCAGGGCTGGGCATGGCGCAGCCACGCACTTTCATTGAATCCGGCCGAGAAGGACAACGTCATTATTCCGCCTATGTTAATGTTCCCATAGAGATCTCCTTCACGGGCGTCGAACCTTACAAGGACGTTTTCAATGATATCGAAGTGGATGTCGTATTCCGGGGTCCAGGAGGGCAGGAGTGGCGGGTGCCTGCTTTCTGGGCGGGAGATCGCACCTTCCGTGTGCGCTTCTCTGCCCCAGCGGTCGGGCAGTACACCTACGAGAGTGCCTGCACGAACCCGCTGGACGCTGGTCTTCATGGGAGGACTGGAGCGTTTAATGCCCGACCCTACGAGGGTTCCGTTCAGTTGTATAAGCGGGGCCGGCTTCGTGTGGCCACATCGAAGCGGACCATGGAGCACCAAGACGGGACACCATTCTTCTGGCTGGGAGACACCTGGTGGTTCGGCTTGGTCAAACGCTTGGACTGGCCCTTTGGCTTTCGTCGTCTGACCGCCGACCGCGTTGGCAAAGGATTCAGCGCCATTCAGATCGTGGCTGGGCCTCTACCGGATTACGATGGTATCGTGAATCCGTTTGACCCACAACAGTCCAATGAAGCCGGCCTCTCCTGGGAAGAGGGCTGGCGGCGAATCAACCCCGCATTTTATGACCTCGCTGACCTGCGCATCGCGCATCTGGTCGAAAGTGGCCTGGTGCCATGCATCGTTGGGATGTGGGGTTACTTCCTCCCTTACATGGGCGTGGAGAAGGTGAAGAAGCACTGGCGCAACCTGATCGCCCGCTACGGTGCTTGGCCCGTTGTCTGGTGTGTTGCGGGGGAGGTGAACATGCCCACGTATTCTCTCGGGGGAGAAAATACGGCGCAGCGGGACGTGATCCGGGCTGCGCAGGAAGAGGGCTGGACCGAGGTGACGCGGTACGTACGTCAGCTCGATCCTTTTCACAATCCCGTCACGGCTCATCCGTCCCACCCCGACTCCCGCGCCATGCTGCGCGATGAGAGCGTGCTCGATATGGATATGCTTCAGACCGGGCACTCAGGCTACCTTTCGTTGATGCCTTCTATTAAAGCGCTGACCGATTGTATAGCAAAACGCCCGCGGATGCCCACCTTCATCGGCGAAGCAGACTATGAAGGGATCATGGGGGGGAGCAAGGATGAGGTTCAGCGTTTCCTCTTCTGGACCAGTATGACCTCGGGAGCGTGCGGGTACACATACGGTGCACAGGGTCTATGGGCCATGAACTCTAGCCAAGAAGAGCATCGGGGATTCACGGGGAACTGGGGAGAAGGTTATTGGACTGATGTGATGTATTACCCAGGCTCGCAGCACATGGGAGTAGGACGGAAATTCTTTGAGCGGTATCCGTGGTGGCTGTTTGAGCCTCGTTCAGTGCCGCCGCTGCAGGGGTGCCCGGCCACTTTCCTCTACGCAACAGGCGTTCCCAAGGCGGTAGCGATTTATTATCTTCCGGCGAATTGTCTCAACGACGAACTTATGGGAGTCCAGGTAAAGGGCTGCGAGCAGATTGCAGTCGAACCCGGCGCATCTTACGAGGCCTACTTTTTCAATCCGCGCACCGCACAGGACGTGCGGTCGTACGTTGCTGCGGGTCTCCAGAAGATCACACTGGGGCTCGTGGCGCCCGATGCCAACGGCCGTTGGAAAATCCCGCCAAAGCCCACGATGGAGGATTGGGTGTTGGTCCTGGAAAACCGCCAGGAACTTCAGAAGCTCGCGGCACGGTGACTCTTCGCCTTTCTCGGTGGGACGATTCGCGAATGGCAACGAATGACGACCATAAAGGATTACACCCTATCCCCTCTCTCACCGGTCGTCGCAAAGGATTCAATTCCAGCACACTTCCGGAGGATGGACGTATGGACTTACGGCAATGTCTTGATCCAATGTTGCGGCGAAGTCTGATCCTGGCGACTCTCCTGGTGGGGGCAACTGCAACCCACTCTGCGGCGCAAGGTGCGCCTCCAGCAAAGCCGCCGATGATCGTGATCAATTCAGGATATCGGCTGCTGATCGATTCGGAAAAGGGAACCATCGCGTCGTTCCGATCGACCCTTGGCGTGGACCGCGAATTACTGATTCCAAGCCACGCCCGCTTGCCGCTCTTCAAGATCGAATTCTTAAACGACCATTCCGAGTTCAAGACGGTTAGCTCCTCGGAAGCTAAAGAGGTGAATGTAAGCAAAACCCGGGACCAGGCCGGGCAAACAGTTAGCATCGAGTATAAGGAGATCGGCCAGTTACCCGTCGATGCCCGCGTGACAATTCGCTGCCCCGCGGGCGAAACGCTTACCTATTGGAACCTGGAAGTGAATAACCGGACGACGTTCTGGATCGGGCACATTCAGTTTCCCGTCATCGAGGTGCCGTTCGACAGCCCCACAGGTAAAAACTACAGCCATATCCTCTGGTCATTCGCGGACGGCTCGCTGGCAGGTCCGGTCGAACCCTCGATGCCCCTGGGCAGTTGGGGGGGAAGAGAGGGTGCCCGGGGAGAAAGAGAATACGATACCCCTGAGATCTGGCGCTCGAGCAATTATCCGGGCCAATGGACCGCCACACAACTGATGGCGTATTACAACGATGCAGGCGGGCTCTACGTGGCCTGTGACGACCCGGAAGGGTTGCCCAAGTTTATTGATCCCTTAATGGAGAGGGACGGGGTCACGATGGGACTCGGACACTACCCCGGCACCCGAGGGCCAAGTGAGACAAGACTCCCTTATAACGTGGTGATCGGCGCGTTCCATGGTGACTGGTATGCCGCAGCGGAAATCTACCGGAACTGGGCTTCAAAACAGCCGTTTTGTGCAACCAAGCTGGCACAAAGACCAGACTATCCAAAGTGGCTTACGGATTCTCCGGTGGGAATCATGTTCACAATGAGAGGCCAGAGAGAATTGGATCTGCCGGTGCTGAATCCCGAATACACGCCCCTGACGAATGCGCTGCCCTACCTGGATAGAATCGCCGCCGGGCTCGACAGCCCCTTGATGCCAGTTGTCTTCAACTGGGAGAACGCCGGCCCGTGGGTCCAACCGGATTCATATCCGCCTGTAGGGGGAGAGTCGCTCTTCCGGGAGTTCATGGCCAAGGCGAAAGCGAAAGGTTGGCATCCGGTCCTCTACGGGGATGGTCTTTACTGGGTGACTGGGCAGAAAGCCGCGAACTACGACGGGATGCCTTATTTCCGCGCTCACGGGGGAGAAGCAGCCGTGGCTCGTAAATGGGACGGAACCCTTTTCGAGCCGAATTGGGAGTGGAGGAAGAATTACGTGGTCTGCGTCGGGACCGAGAAGGGCCGCCAGATGGTTCTGGACATGACACGCCGGATGGCCGAACTTGGGCCCGACGTTATCCAGCAGTTCGATCAAGGGCCGGGCCCAATCGCCTGCTACGCGACCAACCACGGCCATCCCCCCGTCCCCGGACCGTGGATGAGCGAGTCGTTTAAGAAGCTGGTCAAATCAGATCAGGAACTGGCAAAATCAATTAATCCTCGTGTTGCCATGTCCTGTGAGGGAGCGCCGCCCGAGCCGTATCTTCAGTACTTCCAGATTTGGGATGCGCGCATTGGAACCTGTCCTTTGTTCTCGTTCGTCTATCACGAATACGTCAATGGCCAGGAGGGGCTCTACACAGGGAGGATCAGTGACGAGGGTCTGCGAGCTTCGGCTGCAAGGGCTCTGGTCACCGGCTACATGGTGAATTTTAGCCTGCGAAATAAGGGGCTTATTCATTTTGACTTGCTCCAAACGCCATGGAGCCAAGCCATACCTGACCAAGCCGCTATCCTTGATTGGGCCAAGAGGATCAACCATTTCAGAGCGGGAGTAGCCCGGGATTATTTGATCTACGGGCGCATGCTGCGCCCCTGGACGGTCAGCGGCGTTTCGCAACGCGACTTTGGGTGGGGCATGGAACCTGGCGTGATGTCCGGGACGTGGCAAGCGCCTGACGGGAGAATAGGCATTGTGCTGGCCAACTATGCCGACTTGAGGGAGTCCCCTCGCCTGGAGTTGGAAGGGCAAGGGGATAAGAAGTCAATTCTCCATGTTGGCGACCAGATAAAGGAGCGGGTGGTGGAACTCCCCACCATCATTGACCTCGAGATGGAGCCGAGGTCTCTTTGCCTGGTGGAAGTGAAATAACTTGCAAGGGATGACTTGCCTCGGCTGTCGCTTGGGGACGGGGAAACTTGGCTTGGCTCGAATGTCTTCCGGGCGTCTGCCCGCTCCCCTGGAATTGATTCCCTGACACTCCCGCCCGGATCAATGGGGAGCCGGATGGGGATTTCTCTAAATATCGAATGGAAACCCGGAAGCAGGCCGCAAACTGGGCAACGATCCCCGTGCGCTTCCCCGCTTCGCGCAGCAGCAAGCCTCTCGCGTCCGTGGTGATCGCTCCGCCGCCAAAATCGCCTCGCACCTCCCGCCCGTAGAGGGAGGGAAACTGCAGCGAATCTTGGTTACGCTGTGTTAGCAAAAGGGTACGGCTCGAAACAGATTACGCGGGTGGTGTCGCCAGCTCCCGAGGGAGTTGAACGCTTGACGGCAATGCCGGTCGGAAGGCAGGTAGGCGAAATGAGTCATCCGTGAAGGAGAGACGCAAATGGTTAAGCGGACGGTGGTAATAACAGGGCTGCTCGGATTGCTTTGGAGCAGCGTGGCGATGGCGGCCGGTTGCGCAGTGAAGCCTGGTGAGGCGGAGCGGGTTGCCTTTCGAACGTGGACTGGCTACGAGGCGAAGCCCGCCGTCAGGGCCGATGAGGTTCGATGGGTCCAGGTGGACTTGGGCGCATCCCGGGCGATCGATGCGGTCAAGCTGTACCCGATGATGTGGGATGCTTTTGCAAATGAACGGAGCGTTGGTTTTCCCGTTCGGTTCCGCATCGAGGCCTCGGAGGACCCGGAGTTCAAGACGGCTGTTATGATCGCAGACTGCACTGGCGCTGATTACCTGGACCCCATCACTGAGATTCGGGTATTCTCCGCGCCTGGGGTCAAAGGCCGCTATGTGCGCCTGACGGTGACGCGGCTGAGACCGCAGTTTGGCAAGGCCAATGTGTATCTCTTTGCCTTGTCCAAGCTGGACGTCTTGTCCGGCGGTAAAGACGTTGCCGTGGGCAGACCTATCACGGACTCGATTAAGGGAAATCTGGGCAAGCATCCGCTGACCCGTCCGCCCCGCCCGATGGGTGAAGCAGACATCACGAATAATCCCCAGAATGTGATTCCGGCTCGTGACTGGAAGCCGGTCGCCTATCGGGCGAGTGCTCCGACAAAAGGGGTGAGTCTGGATGGTGGGTTGTTCAAGACGGCCGTCGAAAACAACATCGGCTACCTGCTGAACTCCTTCACGGTGGACGAGTTGCTGAGGCAGTTCCGCCAGCGCGCAGGGAAGCCCAATCCTCCCGGCATGCGGAAACCTGACCGATTCTGGGAAGAAGACCTGGCCGGTTCGAATGCCGGACGGTTTCTCATGGGGGCGGGCAATGCGCTACAGTGGGTTGATCATCCGGAACTGCGCCGCCGCATGAACCAGGTGGTCGATGGCATC
>Ga0187877_1004739_pt1 | contig 10299 bp, 10 predicted proteins | sample June2016WEW_17_1_3_FD_132430 | JGI IMG/M metagenome (GOLD analysis project Ga0187877, IMG submission 132430) | Peatland microbial communities from SPRUCE experiment site at the Marcell Experimental Forest, Minnesota, USA - June2016WEW_17_100 | ecosystem: Environmental > Terrestrial > Soil >... | reverse complement strand
TGTTTCTACTCCAGTCGCTACGAGGAAAGCTGGCTATTTCGACCTTCGGGTTTCGGCCTTCTTTCGGGTCTCGGGTTTCGGACTTCGGGTTTGGGGGACTGATTCCAGTGGCGAGAGGGAGCAATTAGCTCCCACTTACGGCGTCTTCCGCAGCACCGTGTCACGCTGGGCCCAATCCGGGTTCGGGTCGGGATAATCCAAGTTGTAGTGCAGGCCGCGGCTTTCGGGCCGCCGCAGGGCGCTTTCGATGATAACCTCCGCCACCGTGGCGATGTTGCGCAACTCCAGCAAATCACTGGTGACAATGAAATCCCAGTAATACTCCTGAATCTCGCCCTGGAGGTTGGCGATGCGGTTCTGCGCGCGCTGCAGCCGTTTGTTCGTGCGCACAATGCCGACGTAGTCCCACATGATGCGGCGGATTTCATCCCAGTTGTGTGACACGACGACCATTTCGTCCGGGTTACTGGCGTTGCCGGAATGCCAGGGAGGGATCTTGAGATCGGCGGGCTTGGGTTTGTTCGCCACCACTCTCTGGGCGGCGCGATGAGCGCAAACCATCGCCTCGAGCAACGAATTGCTCGCCAGCCGGTTGGCCCCGTGCAGCCCGGTGCAGGCCACCTCGCCAACGGCGTAAAGGCCGGCAATCTCGGTCTCGCCATCCACGTTGGTCATCACACCACCGCACTGGTAATGGGCGGCGGGCACAACGGGGATCGGCTCTTTGGTAATGTCAATGCCGTAGCCGAGGCACGTCTGGTAAATGTTAGGGAACCGGTCAATGATGAACCTGGCCGGCTTATGCGTGATGTCGAGCAGCACATTATCCGCCCCGGTCCGCTTCATCTCGCTGTCAATGGCGCGGGCGACAATGTCGCGCGGTGCCAACGATTTGAGGGGATGAGCGTGCTCCATGAACTCGACGCCTTCCATGCTTTTTAGCACGGCGCCTTCCCCGCGCACCGCTTCGCTGATGAGGAAGGACTTGGCCTTGGGGTGATAAAGGCAGGTGGGATGGAACTGGACGAACTCCATGTTGGCGACGGCCGCGCCGGCGCGCCAGGCCATCGCCACGCCGTCGCCGGTGGCGATGTCGGGGTTGGTAGTATAGAGATAGACCTTTCCACAGCCGCCGGTGGCCAACACGGTAACGGGCGCGGCGAAGGTCTCCACCAGCCCGGCTTGCTTGTCGAGCACATAGACTCCGAGACACTGGTTGTCGCCGACGCAGCCGAGCTTCTGGCTCGTGATGAGGTTAATCGCCATGTGGTTCTCGAAGATCGTGATGTTCGGCTGCTCGGCGACCGCCGCCAGCACGGCCCGCTCGATCTCCCGGCCGGTGATGTCCTTCGCATGGAGAATGCGGCGCTTGGAATGGCCCCCTTCCCGGCCGAGGTCCAATTCGCGCGCGCCGTGGGAGAGGGGGATCTCGCGCTCGGTAAACTCCATGCCCAGGTCAATCAACTCCGCAATCCGGGCCGGGCCTTCCTGGACAATGGTGCGGACGGCCGCTTCCTTGCAGAGGCCCGCGCCAGCCTTGAGGGTGTCGCGCACGTGCAGTTCGAAGGAGTCCTCCTTGCTGGTGACCGCCGCGACGCCGCCCTGGGCGTAGTTGGTGTTGGATTCGGCGCGGCCTTTCTTCGTGATGACCGCCACGCGCCCGTGCGGCGCGACTTTCAAGGCGAACGAAAGCCCCGCAATGCCGCTGCCTAGAACGAGGAAATCAAACTGTTTCATTTAGAGCCGTGCGTTATCAATCAGCCGGGTCTTGCCAATGAAAACCGCAAGCGCCACTTGCACACCGCGCTTGACCTTGGGAACCGGCACCAGGGTCTCCGGATCGAAGAATTCCACATAATCTATTCGCGCCGCTGGGGCACGCTCGACGAACCGCTTCAGCTCGACCTTAAGGCGCGACGCCGGAACAGGGCGGGCCGCCTGCCGCACCGCAGCCTGTACCCTCTGCAGCGAACGTCGAAGCACCAGCGCCTGCGCTCGCAAGTCGCCGACAAGGTATTTGTTCCGGGAACTCATGGCCAGACCATCCGCCTCGCGCAGGATGGGCGCCACCACCAGCTTTAGTGGGAAGTTCAGGTCGCGCACCATGCGCTTAATGATGGCAGCCTGCTGATAATCCTTGGAACCGAACACGGCCAGGTCAGGCTGCACAATGTTGAACAGCTTAGCCACCACGGTCGAGACGCCGCGAAAGTGCGTTGGCCGCGACTTGCCTTCCATGCCACGCGCCAGGGCCTCCTCGATCACGAACGTGCTGAAGCCCGTGCCGTCCCCGCGCGGATACATCTGCTCGTCGGCTGGAGCGAAGATGACGTCCACCCCCACTTCCCGGCATAGCCTGGCGTCGCGTCTCAGATCACGCGGGTAGTGTGAGAAATCCTCGTTGGGGCCAAACTGCGTGGGGTTGACGTAAATGCTGACGACTACCTTGCCCCGCTGGCCAACCAGTTGGCGCGCCCGCTGGACGAGGCTTAAGTGACCGGCGTGCAGGTAGCCCATCGTCGGCACAAGGCCAACGCGCTCCCCTGCCCTCCGCCATTCGCGTGCCAAGCGCTGCATGGCGGCCACCGACCTGACGATTTGCATCCGGCGAAAATGGGGCAGTCCTGCAGAACTATCAATCTTATAAGGTCAAGGCATCGCGTCTTCGCACGACTTGTCAATCGGAACGGCTACCGGGCGATCCGTCGGCTGCACCAGGCGCTGGGCAAGGAGGTAACCTTCGACTTCTGCACCGCTGACATCCGCCAGCATGTGGCCGTTGACCTCAACGCACGGGCTAAGCGGCTGGCCGCTCTTCTCGACCATTTCCTGGCGCTGGGCTGGATCATTGATGATATCCCGGTCTTCGAACGGCAAATCGTATTTGTTGAGCACGGCGCGCACGCCCTGGCTCCAGCCGCAGGTTGGCTTCAGATAGGCAATCACTTTCGGTGTATTCATAATTCAGATCTGCTTCTACACTGCCACACCCGGGCAGAAGATCAAATTTGACTTTGGACTCCAGGCTTTGGACTTTGGGCTTCCTGATGCCGCTGCGCGTATTGATCATCCCCGACAAGTTCAAGGGAACGCTGGCCGCCTCCGCTGCCGCCGAGGCCATTGCACGCGGGTGGCGCACGGCTCGGCCGCAGGATGCACTCGAACTGGTGCCCATGAGCGACGGGGGCGACGGGTTTGGGGAAGTCACCAGCGCTCTGCTCGGAGCCAAAAGGCAGCGCATCAAGACTGTGGATGCGGCGCATCGCCGATGCGTGGCGCAGTGGTGGTGGGAGCCGCGAAACAGGACGGCTATCATTGAGTCGGCGGCGGTGATCGGGCTGGCCATGTTACCGCCTAAGCGATTCCATCCCTTCGAACTCGACACGCTGGGCCTGGGGGTCGTGGTCCGAGCGGCCGCAGGGAAAGGAGCCAAGCGGTGCCTGATGGGTATCGGTGGCAGCGGCACCAACGATGGGGGATTTGGCCTGGCACGAGCGCTGGGCTGGCAGTTCCTGGATCGCGGCGGGAAGCAGATTGAGTGCTGGACCGGTCTGTCCGGGCTAAAACGTATTCATGCCCCGCAGCGCCGTCGCTGGTTTACGCGGTGTCTGGTGGCGACCGACGTGCAGAACCCCCTGCTTGGCTTGCGAGGCGCGACCAGAGTTTACGGGCTGCAGAAAGGGTTGCGGCCAACGGACTTTGCGGCGGCGGAACGTTACCTCGGGCGGCTGGCGCAGGTCGCCGAGCGGCAGTCCGGGCGCGACTTCGCGCGCGTGCCGGGCGCTGGCGCCGCGGGCGGGCTGGGCTTTGGGTTGCAGGTATTTCTGGGGGCAGAACTTACACCGGGCTTTGATTTGTTCGCCCGACACGCTGGGATCGAGCGCCGTCTGCGTGAGGCGGACCTGGTGATTACTGGGGAAGGCGCCATAGATAGCTCGACGCTCATGGGCAAGGGCGTGGGGCAAATCGCACAGCGCTGCCGCCGGATGAAGATTCCGTGCATTGGGCTCGGCGGTGTGGTCAACGTCAGCAGCGGCGCGAAGGAATCGTTTGCCCGGGCGCATGCCCTGACAGAGCTAACGAGCGTCCGTCAGGCGAAAGCGCAACCTGCGCGGTGGCTGGAGCGGCTGGCTCGGCAGGTGGCATTTTCAGTGCACGACGAGGAGACGCGTTACGGGCGCGGCGAGAGAGGCAGCGGGGGGGAGGGCTGCAGCGGTGCTGAAATCCGAAGGCCGAAATCCGAAACCCGAAAGAAGGCCGAAACCCGAAATCCGAAAAGCGGCTGTGCCTGTTGCCTCTTTTCTGATGAGCATGGCAGTTGAGTCGGGCTTCGCGCTTCGGAATTCGATCGGACTTCGGCCTTCGGGGATTCGGAGTTGCGCCGTGTCTGGCCGACTCTACAGCGTTGATATCGCTGCTCCGCGGCGCTTGCACTCGCCTTGGCGCCGGTTACCTTCTGGGGCATGAACCTGGAAGATCATTTAGGTGATATCGTTCGCAAGGCGCGGGGGATGTCGAAGGTTTCAGCCGCGACCGTCGCTCGGGCGGCTGGGTTGACAGAGGCGGAGTTGGCAACGCTCGAGGAAACGGGGCAGGCGCCGAAACGGCCCAATCTGGCCGCGCTGGCTGAATTGGTGAGGCTAAATCCGGGCAAGTTGGAGGCTATCGCCAACGGGTGGTTGCCGACCGAAAAGGACCTGGGCACCTGGCGGGAATTGCGCTGCCTCACTACCACGGCGGGAGGCATGGCCGTCAATTGCTATTTGGTCTGGGACGAGGTCTCGCGCGAGGCGGCGCTCTTCGACACCGGCTGGCAGGAAGGGCCTGTGGCCATGACGATCGCACAGAATGAGCTCCAGCTCCGCCACATCTTCATCACGCATAGCCACGAGGATCATGTCGCGGCGCTCGACGAGCTGCGCAAACTGTTCCCCAAAGCCCGCCTCCATTCCGGCTCGAAGGACGCACCGGTGGATCAGCGCAGTCGCCCGAACGACTTCATTCACCTGGGCAGCCTGCGCATCACGCACCGGGACACGCCGGGACACGCCGAGGACGGGACGACGTACATTATCGGCACCTGGCCTGAAGACGCGCCGCATGTGGCCATCGTGGGCGACGCGGTGTTCGCGGGCTCCATTGGTCGCGGCAATCAGTCGTGGGAGCTGGCGCGGCAGAAAGTGCGCGAGCAAATCCTCACGCTGCCGGCGGAGACACTGCTTTGTCCCGGGCACGGACCGTTGACAACCGTGGTGGAGGAAAAGGCGCACAATCCGTTTTTCTGATGGGCAGTCGCCGGGGGGGGGGCCGCTCGTTAGCCTAAGCACTCTGGAACTAAAGTCAGGTGACGTATTGTGGTGCCGTGCGGACGTCCCTGGGCGCGAAGCGTTTGGAGTGCGTGGAGCTTACTCCCGCTCTCGGCGCGGGCACGCTTAACCACAGCGCCAGCGAGCTGGACGCACTCCAAACACTTCGCGTTACCGTAATGCCCATCTTCCCTTACGTCAGCGTATTTAGTGCCTCACACACTAAGGCGGTTGCTGCGGACTGATGCCCGGCTTCCCGTGCGATTGCGGCCAGTGGATCCTATCGGCTCAGCCGGGTAGGAAACCCGGACACGCAAGCCAGGGATACCGGCGTTGCCTTCTTGCAACTATAATGCAACCATTATGCTACCATTAGGCAACTATCAGGCCACTAGCCAACCGATTGGGAGGTGATCCGGTGTTTCGAGGGTGTAGTTGGTGCAGAGGGAAGGTCCGGTTCATGGCTGCTCCTTAGCCCGCAGTGCCAGGCAGCGAGGATCTGCTGGGACATACCCTGCGACGCGGTGATCGAAAGCGGCGTCGCGGTTCGCTTGCGCCGCAGTCCATAGCGGGGTTGGCAATGGCTTGGTCGGTGGGTTTGGGTCGGGTGGTTTGCGTTTGACCTGCGCGGGTGCGGGTTGCTAGGTTTCGCACCCCTTTGAAACGGGGAACTATGCGACACACAATATCAGTTCTGGTGGAAAATAAGTTCGGCGTGCTGACGCGCGTGGCTGGGCTGTTCAGCGGCCGGGGTTACAACATTGACTCGCTCAACGTCGCCCCGACGCAAGACCCGACCACATCCCGCATGACGATCGTCACGCGCGGGGACGATGCAACCGTGGACCAAATAGTTAAACAGCTCAATAAGCTGGTGAATGTACTGCATGTCCAGGACTACCGGGAAGGCGAATACGTGGACCGCGAGCTGGTTCTGGTGAAGGTCGCAGTGGACTCCAAGAGCCGGGCCGAGGTGATGCAGATCACGGACATTTTCCGCGCCAAGATCGTAGATGTGCAGGCCAAGAGCCTGACCGTTGAGGTGACGGGCGACGAGAGCAAAGTCGAGAAGCTGCTGAGCCTGCTGAAGACGTTTGGGATCATCGAACTGACGCGGACAGGCAAGGTCGCCCTACCCCGCAAGTAACCGGGGCGTCTTATCTTGACCGGTTGCGAAAGCAAGTTAGCATGACAGGAATACAAACCAAAGGTTAATACAATTATGGCAATCATTAATTTCGGTGGAACGAAGGAACAGGTCATCACTCGCAAAGAGTTCCCGATGGCCAAGGCGCGCAAGGTGCTGAAAGGCGAGACGATCGCCATCATCGGCTACGGCGTGCAGGGGCCGGCCCAGTCGCTCAACCTGCGCGACAACGGTTTCAAAGTGATCATCGGCCAGGCCAGCGCTTTCAAGCGCGACTGGGACCGGGCGGTCAAGGACGGCTGGGTGCCGGGCAAGACCCTGTTCGAGATTGATGAGGCCGTGCGCCGCGGCACGATCATCCAGATGCTGGTGTCGGACGCGGCGCAGCGGGCTATTTGGCCGATGGTCAAAAAGAACCTGAAGCCAGGGGATGCGCTCTATTTCTCGCACGGCTTCTCCATCGCCTACCGGAAGCAGACCGGGGTGGTGCCGCCCAAGAACGTGGATGTCATCATGGTCGCGCCCAAGGGCTCCGGCACTTCCGTGCGCCGCAACTTCCTCACGGGCGCGGGCATCAACTCGAGCTTCGCCATCGAGCAGGACGCGACCGGACGCGCCAAAGAACGCTGCCTGGCGATCGGCCTTGGTATCGGGTCGGGCTATCTGTTCCCGACGACGTTCCAGCACGAGGTGTTCAGCGATCTGACCGGCGAGCGTGGGGTTCTCATGGGCGCGCTGGCGGGCATCATGGAGGCGCAATACGACGTGCTCCGCGCTCACAAACACTCGCCCAGCGAGGCTTTCAACGAGACGGTGGAGGAGCTCACGCAGAGCCTCATCCGGCTGGTGGACGAGAACGGGATGGATTGGATGTATGCGAACTGCTCGGCCACGGCGCAACGCGGGGCGCTGGACTGGAAGCCGCGTTTCAAGAAGGCGGTGCTGCCGGTTTTCAAGGAACTATATGAGCGCGTGAAGACCGGGAAGGAATGCGCGCGCGTGCTTTCGGCGTGCGGCAAGCCCGATTACCAGAAGCAGTTGACCAAAGAACTCGCGGTGATCGGCAACTCGGAGATGTGGCAGGCCGGCAAAGCGGTCCGCGCGCTGCGCCCCAAAGAAGCCGCGCGGGTGATTGCCGCCGGAACTAAGGGCATCGGCGGGCGGGCGGCCAATTAGGGCGGCTGGGGCTCAAGGCCCTGGCCCGGGCACTTCGGGCCTGCGACGAACCAACGACGGGGCTCAGCGCCCGCATGTTGTCGGCTTAAAGCACTCAGGCGGCGTAAGCCGGCAACGTGCCGGCGCTCCAGGTGCACGGTTGTCGGACGTCCAGAGAAACTGCGTGCCAAAGAGGCCGGAATGCGCTAACAGAATAGTATGACTGGACCGCGCTCAATCCATAACCTCGCACTCATCGGATTCATGGGCACGGGCAAATCTTCCGTGGGGCGGCTGGTGGCGGATGTGCTGCATTTCACATTCCTGGACACGGATCACGTCATCGAAGCGCGCGCCGGGAAGCCGATTAACGACATCTTCGCCCAGGATGGCGAACCGGCGTTTCGGGAGTGGGAGCGGCGGATTGTAGAGGAGCTGACTCGGCGCGAGAAGACGGTCATCGCCACTGGGGGCGGTTTGCCGGCCGACCCGGCCAACCTGGCCAGCCTGAAGACGCATGCGCTGGTGATTTGCCTGTGGGCCTCGCCGGAGAACCTCTGGGAACGCGTGCGCGGCCACGACCATAGGCCGCTGTTGAATGAGGACGACCCGCTATCCAAGATTCGCGAGCTGCTGGCGGCGCGGGAGCCGCATTATCGGCAGGCCGATGTGCTCGTCAATACGGAGATGCGGTCCCTGCGCGAGGTCGCGCAGCACGTGATCCATCAGTTCCACATGGCGCAGTCGGCGCATCGATGAAAGAGGCACTTCGGCAGCGGGCCCGGGAATTGGGCTTTGACGACTGCCGCATCACGACCGCGAACGCACCGGAGTCCGCGGCGCGGTTTGAGCAATGGCTGGCCGAGGGACGGCGCGGCGAAATGGCCTGGATCGAGCGCAACGCCCAAAGGCGCGTTGATCCGCAGCAAGTGCTCCCGGGCGCAAGGAGCATCATCGCGCTCGCGGCCAGTTACTGCGATGCGAACTGCTCCACGCCACCAGCCGAAGGGGAGGGCGACCCACAAACTACACCGGTGCTACCGGGCCAGGCAGCAACGCTGACGGGCGCTATCAATCGCCAACCGCCAATAGCCAATAGCCAACCCGGGTTCATCGCGCGCTACGCCCGCTACAGTGATTATCACGAGATCCTGGGCGAGCGACTCAAGCAGCTCACGGCATTCGTGAACGGACTGGGCGGCGCAGAGACGCGTTCGTTGTGGTACGTGGATACCGGGCCGCTGCTCGAACGCGATCTGGCACAGCGCGCCGGGCTGGGATTCATCGGCAAGCACACCAACCTCATCAGCCGCCGGTTTGGAAACTGGGTGTTCCTCGCCGAGATCATCACCACTCTGGGGCTGGAACCCGACACGCCCGAGAAAAACCGCTGCGGCTCCTGCGCGCGGTGCATTGCCGCTTGTCCGACCGCGGCGATTACTGCGCCGTTCCAGCTCGATGCGCGTCGCTGCATCTCTTATCTGACCATCGAATTGCGAGGCGCGATCCCGGTTGACCTCCGGCCAGCAATTGGCAACCGCATCTTCGGCTGCGACGATTGCCTGCTGGCTTGCCCGTGGAACCGGTTCGCCCGCGAAGGGCAGTTGATGAAAGAGCAGGCGCGACCGGACCTGGACCAGCCGGACTTGCTGGAGTTGCTGAGGCTTGACGAACTCGCTTTCAAGAGCCGCTTTGCAGGCACGCCACTACTGCGCGCGCGCCGCCGCGGCCTGTTACGCAACGTGTGCGTGGCGCTGGGGAATACGGGCGACGAGCGGGCCTTGCCGAGCCTGCAACTGGCGACGCACGATCCCGAACCGCTGGTGTCCGAGCACGCGCGGCGGGCGATCGAGCAGATTGAGACGCGGCAGGCCGCGATCAGTCAGCAGGGGAAATCTTGAGCAGCTCTTCGGGCGAATAAGCCTGATTGTGGCTCTTGGTCTTTTCGCGCACTTCTTTGACGCGTTCGGGTTTAACGGCGGGTGCGTTGTTCCCCCATTCGGGATTCTGGCGGACGTAGGTCAATACGGCGGCAATTTCTTCGTCGGTGAGGGCACCCCTCCAAGGCACCATAGCTCCATTGTAGCTTTGCCCCTCCACCTGTGTCGGCCCACTCAGCCCATCCAGGACCGCGCGAATTATACGCCCCGGCTCCAGCTCCAACACCCAGTCTGTCCGGATCAGGGGTGGGAATTGCCCGGGGAGCCCTTTGCCGTTGGCCTGATGGCACGCGACGCAGGTTGGCTTGTTGTAGACCTGCAGGCCCAGTTGGACCAAGTTGGGCGCACCCGAAACCGGCTGAAAGGCCTCGACTTCCTGGAGGCTTCGATAAGGCGCATAGACTTGCTCGCTGAACCACCCGCTGTTTCGGTCGAAATAGACCATGCCACCGTAAAGAACGAGAAAGAGCAGGACGAGCAGCCAAACCGGAACCGCGACCTGGCCGGACTTCGGTTCGGCGGCCTCGGCGCTGAGCGGAACGGATTGGTTCACTTCGGGGCTCATTTGGCGGGGGCTGTAGCCGGCTGAGCGTTGGTCGCGGCAGGCTCGGAAGTGGCGGGGCTATTCGTCGTCGTAACGGCGGCAGCGGAGGCCACGGTCATCGGGGCGTCGAAAAGTGGCGCGTCCGTGTGCAAGCTGACCAGATACGCCGCCAGCGCTTTGGCTGCCGACTTTGGAACCACTTCATAG
>Ga0187877_1004738_pt1 | contig 10303 bp, 13 predicted proteins | sample June2016WEW_17_1_3_FD_132430 | JGI IMG/M metagenome (GOLD analysis project Ga0187877, IMG submission 132430) | Peatland microbial communities from SPRUCE experiment site at the Marcell Experimental Forest, Minnesota, USA - June2016WEW_17_100 | ecosystem: Environmental > Terrestrial > Soil >... | reverse complement strand
GCGCTGGCCGAAGGGTGTTTCGGCAGCAGATGCTGTTTCAGAGGGGCGGCGATGAATTTCATCGTTGTGGATGCCAGCCTTTGGGTAGCACGGTTGGTTCCGCAAGATGCATTCCATACCAAGGTACGAACCTGGATGGACGTATCCCATGCCGAAGAGACGGAGTTTTTAGCGCCGGCTCTCCTGCTGGCAGAGGTAGCCGGGGCAATTGCCCGACGAACTGGCGAGGCAGATCTGGCTGGCCGGGCGGTGGAATATCTGGAAAATCTTCCCGGTTTGCGTCTGGTGGAGATGGACCGCCGTCTTCTGGACCAAGCTGCACACCTGGCTGCTGAACTTGGACTGCGCGGGGCTGATTCCACGTATGTAGCTGTAGCACGCCGCTTGAATATACCCCTTGCCACCTTGGACAGTGACCAGCGCGAGCGCGCTTCCCAACGCGTTGCCATCCAACCCTTAGAATAATATTTTGATTTACCGCCTCTATTGTTAGCTGATCCGTTGGGCTGATGTGAAGGCAAAGATTATGGACAAAACCCTATCCCCAATACACCCCGGTGAAGTGCTTCGAGAAGACTTTATGAAACCACTGGGTTTAAGCCAATATCGACTGGCACATGATATTGGTGTTACTCCTATTCGCATTAGCCAGATTGTCAACGGTCAACGTTCTATTACTGTAGATACCGCCATGAGACTGGCGCGCTATTTTGGTACGAGCGCGGCAGTTTGGCTTCGCCTGCAAGTTCAATATGACCTTGAAATTGCGGAAGGCGAACTGAGCGACCGCATTAAGAGGGAAGTAAAAATTTTGCAACAGCCTTCTGCGCGAGTCTAAGAGAAGAGGCTGTCTAGCGTTCTCACTGGTGGATGCATCATTACTCATCTGTGTCAGTCGAGGGTAAAAATTACAAAGGTAGGGATTTCAATGAGGTGATATAATTAGAACATCTGTACTTTCGGACCAAAAAGAAAAGTTTTATTCAGCCAATCACAGTTCTTCGGGTTCGTTTCTAGGTCAGGTCCGAGCGTAGAGTAAAAAAACGAGCAATTCGTGAAAAACGTGCGGGGACAGGATTGGGGCTCATAACCTGGAGGTCGCTGGTTCGAATTGAATCACCGCAATCCAATGCACTCAACAGTCCACAGGGACTGTTAGTATTAGCAATCCGTGTGGTTTGAAATGCATAATATTATATTCTCGATGTTGGTAACTATCTATAAATCGGGTAAAATAGGGTTTACTCGAGACCCTGAAGGTATTCGACACGCGGGGGACTCATCAAAAAACCCATATTTACGACGCCATATGCCTCCCATATATAGGGAGAATACAGGAATATTGCCGAAAAGTTCCATATCTGGGGCGGTGGCTGAATTGGCAGACACAGGGGAGTTAAAATCCCCCGGTGGTGACACCGTGTGGGTTCGACCCCCCACTCGCTCTACACCGATTGTCATCGATAGGTAATTTGGCTAATACTTCTTTATGCAACCTTCGAAGCTTACCCTTTAGCTGAATTACACTCATTCCGCCTAGTTGCGAGCAAACCGCAGGAGGCCTGCCTCCTTCGGTTACCGCTTCCCTGCTGACTTTACCAGAGGAGATACCATGAAAATACGTCTCGCCTTTTCGATGGTATTAATTGCAGGTTTCCTATCCGCCTGCAACCTGCCAATTTCTGTGAACACGGCTGTACCAAGTGTGATCTCCACATCCCACTCCAACCCCGCGACGCTGCCCACCGCCACCCTGCCGCCTGTTGCACCTACATCGATGCCAACGCCCGCCCCGAGCGATACACCTACCCCGGCTCCTACGGCGACCCTGGCCGCCCCCATGGTCACACCGATTGGCAATCAGGTCGCCTGCCGCTTCGGCCCCGGTACGAATTACGAGATCGATGGGGGCCTCAATGCGGGTGTCACCGTCCCGGTGCTCGGCAAGGATACCGGTGGCAGTTGGTGGCAGATCCAGGATCCAAGTAATTCTAATTACGATTGTTGGGTGGCCAGCAACGAGACGACCGTCACAGGCGACACCACGGATCTGCCAGTCGTTACGCCGCGCCAGACCATCGTGACAAGTGTTTCCGTCAATCAGCCAGCCACCGTCCATGTGGCTGGTTGCGTGGGCCCGAGCACGGCCATCAACTTTACGGGGTCCATCGAGGTTACCGGACCAACCACGGTCACTTTTCATTTCGAGACCCAGCAGGGAGGTGCCCTCAGCTCGCACACGGCCAGTTTCACCACCTTCGGACCTCATTCGGTCTCGGACAGCAGCTACAAACCACCGCTAACAGCCGGTACTTACTGGCTCAAGCTGGTCGTCACCAGTCCGAATAGTATGAATGCCCAATCCAGTTACACGATTGCCTGCCATTAACTCTTGTGCGACGAAACAGAGAAATCACCCTGGACTTTGGCTCTTTCTAGGGGTAGTTGAAAAGATGAAGCCTCTTGAGTAAAGTATGTTTACCAGGACATACAAAAACTCAGGAGGCTTCTGCAATGGAGAATAGCACAAGAGCGGGTGAAATACCAGAATTGATTCAGACCTTGGTGGGATTGCTGGAAGCAAACCGCGGGGTGTTTCAACAGGAGCGTCCCTATTGGCGGGCGGTGGGGCTGGTGTTGGGGGAACTGTTCAACTTTGGGCGGCAGACGGTGACGCAGGAACAGATGGCAATGGGGATGGTGGATACGGACTGGAGTGCGTGGTACCGGTTGTTCAGTCGTGAGCGTGATGCTGTGCTTCTATGTTTAAACATAAACCGTACTTATACAGTCATGCCCTCTTTGTAAAATTTTCATGCACCGGCGCCAAATGAAACGATAAACTCAATCCGCGTTCCCTGACCTGGTGCGCTGTCAATTTGAATTCGTCCATTATTTTTTGCAGCCCTTTCGCGCATTGATTGCAATCCCAGATGACCGGGATAATCGGTCTCTGGGTCGAAGCCGATGCCATTGTCGCATACCGCAAGCCGAATCTCACCATCGGTGCATTCCAGGATCAGCGTGGTCTGGGTGGCATGTGCATGTTTGATGATGTTGTGCGTGGCTTCCTGCGCCACCCGATAGAGATCCTCCTTGATTTTGAGCGGGACGGGCGGCTCAGAGCAAAAATGTGTCTGGACGTTGATCTGGTAGCGCGCTCGCAGGACAGCCGCTTGTCTTTGGAGGGCAACGACCAAGCCATCGGTTCGCAGCGATTCGGGGCGCAGTTCAAAGATCAGGGCACGCATTTCCACCTGACCACCCTCCGCCAAGCGCCCAATATATTCCAGCGCCTCCAGCGCCAGTGCCGGACTTTTCTCTAATGCCGCGCGGGCCGATTTGACGCCCAACCCGATGCTGTAGAGCACCTGCGAGACCGAATCGTGCAGTTCACGCGCCAAGCGCTGGCGCTCCTCCAGCACAGCCAGTTGCCCGGCCTGTTCGTACAAGCGGGCATTTTCGATCGCAACCGCAGCGTTCTGTGCAAAAGCCAGTGCCAGGTTGGCAATATCATCCTGATAAAAATGCGGTTCCCGGTGTACAAGTGTTAACACACCGATGACATGGTCTTTGACCACCAATGGCACACCCAGCCAGCAGTATTTGGCTTGATTTTCGCCCTGTTCGCATTCCGGCAGGATGAGCGGCTGGCGCGATGCCACGACTTCAATTGCATAAGGTTGTTTCAGCGGGGAAAAACCTGCGAGGTTACCCCGCCCGGCCTGAGTGAGCAGGGTGAGTTGCCCTGCCTCGTTGAGGCGGAGAATACTGGCTGCGTCAAAATCCAAAACATTTTTCATTTCATCCAGGATATTTACGAGAAGCGGCTCCAGCGCCAGCCTGGAAGCCACCCGCCGCGAAATTTGAAGCAGGGTGAATAACTCGCGGGTGCGCTCATCCACCCGCAATTCCAGTTCCTGTTGCGCGATGGCAATCTGATGGGTGCGATCCGCTACCGCCTGTGCCAGTTGCCCCTGACGGTTGACGGTTAGAAAGACAATCCCGGCCAGTAACACGACGATAAGCAGGCTGCCGGCTCGGAACCATGTCACCTGGGAAAGAATGGGCGCCACCCAATCACCTTTTGGCGCGCCCCCCAAATCCCAGCCGCCTTCGGGCAAATTAATTTTCTGGACAACCGGGTCGCGCTGCCAGACATCCGCTGAGCCAAAGAAAGTATGACCGGCATCGTCGCGCAGTCCCAACTCCAGTCCGCTGAGCGGCTCGTTAAAACCGGATTCCGCAAGGATGGTGGGCAAATCGAGCGAAACGGAAACCAACCCCCACAAATCTGATCCGCGGAAGACGGCTCGCCATGCGATTAAGCCGAATCCCCCCTGAGGCAATTCCCCTGGTTGGCTGAGGGTGATTTCGCGGGTATGGATTGCACGCTGAATATCAGCGCGTGTAGCCGGGCTTGGGTCGTTAATAACATCGTAGCCACTTAATGTGCGAGCATCATAGAGGGGGTAAACATAACGGGCGATCCCCTCGGGGGCGATCATCAGAGTTCGCAGTCCGGTAGAATTGAAGTACAAATCGGACGAGAAAACTTCAAACGGAAAGTCAAAATCGGTGCCTGGCCATTCGGTGCGGGTGAAGGCATACAAACCTTGCAACAGGGCAATTCGTTGATTGACGGCAAAGACAAGGCTCTTTGCACGGGCGGAGATTTGCGCGCTGGCATCGGCGCGCTCCTGCTGGACAAGGCTGGCCTGGTACCAATTCCCCAGACAGAGCCAGAGCGGAAGCAGGAGCAGCAGGGTGAGTGCTGCGCCGATACGCGCGCCTCCGTGTGGGGTTTTTGCATAGGACAAAATCCGTTTCATGTTTCCTGGTTTCCATCGAGTCTGACCAGCCCGGACTGGACAGCCATCAGTGCTGCTTGGGTGCGGCTGGCCACTCCCATTTTGCTCAGAACGCTGCCCACATGCGCCTTGACCGTTTTTTCGGCTATTTCCAGCGCTAAAGCGATTTCCTTGTTAGAGTGCCCTAGCGCAACCTGGCGCAGCACTTCCATTTCGCGTTCGGTTAGAGGCTGGAGTGGGGTGCGCTGTTCCTGGTCTGCCAGTAAGCGCACCGCCACCGATCTCGACAACTGCACCTGTCCGCCTGCAGCCGCATGAATAGCATGACAGAGTTCATCGGAGCCGGTATCCTTTAATAGATAACCAATTGCTCCGGCGCGGATGGCCTGGCGAATAACTGCGTCATCCAGCACGCTGGTCAAGGCAATCACTTCGGTATCTGGCAATGACCGGCGGATTGCAGCCGTTGCGGCCAGCCCGTCCATGCGCGGCATCAGGATGTCCATCAGGACAATATCAGGATGCAACTTTTCAGCCAAGGTAATGGCCTCTTTTCCGTCCGCTGCCTCGCCGACCACCTCTAACTCAGAATCCCATTGGAGGTACATGCGCAGACCTTCGCGCACAATGCCATGATCATCGGCAATTAAAACTCGAATGGGCATGGTTTCTCCCTCATCAATGCGAAGATTATAACATTCTGTATTTGCCTCCCAGGTAAGGCCAAAGTCCTAGACCGGGATAGACCTTTTTCCGTTTTGGAAAGAGCAACTTGCTCGTATACTAGAGTACGACATGCTAAATACAGGTCATTGAAAAAAACAAGGAGAATGTTCCCATGAAAAGGAAATTGTTCGTTTCCAGTCCCGCTGTACTGGTGCTGACGGTGCTGGTGTTGGCTGCTTGTTCCACTGCCCTCAGCAAGTTAACCGCTGAGCCGGCAACCGCCATCCTCGCGACGACCGTCCCGACTGTGGCTCCCACACCGGAGACTTTTTCTGACCCGTTCGCGTACTGCGCTGCCGTGGGGCAGATCGATTCACCGGATGCACGTTACACCGGTCCGCGAATGACCGATGCCCTCTTCAAGGATTATTTGAAAGCGGCCGGCCTGGATGTCAACACAGATTATCCCAACGCATTCAAACAAATGACGATCTGGCGCTGCATGAATAACAAGGTTTATGCCTGTAATTTCGGAGCCAATATCCCCTGCAACTCCAAGGCGGATACCGACAAGACACCCACGCAAGCCATGATCGATTATTGCAAGCAATTCCCTGACAGCACATTCATCCCGATGAGCGTGACAGGCCACTCGGTCATCTACAGTTGGCACTGCGATAAAGATACGCCTGAAATACTTGACCAGATTGACACGGTCGATGCAGCCGGATACCAGTCCAGTTTTTGGCAATTGGTGGAACCAGTTCCTTGAACCATGGAGGCTGTCACCCTTCGGGGACAGCCCATCATTCGCTTTTCCCACAACTCTAATATCCTACTAATGGATCAAACAAACTTCATCATGAAGTCAATGATCCTTGAAAAATATTAAATGGAGAGAGAAATGAACCGCCTCGGAATATTCATCTTGAGCCTAACGTTGCTCTTGACTATTACAGCCTGCTCGCCACAAACGATAAGTACCATGCTCCCGACTGAAACGCAACCGGCGAACCTTGCCCCAAGCGAAACACTCGCCCCATCCAGCATGCCCGTTTCAACTAATACTCCCAGCCCAGCGGTTACTAGCACACCTGTAGGCGGCGGAGCCGGGCAGATCGTTTTTTATTCCAATCGCGATGGTGGCTACAACAACATTTTTATTTTGGAGATCGGCAGCCATGATGTAATCCCCCTCACACAAGGGCAGACCAATTCTTTTTCCGGGCCGTTCTCGCCTGATGGTACCCGCCTCCTTTTCACCGGCTTCGGCCTCACCCACAGTTACGTCGGCGTGATGAACGCGGATGGCAGCGATCCTGTGAATCTTACGAACCAGCCTGATTCGGACGACGCCTTCCCTGCCTGGTCATCGGATGGCAGCCAAATTGCCTTCACTTCACGCCGCGATGGCAACAATGAGATCTACATTATGGACCCAAAAGGCGATCACCTCAAACGCCTGACTAGCAATCCTGCTGACGATTTTGCTCCATCCTGGTCGCCGGATGGCAAACAGATCGCATTTCTCTCCGACCGGGAGAATGCAACCGGTATCTATTCGATCTATATCATGAACGCCGATGGTTCAGGAGTGAAACGGCTGACCAACGACAAAGGGAACGACTACACACCCTCCTGGTCACCGGATGGAAACCAGATCGCCTTCCGTTCGGTTCAACATGGGCAGTCTGATATTTATCGCGTACAAATTGATGGAAGCGGCATGGTCAACCTGACCAATAACCCAGCCGAGGATTGGTCGCCAGCCTGGTCGCCCGATGGCAACCTGATCGCGTTCCAGTCAAACCGGGATGGAAATTGGGAAATCTATCTCATGAAAGCAGATGGCACCGAATCGATTAATCTGACGAATAACCCAGCTGACGATCAACTGCCCTATTGGAAACCATGATTTGTTGTGAAAGTCCTTTCATCCTGGGTACTTTTCGCAAAGTGAGGGGTGGTGAAAAAGTGATCTTCGAATCAGAATGATCGGGTGCGCTTTTCGTCCTTGATCCCAAAACTGAATTTGTGTGTTATGAAAAAGTGCCGCCAGGCGGCCCCGACCGCTGTTTGGGTATCGGTTCGTACAATATGTATTGTGTGAAGTAAGATTTGTTAGTTAGAGATTGATGCCTGAGCTAAGACTGAACAACAGATTTAGAACTTGCGTTCTGAGTGTTTTGGAGGTAAAATCCGGTTGCTGATTTACCCATTTGATATCGCCGGGCCCTAATGGATAAAAAACCGCCGGGTCAGGCAGAATCAGCAGCCCGTTGATCGGAAGTGTGCGGTGGGAGGCAGACTCTCATAACCTGGAGGTCGCTGGTTCGAGTCCAGCCCCCGCAACTTAAAAGCGCCTTTTCAGGGCGCTTTTTGATTAAATATCTTGCGGATTTAGGACTGGGACTCATAACCCCTGGGTCGTTGGTTCGAGTCCAGCCCCCGCAACTTTTTTACAACCGATATAAAGTGAACCAGGATGGAATATTTGCACCCTACAGGTCCTCCAAGAGCAGGATGATGAATGGCAGATTGCCAGGCGCTACTTCAGTCTGGAGTCGATGCGCAAGCTGTACCACCCCCAGCCGTTGATCACGGCCGAGGCAGTACCCTTTACCATCGCTCCAGTTCACTGAATTCATGACATCCTTCATGAGCACATGGTGAATTTACACCATTGACTGAGACACTAACGTCGGGAGCTTCGCGAGGCCACGTCAGCGTGGCCTCTACACGCCTTCCCATTATTCCTCCTCCCCTTGTTGTAGAATAGGATTTATCTTATAGTATGGGAACATTCGGAAACTCATAGCCGTATCTGCCGGGGAATTTATCCTCCCTAGTAAAGTATGCAAAGTAAGTTACGGAATGCTTTCATCCAGATGATACCGTGATTGGAAAAATGCTGTTATGATTGGCTACACCCGCACTACCCGAGAATGCTCAACAAGTCAAATCCACCCCAGCCTGTACCAGGCCATCCGGGAATATTTTCAAACGTATCAGTTGGGGGATTTGGATACAGAAACGCTCATATGTTGTGAAACCATCTCCGAGAAACGAAACCCTGGCAAGCTTGCCTCTTTTCTGGATGGTGACCCCGATTCGATCACCCATCTCGCCATTCTTCTTACTGCTGAACGGCTTATTTGGGCACGCATCGGAGATCGTTCGGGCACAATCGTAACCGGGGCCAAACTCAAGGTGATTCAAGTCAAAGCATTTGTAGCCAGACGTACAAAAGACATGGAGTTGACAGTATCCGGGTTTATTGCTGATTCCAAGGAGTATGTGCACGGAAACCTGGAGATGGGTCCGGATGCGGCCGCGCAAAAATTATGTGAAGTGGTCGAGAAGGCTGTACTCAAAGCAAATCCGCCTGCTAAAAGAAAATTTTTTGGGTGGATGGGAAACTGACCATTTCACGCCTGCAGAGCGATCTGGCGCGTTGGTGGTTGTTGCCTTCTTTGCCGCTGCGCGCCGTTGACCTGCTGAAAACAGAACTTGGATTATCTTGGGGGTTCGGTGTCCTATTGGGTTGGCTTGCTTTGGTGTTATGCGGAAAGGGTTTTCTCCTTTGCCTGGTCGCAGGTGCCCTGTTGCCTTTTCTGGCCGCCAATTCCACACTAGCAAGCGCTCAGGATATTCTCAACCATTCAGAAGCCAGGGTTCTCATGTCTCCTAGTATCGCCGAAGAGAATGTCCCCCGGCAGGATATCGATGGCGTGATTCGGGCTTTGATTTCGATATTCATCCCTCTGGTAATGTTTTCCTGGTATTTTGTCCAACCCAACCAATCAATAATAGGACTCGCAGCTCTACCAATTGCTCTTTTCATTACCTTCCTGAATGCGGGCGCTGTGCTATCGGCCTATCGGTGGATTAGATAGTAACTCGATCAGATAATTAAACCCGATTTGGGGTCTAAAAGCCAGAATTAGAACTTGTGTTCCGGGTGTTTCAGTGATAATATTTGGTTGCTGATTACTCCTTTTTATCTCGCCGGGCCCTAAATAATCAAAAACCGCCGGGCCAGGCAGAATCAGCAGCCCGTAGATCGTAAGTGTGCGGTGGGAGGCAGACTCTTATAACCTAAAGTCGCGAGGTTCTTTAAAAAAGTGCTTCGCGACGAATCCGATCCTAACAATTTAAAACCCACTAAATACTGTCTTGCTAATGAAAATCTGCATTCCCCGTGGTTTATCCTTCATAAAGAGTTGACAAGGTGGGAAACTCATTGGATGAGATCAGTCATCACAGCAATGTACGCGAGCCTGGCAAGTGAAAAAGGTGGCTTATGCGATTCTGGTGCTGATCCAAAAGCAATTTATCGATTGATAATCCTTTGGTGATGGAATATTATCTTACTAGTAAGATGAAATGTGAGATGATGAGTACTTTAGCCACAACAAGAATGTCATCCAAAGGACAAATTGTTATTCCCGAAGCTGTTCGGAAAAAGCCGATCCTGCAAGCTGGGGCGCAATTCGTGGTTATAGGTGAAGATGACGTGATCATTTTAAAAGCCATTGCAACGCCCGGCCTGGACGCATTCGATGCGCTCATCCAACAGGCGCGCCAGCAAGCCTTAACAGCTGGGTTGAAGCGTACTGATATCAAAAAGGCGACTAAAAGGGCGCGGGGACGGGCGTGAAGGTTGTTCCGAATACCAATGTATTTTTCTCGGGAGTCTTTTTCAGTGGTCCTCCAAATCGAATATTGCAAGCCTGGAGGAATGAACAAATTGAATTAACCATTTCTCCTGATATATTGGCAGAACACCGCCGAGTGGGGGAAATCTTGGCCGTGGACCACACCCG
>Ga0187877_1004737_pt1 | contig 10303 bp, 9 predicted proteins | sample June2016WEW_17_1_3_FD_132430 | JGI IMG/M metagenome (GOLD analysis project Ga0187877, IMG submission 132430) | Peatland microbial communities from SPRUCE experiment site at the Marcell Experimental Forest, Minnesota, USA - June2016WEW_17_100 | ecosystem: Environmental > Terrestrial > Soil >... | reverse complement strand
TTCTCCGCAAATGGAAATTTCCGATTATAAAAGGGGCAATCGGAAATTTCCATTTGCGGAGAAAATATCCTATGACCCCCGAAAGGATCATAATCCAGACGTCAAAGATCGAGTTTCTAACGCTATAGATGCCGAACAGGCAGATCAGGCTGATCACCGGAATGATTATGGGCGGCCGGATGAGGGCAATTCTTCCAAAAAGTCCAACGAGAGGCAGATTAAGGATCAAGAGCATCAGATTTCCAATGTACATGGCCGCGATAAACGTCCAGAATATATCCGGTCGGGTGGTGAAGAGCATGGGCCCGGGTTCGATATTGTGCATTCGCAATCCGGCCAGCATGACCGCACTGGGCGCAGCAAAAGGAATCCCTAAAGTCAACAAAGGGATCATGGCCCCCATGACCGCACTATTGTTGGCGGCTTCCGGCGCCACCACGCCTTCCACCGCCCCCTTCCCGAATTCCTGGGGGGTCTTGGAAATCTTCTTTTCAATAGAGTAGGATACAAAAGTAGAAATTACGGTACACGGCCCGGGCAGAAGTCCGACAAAAAACCCTAAAATGGATCCTCTTAAAATGGGAAATACGGAACGCCGGCGTTCTTCCCTGGTAGGGAATAAATTTCGTAAACGGACTTTCTTCACTTCCGGCACCACATATTTTTCGACGGCGATATTCAAGATTTCGGAAACGCCAAAAAAACCCATGGCGATGGGCAGAAAATCGATACCCATCATCAATTCATCCCACCCGAACGTAAAGCGCGGATAGCTATCCATCGGATTAATGCCGACGACGCTGACAAACAATCCCAGAGAGATCATAAGCCCCCCTTTAAGGGGGAACTCTCCGGAAAGATTGGACAGCAGGACAAAAGCAAGAATCATAAAGGCAAGATATTCGGGGGAACCAAAGGATAAGGCCGCATTTCCTAAAAGCGGCGCAAAGAACTGAAGCCCCATAATTCCCAGCGTACCTGCAATAAAGGACCCGACCGCCACCAGCGCCAGGGCTGCCCCGGCCCTTCCTTTCTTGGACATTTGGTAACCGTCGATGCAAGTCACCACGCTCGCCGCTTCTCCCGGGATATTGACCAGGATCGAGGTGGTCGACCCCCCATACATGGCTCCATACCAAACCCCCGTCATCATGATCAAACCGGTCGCAGGGCCATACTTTAGAGTGAAGGGAAGCATCAAGGCCATCGTCACGGTTGGCCCTAAACCCGGCAGGACGCCCACGATGGTGCCGACCATAGCCCCGACGAAACAGGCAACCAGATTAACCAGGGTCAGGGAATTGATGAAGCCATTCAAAAGATGATTCAATCCCTCCATACCTCTCCTTTTTACCCCAAAATCCCTTTAGGTAAATCTATGTATAACCAGTAATCGAACAGGAGGTAAATAAACAAAGCCGTGCCTGCCGAAATAGATAATGGTTTCCACAATCCTTCCAGCCTCATAATCTTGCAAAAGCCATACGTGACCAGTAAGGTCACAATGACATAACCCAAGAGCGGGATCATCAGGATCCAGAGGCAGAAAGCAACAATCATGAATAGAAGTGTTTTAACGTCTCCTCGGTTAAATAATGCAGGGCGCGTTTGAGGCCTTAATTCCGATATAAGGATTACCATACTGAAGATTACAATGGATAGCCCGACGAAGAAGGGATATAAACCCGGCCCGGGCCTTCTAAAAGTGCCCAGACCATAGGATAATGAAGTAATAATGATGACTATCCCTAATCCGGTAATGATGGAATCAAAGGCTGCTTCCAGCGACCATCGTGTGGGTTTTCCCATGACAATTCCTTTGGCCTGCTCTTTATCCTATTGCTGCAAAAAAACTAGGTATAATTGATTTGCCCCGAAGTCCTGCGCGCCCCCCTTACCCTTCCCCTCTCCCCCGGATTCGGGAGGAGAGGGCGGAATGAGGGGATATCTTGCGGGCACATTATTCAACGTTTAGGTTTATTCTTTCAGACCCAGGATGCGCCGAGCTTCACCGGGCTTCGCCACCTCGTACCCCAGCCGTTCGACCATGTCCTTCGCCATCTCCACCAGCTGGGCGTTGCTCGCGGCTAGGACCCCCTGCTTTAAGAAGAGATTATCCTCAAAGCCCACCCGGACGTTTCCTCCCATAAGGGCGGCCATGGTGATCATGGGGAGTTGGGCCCTGGCCACGCCCAGGGCGCTCCAGACGGCCTCGGAGGGCAACTTGCTTTTCATGAAGACCAGATTTTCCGCAGTCCCCTCCATCCCCCATCTTACCCCCATGCAGACCTGAAAATAGGGGGGTGGGTCGATCAATTTTCTCTTGATCAGATCCAGCGCCTGATAGATATGGCCCACATCGAAAACCTCGATTTCCGGTTTGACTCCGTTTTCGCGCATGCACCGCGTGGCCGCTTCCGCCCAGTTGGGCGGGTTGACGAAAACCCGGTCATGAAAATTCATCGAGCCCAGGTCAAAGGAACACAACTCCGGCTTCAGCAGGACGGGCTGAAGGCGGCGGGCAATTCCTTCCTCTTCCTTCTCTCCGGCCAGGAACAATCCGCTGGTGGTCAGGTTGACGATCATGTCACACTTGCGCCGGATTCCCTCCAGGACCTCCTTGTAGAGTTCCTCTCGGTATACCGGCACCCCGGTCTCCGGGTCGCGGACATGGACGTGTACGATGGCCGCACCGGCCTTATAGCTTTCCAATGCAGCATCGATGATTTCGCTGGGCGTATAGGGGACTGCGGGGTTCATCTCTTTTGTCGGGCGCGAGCCAGATACTGCCACGGTAATCATGACCTTCCTTGCCATACATCCTCCCTTGTTTTCTCCCAATCGGCAGAAAAAATCCGTTGAATAGTTGCTTCGGTTGACGAAACGAGGGGTGTGATTCTTGTGGGAATTTTCGGTTTTTACTTTGACTCCTTCAATATCCCGGCTTTGGACAGGATCTCCCGCACGATGATTCTTCGCTTATCGAACAAAGGAACCATCTTCTCAGGCGGGATATATTCCCAGCGGGCATTCCTTTCCGTACAAAATTTCACGTACCCCGGTTCATGCACCGCCTCTTTAATGGCTTTGACCAATATATCCACCACATCCTTAGGCAATTTGGGGGGGCCCATCGCAAAATTAGTCGATTCGTAACTTACATCGTACCCGAGTTCTTTCATCGTGGGGATCTTATCGTAGGGGGCAGGAGATCTTTCTTCCCCCAAGTTAACTAACAAGCGCACCTGTCCGCCTTCCACCATACTTTTGGCTGACCCGAGACCCACCACGGCCAGATCCGTATGCCCTCCCGCGACCTGGGCCATGCTCATGGCCCCGGTTCCCGGCTGAGGAATTATATTCATCTCGAGGCCTGTGCCTTTCAGAAAAGACATGGATGCGACCCACCAATTCTGCCCGATCCCACCGGTGGCTACGGAGACTTCTCCAGGATGTGCTTTGGCAAAAGACATCACTTCTTGAATGGTCTTGAAGGGTCGCTTGGTGTTTGTGGCGGCAACAATCACGGGGAAATAAGTGGCAAAGGTGCCCAGCATCGTGAAATCGTGATAATCAATAGGGGATATGCCCTGCAATTTATTGGAAATGAGCGTGGCCGATCCCCAGCCAATCGTGTATCCATCTGGTTTGGCCCGATAGAGTTCCCGGTAACCAATGGAACTGCCGCCGCCGGGCTTGTTCACAATCATCACCGGCTGACCGAGGATTTCCGAAACCCTTTGCATCACGGGACGAGTAATCACATCTCCATCCGACCCGGCCTCCATTGGAACAATAAAGTCGATGGGCTTGACTGGATATTTCTCGGCAGCCGGTAAAATTCCAAAATGGACGGAACCGAAGCAGAACAGGATATTCAAGATAACGACGAGTAATCTTCTCATTTCTTTCTCCTCTTTGGCGGAATTTGACTGAGTTGAAACCCCACTGCTGATTCCTGGATCAGAGGCCCAGATAGGCTTTTCTGACCAGATCCGATTTTATAAGATCTTCTCCTTTTCCTTCCAAAACGATACGCCCGGTCTGGAGTACGTAGGCCCGGTCGGAGATCTGCAAAGCCTCAAAGACGTTCTGTTCCACCAGCAAAACGGTCACCCCCTTCCGGCTGATTTCCCGGATAATTTTGAAGATTTCAGAAACGAGCTTGGGCATCAACCCCAGAGAAGGTTCATCCAGCATGAGCAGAGAGGGGCGGGACATCAACCCCCGGGCGATCGCCAATTGCTGCTGTTCCCCTCCGCTTAAGGTATCGGCCCGCTGGTTTTTTCTCTCGGCCAATATGGGGAAAAGGCTGAAGACGGTTTCCAGGGTTTCTTCGATCTCTTCCCTGGAGGGGAGCGCATACGCGCCTAACTCCAGATTGTCCCGCAAAGACAATCGGCCAAAAAGCCTCCTTCCTTCCGGGACCATGGAGATTCTCTTTTTGACAATTTCATAAGCCGGGATCCGGTGTATGGGGCTGTTCTCGAAGAAGATCTCGCCGCTCTGGGGATGGAGAAGGCCGGCGATGGTTTTAATGATGGTAGACTTTCCGGCGCCGTTGGAACCGATGAGGCTGACCACTTCTCCTTTGTTTACCTTAAAGGATACTTCCTGCACGGCCAGGAGCCCTTTATAACCGACGGCGACCTTATCAACTGACAGCACTATACTTTTCTCCTAAGTAAGCTTGAATGACTTCCTTATTCTGGACAACTTCCTGAGGGACCCCTTCCATGATCTTTTTCCCGGAATTGAGGACGATCACCCGGTCCGATATTTCCATGACCGCTTCCATAACATGCTCTACAATAACCAGAGTCATGCCTTTACTGCGTATCTTTTTAATCAAATCGATCATCCCCCGCAACTCGACTCTGGTCAGGCCGGCCATGGATTCATCGAGCATTAATAGGGTCGGCTGGGTAGCCAGCGCCATGGAAACCTCCAGCCTCTTCTTGTCGGCAATGGTCAGATCGATTCCCAGGGCCTCCTCTTTTTCTAGGAGCCCAGTGAAAGCCAATACCTCCTCGGCTTTTTCGGTGGCGCGGGCAACTTTGGTATACCGGAGCAGAGCCGCGGTGACCACATTCTCCAGGACTGTCATGTCGCTGATGACTTGAACGATTTGAAAGGTACGGGCAATGCCCATTTTGCAGATCGCATCCGCCCGGCGGCGGGAGATATCCGAGCCTCTGAAAAACACCTTCCCGCTGCTGGGGTGATAAAAACCGGTAATACAATTGAAAAGGGTCGTCTTCCCCGCGCCGTTCGGCCCGATAATGCTGACAATCTCCCCCTCTTTGACGGTAAAATCAATATTTTCATTGGCCAAGAGCCCGCCAAATCGCTTGGTTACCCTTTGGACCTCTAAAAAAAGAGGACTCTTCATTTTAACCTCTTGGCGATACCGGTTAACAGGCCCCAAACTCCCTTGGGCTGGTAAACCGAGATGACCGTGATTAGAGCCCCGTAGATCATCATGTCGATTCCCGTACCTTTATGGCCCAGCATCACCCGGGTCACTTCGGAGACAGGCATCAGGATCACCGCCCCGATCACCGGCCCCAGAATCGACCCGGCCCCCCCCAGCATGGAGATGAGAACGATCTGCACCGAGATGGGCAGGATCAGGACGCTATCCGGATCCAGATACAGAATGTACTGGGCATAAAAGGTGCCGGCCATGGCCGTTAGAAAGGCGCTGATCATGATGGCGATCAGACGGTACCAAACTACATTGATACCCAGAACCTTGGCCACGTCGTGACTCTCTTTGATGGCCCGGAAATAGTAGCCCATCTTGGAAGTGGCCACAAAATAGCAGACCAGAAGGGATAGGAGCAGGAAAACCAGCATAATGTAGTAATAGGGCAACTTGGAAGAATGGAAAATGAAGTTCTTGAAGGATTCATCCAGCATCGGCAGGGTCAGACCTTCGGCGGCGCCGATGAGCTTCCAGTTGGTGAAAAGTGTCCGCACGATCTCTCCGAAGGCGATGCTGGCAATGGCAAAGTAGTGACCTCTCAAGTTAGAGCAGGGATAGCCTATCGCTAATCCAACCAAGGCGGCGATCAGACCGCCGATGATCAATCCCACCCACGGATTGACCTGGTAGGTGATCAATAGAAAGGACGAGGTGTAAGCCCCGATGCCGAAAAAAGCCACCTGACCGAAGGAGAACATCCCTGCATATCCACCCATGATATTCCAGGCCACCGCCATCATCCCAAACATGAAGACCAGGATCATCACATGCTGGGGAAAAGGCTTTCGGAAAACCCAAGGGAAGGAGATCAAAAGAATCAAGACGATGATGGCGAGAAGGATCTGCTTCAACCCAAATTTTCCCATGTCCTACCACCCTAAGAGACCTTGCGGCCTTATCCAGACGACGATGAGATAGATCATGAAGACGATGGCATACTTATAGGCGGGATCGAAGATGAACCCGCCGAGGGTCTGGGCAAGACCAACGATGATTCCGGCGATGAAAGCCCCCTCAATACTTCCAAAGCCTCCCAGGGCTACGATGGAGAAGGCAATGAGGCCAAAGGTCCCTCCCACCTGGGGATAGATATAATAGTAGGTGGACAGGAAAGCGCCGGCAATTCCTACCAGAGCGGCACCCAACCCAAAAGAGAGGGAGTTGATCCGCTCCGTGTTGATCCCCATGAGCAGGGCAGCCTCGCGGTCCATCTCCGTAGCCAGGATCGCCTTACCCGTCTTGGTCTTCTTCATGAAGAGAAAGACGAAGAGGGAGGCGATCACGCTGCCAATGGTAGCCACAAATTTGGGGACGCTCAGGTTAATCCCGGCGATATTCCAGGTGCCTGACAACAAGGGCTTATCGATCAGGCGAAAATCGGGCGTCCACAAATAAACGGCTAGATTAGCCAGGAAGATGCTCACTCCGAAGGTGACCACCAGTTGAGCCAGCATGGGCCCTTTCATCACCTTGCTGACGATCCAGCGATAAATCAAGAGGCCGAGGACAAATAAAGCAACGGTGCAAATGGGGATCGAGAAGAGCGGGTCCAGGCCGTATAAGGTGTAAAGCCAGAAGGAGATAAACATACCCACCATTAAAAAGTCGCCGTGGGCAAAATTGACTATATTCATCACCCCCCAGATGAGGGTGAGCCCGATGGCAATAAGGGAATAGATAAAGCCGATCAAGAGCCCATTGACGATTTGCTGCAGGAGCTGCTCAGGCATTTCCAATCCCTCACGAATGAAAAAAAAGGAGGAGTCAGGAAACCCGGCTCCTCCTGTCTCTTCCGACTATTTCTTCCAACCCGCGAAAGGCCAGATGACATCCTTTGAGGCCATATCAAAGGGCCATACCGTGAAGTATTGCTCATTCTGGATCTGCACCAGAATCCCTGTCGCATAGATGTTCTGGTGGGTCTTGGAGTCGAACTTGATCCCTTTCCACGGATTAACGATCTGATCGCCAGGAATGTTGGTTTCGGTCAGAGCTTTGGTCAAGGGTTCAGGGTCCGTTGATTTGGCACGGTTGATCGCTTCAGCCACGACAAAAGGTGCGGTGAAGCTCCGGGCCGCATTTCCGCTCATATCCATCCCGTACTTTTTCTTAAAGAGATCGTTGACCTGCGCCACGAGGGGTTTTCTCTTGGCCAGGTCGAGGGCAAAGGTCGATCGAACGACCATATAATTTCCATCGGACTTTACGGTTTTCAGATAGTCAGGCTCCAGGTATCCTGCCATGGTGGCAAAACCCTTCGGCGAGAAACCCAACTCTTTGAAAGTCTTCGTATAGAGAATGGCATCCGTGATATAGGAGGCGTGAAGGAGCACATCGGGCTTGGCCTTGATCAGCTTCCCCACTTCGCTGGAGACGTCGGTTGCATTCTGGGAATACGGGATATCTTCAACGACTTTATACTTAAATTCCTTGGCATACTTCTGCTCTTCCTTCCCCACATTGGCGCCCCATTCCGTGTTTTCGTAGAGGAGGGCCACAGACTCAAGCTTCATCCCGGTTTTTTTCTTGATATCTTGCAGGAACTCAAACTGGTTTTTGGCAAAGATCGTGTCCGTGCACTCGGGCCTGAAAAAGTACTTGAATCCTCTTTCGGTCAATGTCGGAGAGGTCGAATCCGAGTTAACAAAAGGAATCTTAAGCCGCTCCGTAGCCTGGCTGGCTGTCTTGGTCACCGCACTCTGGTAAGCCCCGATCACGGCGACCACTTTTTCCTGCGTGACCAACCTCTCTGCTTCGGCCATGCCGTTCCTGGGATCCCCCTTGCTATCCCCGAAGATGACCTCGATCTTCGCCCCCCCCAGGTTGGGCAGGCCTTCCGTCTTCGCCAGAGGCAGGCTCAGGTCATATTTGCCATTGATGATTTCGACGGCCATCTCCACCCCTCGCTTACAATCCAAGCCTGTCGTGGCAAGATTACCCGACAGGGGATAGATGGCTCCAATTTTTATGACCTTGGGCTGAGCAAATCCCGAGGCAATAAAGATGAACAGGCCTAAGAAAAAAAGGCTGAATACGAAGAATTTTCTGGTTCCCATTTCCATCCTCCTTTTCATTTTATGGATTCGGCTCTCCTAGGAAAGCCACGGGATCGCACCGCAAAAATTTACCCAGGATGCCCAAACAATAAGGGAAATGAATTACAAAGTCAAGGTTTCCGATGACCTTTCTTGCATGGATAGAGTTTTCAGGTGGGTGTTTTGACCCCCATTTTCTTGAGGTACACCTTAAACCACTCATATTCCTTCCGGACTTTCTTTTCCAGTCCTTCCTGGTCCAGGTAGTCGTAGGGAACATCGAAATTGACCAGGACTTTCTGGAAGGAAGGCTCCAGCGTGATCTTCTTGATCGAATCGCCCAGCTTTTGGGCGATGGCCGGGGGGAGCCCCTTGGGGGCGATCACATCAATTCCGGCGGCGGGAACATCGGGACAGCCGTACTCCTTCAGGACCGGCACATCCGGGAAGAGAGGGTTGCGCTTCTCGGCGTTGACCAGGAGGAGGAGGCGAAAGACTCCCTGCCGTACGTAAACGACCTGGCTGGAGCCGGTGGAAAAATCCGCGTGCCCGCCCATGAGGAGGGTACTGGCGTCCGTACCCCCTTTGGTGGGAACATGTCTAAAGGTAAGGCCCTTGCACTGCGCCAGGAGCTCGGCGCTGATCTGCTGCCGGGTGTACATGCCCGTTGAGGTATAGGACATCCCCGGATGGGTTTTGGCATGGGCGATGAATTCGTCCAGGTTCTTCCAGGGAGAATCGCTACGAACGGCGAAAGCCCCAAAGTAGGTGGCATACTGGGCCAGGAAGGTAAAGTCCTTGAGCGGGTCGTAGGCGAGTTTCTGGATGAGGGGACTGGTAGCCAGGGCCCCTTCGCTGATCACCCCGAGGGTATAGCCGTCGGGCTTCTTGCTCGCCACCAGGCCGGCGCATACCGTGGTTCCACCGCCTGGTTTGTTCTCTACGACCACGGGCACGCCGAATATCTTCTCCAGGCCGGTGGCCAAGGTCCGGGCTGACACGTCCGTGCTGGCTCCGGGGCCATACCCGCACAAAATGGTGATGGGTTTGTCCGGGTAGTTCTGCGCAAAACCAAGGGAGGCAGAAGCCGGGAACGCCAGCAGTAAAACGGCTATACACACCTTTCGATATTTTTTTCCCGCACCCATTTTCCCAAACCCCTCCTTTTTTAATTGAAGCCCGCAAGGGCGTTTCCAAACCAGCGGCAGTCGCAAACCCTTCCCCGCCTGCACCTTTCCAGACCCGAGAGCCGTTTTGAATATTACAAGGCGTTTGGGTGGCATTGCCACGCATATTTGCCCACCCGCTGGCGCAACAGCTTCAGGTCGCCGGGAAAACCGAAGCCCATCGTACTTCTCTCGGGTGCGGATCAGAATTGCACACGCTGGGTCATGCAGCCGTCGCAAATCAGGTTAGTGCCGCTGATGTAGCTGGCGCGCGGGCTGGCCAGGAACACCACCGCATTTGCCACCTCTTCCGGTGTGCCCATGCGGCCCATGGGATTACGGTCGAGCGCCTGACGGTAACGGTCGGGCATCTTCTGCTCTATCATGGGCCACACCCCACCCTTGAAGTAGACGGTGCCGGGGGAGACCACGTTAGCCCGCACGTTCTTGGGCGCGAGGTTTCGCGCCAGCGACTTGATGTAGGCCACGAGTGCCGCCTTCACGCCACTGTAGGCCCGCCGTGGACCAACTACCTCAACCGCGGCCGTTGATCCGACCACGACGATGGCGCCGGCCCCCAATTTCTCCAGAAACGGCACCGCCGTCTCGCAGCC
>Ga0187877_1004735_pt1 | contig 10304 bp, 5 predicted proteins | sample June2016WEW_17_1_3_FD_132430 | JGI IMG/M metagenome (GOLD analysis project Ga0187877, IMG submission 132430) | Peatland microbial communities from SPRUCE experiment site at the Marcell Experimental Forest, Minnesota, USA - June2016WEW_17_100 | ecosystem: Environmental > Terrestrial > Soil >... | reverse complement strand
TTTGATTGAGTTATGAAGAAACGCACGAGCGGAGGTTCTTAAGGCTTTGTAGACTTGCGCAGTCGTAAACGCCACCAACCCAATGACGCCGCCACTACACTTGCTCGTTGCTCAGCGGCTTGGGCCGGGTGGCACGCTATGCCTGAATGACCCCTCCTGCGCGCCTGCCGTGCGCAGGGCCAGGAGGTATTCGGTGCTCAACACAAAATTGATTCCACGCTCATGGTTCAGCATTACCAACTCCGGCCGTTCCATCACTGCATTCACCGAGTCCATCACTTGGCCTTTGGTCAGGGGCTCCTGCGGTTGCTCCCGGCCAGCAGGCTGTGCAACGACAGCCAGCAACACAAAATCGAGACAAGGAAGCGGAGCTTCATAAGGCACATGAAGATATATTCAAAGGCCTGTGTGACAACATACGCACCAGCCTGGACTTCCAAGCATCACTTCACATCGTTTCACACGCCAACAGCGTGTACACGTGCACCAACTAGTATGGTTCCTATACAGCATGTGCGCACGCTCCGTTCGCAACGAGCGCTTGCGCGCAGCGGACAATCCACACGACACTGCGCGTCTCACCGTCCAATGCGCACGATAAACCAGAACATGGCAAACCGATCACCGCACCACAGCGACAGGGTCTACGCTGCTCCAAAAAACCGTTCGACCGCGAACGCACAAGGCGCCTAACAACTTCTTGCTACCTACCATTTCAGCACCTGTCGTTTGCGGCACGAAAACGGCTGATCTTGGTATATAGTCAGAAAACAACCCTTGGCCCGTCAGTTAGTTAGAGATACCTCTGAGCGGCCATCGAGGAATCAACAGGCAACCAAACAATAGGGACAACGCTTAAGAGAGTGATGGTGGCGGGGCCTGCGCAGGGCAGGAATCGCTGCTTAGGGCGGTGCGGAGCGGCAGGTATTGGTGATTGTTCCAGTCGAAGACTTCTGTTTCGAGCATGTGACGATACCAGTCTCCCAACAGACCGAAGTAAATGTGCCGCTTGCTGTTGCGGAACTGCCAGGAAACACACCTCAGGACTTCCTCACTGGAGGTGAGATAAAGGAACCTGTCAATGTCTGTTTCAGATTCGATCTTATCGCGAATGCCAGCATACTCCCTTTCGCTCTTTGCACTGCGCTCATATTCGAGCGCAAATGTCACATCGCGCTCCTCCGGTCGGACCGTCACGATTGCGTCGTAGACCTTTCCGTTGACGACACCCATGGATATGTTCCTTGATCGCACTTGGATCTCCGGCACCCATCGCGCGAGCAGGCCCGTGCGCAACAGGCTGAGGTGGATGTTATTGAGTTCGAGTGAGTGGGCAACCTGAAGTTCTTTCTCGTTCCGGCCCGGCTTGCCAGGTGTGGTGAGGAATTGTTCACCGGTACTTGCGAGCTCGAGTTCCCCAGCGGGCGTGATGGAATACACAGAGGCCTTGCTTGCGGACGGCACTGTGTGCCGCGCGATCAGACCATAAGCGGCGAGCCGCCGGACTCTCCAGTTGAAAGTCGAACGAATCGACTCGTACTGGCCTAGCTGCATGAACTCAAACAATTGATCGTGGGTGACGAAGCCGGAGTGTAAGACCTGGCGAAGCAAAGCCTAGTCGCGCTCGGAGTTCAGGCTTATCGAACCTTCGATATTGCGCATCGCTAATCTGTCCATGGGGATCAGATATGTTGCCTGCGATCATCTGCCCCGGCCCTGCCTCAATCGCACAAAACCGCCGGCGGCGATGATGTTGATTCACTCTCAAAAACGGGCCTCTGTTGAAATTCCTACGTTTTTGTATGCGTGCCAACATAAAAAGGCCAGGCGCCGTTGCTTTTCGCGGCGCTTGGCGGCCAGCGACGGGAACGCCTACTGCAGGGGGACAACCCAGACCTTCAGTTTCTCTGTGCGGAGGAAGGCGCTCGCTAGGCTCTTAGCCTGATTCTTATTTTGTACCAATAGCCGAACTCGATATAGCGTTTTGCCGCGCGCCTCAACCGGAGCAACCAGGGTCTGAAGTCCGTACTGTTCAGAGAGTCGGGAAGCCAGACCCTCAGCGTCTGCTCGCTGGTCGAAAGCCCGACCTGAACAGCAAAGCGCGGTCCTTCGAGGCCGGACTGAGCGGGGGCGGGCGCCTCAACCGGCGCAGGCGCCGCGGCGGGTTGCTGCGAATGCTCGTCCTTTGTCAAGGACCGGGATTGAAGTGGAGGCGCATGCTTGCAACCAGCCACCGGCAGGAGCGCGAGCAGGGCCACGACTAACGCGGGTTGAGCGTAAAGCTGTCCGCGCTGCTTCCGTGGCGTTCCGGTGCCTTTCATACATGTTGTCCTTACTTTGCCGGCAGGATTACCGGGATTCCCACAAGAATTTCCACTGCAATCGGCTTCATGGACCGTTGCGCAGGCCGGAACTTCCAACGACTGAAAGCAGCCAGGGCGGCTTGATCGACGGTCTCATGAAGACCTTGCAAGACTTTCAGTTCACCGACCGAGCCATCTTCCCGGATGACACCTTGCAGGATGATCATCTCTTTCCGGTTTGCATCCGACTTCAACACGGGAGGACGATAAAAGTCGAATTGCTCCACCGCTGAGGGTGGGACGATGCCGGGGTCAAGCCTGAGCTCAACGCTGTGTGATTGCCGGACTTGGCTGGCGGCTGAGCTATCGTGGGCGCAGTACTGGAGAATCCAATTCTTGTCTGGCATCGGAAGGTAGATAGTATATATCTTCCCGCCCTTCAGGACCCCGTAGACCTGGAGGCCGCCTCCGCCCGCAGGCCCGGCGGTGACGACCATCCCTGGGTGCCGAGGGGCGGGCGGTGCGACGGGGTAGACCATGGTCGCGGCAAAGAAAGAGGGCAGGACGCCGTCTTTGTTTCCGTTGGGCCCTCCGCTGATACTGACATTCTCGCTCGGAACTGCGCTGGCAACTGCGCTGCCGCCTCCACCACCGCCTTTATCCCCGGAACCAAGACCCGTGCTCGCGTCACCGCCTGCACCGTTCCCTCCACCGCTACCTCCTTTTGCATCGCCATTCGGGCCCCCCCCGGGCGAGCCCTCCTTGCCGCCCTCCGGGGAAATGGAAAAGCCTCCCTGACGATTGCCCGGTGGAAGCGCCACGGACTCGGCAGAAGACGTGGGCTCAACGCTAAGGCTGAGCAGTCCAGCAGCTTCGGAGGGAGTGGCCTGTTTGTTTTGTTCGTCGTTGGTTGTCGCCTCCATCGCGCTGGAAGACTGGGCTGGAGGAGTTGGTGGCGGAGGCGGGGAGACCGGTAGTCCAGGGTGCAGCAAAGGGTTGGGAAGGGGGACAAGAGCCAGCGCAGGAGCAGATGGCAAGGGTGCAGGAGCCGGAGTCGGCGGTGCAACAGGACTCTCAATCGCGCTTGGCTTAGGGGCCACGGGAGGGGCGGGCCGCTGCGCGGGTGGTGGGGGAACCACTGTACCGATCAGGATGTTGGGCAGCCGAAGCTCGATCGGAATCTTCAGTTCAGGCGGCGAGGATGGTTGCCTGATTGTCTGGCGGTTGTTGTCGGGGTGCGGCGGGTTGGAGATGATGGTGAGTTTCGGGTGGAAAATCGTGCTGCCACGCGCCGGCAGCCGATCTGGACGACTCCCTTGCCCCGGTTTTCCGCCGGGGCCACTGGGTTTCAACGTGGGGAAATAGTCCGCTAAATTCAGGGGATGCAGCACGTACACCACCCGGTCGGTGCGATGCTCTCTCGCCTTGCTTGGTTGAACCAAGAAGGACGAGACGGGCAGACGAGCCAGCAACAAGACGAGGGAGAAATGGAGGAGGAACGATGAGAAAAGCCCTGGGACAGAGCGGTGGTCCTTCGGCCAAGCCCGCCTGCGATGGAGACCAATCGATTGGACCGGAGGATCCGTCTCCCAAATAGTCGCCAGCGCTTGACCGATCGAGTGGTGACTGTGGCCCTTGCGGACCGGGAATTGTGGTGCCCGCTTCTCCACGGTCCTTCGACCCTCTCTCGTTGCAATTGCGAAGTTCTGCCCCTCGGCTGCTCAAAAGAGGCACCTACCAATGAGGAAACCGAAATACGAACCCCGTCGAAACCCGGATGTTATCCTGCCTCAAGTTTAGAAAGCGAGTCATCAGGTAATCAGCCTGGACCACTCGGAACGCTATCCTGTCGTTTATCCTGACGTCTATCTCCCCGCCCACCGCCCAGATAAAACGAGTGTTTGGTTTGGAGATATCGTCAAAGCCCGCGCTTCCCCGGACGGCCCCGAACAAAGCGTGAGCAGATGGCGTCACCACTTTACTCTTCCGATAGGAAAAGCGAGGCCCATACATGATGGATTGCGTATTGACGTTATTGCCGGCACGCGTTCCAAAATGGGTGCTGAAATCGAGGACGCCACCCAGCCAACTGTTCAAGTTCTCGGCTGCCGCGCCATGGACTCCGTCCAGGTTGAAGCTCGTACCGTTCAGGTCAGCCAAAAGGTGCGAGTAACCGCCAAAAACCTCAACCTTGGGCGTCTGCTGGGCTACCGCAGCGACAGAGAAGAACAAGACCAGAGCGAGCAAAGAACCAGCCTTCTGCATCATCAATTCCTCCATGTGTACGTGACGGTCCACCGGCCTCCCTTTACATCTATCGACGGTGCGCCTGTCTTTCTGAAATGCTGCTCCGACCTTCCCAGGTTACCAAGGCTCGCCCACGCCGCCGGGTGACACCCACGAACGGCGCGCCGTCGAGTCCCCGGGACGCAAACTGTCACTCTACCGTAAGGCTTGCGGTAGTGTCGTGCGTGACGTTGCCGGATGTTCCGCTCAGCGTGAGCGTGTAGTTGCCCGCCGGCGTTCCGTCGGGGACGCCAACCTGACTTCCACCACCGCCGCAGGCCACCCAGAGCAGCACCAGGCCCGTGATTAGGGTAAGGCGCAACAGGACCCGGCGGCGGCGCGGCATCGCTTGGCTTGCCAAGAGGGCCGCGAGAAGCAGCAGCCCCAAAAACCAAGTGGGCCTGATACGCATAGCGAGGGGAGGCAAGGTCAGGTTCGGCCCCGACCGCGGCGGCAGCATGGAGCGCACGGCTGTCGTCACAGTTACGGTAGCCGGAATGGAGTTCGTTCCGTTGAGGGTCACCTCGGACGGAGACACTGAGCAGGTTGCACCTCGCGGTGCACCGCTACAGCCCAGCGTAACCTTGGCATTGAACCCAAAGGCCGGCGCCACGGTAAAAGTGAAGACAACCGAGTTTCCGGCGATGACCGATGCCGAAGTTGGGGCGACAGATACTGTGAAGTCCGATCCGCTTCCGCCCAAGCTCACGATTTGCGGGCTGCCCACCGCGTTGTCGGTGATAGTTAACGAACCGGTTCTGCTGCGCGCCGCCGTGGGGGTAAAAGTGACGCTGATGGCACAGCTCGCTCCCGCCGCCAAGCTTGCTCCGCAAGTGTTGAGTTGCGCAAAGTCGCCGGTCGTTACAATGCTCGTGATTGTTAAAGCGGAGGTGCCTGTATTGCTCATCGTGACCGTTTGCGGCGAGCTTGTCGTTCCCAAAGGCTGGCTGGAGAAAGTCAGGCTCGTGACCGACAAGCTAACGACCGGAGTCGGCAGGCCGTTGCCGGCGAGTAAGATGGTCTGTGGGCTGTTTACAGCGTTGTCCGTGATGGTTACTGCACCATACCGATTACCGAGTGCGGTGGGAGTGAAGGTGATTGTTACAGTGCATGCGATCCCGGGCGCGACACTGGACTCGCAGGTGTTGATCTGGGCGAAATCCCCGCTGACCGATATGGACGTGATGCTCAAAGCTGCGCTGCCGGCGTTTGTCAGGGTCACTGTCTGTGCTGCACTGGTGCTCCCGACGACTTGGCCGGAAAAAGTCAAACTCGTTGGCGCCAGGACCACCACCGGAGCCTGACCTCCATTACCGTTCAGCGGGAGAGTCTGAGGGCTTCCGGGGGCGTTGTCCGTGACCGTGACGGCGCCAGCGAGCGGCCCCGGCGCGGTGGGGGTAAAAGTGACGGCGATGGTACAGCTCGCTCCGCTCGCCAGAGTCGGTCCACAACTGTTGGTTTCCGCAAAGTCACCGCTAGCTATGATGCTGGTGATAGTCAGGGTCGCGCCGCCGGTGTTTGTCAGGACTGCATTCTGCGGCGCGCTGGTCGTATTGACGATCTGACTGGCAAAGGTCAGACTAGTCGGCAGGAACGCTACCGCCGGGGCGGAAGACGAGTTACCAGCCATCAGAATATTCTGAGGTGAGTTGGCCGCATTGTCCGTGATCGTGACAGAGCCGTAGCGGTTGCCACTCGCCGTCGGAGTAAAGGTAATGCTAATGGTGCAGGAGTTCCCCGCAGCGACGGTAACCCCGCAGTTGTTGGTCTGAGCGAAGTCCCCACTGACGGCCATGCCGGAAATGTTGAGCGCGGCGCTGCCAGTGTTGGCCAGGGTGACGTTTTGCGCCGCGCTGGTGGCCCCAACACTCGTGTTCGTGAACGTAAGTGTTGCAGGCAAGAGGCTCACCACGGGAGCCAGTTGTCCGGTCCCCGAGAGCGTGACCGTTTGAGGGCTGTTCGGCGCGTTATCCGTCACCGTAACCGCGCCGGTGATAGTCCCTGCCGCCGTGGGGCTGAAGGTGACGCTGATGGTGCAGCTAGCTCCAACCGAGAGAGAGGTCCCGCAGTTATTCGTCTGCGCGAAGTTGCTGCTGGCTACAATCGACGCAATGTTCAACACCGCTGCGCCCGTGTTCGTCAGCGTTACCGGCTGCGGCGAACTCGTCGTGGTGACGGTCTGGATCCCGAAGGTCAGGGCGGGTGGTAATAGAGTTACCGTTGGGACCGGTCCCCCGATCCCACTCAACAGAATTGTTTGCGGGCTGTTTGCAGCGTTGTCGGCGATGGTAACGGACCCATACCGGTTGCCGTTGGCTGTTGGGGTAAAGGTAACGCTGATGGTGCAGTTGTTCGCTGGGGCAACGGAAGCGCCACAATTGTTGGTCTGGGCGAAGTCCCCGCTGGCGGCCACGTTGGAAATGTTTAAAGCCGCGCTGCCGGTGTTGGTCAGCGTGACGGTCTGCGCGGAGCTGGTAGCCCCGACACTCGTACTCGTGAATGTAAGCGTCGCGGGCAGTAGTGTTACCACGGGGCCAAGAACCCCGGTCCCAGCCAGCAGAATTGTCTGCGGGCTGTTTGCAGCGTTGTCTGTGAGGGTCACGGACCCATACTGGGTGCCGGTGGCGGTAGGCGTGAAAGTTACGCTAATGGAGCAGGTGCCTCCACTGGCGACGCTGGCGCCGCACGTATTAGTCTCTGTAAAGTTGGCGGAGGGGGCGACGTTGGAGAGGGTCAAAGATGAGCCGCCGGTGTTATACAAGAGCACAGTGAGCGGACCGCTGCTTGTCCCTACGACTTGGTTGGGAAAAGTAAGACTAGTGGTCGAAAGGCTGACCGCAGGCGCGGCGACTCCGGTCCCCGTCAGCAATACCACCTGGGGGCTGCCCGGGGCATTATCGATGAGGGTCAGAGCGCCGACGCTGGCGCCCGGCGCCGTGGGAGTAAACGTAACGTTGACGACGCAGTTGGTGGTAGGCTGGAGCGGCGCGGTGGTGCAATCATTCGTCTGAGCGTAAGCGTCGCTGACATTGACATTCGAAATCGTCAACGCCGTCGTCCCGTCGTTAGTAACCGTGAGCGCTTGGGGGTTGCTGGTCACGCCAACCTGCTGATTTCCAAAGGCCAGGCTGGAGGCCGAGAGGCCGACTGTCGAGGTGCTGCCGGTCAGACTGTCGCTCTGCGGGCTGCCAGGGGCAGTGTCCACAATTGTGACCGATGCCTTTCGGATCCCCGTCGCCGTGGGAGTGAAAATCACGGTGATGGTGCACTGGGCCCCCGGGGCCAAAGTAGATGGAGTTATGGGGCAATTGTTGGTTTCGGAAAAGTCTCCGGCATCGGCTCCCGTAATGGTGATGCTGGAGATGGTCTGCGTGTTATCACCGTTGGTGAGCGTGACGGTCTGCGGCGCGCTCGGCGTGCCGATGCTCTGAGTCGGGAACACGAGGCCGGCGGGATTGAGAGCAATTCCCTCCAAAATACTGACCTTAGAGATGAATGCATCACAACTGCCGCCATAGGCGGGCTGGACCGGATTCGCCAGCGGGAAGTCGAATGAGCACGTTTGGCCGGCGACGTAGGCGGAAGGAGGGCTACCCATGTCCACGGCAATGCCGTTTCCGCTATCGGTGTTACTGCCGCCCAGATAAGTCGAGTAGACCAACCCGGAAAAGGTGGGATTCAGTTCGGTGACAAAAGCGTCGGCATTGCCGCCGCCGTACGTAGGTTGGGAGACGGCGGGCGAGATCGGGAAGTCAGTCGAAGATGTGGAACCCGTCACGTAGGCATCTTCACTCGAGTCCACGGCAATGCCGGTGGCGGAGTCCGCCAGACTGCCCCCCAGATAAGTAAAGTGGACTAAGGAGGGCGCGCCGCTCAGGGCGAATTTTGCCACCAAAGCATCTCCCAAACACGCACCCGAATCCAACTTGCAGTTCGGCTGATAGGCGCCGGAAGGGGGAGTGAACCCCAGGCTGCTCGCGATTGAGGTTGTGCCCCCGGCGACGTAAGCGTTCCCGCTCGCGTCCACAGCGACGCCGTTGCCCTGGTCAAGCCCGCTGCCACCCAAATAGGTTGAGTAAAGGAGGGAGGCGGTTCCCGTGGCATCGGTATTAACTTTGGTCAGGAACGCGTCCCCGGCCCCTGCATAGGTAGATTGCAGCGCGCTGGCAGTCGTCGGAAAATCGACCGAGTACGTCACGCCGGTGACGTAGGCATTGGCGCTGCCATCAACTGCAACGCCATATCCGACGTCTTCGTCGCTGCCGCCAAGGTAACTGGAGTAGAGGATTTCCGAGGCCGTGGCGTCGATCTTAGCGATAAAAGCGTCCGTGGCGGTGCCACCATACGATGCGCCGTTGTTACCGAGCGTAGTTTCGAAACCGTTGACAATGGGGAAGAGCGGGGGAGGAGTGGCTGGCGGCGTAAGTATAACCGTCGGCTCTATGTTCCGGCCAACCTCGCCGGTCACATAGGCGTTCTGAGCGCTGTCCACAGCGACAGCAAGGCATGTGACGCTTTCGTAGTACCCGAAAAAGCTCGAGTAGATCAGTGCGGATCCCTCGACATTCAGCTTGGCGACGAAACCGTTATTGACAATGAAACCTTGCGGATTCCACGTGGCCCCGCATTTCCCGTCGCCTCCGCACAGAGTATTGATAGAGATCGGCGTCACTGGAAAGTGTGGCGAATCTGTCGTGCCGACAACATAGGCCTCGCCCGAGGAATCAACGGCGACACCGTAAGCGATGGCCGCGTTTTCGCCGCCCAAGTACGTCGAGTAAATAAGCGTGGAGCCGTCGGCGCTGATCTTCGATACGAAAGCATCCTCCGACCCGGTAAACTTGGGGAAAAGGGGATTAGCAGTAGGAAAGTCGCTGGAGAAAGTTCCGCCAGCGATAAACGCCGAGTCATCCGGGGCCACGGCAATGGCGTTGGCGCCGTCAATACTGCTTCCGCCGAGGTAGGTGGAGTATGCCAGGGTTGGGTCAATGATGAGCGCCCGGCTTGGATCGTGTTTACCTACCTTAAATGCCACATTCCGTCCGCCCTTTATCAAATAGCGGGCGACAACCGGCTGTCTGGCGCCGTCGAGCGCTTCCTGGTAAGCGACCGGCCTCTCGAACGAGACTTCACCGCCTCCCACGCTTGCGATCAAGTTACCTTGCGAGTCGATTCTCAAGCGGTCCGCACCCTGAAATGCAAGCCGGATGGCGCGCGGGTCGGCCCCCGGCGCCACGACGAAATCGTATTCGAGCTGGCGCTGGGTACCGTAATAAACAAGGTCGATTCCGGAATAAACTTCGTGTTCCGCCACCTTGCGGTAGTTGGGAACGTTGGTGCGCCAGTTCGCAGGATCTTTGCCGATCAAATAGTTGCTCTTGCCCGGCAACTCGTCCAAACCCATCGTGCCGGCCTTGGTGTTGCTGCCCACCAACTGCATTCGCAGCACGGCCGGCCCCCCGACTCTCGAGCTTTCGCGTGCGAGCTTCGAGCCGTTGAATTTCCGCTCCAGCTTCTGAGTCCGTCCCGTCCGCAGGGCGAGCACTGCCTCGTTGGGTGTCAGAAAGAGCGAATAACCAACACCGCGGGAAAGGAAGCGCACCCGGCTGTCCGTCTGTCCCTGATTGGCTTCAAAGCCGAGGGGTAGGTTGCCGTATGCCCCGATGGCACGCGCCTGCTCCGCTTGAGAGGGTTTGTGGTTCGCAGGCATTCCTC
>Ga0187877_1004732_pt1 | contig 10308 bp, 6 predicted proteins | sample June2016WEW_17_1_3_FD_132430 | JGI IMG/M metagenome (GOLD analysis project Ga0187877, IMG submission 132430) | Peatland microbial communities from SPRUCE experiment site at the Marcell Experimental Forest, Minnesota, USA - June2016WEW_17_100 | ecosystem: Environmental > Terrestrial > Soil >... | reverse complement strand
CCGACCTCACACCGCATGGCCAACTCGTTGGCCTGATTGTAAACGCCTTGGGTGAGTTGGGGCCACAGCTTAACGGCACGGGTTTGAGCATCGGTGGACAGGGTGATCAGTGTCATCGTCAACCCGATGACGAGCCAATGGGTCTGTTTCATTATCGAAGCGGCGGCTGGCCAAGCTCGCAAGATCAGAGACTCCGCAAAGTCCATCCTATGGGCCGTGATCATCGTCCTTCTTGGTCTTCCAATGAGCACCCTGGGTGAGCCATCCGCGCAAGAAGGAGGCGATGATGCAGCCGGCCAGGGCATAAACTCCAAGGATCAGCCACATGGCGGCCGGACTTTGCCAGAACGGGACCTGGTCGTTAATCATGGCCTGCCGCAGCGGTATGGCGGCGCCGTTGACCTGCACGGTTTCCGGTGACCAACGCGCGAGCATGTGCCCGGAAAACGCACTGACCAGTGTTTTGGCCAGGAACCAAGGCAGGAGCGACAGGCCAAGGTAGGTGCCTTCCTGTCCTTTCGGAGCAATGGCGGCAGTAAATTCGTAGAGCTTGGGTGACCAGAGGACCTCGCCGAGGGTGAGAATGACCATGCAGACCAACGCCATCCAATAATGTGCCGTGCCTATGTCGGCGCTGTACCATTGCCACGGCAAGGCCAGCGGGAAGAGGGCGAACGCCGAGACCATCGCGCCATAGACGAGCATGGAGAACACGTTCAATTTGTTGGCGATGGGAATGATCAGAATGAGACCGATGACGATGCCGATGGGATTGATGGCGTTGAGAGTGCCGATGGCCGCTCCCTCCCCGATGGTGCGCAGCCAGTATTTGGGCATGAGCAGATACATGTAGGCATAGACCGCGCGCACACCGAGAATCAGCGCCACGAGCACCAGCAGCCGCCAAAGTGTCGGCTCCTGGATAACCTCGCGAATGGCCTGCCAAGGCGGCCGGTGCTTAACCTTGGCTTCGTCGGGCTTGGTCTCGGGCGGCTCCTCGGGACCGACGAGCTGATCCTCGCGCTTGATCAGGGTCATACCCACCACCAGGCACAAGAGGGCGGTAACCACCCCCATGGTGAAGATGTGGACGTTTGGCAGGTGCAGCAGCTTGCGGACAATATCAATGCTGAACCCGGCGGCGGCGGCGCCGATGTTCATGAAGAGATACCAGAGATTGAAGCCGGCGCTGCGCGAGCGTTTGGTCGTAAAGCGCTGGCAGGAGGACTGGAAAACGGTCTGGATGCCCGCCATGAAAGGCGCCATCAGGAGGAACAGCCCGCTGGCCAGCAGTCCGCGGTGAGGCAGGGTGGGGACCAACCCGACCACCACCACGCCCAGGCGCAAGACCAGCATCGCGGCCATGGAAAGCTGCAACGACTTCTTAATGCCCAGCCAGTCGGTGTAAAGGCCGGACACAAAGAGCATCAGAGATGTGGCGGAGGTGAATAGAGCAGTCGAGTAGCCGGCCTGTTTGTCGTTCAACCCGAGGTCCTCGGATAGAAAGACGGTGGCGATGGTGAGCATCGCGAAGTAGAAAGTGCAATCGAGGAAGTTGACGATTTGGATGCCCCAATATTCCGTGCCCGTCTCCTTGAGCACACCGAAGTCCTTGAAGTAGGCCACGATCATTTGCCGGCTTGATCTGGCGGCGTTTGGCTGGGGGGTCATAGTTGAAACGGCTGCGAGGATGGCACTGGTCGCTATTCGTTGTTTTCTTCAGCGCTGACCTAAGGTCCTGAGGCTCATGGCGCGGAGTTTCCAGGGAAAGAAGGCATAGTCAAGCTTTCAATGGCGAGTCATTGACGGACAGCAGCACCTCATTCCTTTATCAGGAAGGGATTACAGTCTTTGAAGCCATATTGGGGGTGAATTGCGTTGCCGGCTTGTGTATCCTGGGCCAAGTGAAAGACGCCTACATAGCGGCCAAAGAGCGATGGGCCCGCAAGATGGCCGGCCAAAAGCGCATGGGGCCACGCTCAGCAAATCGGCTGCCGCCAGGCCAGCACCTCGTCCAGAACTTTCCGGTGCTGGATTTGGGAGTGCGCCCGGAGATGCCATTGGAGAAATGGGAACTCAGAATACAAGGACAGGTGGACAATCCCGTCACGCTGACCTGGCCGCAATTCCTGGTGTTGCCTCAGGTCAGGGAGGTTAGTGACTTTCATTGCGTCACCACCTGGAGCCAGTTTGATATGGAATGGGAGGGAGTGGCGTTTGCAACGCTCGCCGAGTTGGTCAGGCCAAAGCCGGAGGCGAAGCACGTCCTGTTTGAAAGCTACGACGGCTACTCGACCAATAACCCGATCGAGGTCTGCCTGGACGATGATGTCTTGATCGCCCATAAATGGAACGGAGAGCTCCTCTCCGTGGAACACGGCGGGCCGGCTCGCGTGATCATCCCAAAGCGCTACGCCTGGAAAGGGGCAAAGTTCATCCATCAAATCACGTTTGGGGAGCGTGATATCCTGGGTTATTGGGAGCAGCGCGGTTACTCGAACACAGCCGATCCGTGGAGCGAGGATCGCTTCGCCGACAAGGACAATATTCCGCCGGGGTTTCCTTGACGGGAGCGGCTTGTCACTTCGTTATGACTATGGTGGTGGCTTTGGAATGGCGGATTTCCAGCAGGCCCACTTGGGGGCCAGCCGATTCGTAATAATAGCCGTCCTTGTGCTCCAGATCCTGAGGCGCTTTGAGGTGCTTCAGTTTCTGCTTGCCGGCCTGGACTTGGCCAGGCTCGAACGATATTCGTAGTCGTTCGTGCGACGCTTGATCAAAGGTGGTGTAGGTGATCCGATCCGGGGCATACGCGATTTGCTGGACGGTGGAGGAGGAACGCAGCAGGTGGTTTTGGCCTTCCGGCGCAAGCTCGGGAGCCGCCGCCATCGCGCGCAGATAGTGCCGCACATAATCGCCGTAGCCGTCGGTGAGCCACACGTCATCGTTGGGATAGCGGTTTTTGCCGTCGTCATCCACCATGTAGGTGGCCCAGTTCAGTTGACGGATGGCGTCCTCTTTGCGGAGTGTGTCGCCGGACTTTTCGGCATAGAGCAGCTCTACTGAGGCGTGGCGGGAGGTATGGCTGTTGCCGGGGACGCGATAAGCGGTTTGTTCCTGGATGGCGATCACGCCGTACTTGGACCAGTAATTGGTGGCGAATGTGGTGAGGGACCAGTCGAGGATGCGGCGGGCGATGGCGTAGTTCGGGAGGCGACCGAAGGCGTCGTGGGCAAGGTCGGATTGGGGATGCTCGAGAACATACCAAGCCAGAGTGTCCGCATTAATCTCCGTGTTCGACCAATCTGTGATGTCTTCGAAGAACGGTCCCCACTGGTTGGATTTGAGCGGATACTGTTTCAGCCAATCTGTTAGCGTGCGGCGTGCTGCTTCGTAGGCGGGGTGGTTGGCATTCTTGAGACGGATTAGTTCATCGAACAAGCGGAGGGCGCCGGTCCAGTTGGCGGTGTAGGAGGCGAAGGCTTTGGTGGCCAGTTGGCCGGTGCGTGCGTTGACGCGGAAGGGCCAGGGGGAATGATCGGCATCACCGGGAACGATCTTGGCGGCCAGGGTGTCGGCGATGGCGGTTGCGGCTTGGAGGTAGCGCGGGTTGGCGGTCATTTCATAGAGCGCCACCAATTCGGCCGCGAACGAGGCCGCCTTGTCCGGTTGCAGGAACCCCTTGCCGGCTCGCATGTCGCCGTCGTAGGTCCCGCTGTGGAGGTCGGTGTTGTAAGGAAACGGCAGGTTCGGCCAGACATCGGCGGGGGCGGAGAGACCGTGGGCCAGCACAAAATCGGCGATTCGAACCATGTAATCGCGAACTTCCGGGTCGCCGGTGTAACCGTAGAGGAGGTTGAGCGAGGAGAGCGCCATAGCGAGCTGATCGCCGCCGAGGCCGCGCGAGTCGTGCTCCGGCTTCCAGACCTGGTGCTCGTAGAAATAGGGGATGCCGTTGCTGCAATTGCCCATGCCCTTCCAGAAACTCCACACGCGAGCAATGACGCTGTCGTAGGCCGTACCAGGCGATGGCGAGCACCAGGGAACGAGCCGTCCGGAGGCGTCGGTTTGGATTTCATGATAGCTGAGGCGTTCGGCGGCCTGGGGAGCAGCGACGGAAGCGAGCAGCAGTAAAGCGATACTGGGGGCGATGAGTTTCATACAGACGGGCGCAATTCGCCCGCGTAGCGCTAGGTACAGGAGGGCAGACCCAAAAGCAATTTCATATCATCCGAAGGACGTGGAACCAGACTTGCAATCCTCCGACGCACGCGCACAATTATGGAGACGTCAAGAACGTCTGAAATAGCAGAGCGTTGCCGCAACCTGCAGACACTTGTCAAAGCCCGTGCGTAAGAGCCGGATTCAAAAGCCGTAGCCTCCGAACGAATGAAACTAGAGAGATTTGCCGAAAACCCCATTCTGTCTCCCTTCCCCGAGCACCCCTGGGAAGATCTAGCGGTGTTCAACCCGGCAGCCTGGTACGATGAGGCCAAACATGAGGTGACGCTGCTTTACCGCACGGCGGAATCGGGCCCCGAATACAAATGCTGGTTCGGACTGGCCCGGAGCCGGGACGGGTTCCACTTCGAGCGGGTGAGCGACCAGCCATGCCTGAGCCCGAGTGTCGAGGGGTTTGACGGCGCCACGATTCAGGACCCGCGCATCGTGAAGATGGGAGACTGGTTCTATGTGACTTACGCCTGCCGGCATTATCCGTTCGGCCAGTTCTGGAAGCCGGAGGTCCGCGCGCGCTATCTGCACCCCGATTGTCCTCCGGAATTCCCACGCTATCTGCGGCTCAATGCCACGCTCACTGGGCTGGCCATGACCCGGGATTTTCGCTCCTGGATTCGGGCCGGCTGGCTGACCGACCCATTGCTGGACGACCGCGACGCCATTCTCTTCCCGGAGAGGGTCAACGGCAAATTTGTCCTCATGCACCGCCCGCTCGAGTGGGTCGGCAGCGCTTACGGGACGGACGAGGCTTGCGCGTGGATAAAGTCCGCCGATGATCTGCTGGGACTTCCCGCCGCCCCAAGCCGGTTGCTACTCCGCCAAAAGTACCCCTGGGAGGCCTTCAAGCTGGGTGTGAATACTCCCCCAATCAGGACGCCCTTCGGCTGGTTCACGCTTTATCATGCTGTTGGCCCGGACAAATTCTACCGGCTAGGCGCAGTCCTGCTGGACCTTGATGACCCCGGCCGTGTGCTGCACCGGACCCAGGATTGGCTATTGCAGCCGGAAGCGGATTATGAGCTCGAGGGTTTCTACCACGGCTGCTGTTTCCCTTGTGGCGCCGTCGTGATCGAGGGCACGCTGTTTGTCTATTACGGTGGGGCGGACAAATACTGCTGCGTGGCCACCTGCGACTTTCAGGAACTCCTGGACCATTTGCGGCAATGCCCGAGCTAGGACCTGAATGCACCCGATTGATCTAGCCATCATCGCCGCCTATCTCCTGCTGATGTCGCTGGTCGGGTGGTGGGTCGCCAAGAAGGCGTCGCGCAGCGCCGAATCTTATTTCCTGGCTGGCAAGAGCCTCCCCTGGTGGATCATCGGCGTGGCCCACGGATCGAGCGGTGTGGACATTACAGGGACGATGTGGTTCGTCATGATGTTCTTCATTTACGGAGTGAAGGGGGTGTGGCTCCTGTGGGTCTGGCCGCTGTTCAGCGTGGTGTTTCGCATGGTCTATCTGGGGACCTGGGTGCGCCGGTCGAATGTCCTGACCGGCGCCGAGTGGATGCGGACTCGGTTCGGTCACAGCCGGGGCGCCGAACTGGCTTATCTGAGCGTCGTAGTGTACGCGCTGGTACATGTGATCGGCTTTCTTTGCTACGCCTTTCGGGGCATCGCCGAGTTCACCAAACCGTTCTTCCCCTGGGACCTTCCTTACGAAGTGTATGGCACGTTCATGTTGCTGGTGACCGGCATCTACTGTGTGGTGGGCGGCATGTACAGCGTCGTGATGAACGACCTGATTCAGTTTGTGCTCAAAGTCATCGCCGCCGTAGGAATCGCCGTCATCGCCATTGTCACCATCCGCCCCGAGCAAATCATGGCGGTGGTCCCTGCGGGTTGGGACAACCTGTTCTTCGGCTGGAAGCTGGACCTTGACTGGTCGAACCTGATTCCCGCGTTACAGCACCGTGTCACGGCCCCGGTCAGCCAGGGTGGCGATGGTTACTCTCTGTTCATGTTCTTTACGGCGATGCTGTTCTTCAAAGGCGTGCTGGTCAGCATGGCCGGGCCGACGCCGAACTACGCGATTCAGCACGTGCTCTCGACGCGCAGCCCTCGCGAAGCGGCGCTGGAGAACATGGTGATGGCGGTGGTTTCGCTGGCCCCGCGCTTCCTCCTGATCGCGGGCATTTCGGTGCTTGGCATCGTGTTCTTCCACGACGATCTCGCGCAACTTGTGGCGACCAAAGGCAAGGGCGCTAAGTTCGAGGAAATCCTGCCGCAAGTGCTCAGCCGCGGCTATGTGCCCGTTGGCTTCAAAGGCATTCTTATCGCGGCGCTCCTGGCATCCTTCATGAGCACCTTTGTGTCCACCGTTAACTCGGGCGCGGCCTATGTCGTGAATGACATTTACAAACGATATATCAATCCGAACGCGCCCCCGCGGCGTTATGTCGTGTGCGCCTGGATCACTTCCAGCGCTGTGATCCTGCTTGGCATCCTCTTTGGCTTTATCACCCGGGACGTGCATTCGGTCACCCGGTGGATCACTTCCGCCCTGATCCCCGCCTTCGTGATCCCCAACGTCCTCAAATGGCACTGGTGGCGGTTCAACGGCTACGGCTTCTTCGGCGGCATGGCGGGCGGCACGGCTGCGGCGATCGTCATACCCGGCCTCTTGCCAGGGCTGCACGAGGTCTTTACGTTTCTGCTCATCCTCGCCATCAGCGCCACCGCCTCGATTGCCTTCTGCTTGTTCACCCGGCCGGAACCGGATGAGGTCCTCGAGAGTTTCTACCGCAATGTGCGTCCGTGGGGCTTCTGGCGCCCTGTGTTGGACAAGTGCCGGCGGCGCAACCCGGCTTTTCAACCCAACCGCGGCTTCCGCCAGGACCTGTTCAACCTGGCCATCGGTTTAGTCTGGCAAACCGCGATGGTCGCCGCCCCGATCTACCTCGTCATCCAGCATTGGCGCCAATTCTGGGTGTCATCGGCCATCTTCCTGGCCACTTCGTGCGTCCTCAAATGCACTTGGTACGACACCCTCGCCAAAGGGGACGGCTATCTGAAGGACGAGTTGGTCGGCGATCTCGAACCGGCCGCTGGGCCCAACCAAGCGGCCAAACCCTCGTGCCGCGTCTGAAGGCCTCTCTCGATCGCACGAGCATTGTCGCCCCGGGAAGGCCCAGTGGAGGCCGGTTGGTCCTAACCCGCCCCTCTCTAAGATCTCAGTGCCAATCTGGCTGGCGGCGGGCTATGAGCCGACTCTGAGCATTGGCTATTGTCTATTGCCGATCGGCTATCTAAGGCTTTCGGGTGGCTTTGGTGTCGCATTGATGTGGCTTTAAGTGGCCCCCTTATAACGTGCGGTTTTACGCGCAGTATCGGCTTCTGGTAAGAAGTTTACGGCCACCCTGAGCCACCCGGAAGCTACCCTCAGGCTCTCTGGTAGCCAACCGGTAGGCACCCCGGGGCCACCCTGGCTACCCTGAAGCTACCCTGAATGGTATGAGCGGGCGGTAGGGGACGCTACTCCACCCATTCCACCGAAAACAGAGAACCTGTCTAAGCGCCCTTCGCCTCTGACGCTAAGCTATTTCCTCTTTCCCCCGCGCAGCAGCTTCACCGGTTCCGGCGTCTTGTAATGACGCTTCAAACCGACTTCACCCAACATGCCGCCGGGCACCCGGGCGATGAACTCCGGGAAGTTCCGCTCCACTCGGTCACGCAGCATCTTTTGTCCGGTCTTGGACGCCCAGAAATCTTCTTCCAGCTTCGACAGAGCGATGCCGGCTTCCTCAGGCGACATATTCTCGCGCTTGGCCAGGAGCCAGACTAACTCCTTGTCGCCGGGCAGGCAGACGGGAAACGGCACGAACTTGAGGGTGATTTCCTGCTCATCGCTGGCTTCGCCTCCCACATTTGGGTTCACTTTGATCTCCCCGCTGAACTGACTCCCGTCAGTTAACGCCACTTCGATCGCCAGGGTCTTCTCTTTGCGGTTCGGCTTGATCGTAACATCCCCGTCGCCAAACGATGCCGCCAATTGGGTTTTCACTTCTTCAATGCTCTTGGGCTCCAGGTCAGGCAATTCGACCTTGGCGCAAAACCTCTCAAATGCCGTCACCTTCGCTTTGGCCTTAAGTTCGAGTTCAACGGCCTGGTAAATCTTGCCAGCCAACTGGGCGTCATGGGTGGCTTTGGGCAGGACTTTCTTCAGTAAATCCAACAACTGCGCTTCGGTAGCTTTGTTCGTTTCTTTCTTCATGATTCAAATATGTTCAAATGGCCCATCCTGTTACCAAGTCCCCACGCCAATCGCAATGACTTACGCGATAAGCGATTCCGTCGTTGCGCAGGCGTCCAGGTCGTCGAATGCAACAATTGGACCTTTGATAATGGCAACCCCGGCCGGAGGAAACCTTTTCGCTGGCACTCGTCGGCCGTTGAGTCATGCTGCGCGCATGAAATGTGGTCTGCCACTGTTGCTCGCGGCGGTCTTCTCGTTGATGGGGATTGGGGAGACCATCGGCGCGGACGCGGTGCTCCACGGGACAATCAGTGACGCCCTTACTGGCCGTCCGACGCCGTGCACCGTGACCATCACTGACGCCGACGGGAAGGTCGTCACCGAGAGTGACTCGTTCCGCAACGGATTCCGGTGTTCAGGGGAGTTCACCAAGCGCTTGCCGGCGGGCCCCACCCGGATACGGATAATTCGCGGTTTCGAAAGCAAGGCAATCAACCGTGAGGTCAATTTGATTGCTGGCGAAACAAGGGACCTGGCGTTCAGATTGGAGCGGGTGGTGAATCTCAGAGAACGTGGTTGGTTCGCCGGCGATAGCCACGTCCATATGCTGCACGGGGAACGGACGGTGCCCGTCAGCTTCGATTACGTGGCCCTCACCGCTAAGGCTGAGGACCTGCAGTACATGTGCCTGGCGCAGGCCTGGAACATCGAGGAGCCAACCCCGGAACGCCTGGAAGCGGAATTGCAGAAGCGCTCGACGCCCGATTGTTTCCTCTCGTGGAACCTCGAAGCCCCGAAGAATTACTATAAAGGAGACGCCGGGCGGTGTCTTGGCCATTGCTGGAATCTGGGCGTCCGCGGACGCACACCCGAAGGCCGGGATGTGATCAGCATGCTGATGGCCGCCAGCGCCTGGGATTACGAATCCAGCAAACCCACGTATGCCAACTTCGAATCCCACCAGCTCATTCATGACCAGGGCGGGGTGGCATGTTATTCGCATCCCGCGCGCTGGTGGATGGGCCCGTGGGGTGGCCAGGGCGGCTACCCAAAGATGGATCGGATGCGCGTTTCCAACCTGGCGGTCGAACTCCCTTTGGACACGCTGCTGGGTCCTACCTACGACGGCCTCGATCTAATCACGGGGCCCGGCGAGGTCGAAGCCAACGCCAAAGCGTTTCAGATCTGGTCACTATTGCTGAATCACGGGTATCGGGTCGCGGCGACCGGGGGCTCCGATTCCTGCTTCGACCGGCCAGGGGGAGGCGTCCCGGGCATACCGCGCACCTATACACTTGTTCCAGGTAAATTCTCGCTGGCAAAAGCAGCCAGGGCAATCGCGGCGGGAAGGACTTTCGTGACCACCGGGCCTTTGTTGATCGCCTCCCTGGACGGGAATCCGCCAGGGAGCGAATTGGCCCCAGGGGCAAAGGCTCGTGTGCTTTCTGTCGAAGCCTGGGCTTCGGGGCGCTCCTCGGGCGGTCTCGAGCGCATCGAGGTCTTGCGGAACGGGAAGGCCTGGCGCGAATGCACGCTCGAAACCAAACCTGCCTCCCTCCAGACCAATTTCGCCATCCTGGAACAGGAGACCGCCTGGTATTGCGTGCGGGTGTTCGGGCCCGACAGGCAAACCGCTGTAAGCGGCGCGTTCTATTTTGCGGATAAGTCATACCGGCCACCACAACCGGCGCGAGCACAGATGTTCGCGCACGTGCTGGATGCCGGAACGGGCGCGCCGGTGCCGTCCGTACTTACGGAGGTCACTTTCTCTGGAACGGTTGCCCGAGACGGTAAACGGCATGAATTACGCACGGGCGAGACGCGTGTGTCCGTTCCCGGAACGGTACGGCTTCGCGCTGATGCCAAAGGGTATG
>Ga0187877_1004728_pt1 | contig 10315 bp, 6 predicted proteins | sample June2016WEW_17_1_3_FD_132430 | JGI IMG/M metagenome (GOLD analysis project Ga0187877, IMG submission 132430) | Peatland microbial communities from SPRUCE experiment site at the Marcell Experimental Forest, Minnesota, USA - June2016WEW_17_100 | ecosystem: Environmental > Terrestrial > Soil >... | reverse complement strand
GCGGTGCGGCAGAAGCTCCCGCTGGCATCCCGAGACGAAGCGCTCTGCCACGCGGCACAGCGCTGTCGCGTCAAACTCCTGCTGTAGCCGGCCGGGTTGAACGGAACCGCGTCATGACCACGTGGCGGCCGACGCCCACTTCCCACCTCTGACCTACGCCCTCTGGCCTCTGGCTTCTGTCATCCGTCTTCCGCCCAGCGCCTTGCGATTTCGGGCTGCTGCGCTAGGGTGAAGGCATCAGGTTTATGCCAAACAATTCACACACACACCTCTGCCCGGCGCAGAAGCAGGCGTTTGACTCTCTGACAGCGGGCCTTCAACGCGGCGCCATTCTGCGGCTGTCGAGCGGTGTGGGTCGGGGCAAGACAACCATCCTGCAAGAAGTGCACAAACAGGCCGGCGGGGCCTACCTGAACATGAAGGACTTCGTCGCGGCCTCGGCCAAGGCCCATCCGCTCGCGATAGAAGAAACCCTCTACCGACTGCTCCTGGACGCGCTTAACTCGCACCCGGTGGTCGTCATGGATGATTTGCATCTGCTCGACCTTTACTCCGGGGGCTGCCATTTCTACCCGCGCACGGGCTACTTCAATTCCATCATGATGGGCCTCTGCACCTATGCGCTGGAGACCGGCAAAAAGCTCATCTTCAGCACCGGGAATTATCTGGCCGAGGCCGCCCAGCAACGGAGCTACTCGTTCCGCATCGAGCGGTTCAAGGCCGAGGACTATGCCGCCCTCGTCGCCACCTTCCGCGGCAAGCCCGCCGCACAATTGGATTTCGACAAGGTCTTCAGTTTCGCCCCCAAGCTCAATGCGCACCAGCTCAAGGCCGCCTGCCAATGGCTGGCGGGCCGCGACGACCTCACTACCGATGTCTTCATCGAATACCTCCGCTCCCAGCGGCTGGCCAGCAACGTGGACCTGGGCGAGGTCCAGACCGTGGACTTGAAGGACCTTAAAGGGGTGGACGACGTGCTGCGGAACCTGGAGATTAACATTGTGCTGCCGCTGGAGAACGATGAGCTGGCCAACCGGTTCCGCCTGCGCTCGAAGCGCGGCGTCCTGCTCTACGGACCCCCGGGCACGGGAAAGACCACCGTCGGCCGAGCCCTGGCCCATCGGCTGAGGGGCAAGTTCTTCCTCATTGACGGCACGTTCATCGCCGGCTCGCAGGGCTTTTACGAGCGCATCAACCAGGTGTTCGAGGCCGCCAAGGACAATGCGCCCTCGGTCATCTTCATTGATGACGCCGACGCAATTTTCGAGGACGGCGAGGAGCAGGGGCTTTACCGGTATCTCCTCACGATGATTGATGGGCTGGAGAGTGAAAGCGCCGGCCGCGTCTGTGTCATGATGACCGCCATGGATGTGGGGCGCCTCCCCCCGGCCCTGGTTCGCTCCGGCCGCGTCGAGGTGTGGCTCGAAATGAAACTGCCCGACGCGGAGGCGCGCGCCCAAATCCTCTCCGATCACCTGAAGAACCTGCCGGAGGAACTGCGGCAACCCGATGCGCCCCAACTCGTCGCCGCCACCGAGGGGTTCACCGGGGCCGATCTCAAACGGTTGGTTGAAGATGGCAAAGCCATCTACGTGTACGACAAAGCCAAGGGCGCAGAGCTAAAACCGACCACCGATTACTTCATGCGCGCGGTCGAGGTCGTCAAAGAAAACAAGCGGCACTACGAAGCCGCCCAAGCCCAGGCGCTCATGCAGCCCAAATCCCCCATGGCCGGCTTCATGAGTTCCTTCGTCGCCTCCCGCATGATGAAAGCCGAGGGCGAGGACGAGTGACCTGGAACCGGGCTCGGCGCGAACCTGGAGCATAACCGGCAGGCCGTGGCGGAACTCCGGGCCGGCCGCACCCTGATCGCCAAACGCCGGGAGTTCAAACCGTTGACCGACCGGGACATCAAAGACTCCGTCGAGCGAGGACATCCGTCGGTGTATCATGTCACGTATCGGGAACTGGCGGTGCGGCAGAAGCTCCCGCTGGCATCGCAATACGAAGCGCTCTGCCAAGTGGTCCAGGGCAGTCGCGTCAAACTCCTGCTGTAGCCGGGCCGGGCTGCATGGAGCCGCGTCTTAAACGCTCGTGGCTGCCGGCGCCCACTTTCGTCCTCTGACCTCCGCCCTCTGACTTCTGCCTTCAACTATCAACTCTCCCAACCATCAACTCGCGACACTTTGCCCTTCCCTCCCCCCTCCCCGTCAGCTAGTCTGTCAGCCGAAAGTTGGCAATTTAGGCAGGCTGAGATTTCTTGAGAACTCGCAACCACTCCAGGAGCGCGAATGCCGGGAATGAACGGCACCTCGGGTTTGAACCAACGCTCGGGCCGATCCCACACCAGCCCAGTTCCGGTGCCATGCTTCTCTGGTTTGCCCGGTTCGTTTTCGAACCACAGGAGCAGTCGCGGAGTGGAGCACTCCGGCCACCGCCTCGAAACAACCGACAAAACGAGGTGAGCCCGCAGCATGCCCCTGCCCAGCGGCGGCCTCGCAAACGACATTTTCCACGGCGCCAAAGCCAACAGCCCGTCCGACCATCCTCGCAGGAAAAGTAACTAGGGATTCTCCTATGGATGCCGAATTCAAGACCATACAGGAGTTTTTCGCAGCACATAACCTGCAACCGCCAAAGCTGAATGTTTTAGTTCCCGATGCACAATTCTACGAGACGTTCGCTATTCAGCCCGGAGGAGAGATCGCAACTCGTCCTGACTTCGTCGGTCATGCCAGGCAACGCGAGGCGGTCAGCCAGTTCTCAGGCTTCCTGCGGCTGGCGCTCGAAAAAGACTGCGACCTAGTACTATCGCCGGAATACTCCTGTCCGTGGCAGGTGCTCACGAATGCGATCGCGAACCAATCCCTGCCGCACGCAGGCAAGGTTTGGATACTCGGATGCGAGGCTATCACGCGGGACAACCTTCTCGCGGTAATTGCAGCCCACAGGGATGTGGTGTGGGTTCACGAGCCAATCCCTGGGGGCGCGGCCGGATTCCTGGACGTGCTGGCATATGTGACGGAAGCAAAGACGAGAACGAATGACACGAAGCACGTAGTCGTCTTGCAGTTCAAGACACAGGCGATGGGCGGAGACACCTATGAACGCGACCACCTTAATTGCGGGCGAACAATTTACGTTTGGCACAACCCGGAGGATAACATCAGGCTTATTTCCCTTATCTGCTCGGATGCACTGGCTTTCGATGATGCCGCGACCGAGCAGTGCCGTTTTGACGTTCACCCCTATGTGATTTTCCACCCTCAACTTATTCTGGATCCTCATCACATTGACATCAGTGCGTATCGCCATCGGTTATTTGGGCAAGCAGTGAGTGAACGTACCGAGGTTGTGACACTCAATTGGGCGCGAGGCTTCACACTCCCGGGCAATCCGCCTGCCCACTATGGCGGTTCCGCTGTCTACACGAAAGCACCTCAGTTCGAGTCCTGTGACGCACGTCTCGAAGCAAATCACAAGAAGGGACTGTTTTATACTTATTGGGAAGAACGCCGCACCAAGTTGTGCTTCTTCAGCTTCAATCAACACGTCTTCCATTATCGCACGCCGAAGACAATGCAAAGGGTGGGAGCCGTTTTATCCCAGCGCACGGGGCCGGAAATGCTTTCTTTGAGCCATTGGGATGCGCCAGCAGGGTGCTGGCAGGACTCACGCAATTCGGATGACGGATTCGCCGCACTCTGCGACGAATTTCGAGAACAAGCCTGCGATTACTGCCTAAACGATCCTCACACGAATGTTGACCGAGAACGCTTGTTGACGCTTTCGGCAGGTAAATTGCGCCGCTCACCAAACTGGCATGAGGTGCGGAACATGGACTCCTTCACCGCGGGCCCCGACGAACGTTCAAAACGACTGACTTTCACTCATGAACAGGCACGGGCTTCTGACGACTTCCGACGGGAGCATCTGGCGCGTTACATCAAGCTGCAAATGAGCGTGCTCCCGAACCCTGCTCTTTTTCCACCGACAATACAGGACCTTATTGACGACTGGAGCCTCCAGCCGCCCAGCGCCGCCAGCGGGTTCCGGTTTAATCTAATCAGCCGATCGGGGCGCGTTCAAGGGGCGACGGTGATGTTCCTTGGCCTCGTATCTGCCGACTTTGTTCAGCGACTGATGGATGACCTCCTTCGTGCGTGGGACAAGCCCGAGGAAACGAGGAGACTTGTCATCTGGTATGAATCTCCTAACGCCATTCGTTCCCTTCACCCACCGCTGTTTTCCATCACCGACGGTATAGAGTTACCCGCGTCCATCACCCGTTCGGCACCATCATGAACAAGGATACCACCATTCGTTTGCTCGAAGGACAGCGCTACACAAATCTCACCGAGGTAGGGCCGAATGTGATTCGGGTGGAACGCCGGCACAAGGGTGAGTCTGTCGGTGTTTTCTATTTCGACTTCAGTGGGGACGTGGCGCGCCCGGACTTTGATCTGCAAACGTATTTGCAGCAGCGAATCGCATCGGATTTCTATAAGCACGAGGGGGCGCTGCAATGGAACTATTATCTCAATTTCGTTTTGGAGAAAGCCGCCTTCCAGGGTCTGCACGGCACGCCCCGCGCTACGGAGGTTGAGGCCGACCGGACGTTTGCTCGCAAACGTATCTGGGAGCAAGAAATGTTGAACGCAGAGCTTTCCCAACCGCTGGCCGCGACAATTCACAGCGCGCCACCGTCTCAAGACATCGCATCGCGCTGGGTCGAGGCATTGAAGGAAGCGGGGTTAGGGCGAATCGCGGAGCCCACAGCAGAATATACCCAAATAGTGAAAGACTATTTGTCTGGTGAAGCTAAGGCTCGTAGGAGCACTTGGAGCATGCCGGCAGCTTCCGTTCCGAATGGCCTCTTCATCCGTATGCTACACCGCGACCACTTCCGAACGCATCCAGAGCAGAAGGAGTTCGAGTTCGGCACGGTTAATGTGCTTCGCGGTGTGAACGGCACAGGGAAAACATCTCTACTTGAAGCTATTGAACTGTGCATTTGTGGCGGTAATCGTCGACAACGGGGCAGACGGCCAGCCGGGGCAAAGCTCCGCATTCAATTCGTCGGCCAGGATCAACCTCAGCGTTGCCCGGAAGCCAGCGCCGCAGGCTACCGGGCGCGTGACCTCGCTTGGTATGGTGGATATTATCGCCAGGGAAACCAGCTCTGCCACAACTTTGGACGGTTCAACTTCTTTGATTCCGACGCCGCCTTTCAACTTTCGTCGGCGACTAGCGGCGAAGAAATCGTCACAGCTATCAATGCTCTGTTTCTCGGGGAATTCGCGACGACTATTGAACAGCGAATGCGCCAGTGCAAGGAACGCTTCGCCCGCGAAGAACGAGATCTCCAACGGCGCGTGCAGGTTTGCCGACAGGAAATCAGCAAAGCGTCCCAGCAAATCGAGCAGCTAAAGGCCATCAAAGACACTCGGGAAGCCCTATTGCGGGAGTTACAGGCCAAGGCCGAAGGCTGCCGCTGGCAGAAACTGCCGGCGCAATTCGATCTCGACGATCTCGCAGTCTTGCAGGAAGCGGTGGAGGACAGCTCGACTCGATTCGCCCAACACGCGTCACGGTTGCCCTGGCTCGCACGAGTCTCCATCGTGTCGCTCGACCGGCAAGCGAAGCAACTTGGCGAGGTACTTAAGGAAATAGCCCGACAAAAGGACCTAGCCAGGAAGAATTCCGAGGCGTGGGAACGGACCAAGATTCGCGTGGCTGAGCTCCAAGATGAAGTGAAAATCCTCCGGCGCTTGCGGGATTACCATGTTGAGCCCCACGCATTGTCCCTTTTCGGCAGCGGCGCCGCGGTCAATGAAGCTAAGACGAGGGTGACTCGATTGAGGGAAGCGGTAACACTGCTGCGTGCTGTGGACCTTACAAAATTCGAGGGCTCTGGAGCCACGCTCGACGGAATGGCAGCTCAGCAAGAGGCCAACATCGCTCAAAGCCGCCGCAACGTCGCCAAACTGAAGACACGGGCTGCGGAACTTCAAACCCAGCTCGGGATGATTAAGACCGTGGTGGAGGAGATCAAGGGGCTGGGACGCCGGTTTTGCGAGCTCAGTCCCCACAGCACAGACTGCCCTTTGTGCGGCGCGCATTATGATCAATTGTCCGCTCGGATTTCGTCGCTCGAATTTGGCGCGCCAATGGAGTCGTTGCTTCGCGAACTCACTGCTGAAACCGCCCGGGAACAGGCGACCTTCGCCGAGTTGCAGAAGGCTGCAGCTAATCTGACTCAGCTCCGACGCGCGGCGGAAGTCGTCTTTCCTCCCGACCACCTGGCGTCGCGCTCCACAACGTCAGTCGTTGAAAGCCTCTCATCGCTGGGCGAAAAGCTGGAGGCAGAGGGAACCAAGCTTGACGAAATAGTTGCCAAGGAGAGACGGTTGAAGCTGGCGGGATTTGAGGAAGAAGAGTTGCAGGAACTTGTTGAAGTGGCACAGGAAGCCTATTCGCACCCACGTTCCAAACTCATGAAGAAAGAGGGAGTCCAAGTGTTGGTCGCTGAGAAGACCCAGACGCTTGATGGGTTGCGAAATGACGGGCGAGAACAAGAGAAAGCCCAAAAGGAGATCGATGCCGAGCTACACCGTATCACAAGGCCGCTGCTGGAGGACGCGGCGGTCAAGGACCCGGGCGTTGAGATGCAGCGTCGGGAAGCCATCGTGACACAAGTTCTTACCGAAGCTCGCAGCGCACAGAAAGAGGTTAAGATCCACGACACGGAGGAATTCTCGTCCGTCGCGAACCGGTTGGACGGCTTTGCGAAAGCCGTTGCAAGAATCCAAGAGGCGCTCAAGCGCATCGAGGAGAAGGACTCACTGGAGCAACGTGCCGCGGCCAGTCTGACTGTAGCTCAGGGCGAACTTGCCAGACTGGAGCCGCGTCACATGCGGGCGAAGACGGCCTCGACCCTGCTGGACAATCTGCTCGGCGGCGATTACAAGGCGGCCTACCTCCAGCAGATGCTCGCCCAGCATAGGCAGAAGCTCTCAACGCTCTTTTCCCGGATTCATGCGCCGCATGAATTCAAGGAGGTAAACATCGACACTGGCGTACTGCTAGAGCGCTACACCGGAGTAAGATCGACCGTCCGCGAAATCAGCACCGGTCAACGGGCCGCTCTAGCGCTTTCCATCTTCCTCAGCTTGAATAGTAGCGTCAGCACACGTGCGCCGTGGCTCTTGTTCGATGAACCCGTCGTGCACGTGGACGACCTCAACATACTGTCATTTTTGGACACCCTCCGTGATTTGGTCCTTCTCGGCAACCGGCAGGTATTCTTTGCTACGGCCAATACCCGGATCGCGGACCTTGTTGGCAAGAAGTTCGACTGCTTGGGACCGGAATTCCGTGAATTTCCGTTCCAGCGCTAGCAGATGAAGTTGCTCCTTACCTCACTGAACCGACCGCCTCCCGTTGGGGATGGGAAACGGCAGGACAACGCCAATCGGTCAAATCTGGAGGGGGCGAGCTGCCACAGGTCACCGGAACGCCAGACTCTGACCGGGGGTATTGTCGCCACATGAGCCTCGTCGGGTCGGCGACCGGCTCTCCGTCACATCGCCCAGGCAGAACGAAAGAGTGTAGAATGCAGAAAGCCGTCCAAAGCACGAGTCTACCACTACAAGGTCCACAGAGCCGGAACCTCGGTGCACACGTCGACCAGAGGTCTGCCGGGCACCTCAATCGTCCCGCCAAGGAAATGCCGCAGGAAAGGGGTGTGGATAAGCTTGGTTGATCAAAAACGTGGGTTTGTCAGGGTTCTATGGTACCAGAACATGTCCAGGGTATGTCCAGGGTGCCACCTGACCGCCCCGAGGAAAGAGGGAAGGGAGAGTTGGATTCGGGAGGCTTATGGTGAACGCGAAACATCGAACCTCGAACTCCGAACTTCGAACGTGGAAAGTGATTACGTGCTGAACGAGCGGCCAATGCGTGAAAATCACGCATGGACAGCCAAGCCACCCAAGGCCACCCTCAGGCCACCTTCAAGCCATCTGCTTGGGAGGGGGTTGCGACCCTCAAGCCACCCTGAGGCCACCCTCAAGCCATCCTCAAGCCACCCACAAGCCACCTTCATGCGACCCTCATGCGACCCTCAAGCCACCCCGGGGCGAAGGCAGGATGATGAATGAAGAATGCAGAATTCCGCCCGAGTTTGTGAACTCCGCGTGCTTCCCCACTGCCAAAGCATACTCGGCTTGGCAGAAGGGCCCGTTTTTCGTATTAAACGGCGCAGATGGACCATTACGAAAGGCGCTTCGGCGGCATTGGCCGCCTGTATGGGCAGGAAGGGCTTGACCGTATCCGTCGCGCGCATGTTTGCGTGGTCGGCCTGGGCGGGGTTGGCTCGTGGGCGGTCGAGGCGCTGGCGCGGTCGGGCATCGGCGCGCTGACGCTGGTCGATTTGGATGACGTCTGCATCAGCAACGTCAACCGGCAGCTTCATGCGCTGGATGGCGAGCTGGGCAAGCCGAAGGTGGAAGCCATGGCGCGGCGCGTGCGGGCCATTAATCCTGATTGTGTGGTGCATCCGCTCCAGGCGTTCTTCCTCAAATCCAATGCCCAGGAGATTCTTCAGGCCGGCTTCGATTACGTGCTTGATGCCTTCGACAGTCCCTCCCGGAAATGCGTGCTAATCGCCCAGTGCCGCGAACGGTCTATCCCGGTAATTACCAGCGGCGCCGCAGCCGGCCGGCGCGATCCGACGTCGGTGGAGGTGATTGACCTCGCGCTTTCGAGCCATGACCGCCTCTTGCAGGAGGTCCGCAGCATGCTGCGAACACGGCATGGTTTCCCGCGCGGAAAACACCCGTTTGGCGTCGAGTGCGTTCTTTTGCGGGAGAGGGTGGTCTATCCCAGGAAGGATGGCGTGGTTTGCGGCGCGCCCGGCACCGAGCAGGACCTTCGGATTGATTGCGACTCCGGGTTCGGAACGGCCAGCTATGTGACGGGGACGTTTGGGTTTGTGGCGGCATCGAGGATCATCCAGAGGATTGTGGAGGGGCGGGGCTGGGGAAGTCCGAAATCCGAAATCCGAGATCCGAAAGAAGGCCCAAGCTCGAAGTCCGAAGCAGGAATGCGCGGCACCGGGCACGAAGCGTTCTCCGGAGGCGACGGCTTGGATGCACGGTGAGAGCCCAACAAAAGCGGAGGTTTCGGAAGGCAGTTCTAGAAACTACGGTACTTGGGCCGGGGATGGTTCTCGGCCCCTTGCCCATGTCCGGGAGGTTGTTTTTAGGTTTTCCTGTTGACAAGTGTAATGGCCGGAATTAGAGGACTTACGTCGTCATTGTCTTAAGCGGGTAATCATCTTGCGTGTCTGGGCCGGTTTCTCCTTTCGCCAGGAGAGGGGAGCCACGTTGCCAGAGGAGCATGCTGATGGTTTCCTGATTGTAACCTGACGGACATCGAAATGGCACGTTGGTCTGAGATGTTCGCCTGCATGATTGGACGGTCAAAACATAAGAGCTCAACTGAACGAATAAGCACAACCCCACTAAGGAAATTATGAAGAAGACAGCATACCCAACCTATCTCGCCGCCCTGCCTTTGGCGGTGGCGGCTTTGGCATTCCCGGCCACGAACGGCCTGGCTGCCAACCCAGCCTATCCCTCCGTCGTGGAAGCCGACGGGGCCTTGGGCTACTATCGGTTCAACGACTCGCTCACCCGAACGCTCATCAATATCAACAGCGGCAGCCTCGGGGCGGCCGGGAACGCCAGCAACGATCTGGCGGCGGTCACCAGCGGAGTCGTTTATTCAATGCCGGGCGCGATTGTCGGCGATGGAGATCGCGCTTCGTTTTTCGATTTCACCACTAGGACGGAGATTCCCTTTAACTCGGCCCTTAATACGCCGAACACCCAACCATTCAGTGTCGAAGCCTGGCTATATCCAGTGAGCGACCAGGTGGCCACCGGGATGGGGGCGCTGTGTAATCGCTGGACGCAAGGTGGCAACCGGCAGGGATGGGTGATGTATCAACGCGCCCCGGACACTAACCATAGCATCACTGCGGGCCCTGGGCTGGGTTGGGAGTTCCGAATGTATAATGACGTAAGCACAGGCACGGCACTTGATGTCACCAGCGGTGTTCCTTTTACGCTGGGCAAGTGGCAACATGTGGTCGTCGTCTATGATCCGGTGCAGGTGAGCAATGCGACCCTGACCATTTACATTGACGGTGTGCAAGCCAACCAGGCGGTCTGGAACGGTGGATCGAGTGGAACGGACCCCGGCTACGGACCTTGCACGGGGAATCACGACCCTTCTCAGGCGGTCAATG
>Ga0187877_1004721_pt1 | contig 10324 bp, 8 predicted proteins | sample June2016WEW_17_1_3_FD_132430 | JGI IMG/M metagenome (GOLD analysis project Ga0187877, IMG submission 132430) | Peatland microbial communities from SPRUCE experiment site at the Marcell Experimental Forest, Minnesota, USA - June2016WEW_17_100 | ecosystem: Environmental > Terrestrial > Soil >... | reverse complement strand
CCGGCGGTGACAGTGATGTTCGCGGTCCTCGCCTTCAACTTTATCGGCGATGCGTTGCGCGACCTTCTCGACCCAAGATCCCGGATTGAAGCGGGGTTGTAAGTGCTAGGCATGAATTTGGGTCGTCATCCTGAGCGAACCGGGGTCCCCAGCGCGCCCGCTTTTGGCGCGATGGGGGTGGGGGAGCGAAGGACCTATGTATTTGAATGCATGAGATGCTTCGCTTCGCTCAGAATGACAAGTGCGTGGTGAATTTACATATCCTTAACATTCTCAGACTTGATGTCCACTAACTGCTTTTCCGCTGATACCTTTTTCCACGCTCTCACGTCTAATTCAAAGACGGCAGATTGCGGAACTTTTTCCAGGGCTGGTTCGTATGAACAGACATATGGAACTCCAATTTCAAGTCGAATGCTTGCAGGATGTGGCGGTCGTGAACTGCTCGGGACGCATGGTGCGCGGGGCAGCGCTCGACGAATTCCGGCGCCGGATCGAGCAACTCGAGCGTGTCCGCGTGCTGGTGCTTGATGTTTCCGAAGTCGAGCAACTGGACGCGGGTGGCTTGGGAACCTTGCTCCTGGTGCGCGGTTGGGCAACGCAGAACTCGGCGAAGCTGAAGCTGGTGAACCCGCCGGCTTTCTTCCGCAGGCTGTTGGAAGCCACGCACCTGAACTCAGTGTTTGAGATTTCTTCCCTGAAAGAAGCAATCTGCATCTTACGGTCGAATGAAATCCCGCCACCGAAGGAATGCCGGCCGCGCTTCGCGGTCGCCTGAGCAAGCCCGCCGCATGGGCGCGATGCTTTGGATTATCCTTGGCACGTTGATCGGCCACCCGCGCGGCACACAGGCTACGCACCGTAGGTTTCAGTCGCAGGAGTATTTCGCCACGATGCAGGCGGAGCAAAGCTAACAGCCAAAAGCTAACAGCCGCCTTTACGGTTTGACAGTCTCTGCGCCTGCTTCCGCACGCTTTACTTCCGTTCGACTGCCCGGCGCGACGTGCGGCTCGGCCAGCGTCCCCGTGAGCGTCCATGATTGCTCGTCGCCACGCGTCAGCACGAAATCGAGGCCACTGCTCGGAGAGGAGGTTCCGCTTACCTGATAAATGCCGTCGCGCGATTCCAGTTTGCCTGCAGAGAGTTCCCAAACACCTTTTTTTAGGTGCAGCTCTCCGGCGAACCGGTGCACTGGCAGAGGCGCAGGCGATCCCGGAATTTCAATATGGAGCAGGCTGCCGTTCCGCATCACGAACTTCAACTTGCCGTCGGAGCGCGCCAGCAGATCACGGAAGCTCTCTCCGGATCCCTCCACATCGAACTTGCCGTCGGCCGTTCCGGCAATCCAGGCATCGTTCATCAACGAGCCCACCTGCTCCAGCGAAATGTTTTGCAAGGTTCCGGTGCCGCGATACCGCAGGGCCTGCGTGGACGCGTCGTGACTCGATGCATCTTGACTCGACACGTCAATGGTCCAGTTCCCATGATGCGTGCCCTGCAGCACTTGTGCGCGCAAAGCCGTCAGTGCGATCTTGCCTCGATCCACTCCCACTTGCGTCGCAACCTGAGTGGCGACCACCTTCTTCAATCCGAACTGGCCGACGTGCAAGTTGCCGTACGCCTGAATCGCGAGAACTGGCGAGCCGCCCTGCGGCACATTGGAATTGGAATTGGAATTCAAGATGCGGTACCACGGACGTTTGGCGGGATGCGGCGTAAACCATTCGGCGAGATCTCCGGTCGAAAGCTGGTCAGCCGTGAGATCGAACTGAAATACACAATCCGGAGCGGCGCTTGGAGTAGCGCAATGACGGGGCGCTATAATCCCGCCGCTCCAATGAGTGCTTCCAGTACGGGCAGAAATCTTCTCCATCAATACCGCATCCGGAGTGAGAGACATGGTCGCTGAGCCAATTTCAATTGGCGCGTTCAGGCCGCGCATCTCGGCGTGCACGTTTCGCAACTGAGCAGTCCCAAGTGTGGCGGGAGCTGCAAATCCCTGCCAGGGCCCGTAGACGCTCACATCTAATTTCGCCGAACCTTCCGCCGCCGGGCGCGCTGCCGGCAAGCCCAGAACGTCTTCCAGACGAAACAGGTCTTTCAGTTCCACGTCGCCGCGCAGAAAAAAACCATAACCGGCAGTGGACATCCACCCGCTGGCATTCACGGGCGCGGAGGCGTTTATCGTCAATGGAGCCGGCCCAATCCGCAGGTGAGGCTCAGCTGGCTCCTCGTCCTTTTGTTGTTCTTGTGCCCTCCGATGACCGGGCCTGCCCCGCTGCGAATTGGCGGGTACTATCGTCCGTGAAACCAGAGCCAGTGGAATCGTGCCGAAGGCAACCTCATCCTTTCCCGCGTTCCTTGCATTCCCCACATTCGACGACAGGCGCACGTTGGTCGCCGAGCCCGTACCGGTCCATTGCGGCAATGAATCCTGCCGCTCGATCCCGGGAACGTTGCGCGTGGCGCGGAACTCAGCATTCAGCAATCCGCTCGCAGTGAGATCGCCGGGAACCTGCTTTTTCGCCTGGCGCAGCAATCGAACGACAGATGTCAGCGGCACCTTTTCAGCTGACAGCGTCAGATCGTAGGTGGGTAGTTGTGCGATCCGGGCAAAGGTTCCCCGCAAGCGGAGAATCCCGCCGCCTACCGGCGATTCGCACAGCAGGTCGGCAAGTGTGCTGGTGACCGCGTTATACCGTCCCGAGCAACCAATTGCCAGGCGTACGTTCTCGCTGCCAACAATGTCGTAGCGATGGAAATCTTCAATTGCGGTCTCGCTCTCGATTCGCAGCGCTTCCGGAGTGCCGGATAACTTCGCCGTGAAATTAACTCCGCCGCGCCATCCGCGGTCTTTTCCGCTCAGCAATTTCGTGATCTGTCCGAGTTGTCCGTTTCGCCATTGCACGGTGATCTGCACCGGGGTCAACCGCGAGCTCCGAGCGCGCTGCCACGTGGCGTTGATCTGGAGCAAGCCGGTATCGGTGAGATGAAAATCCGTGCGCACGGGTTCGGCTTTCATGCGAGCGCTCCAGGAATTTTCTGAATCCTGCCAAAGTGCCACATCGGCATCCATAAGCGCGTAGGACTTCTTCGTCTGTCCCAGCTTGAAATTGATGCGGGCATTGCTGGCTTCGAGATAGGGGAATGCGGGGCCGCGCTCGGACGCGGGTTTTCCGGTCGGAGCCGCGGGAATTTGCGCGTTGCGCTCAAGCAGGCTCGCCAGGTTCCAGCGGCCTTCATTGCTGCGTACCAGGTTGATGCTGGGTTCGGTTGCGCTCAGGGTGGCGATCTCCAGTCGCCCGCGGAACAGGGAACGAAAGCGGATCGCAGCGGAAACGTCCTGCGCGCGGATCATCGGCTCCTCGCTAAATGAGGGATCGTCGTAGATGACGAGACCTTCAAGATCAAACCCCGGTCGCGGCAGAAGATGCAAACGTACCTTGTCGAGCGCGACCCTGCGTCCCAGCGCTCTTCCGATGGAACTCGAAATCCGGTTTCGCAATTGGTGCACGGCTGGCCGGAACAGAAACAGGATCAGCAGGAGAGCCGCGACCGCAGCCACCCCGCGCCTGGATCGCGGAAATTTGGATCGCAGAAATTTGGACCGCAGAAATTTCACCGCACGATCCTGAAGGTTCGCGACCACCGCGTTTCATCAAAGAAGTGAATGATGATGTGCACCAGGAACGCCAGCCGGTCGCCCGCGCTGCGCATCTGGTACTGGTCGGGCGGCGTGATGAACGACCAGTAAATGAACATGGGACGGCCGATTACGTTCTTCCGCGGAATAAAGCCCCAGTAACGGCTGTCATAACTCACGTCGCGATTGTCGCCCATGGCAAAGTAGCTGTCCGGGGGCACAATGATGTCACCGCCCTCCAGATGCGAAGGCAGTTCTTGCTGCCATTTTTCGTTTCTTACCCCATACATTTCAGAAGGCGGCACGGCAGGAAAATTGTCCCGGTAGGGATTGTAATCCGCCAGTTTGTGCTGGACGTACGGCTCAATCAGTTTTTCGCCGTTGCGGTAGACGACGCCATCGCGCAAGTGGATGTGGTCGCCGGGGACGCCCATGATCCGTTTCACCACGAACAGACCTTGTTCCTCAGGCGACAGGAACACAACAATGTCGCCGCGGCGGATGTCGCGATACGGCATCAGCGGCCCCATCCAAAGCGTCGGCGGCGCGAACTGCTCCCGGTTCACGAACACGTGGTCGCCGATGAGCAGCGTGTCCTCCATGGAACTGGAGGGAATCTCAAACGCCTGCAGAATAAACGTGATAATGAATAGGCCCACGACCAGTACTCCCGCCAGGGAGGCCAGGAATTCCACCGTAGTCTCACGCGGCTTTTCGTCCACAATGACTTGTTTTTCTTTTTTCGACACGTTCGGTATCCGTTTCCGAGGATTTCTTCTCAGCGTACCAGCCTGAAAGTACGTTCCCAGCGCGTTATCTGGAGCCAATGAGTTACCGCGTAGGCAAGGTGATAAAGTCTATCACCCAGAGTCGGCGATCCGGGAAGATCATTATTCAAACTGCCCGCCGACCAGTAAATCAAAAGCGGGCGTCCGATGATATTTTCGCGTGGCACGAATCCCCAGTACCGGCTGTCTTGGCTGTCATCGCGATTGTCACCCAGAACAAAATAATGGCCCTCGGGAATAATCAACTGGTGGTCCTCCACCAGTTTCGGCATTTCTTTCCACCATTTTGCATCCACTCCGTAGTCGGGAGAATCGGTCCGCGGAAAGTCGTCGCGATAGGAATTGCGGAGCGTGGTGAGGTAATGCACGTAGGGCTCCTGCACGGGAACGCCGTTGATGTAGACGCGCTTGTTGATGAGGCGCAGGCGATCTCCGGGCAAGGCCACCACTCGCTTGACAAAGTGCTGCGCAGGATTCACAGGATAATGGAAGACGATGATGTCACCGCGCCGGACGTTGCGATAGGGCAGAAGACGCAACAGGCGGTTCCAGCCCGTGCTGCCGCCGTAGCAAAACTTATCTACCAGCAGGTAGTCGCCGATCAGCAGCGTTTGCTCCATGGATTCCGAAGGAATGGTGAATGCCTGCAGGAGAAATGTAACCACAAAAACGGCGATCACGACCGTTCCCGCGACCGACTGAATGGTCGCGGGCCAATCGCCTGCGGAAATCTTCGCGCTCCAAGACATAATTGCTCTGTAGGGACGGGGCTTGCCCCGTCTCCTGGGTGCCGCGCCCCGAATGTTGCGGTCGGTCCGAGATGCGGCAAGCCGCGTCTTTACCGGAAATCAGATGCTTTACGCCGTGCATCGGGCAATGTGCCCAGGTGCTCCAGAACTTGCCGCGCCGCTTCCTGTTCCGCCCGCTTCTTGGTCGCGCCCTGTGCGCGCCCCACGAATTGCCCCATCGCAGGCTCCGGCAATCTCACCTCGACCGTGAAGGTCTTCTTGTGTTCAGGGCCTTCCTCCTTCACCAGCGCGTAAACCGGCTGCGGTCCACCTCTGGCCTGCAGTGCTTCCTGCAAGGCGGACTTGAAATCCATCACCGGAATGTCGCTGGTCTCCAGTTTCATGTGGGCCAGTTCCGGGTCCACGATCACGCGCACGATAAAGTCTCGCGCCACCGGCCACCCGCCGTCGAGATAGAGCGCCGCCAGGATCGCTTCCAGCGCATCCACCAGCAGGCTTGCCTTATTTCGGCCACCGCTTTTTTCTTCGCCGCGGCCGAGACGCATGTAACGACCAATCTGAAGTTGCTCGGCCACCCGCAGCAGATGTGGTTGCCCTACGAGGTGAGCGCGCAGCTTGGAAAGGTGCCCTTCCTGGAATTCAGGGAAGCGATGGAACAGCGCCTCGCTGGCGGCTAGCCCGAGCACAGCGTCTCCCAGAAACTCGAGCATTTCGTTGTCACCGCTGGACGAACCGCCGCCAGTCGAACCGCTGCCCGCGCCCAGCGCCTCCGCCTCGCGCGCTTGCGAGCTGTGGGTAAGCGCCTGCTCAAGCAGTTCCGGGCGCTGGAAGTGGTGACCCAAGCTTTCTTCCAGCGCCATGATTTCGCGTGACTTCATTTTTGTAGAGACGCGGTTTGCCGCGTCTGAGACGAAGCAAGCCTCGTCTACAGTAGCGGCGGTTAGTTCTTTGGCGGGCTCTGCGGTTGGGCCGGGGCCGCGCCTCCCGTGAGCTGTTGCAAGCGGTCGCGTTCCCGGCGCGCCGGGGTTCCAATCACGGTGTTGTCCTGCGTCAGTTCCACGGCGCGGTTTGCCACCTTGAGCGCCTCCGGATATTTCTGCTGCTTATCGAGCGCCAGCGCCAGACGGAGAATGACTACTGGGTCCGGGTTGCTGGGGAACGCGTCGATCGACTTCTGCAGATTCTCCTGCGCTGCCGCGTAATTCTCTTTCTTGAACTCAATAGTACCGATAACCGAATACGCGTTTGAGCGCAGCAGCGACTTGTAGGTGTCAATCTTCTCCTGCGGCGTGTTTGCCGGGACGCTGATGTCGGTGTCAACGGTCTGCAGGGCCTTCTGCGCCATCGTGATCGCTTCGCCGAAACGCTGATCTTTGTCGATATCCGAGTCGCGCGTTCTCTCGGCGATTACCTCGGCGACGATCACCAGAGCTTCTGGATTGTCCCCGTCGAAGCTGAGCACTTTGCGGCCCATGGCTTCGGTCTTCTCGGCGTTGTTTGCGCTCTGGTAGAGTCGCATGGCGGTCTGATAGAGCAGCACGCGAACTTCACTGTCGGGGAACTTGGCGGAAAAATCGTCAGCCGCCTTCTCTAGCGCGGCAGGATCGGTATTTGCCGCCGCCGCGTTGTAGGCATCCTGCTCGGGCTTGGTCTTGAGTTGCGGGGGGCGCTTTGCCGGTGGCGTCGTGGCCCCCGGAGTTGTACCTTGTGCTGGCGCTGCCTGACCCGCTGCCGGTGGGTTCTTCTGCGCCGGTTGTCCGGTGCTCTGAGCCGCGGCCCAGATCGCGATACTGAGTATTCCTAAAATGACTGCTGCTCGCTTCATGCTGTCTCCCATAACGCAAGATTTTGGAATCTAAGATCTGCTCACGCCCATACGCGCCTTGCCCCGTCTTTACAAGGAAATCTACTCTGGCTGCTTCGCCACCGGAGGCTCATACGGCTGTTCCAGTCCCCGTTGCGCCGCCAGCTTCGCTTCTGGAAGTCCTCCGTTGGCCGCGCTCAGAGCCGCCCGATACTGGTCCACGGCGGCGAGCCGATCCTCCTTCAAATCAAAAATGCGGCCAAGATAAATATGGGACCAGGCGATTACCTTGGGTTCATGGGCGGTCTGCAGCGCTCGTTCAAAGTAGGTGCGCGCCCCTTCCATGTCCCGATTCGCGGTGGCGACTTCCGCCAAAATGAATAGCGCGCGTCCCGAATCTTCTTCCTGCTCATCGAGCGCCTGTTGCGCCAGTTTCTGCGCGGTTTCCCGATCGCCCGCCGCCAGCCGCCGCTCCGCGTTCAGCAGCAGGTGCTCGTTCCGGCTACCCGCCAGGTGCAGAAGTTCCGGCGCCGCCTCGCCCGCGAACTGAATCAGCGATGCCCGCTTCATTTCTTTGCCGACGTCAATCGAGCCGACCAGGTCCGCATAAGCATTGCGCATGCCCGCTGGATCTTTATCGAACTTGCCCAGCGCGTCGTAGAAATAGCGCGTAAGGACGTACCCTTCCTTGTCGGCTTCCTCGATGCCCTTGACCCGCTCCGCCTCGGGAATCTTGGTCAATCGCTCTTCGATCGCCCGTATCAGGCATTCCGTCACCAGCAGCGAAATGTCGCTCTTGAACGCTTCATCCATCGGAGCGTCCTTCACGTCCTCGAGCAACGGCTCAAGCCGCTTGAACGAGCCGCCGTTCTTCAGCGCCAGCGGATCCAGAAGATAATGCAGATACGTATGCCGAATCTGCTGCATCTTGATCGCCGTGCTCGAGGTCGGCGAAATCACCACGTAGTAATCCGACGCGTAGTTGCGCGCGTTGGTCTGGCCCGGCGCGCCCATCGCATCCAGATAGACGGTGAACTGCCGTCCCAGGTACCCGGCCGATGGCATCTTCAAATAGATCTCGGTGTCGAACGTCATCTTCGCCAGCGGAGCGTGATAGATCTCGGTCAACTCCGTGTACCGTGCCCGGTGCCGCTCCCAGATGGCATGCAAGCCCATCCTCTCGTAGAAGGCCTGCATCAGCGGCACCATGCCCGCCACCACTACGGCGTCGGGTGGCAGCTCCGCCTGCTTCACTTTCAACGTGAAAGTCGGCGGCTCCTCCAGATAGAGCGCCAGCGATACAAATTGGGACAGCTCGCGTGAGGCATCCCCTATCTGGTGCTGCCGGTAGAACAAGCACATCGGATCGACCACGTCCTGAGCTCCGGCGGTATTCTCCACCGCCTTGGCAACTTCCGACCGGATCTGCGTCCGCAGCGGGTCGGAAACATTCAGCTCCTGATCATAGCCGCAAGTGTTGATGGTGGTCAGCACCGTGAACAGCGTCTCGCTGGTTTCCAGAGAAACCTGCGGCCGATTCTGCGCCAAGCCCGACGCCTTTGACAGCACTATCGCGAGGCTCAGAGCGAACGCCAGTCGAACCCGTTTTCTCAGGAAACCACTTCCGATCTCAGACATAGATGGATGGCTAGAAAATAGTGTACGAACTGGTCAATTCGCGGTCAAACGGAGGAGTGCCAGAAGATTGCTAGAATGGACGCGGTTCCAGAACGTTTCGTGTTAGGGCATCGCTCTAGCGATACCATAAATTCTCTTCCGCCTGTAGAGATGGCGCTTGCCTCATCTCAGACGCGACAAGCCGCGTCTCTACGGGAAATCAGACACGTTGTCATCCTGAGCGCCTCACGGCAACTTTAATTTAAGCAGCACCTGCGGGTTCAAATACACGCCTTGCCAGCGCACGGCAAGATGCAAGTGCGGTCCGGTAGCGCGTCCTGTGCCTCCGCTCAGTCCGATCTCCTGGCCTTTGTCCACATCGTCGCCCTCTTTGACGGAAAATTTCGACAAATGCAGATAGAGCGTCAGCAGCCCCTGCCCATGATCGATGACCACGCAATTCCCTTCAAAGAACAGAGCCCGCGCCAGGATGACGCGCCCGCTATTAACTGCTGCGACCGAGGTTCCACTGGGCACACGGAAATCGAGCCCCTGATGGGTGCTCTGTACGGAACCGTTGAAGACGCGCTCGACCCCGAACACGTCGGAGATCTCAGCATTGACTGGAGGCGTGAACGAGCCTTTCCATTCGCGGCCGGGGCTGAGGGTTTCAAAAATCAGGGCCTTTGTTTCCTTGTCTTGTTCGATCTGGCGCAGGTCTTCGGGGCTGGGCGCCGTGTAGCGTCCGGGAACTGTCAGCAGCACGCGGGGATAGCGTTGGCGTTCCACCCGAATTTTCTTTTCAAACGAGATCGCCTGTCGGTCGGATTGCCCAGATGAAGTTTCGGCGTGAAGTTCGATGGGATAAGTTCCCGGCTTGGTTTCGAGACTGGCCCCGGCGAGCGCGAACCATGATTTGTGGCTCGCGTCAAAGCTGAACGTGATCTCGTGGCCCAGCCAGTTGCCCGAAAGCGTGCGGACCGGCTTCGGCGTGGTGACGCGGAAGAGCACCGGCGTTCCGTTGACCAGTCGGGTGGGCTGGATGCTGACAGTCCAGTGCGCGGCAGTTGCCACCGATAAGTTTGCAGCCAGCGCAAGCAGCACGAGCACAATGAACGCAACGGAATGGAAGAGGCGCTCGCGCATTGCGTCTTCAGGCTAACATTTCAACAGAAGAAACATACATACTGCCGCCATGATCCTAACTGTTGCCCCCAACGACTTGCCGCGGGCTACATCTTGGTCCGCTTTGCGGCTTGAAGGCTACTGCCTGTTTCTAACGACCGACGGACGCGGCGCGAGCGCCAGGGTTGCTTGCCAACAGCTTCAACATCGCCTGGTCGTCGGCGGGCTGGGAGAAAAAGTACCCCTGCGCCATCTCGCAATTGAGCTGCTTGAGCAGGTTGATCTGCTCTTCCGTCTCCGTCCCTTCGGCGACGACTTTCAAACCGAGATTGTGGGCAAGCATAATGATGGCCCGCACGATCTCGCGATTTTCCGGGTCGCTGTCCATGTTCGAAATGAAGGCACGGTCGATTTTCAAAGTGTCCACCGGAATCCGGCGCAAGCGGCTGAGCGAGGAATACCCGGTGCCAAAATCATCGATGCTCAACCGCACGCCGAGTGCCTTCAGTTGCGCGAGGACGTGACCGGATTTTTCCGCATCCCCCATGGCGATGGTTTCTATGATTTCGAGTTGCAAGCAGTTCGGATCAACCCCGGT
>Ga0187877_1004716_pt1 | contig 10330 bp, 7 predicted proteins | sample June2016WEW_17_1_3_FD_132430 | JGI IMG/M metagenome (GOLD analysis project Ga0187877, IMG submission 132430) | Peatland microbial communities from SPRUCE experiment site at the Marcell Experimental Forest, Minnesota, USA - June2016WEW_17_100 | ecosystem: Environmental > Terrestrial > Soil >... | reverse complement strand
GGGGTTGGGAAGGGATGTCCGGCATAGGGCGAGTATAGCCCGCGGGAAACAATCTCAAGGAGGAAACGCGGATGGGGTTGGCCAAACAGGGAACGTGCCCTGCCGTGGGCGAATAAAAAGCAAATATAGCTTGACAGGGCGAACAAATAGCGAATACTATCCTGCCATGAGTTCCGAGGCGGGCGATGTCCACAGCTATTCCTCAAACCAGGCCTTGGCTTTCAAGCCCAGGCCGCCGCGCTGCACTAACCGCGCGCTCTCTCTTCCCAACTTCTCACCACGAACCAGAGCCCAGGGCCGGAGACTCTGCCCCAGTCTCGACGGGTCCCGGCGAGAGACTCTCGTCGGCCGCGTCTGCGAATTCGCAGACGGGACCGCAGGCACCGCTTCCGTGCCCCACGGGAAGCGGTTGCTCGCAGCGAAGGCCTCCCGCCGAACTGGTCGGCATTGCCCGCCTCGCGGCCTCATCAGCTCCGGTGCCGACGCGCCGCCAGGGCGCAGCGCGGCCCGAGTATTTCCTGCTGCCAGTGCGCTCCGTATTGAATCGCTGCGATTCCGAGCGCGTACCCTTCGAGTGGACGGTCAATCCTTATCGCGGATGCGAGTTTGCCTGCCGGTACTGCTATGCGCGGTACACGCACGAGTACCTGGAGCTGGACGGCGCGGAATTCGAGCGGAAGATCTTTGTGAAGGAGGATGCAGGTCCGGTCTTAGCGCGTGACTTGAGCATGAAATACGGTCTGCGGGCGGCGAGGGCTGCTGAACCGTTCTCCGAGCATATCGCCATAGGCACAGCGACGGATCCCTATCAGCCGGCGGAGGCGGAATTCGGCGCGACGCGGGCGTGCCTGGAAGAATTGGCGCGGAGGAGAGGGCTGAGCGTCTCGATCACGACGAAATCCGACCAGATCTTGCGCGACCTCGACCTGCTGAAAACAATCGCGGAGCGCTCGACGCTCCTGATCAACATGACGGTGACGACGATGCGAGCGCGGCTGGCGCGGCTGCTCGAGCCGCGCGCTCCGCGGCCCGATTTGCGCATGGCTGCGCTCGAAACGCTGGTGAAGTCTGGATTGGCTGCCGGCGTCGGAGTCGCGCCGATCTTGCCCGGCCTGACGGACGCCGAGAAGGATCTCGACTCCGTGGCACGCGCGGTACGCGACGCGGGTGCGCTGTGGTTGTGGGGAAACGTGCTATTCCTTATGCCCTCGGCACAAAAGCAGTTTCTTCCGTTTGTCGAAGAGAGATTTCCAAGGCTGGCACAGCAATATCGCGACTGGTACGGGCGACAGGGATACGCTCCGGAGCGGTACCGGGAGGAGATGAGCGAGCGTTTGGCGAAACTTCGGAGGAAATACGAGCTGGGCGCTCGGCCAAGGGAGGTGAACGAGCGAGTCTGGTTGCCGCAGCAAATGACGCTGTCTCTCGATGCGGAGCGCTGCGAGAAAGCTGAGCCAGGCGCAGCAGGACGGGCTTGCGTCATGCGGTAAGGGATGGGCAGCCGCAACGCCCTAGGGCACGATGATGCGCGGTTCCTCACGCGCGAGCTCAGGAGACTTTGTGAATTGCGTGCGGAGGAATCCAAGGAAGCGCCGAGTGCGCGGCCGGCCATTGGTGCGGAGTGTGCCCACGCGCAGCAGAAAAACGAGCAGGTAAAACACCTCGGAATCTCTGAGGCCGGTGAAGCCGGTGCGTTGCGTGTCCTTTTGCCTGGCCTGCTGGAGAAACTGCACGAGGGCGGCATAGAGAGCGCGGGGAAGCGAAGCGTCCGGCGGTTTCTCGTAATAAATGCCGGTGAGGAGGGTCTTGTACGCTTCGGCGAGCGCGCGGAGGGCTGCGAGTGCGTCGAGATCGGTGAGCGCCGGCTGCGAGTCCGCAGATTTCAAAATCGTGAAGGCCAGACCGGAGAGCACGGGCTGGCGCTCATAGATGACGTCGGAAGAAAAGCTGACCTCGCTGAAGGGGACCTCGCCAGCGCTGGGTTTGCGGTGCTCGTCCTCGTAGCGATGGGCCGCGAGGAGATAGGAGCAGTCCGCCGGACAGTCCAGGGTGACTTCGCGCTCGGTGCCACAACAAACGGCGCAGATCTTCTCGCCCTTGGCGGGACAAAAGCGAACTGCTTTACGTTTTTCGCAGATGGAACAGGACACGCTAGCTCCCAGGGTGGATAAAGCGAAACGTCAGGATACGCTGCCAGGTGGCAAAAGACAAAAGCAGTACGACGCGGGGCAGTGGGTGAATTCCCAATATTTCGACTCATCACCCAGGTGAACGATCGCCGGAGCGGCAGTTTCTTCGAAGCGAATTTTTCGGGAGTCAGGGAGATGTTCGGCTGTCCGGTTTACGCGTTTATCAGGCACTGAGCGACTTGGCGTCTTTCGGGGTTGACTTTACGGTCCGCCAACGCTAGCGCCGGCTTGCAATGATTTTGGCCCGGGGCCGAAGCCAAAACGTCCGCAAGGACGCGATACCGCCGCCAATCGCCAGAAGCCCGCCAACCAGGAGCCCGCAAAGGTAAGCGTCAAATTCATCAGGATCATCTGCTGGCGGGCCGTAATGACCCCAGAGGTACGAGCCCGCAAGAAATCCTGCGAGCCCCAACAGGCACGCCATGATCAACGAAAAGAGAATGGCTGCTGCTGCGCGCCTTCGTTGGGGATTCTCTCCCATCAGTGTGCCTGCCTTGCTGGCTCATGAGTTAGTTTACGAGTCCAGACCGCAAATAACGACCTCTACTGCTTGCCTGAGGCCCGACGATGATAAGGGGATCGTCTGAAGGAAGAGACGCTCCAGCGCCGACGTTTAACGAAGCTCGCGAGCGTTTCTCGATGCGGAGCGCTGCGAGTGGTGAACACGGCTGGCCCCCAACAGGGTCTTAGCCGTCATCTCAGCACCGATAGGAGATCGCTGAAATCATCCGTCCATACGTGCATGCCAATTCGCAGGCGCACTTCACTTCCGGCCTCCACAAGTTGCGGTGTATTCAAAGACTGCGGATCGCGCGAGAGCAGCATCCAATCGGTCCTGGAAGAAAACCCCTGCAGCCAGGGGCGGTAAACACGCACGAGGTAGAAGCCAAACTCGCGCGCGAGTGCCGCAACCTCACCGCTGAGATTAAGTGAACGGTTTGTGACGTGCACAGCAAGGATCGAACTGTTCGAGCGAAGATGCTTTATGTAGACCTGAAACGCTTCCCGGGTCAGCAAGTGGATGGGAATTGCGTCGCCGGAGAATGCATCCAACACCAGGACATCGAATTGCTGAAGCTGCCCGTGTGCGGCTTCTTGTTCAAGCGAAAGCCGCGCGTCACCCTCGACCAATTCCACCTTTCCAGCGCAATCCCGCAAATACGTGAAATAGGCGCGGTCGCCGTGGGCATACCGGATGACGTCGGGATTGATCTCGTAATACCGCATGACATCCCCGTCTTTGGTGAAGGCTGCCAGGGTCCCGGTTCCCAATCCGATGACGCCGAATCGCATGGGCCTCGCCAAGTGGTTACGCAAAACCAAGCTAATCCCGCTATTTGTCCCGTAGTATCCCGCCGGCTCCCGTGCCAGCTTCGGATCGAGAAACTGCACGCCGTGGTCGACCATTCGGTCGCGCAGAGTGAGATAGTCCCCAAGCGGCGAGTGCCACCGCAATACTGCAAGCACGCCGTAGAAGTTTCTGGAGCGCGCCACCACATCCAATAGCGAGGCACGCATCCCTATCCATGACGCAGTACCCAGAATCAGCAGTGCCAGGACCGCTCCCGCTCGTGTCGCAAACTTTCCCGCCACGGACGCCTTATTGCGGCGGCTCGCGTAACCCAAGCCCGCCGCCGCCAAAATCAGCACCGCCGCGATGCCGACGCACCGGCTGTAGGAAAACCAGCCAGGGGAATTAGCCAGAGATCGGAGATCGAGTACAGGCGTCAGTGCGGGGACAAGCATCACCGCCCCGGCCAGGACCGCCAACGGCATCCACACGAGGCTGCGTTGCCACCAGGATCGCGGATCCTGGCGCACAATCAACAGGCCTAACGCTCCGACTAGGAGAATGTCGAGCGGAAACTCCCACAGGTTCGAGAAAATACGCGGCGCAATCAGACTGACGAACACGGCCCCCAGTGCCCCTCCTGCGGAAATCCAAAGGTAGAAACGGGTGAGGTGCTCTGAAACTGGCTTTGTCAGGGCAATTTCGCCATGACACACCATGCAGCCAGCGAAAAGCACGGCCGAATAGATCATCAGTTGGGGCCAGATCGTCGCGTTGTTGTTCGTGAGCAGCACGAAAGCGATGCCGGCAGTCACCGCAAACAGGGGATGAAAAACCTCGCGCCGGTACCATCGCGTATTTTCAAAGCAGACGATAAACGAAAGCAGATAAATGCAAAGCGGCAGGACCCATAGAAACAGTACAACCGCAACCTGCTGGCACAGCACATTCATCATGGCGAGCAGCATGGCGGACCCACATGCCGCCAGCAAGATCCACAACGACTGCAAGCGCCAGCTCGGCCGTTGCGAACGTTCAGCTTGTGCCTCGGCCGGCGCGCTCACGGTGGCGTTGCTCCAAGGCCCTCGCCATGGTGCACACATGAGGCACAGGACCACGTAAATCACATAACCCGCCGACCATACCCATGCCTGCGTGTGTAGCCGTAGATTCGGCTCGACCACGAAGGGATACGAGATCAGGCTCAAAAGCGATCCAAGATTGGACAGCGCGTACAGACGGTAGGGGGAACTACCGGGAATCGATTTGGAAAACCAATGCTGAAGCAGCGGACCGGTGGTTGAAACCAGCAGAAACGGCAACCCAATGCTCGCCAACAGAAAGCGGAGAATGAGTCCGGTGGGACTCGCTCCGCCTTGCGGCCTCCAACTTGCCCCTGGCGTGATCGGGGAAGGCCAATGGAAAGCCAGCAGAATCAAAAGAACAACCGAGATGCCCAGCAACACGCCGTGGAGCAGACTCTGCTTTCGTGGCGACAGGCGGGTCGCCAAGACGTGCGCATAAGCATATCCGCCCAAAAGCAGAACTTGAAAAAACAACAGGCAAGTCATCCATACGGAAGGTGTCCCGCCGAACCACGGCAGGATGTACTTACCCAGGATCAACTCAACTTGAAATAACAACAGCGCTCCGGCAAGTGTGGTCAGCGCGAAAATATTTGTCTTCCAGCTCGCACTCGCGGTTTGCGCGGTCGTCTCTTTCTGCCGTGGAACGTTGTCCACTCTGAGGGTCTCTCTTGTGCCGGGCATGCATCGGATCATAGCAAACTCCTATGCCAATGCTGGGATGCTGTTTGAGGACAGTTGTCGCAACTGCCCACGCGTCTCGCGCAGGCAAATTGCATCAACGTTCTGCAAAGGGAGCGCCTTCGAACGGCCCGATCTCCTATGCCGGCAACGCGAGCCGAAATGGACGAAGGGATTCAGAAAACGAAGAGACGCTCCGGCGCCAACGTTTACCGGCGCTCGCGAGCGTCTCTCGAAAGCAAGACCGAACTACTTCAACGAAATTACTTCAGCGAATCGGGATCGGAAAGGTTCTTGGGTGACTTTTGGTTCAGCAGAGCGACCAGCTTCTGTGCGGAGGTCGGAACGGCCACGGCACCCTTGAGGACGATGTCCTGGGCGTCGATTTTCTTGCCGTAGACTTTCTCGTTGGACCCGTTATCGGGGCGGAGGGTTGAGCCTTCGAGCGAGACCCCGGCGAAGAGGCCGCGCGAGCGGGAATAAGTCAACATCTCGGCCCGAAGCGTGACATCGGTTGTGGCACTGGCATCACGGCCCTTGGGGCCTGCGGCGGCGGCAGCGTCAGCGCCCAGCTTGACTTTGTTCTTGAGAATTGCCGTGGCTCCGCGAGGGTTCATCACGAGGATGACAAAGTCGGTGGCTTGCGCTCCAAGTTGCAGGCCGAACCCGCCGCCTTCCAAACGCATCATCGTCGGAGCGCCCCACGGGCCGGTGAAGTGCTCGCCGGTTCGGCAGGTCATTGCACCGCGGCCATAATTGCCGCTGAACCCGAAGGCAACCTTGAGGACCGAGGGAATCACGATGACGCATTCGGCCTTATCGAGGAGGTTTTGGGGAATGTCATCGGGGATGTCGAGAATCTCCTTCATCACCATGCCGCAGTTATCCAGGCGGTCCTGATCTTTTCCTTCTTTGTCATTGTCCTGAGCAGCGAGCGGCAGGGCTACCAGAGCCAGGGTCATCATCAGGGACAATCCACGTTTCATCACAGTGTCTCCTCAGAACAGCGAATGGCTGGAACGCCATGATAGAGCGTTCCGGGACTGGGCGCAATCAACGCTCTTTATTAGATGCCCTACAGGGTTGCAGGAGTCATTCGGGAGGTCCTACTGCTGGAGTGGGCTATAATCGCGAGCGGACGGACGATCGAAAAGATGATGAACAGCGGCATTTTGCCGAAGCGGTGCGCGGGACTCATCTTGGCGGCGCTGTTGCTGGCGGTGCCGGCGGGTGCGCAGAGTTCCGGTGTGAAGCGTGTAGCGCAGTCCGCTGCGACCCGCCGTGCTGCGCTGCGCTTTGCGAAGCGAGTGGACACGTTGCTCGCGGCACCGCCGGCGAACCAGGCGAACTGGGGGATCCTGGTGGCGGACGCCAAGACGGGCGAAGCGCTTTACGCGCACGACGAGAAGAAACTCTTCATTCCTGCGTCGAATATGAAGCTGTTCACGACCGCACTGGCGCTCGCGACGCTCGGGCCCGAGTACCGCTTCCATACCACGCTGGAAACGCGCGCGCGCTTGCTGGAGAAGGGGCGGTTGGACGGCGATCTCGTTCTGGTAGGGCGCGGCGATCCCAACCTTTCGAACCGAAAGTTCCCGTTCGTGGAGAAACCGGAAACGGACGGGCCACCGGAGAAAGTGCTCGCGGAGCTGGCCGACAAGCTCGTGGCCAGGGGCGTGCGCGAAATTGGCGGCGACATCGTCGCGGACGACAGTTACTTCCCTCCGGGCCGCTATGCGCCCGGTTGGGAGATCGACGACATGGTGTGGGAGTATGGCACGGCGGTGTCGGCGATCGCGGTGGACGACAATACAACGCTGCTGACGCTTTCGCCTGGAACGCGCGAGGGAGACGCCGTCAGCGCCACGGTCGAGCCGAAAACGGAAGATTTCGCGGTTGAGAACGGTGTGACCACCAGCGCCGCGGAAACGAAGAGCGACCTGGTCTTGACCCGTGAGCCGGGGGCGCGGCTGGTCGTAATCCGGGGAACGCTTCCGGCGGGGAGCGCACCGCGCATCCTGGTGTTGGCGATTGAGGAGCCGGCGGAACATGCGGCGGGGATGCTGAAGAGGCTGCTCGAAGAGCGCGGTGTGCACGTCGGCGGGTGCGCGCGAGCGAAGCACGCGGAAGATGCCGTAAGCGGCGAGAGAATGGTGTTGGCGGAACACATTTCGCCGCCGCTCGCCGAAGCATTGGTGCCGGTGAACAAGATGAGCATCAACCTCCATACGGAGATGCTGCTGAAGGCGGCGGTGCGGCAGCAGGGTCCCTGGAAGAAGCCGGAAGAGGTGACGGACTTTGCGTGGCAGTTCTATCGTGCGGCAGACATCGAAGAAGGGGACCTGGTCTTCACGGACGGGTCAGGCCTTTCGCGAGGAGACTTGGTCACGCCGCGGGCGGTAGTGACGCTGCTGCGGTATGCGCAGGGGCAAGCTTGGTTTCCCGTGTACTTTGCGTCGCTGCCGGTGGCAGGCCAAGACGGGACGCTCGAGGACCGCATGAAGGATACTCAAGCGGCCGGGCGGGTGCATGCGAAGACGGGCTCGCACGAACACGTTGCGGCGCTCTCCGGATACGCCGAAACGCTCGGCGGACGAGAGGTGGTTTTCTCGATTTTCGCAAACAACGCGCTGAAGAAAAGCGACGCGGCGACGACGATCGATGCGATCTGCGCGGCGATGGTGGAAGAGTTGGGCGGAAGAGTGAAGAAGCAAGGGAAACAGACGAGGTAGAGGAACGAGAGATCCTGCGGCGGGGGAAATGGGCAAAGAACGGAAAGTCGTGACCGTTTTTGGAAGCTCGCGGCCAAAGGCCGGCGAGGCGGACTATGAAGAGGCGCGCGCTCTCGGAACGGCGCTGGCGCAGCGGGGATTCGCGGTGTGCTCGGGCGGGTATGGCGGAACGATGGAAGCAGCCTCACGCGGGGCCAAAGAAGCAGGCGGGCACGTCCTCGGGGTGACTGCGGAGTTTTTTCGGGCGCGCACGAATGCCTGGGTGGACGAAGAGATTCGCGTGAGCACCTGGGAAGAACGGCTGTTCGAACTGGTCCGCAAAGGGGATGCATTCGTGGCCTGCAAGGGCGGGACCGGGACACTGGTGGAGCTGGCGGTGGTGTGGGAGATGCTGAACAAGTCGGTGATGAGCGGCAAGCCGTTTGTGGTGCTCGGGCATTTCTGGAAACCGATACTCGATCGCGTCCGGGAAGTGGAACGCGGCAGCTCATCGCCGTGGGCCGAAGCCAATGGCGAAATGGTGCACGTTGTTGGGACACCGGAAGAGGCTGCGGAGTTCTTGGCGCTGCGGCTGAAATAGAAGGAAGGCGTACCACCGAAGTGGTGGGCCACGGAAATGTCACGCACGGCGGAAGAGATACTCGAGTTTGACGCGCTGCGGGAGCTGTTGCGCCAAAGGACCACGTGCGCGCCGGGGCGGCGTGCGGTGGATGCGTTGGCACGGGGGCAGCAACGCGAGGCGCTCGAAGCAGCGTTCGCGAAAATCACCGAGGCGAAGGAATGGCTGCGCGCCGGGCGCGAATTGGGATTTGGCGCGCTGGCCGATCCGGCGGGGTGGCTGGAACGGCTTGAACCCGCGGACGCGGCGCCCTCAGGAGAAGACGCAGGGCCGGGGGCGGTGCTCGAACCAAGCGAGTTGCTCGACGCGGCGTCATTGTTCGAGACGGCCGCCTGGCTGAAGCAGCAGTTTCGCGAGGAGGCCGTGAAATTTCCGCTGCTGGCGGGACGGGCGGGCTCGCTCGGGGATTTTCGCGAACTACTGGGAAACATTCGGCGGGCGATTCTGCCGAACGGGGAAATCAGCGACGACGCGTCGAGCGAGCTGCGGCGGATTCGAGCCTCGATTGGGCGGACGCGCGATTCGATTCAGAAGATTCTCAGGCATGTTCTGAAAGCGCGCGGCGCCGAAGCGGGCGATGACTACGTGACCTTGCGGAACGACCGCTTCGTGATCCCGGTGCGGGCTACGGAACGGAGCTCGGTCGAAGGCGTGGTGCACGGAGCGAGCGGAACCGGGCAGACCGTGTTTCTCGAGCCGCTGGCGGCCGTCGAGCCTAATAACCAGCTCGTGCAATTCCGAGAGGACGAAGCCGCGGAGATTGCGCGGATTCTCGAGGAGCTGACCGGGCGCGTGCGCGGACAGCTCGGGGTGGTGCGCGTCGCAGCGGGGACGATTGCGGAGTTTGACTCGGTGTTTGCGCGGGCGCGGTTTGCGCGCGAATTCGATTGCGCGATGCCGGAGTTTACCGAGGCCCTGGAGCTGAGATTGGATGCCGTGCGGCATCCCGTGCTGGAAGACAAGCTGCGGCGCGAGGGACGGGCCATCGTGCCGATGACGCTCGCGCTTGGCGGCGCTGGGCGCTCCGCGGCCGCGCCGGAAGACGAGCGCGTGCTGGTGATCAGCGGGCCCAACACGGGGGGGAAAACGGTGGCGCTCAAAACGGTGGGGCTCGCGGCGCTGGCCGCGCAGGCGGGAATCCCCGTCGCGGCGGGGCGCGCGGTGCTGCCGATGTTCGACCGCGTGCTCGTGGACATCGGCGACGAACAATCGATTGCCGCGGACCTTTCGACGTTCTCCGCGCACATGCTGAACCTGAAGGTCATGCTGGAAAAAGCCACGCCGCGATCGCTGGTGCTGGCGGATGAGATGGGAACGGGTACCGCGCCGGAAGAAGGCGCGGCGCTGGCCGTATCGTTCCTCGAGGAGTTTCGCGCCAAAGGATCGATGGTGCTGGCGACGACGCATCACGACCGGCTGAAGACCTATGCCTCGACGACGCCCGGCGTGGTGAACGCCGCGGTGGAATTCGACGATGTGAACCTGCGGCCGACGTACCGGCTGATGGTGGGCGTGCCGGGCGGGTCGAGCGGAATCGCGATTGCGCAGCGGCTGGGAGTCGTGACCAGCGCGATCGAGCGGGCGCGCGGACTGATGGCGCCGGAGGCGCGCGAAGCGGCCGACCTGATCGCCTACCTGCACCGCAGCCGCGACGAGCTCGACCGCATGAAGCAGCAGATGGCGGCGGAGATGCGCGCTCTCGAAGACGAGCGGCGGAAGCTGCGCACCGAATG
>Ga0187877_1004715_pt1 | contig 10330 bp, 4 predicted proteins | sample June2016WEW_17_1_3_FD_132430 | JGI IMG/M metagenome (GOLD analysis project Ga0187877, IMG submission 132430) | Peatland microbial communities from SPRUCE experiment site at the Marcell Experimental Forest, Minnesota, USA - June2016WEW_17_100 | ecosystem: Environmental > Terrestrial > Soil >... | reverse complement strand
GGCGTGGCGAAGCCGTTTTCGCCACCTCCCACACGTTGCCAGGCACGCGGAATCGGCCCGCCTGAAGGTACGCTCTCCGCGTCGCCGCTCCCCCCACCGCCCTCCTCTCCTTCATCATCATCAGGAGTTTCGACCAAGAGGCTGTTGCTGGGCCCGCGAAAGGCCGCGCCAGGGCCATCTTGCCTGTTGCCGTAGACGAAATAGGGAACCTGGTTATCCACCGTGACGTGATACATCTGCGCGTTGGGAAGTTGCACGTGTCGCCAGCTTCGTCCGCGATTAACGGTGATGGCGAGTCCTCCGTCGTCGGCCACTACCATGCGATCGCCGTTTGTGGGGTCGATCCACATGTCGTGGTGATCCCATTGAGGGGTCCAGGGTATGGTGGGCGCGAGCGTCCGCCCGCCATCGAGCGAATGCAAGAGCGTCGTATTGAGGAAGAAGATCTCGTTCTCGTTGTCGGGCGAGACCGCGCAGCGCGTGAAGTACGGCGGGCGGCCGCCGATCTGCCGATTGTAACTCGCCACTTGCCAGTTCTCGCCCGCGTCGTCGGAAAGCCAAAGCGACCCGCGCTGCGTCGGTTGTCCGCCCTCGCGAACGCCTGCTCCGGTAAAGCCCGCGCCGGTATCGATCAGCGCGTAGACTCGGCTGGTCTTCTTGGCCACCGCCAAGCCGATCTTTCCGAGCGGCGGGCCGGGCAGCCCGTGGCCCGTGAGATGCTCCCACGTCACGCCGCCGTCGTTGGACTTGTACAGCCCGCTACCCGGCCCGCGGCTAAAACCGCCCCCCGTACGGATCTCGACCTGCCACATGCCCGCGTAAAGGATGTGCGCGTTGTTCGGGTCGATCGCAATATCGGAGCAGCCCGTGTTTTCATCCACAAAAAGCACGCGGTTCCAGGTCTCGCCGCCGTCCGCAGTGCGAAAGACGCCACGCTCTTGCTGCGGGCCGTAGGCGTGTCCCAGAGCGCAGGCAAGAACGACATCGTCGTTGCGCGGGTCGATGACGATCCGCCCGATGCGGCCGGTCTTATCGAGGCCCATGTGGGTCCACGTCTTCCCTGCGTCGGTCGATTTGTAGATGCCATCGCCCACGCTGACGTAGCTGCGGATAAAGGTCTCGCCCGTGCCTGCCCACACCAGGTTGGGGTCGCTCTCGGCTATCGCCAGAGATCCCACCGACGAGACCGGCTGCGCGTCGAACACCGACGTCCAGTGGGTTCCGCCGTCGGTGGTTTTGAATATGCCACCGGAGGCAGAGCCCGCGTAATACACGTTGGGGTCGCCTGGCATGCTCGCGGCGGCGATAACGCGGTTGCCCACCGGCCCGATGTACCGGTAGCGCATCTGGCTGAGTTGATCGGGGCTCATGGAAGGGGCTTGAGCGAAAGCCAGGGTTGCCCAGCACAGCGGCAGGAACACCTTGCAAGAAGACCCAAAAGACATAAGCTTCTCCTTGTGCGCTCGTTCAACCGGCGAGGTGTAGTGAATGAAAGAGTCATGCGGTGAAGGTTTAGCGAAGCAAACTGGCCCCGAAACATGCGAAGCCACTCGCAAGGGCGCCGTGGGAGCATTGATAGAGGAAGGTGTGGGCCGGGTATTCAGCCGCGAAAGAATCACCCGCCGGAGCGCCGACTCCGTGAGGCAATGGGGAAAACCATATCGTAGGCGCCGATTTCGCGAGGCGTTGTCAAGCTCCGGCCGCTCCGAAACTCCAAACACGTACTGAAGCGCCTCGCATGGAAGGCGGGAGGTCCCGCATTCTCCGAGAGCGAACGATGCCCTGGGACGCATCGGTACGTCTGAGGGCACGCGCCGGTGATGACCGAATGCGGGAAGTGGGACAAACCTGCGATGCCTCTCAGGTCCCTCAATTAAGTCGGGCAGCCGGTGGCGTGGGGGATGTAGAGAAGAGGTCTGACCAATGGAAATCCGCACCGGCAAAATGCGTCCTGGCCACCGAGCCGGGCGGACGCGCCAGGGGACGGTCCCACTGCTTCGTTCCGATCCCACGTCGCATTCAACACGATATGGGAATCTGGACAGTGCTGTCGATGTTGGGGTGCTGGGGATCATCGCAATAGAGATTCCTTTGCTCCACTTAGACCAATTCTCCTGCTGCTGTAGATCAGCGACCATCGATTCGTACAGCTAGGCATGCAATGGCGGAGCAACCCCCTTGTTATTGACCGTCGTCACTGATATCGCCACGAAGTACTGCGATGGACGCCTTGGGAAGATTGTAGAGTGTGGCCGCGTTCGCCATTGTCGTCGATTGCAAGGGGGGACCGTCGGGGTCGGCGTGCCCCATATCTCCATCGGGGTGCCACTGATACTGAGCGATGCCGAAAGTAATCTGATCCACTGAGCCGGAAAAAGAGCTGTTGCGCTTTGTTTCCAAGTTGGCGAAAACCACCTTCACAGTGTAGTCATGGTCACGATCCCTGTTCACAAGCATTACGGACCACTTTCCGTCGGGCCGCTTTATAGGATAGGCGGTGACGAGTACGTTTCCTGATGTGTCCGTCAGGTCGCTCGTCGCCTTATATAGCTGATGAATCGCGTCGATCGGCTCAACCCAGTCCCGGGTAATCAAGCGCGTGGCAAAATATTGCGGTGCGTACCCAACAACGCGATAGTCCCTATCAACCATAAGAAAAGGTCCAGCCCGGCCTGGCGTCGGGATGTAGTCGAAATAGTAGGTACCGCTGGCGCCTGCTGTCATTATCGAGCCGACATAGTCGGCCAGCCAAAGTCCTTTGCCAATGCTGGGCGTAGGATCATAGCCCCGGCCCCAATCCCATACATTGCCCTCCGTCATGAGATACGGAATGTTCGGGGGCAAGCCATCGTCTTTCCATACTTGTACAATGTGGTTGACCCGTTCGGGCTCGTCGTATACGTCATTCCATGTGCGAAACGGCGGATAGTGCTCGAAAGAAAAGAATGTGAAATCGTTCAGATGGTTGTGGGCTTTTAAGTAATCGAGGAATCTGCCAAGAAAAGTGGCCCTTCCTTGTGCGTCTGGCCAGACCTCGACATCCCCGAGCGTTCCCTCGAAGGATGGACCCCCCAGCTTCGCGCCTGGGACAAGCCGATGAATCGCGTTGGCGAATTGTATATACAGAGCGCCATAGTCCTCAGGGAGCATGTGCTTGCCATCGGCTTCCTCACCCATCTCGATCCGTGACACCGGATAATGCCGCTTATAGAGATAAGCAATCTCGTTGGCCGCGTCTTCCGGAGTTCCATATAACATCGCAATCGGCACAATCGCAGGGAGCGCCCGGGTAATCCCGCTGTGAAAGAAGAAATCGAACCCAACCTGGTCGCCCTTCGTGACATCGAGATCGGAGGCTGCATGCCAGGGATCCGTCGAGGACGTCCATGTAACGGTTTGCTTACGGCTCGGCAGGTGCTGGATGACATCGGTAAACTCACCGTCGGATGATAGGGTTCCGGCATACAGTTCGTAGATTGCGTATCCCACACAATTGCGCTTGTCGGCCGAACCGTGGCTGTCACAGGTATTGGAAGACTTTGTCATCCAGATGCGGATGTACTGCACGGGAATTTTCCAGTCCGCAAGCTTCAGCGTAACGGTCCCGCCTTCGCCATCCTCAACGGAACCCTTGGGAAAAGTTTGCCATGTGCCCTTCGTGTAGAAAAACCCCTGGTCGCCAGTCCAGAACTGGACCACATAGTGACGTGCGTATGGGGCCGCCCATGCAATTCGGATGGCGTTGATGTCGACCTTTTTCCCCAGGTCAATCAACACCCATTGAGGGTGCAGGGAATCGTCCTCACCAGTGAAGGCGCGGGTCAGGTAGGGGTTGCTCTTCCAGTAGCTCTTCAGATCGCCGTCTGTCAGACGAGACCATCCATCCCCATCACCCCGGGAGTTGCCCCTAAGTGGGAGCGGATACGCCCACGAGTGATGGATCGTCCCGGTCGGCTCGGCGCTTCCTGTGAAGTAGCCATCCTGCTGTTGCGGATTGCTCCAGGTGCCGTTAGGGTTCCAGTGCCACGCCTCTATATAAAGCTCAGTGTTTTGTCGATAGGTTACCGGCTGCCATCCCCCGTCAAGAACTGCCTTAAGGATTGGATCCGATAGTATTTTGTCGGTATTTTGCTCCACCAGTTCTTTGGTGATATCGGCGCGATTCATCCTTGGAGCGCCTTCACCGGACCTCAGCCTGTCCACGCACCCGCCCAAGGTACGTAGGGGACTGAACGAGTTGACTACATGCGATGGCGTGGCATCCACTATAACTTGCTGCGCCAGCGCCCCACCGGCGGTGGCAGATAGAATGCTAATCCCAAGACAAATCCCAGCGAATTCAACTTTCGTCCCTAATGACATGCCGCACCTCAATAAACCCACCAAGTTCCGCCCGGTTGAGAACCTTGTGTTTTTGAAAAGGACGAGCACCCCTCGTTCCTTTCGTCTGACGCGATAAGGCTCCGCCACATATCGTTGCGCTTTTTTACGCGGCCTTCCCCAAAGGATGGCGGAGCACGCCATCCCTTGGGGTTGGTCCTTCGGAGGTGTCAGAACGTTATCTTGCCGTAAAGCTCCATCGACCGGCCGCCACCCTGCGTCCGAGTGATGCTGGTGTTAGAACCATAGAAAGGATCCGAGGGCGTGGAACCGGGTCCCCCAGCAACCAAGCTAGAGTGCGGCAAATTGAAATTCGTGTGGTTAAAGGCGTTCGTCGCCATTGCCTGGATTTTCATATCGATGCCATGCTCAATGCGAAAGGTTTTGCTGGCGGCGAGATTGACTATCTCAAATCCGGGACCATAGACGCTGTTCCTTCTCTCGTTGCCAAATGTTCCCGGCGCCGGAAGCGTGTATGCGTCCGGATTGAACCATTCGTGGACGCCGCGATTAGCAAGCTTCGGTTTTCCAATCTGATTCGCATACCAGTTGTTTCCCTGGGAGTAGGAGTTGTTGGCTCCGGAGATCAAGGGAGTAAACGGGACGCCGTCGGAGAGAACGATGGTGCCGGCAGTCTGCCAGCCCCCGATCACGGCATCGAGCAGGCGGTTCTGATTCAGGAACCGCTCGCCCTTGCCGAAGGGGAGTTTGTAAACCATTCTTCCCTTGAAGGCATTGCGGACGTCGAAATTGGAAGATCCGTAGTTCTGCGCGGCACTGTACGAATTCTGGACATCCTGAGTCCCCTGCGCCCCGCCTAACCCCGAAGAATCCTGGTCGTCAAGGAAATGCGACCAGACGTAGTTGAAGCTAAAGTCCATTCCCGAGCTCATCCGCTTGGTGATCGAAGCCTGCAGGGAGTTGTAATTGGAGATGCCATTATATAGGTTTCCATAGATGCTCTGATAGTTTGGGTATGGCAGGTAGGTAGGGGCATCGTTCGGTCCGAGTTCGCTCTCCGGGACCTGGTCGATGTCGACGGGGAAAGCCAGGTTCTTCGCATGGCTGCCTATGTAATCAACCTCGCTCAGGAAGTTTGTCCCCAACATGCGTTGCACGCCCAAGTCCCACTGGTAATTCTGGGGTACAGGCGTGTGGTATTCGTTATAAGTTACGCCACCTTGTCCGTTGAGTGCTGCCGGATCCGTGGTTGGTCCGACATAGGGCAGCTCTGCGAAAGCGGTTGAAGCGTTGGCGTCGAGAAGCACAACGGGATAGATTCCGTTGGTCTGGTCGCTTACGTCCCCAAACGACTGGTTGTAAAGTCCTTCTCCGCCCCCGTTGACGTCGCCGTCCCATCGATAGGCGAAGATGCCAAATCCACCACGGATGGTTGTGTTTGGCATGAGCTGCCAGGAAGCTCCAACGCGCGGCAAAACCGTGCTGTAATTCGTGGCTTGCAGCGCGGTGCGGCCATTCGCATGGGTAACGGCGTACCAGATGGCGCCCTTGGTGTTAGTTGCGGGGTTGAGCACCGTCGGGTCGAAGCAGGCGAGGTTGTTTTTCGAGTCCGACCACCCCGTTTGGATTTGATAACGCACACCCAGATTCAGAGTCAGGTTCGGGTGTACCTTGATGTCGTCCTGAACGAACCACTGCGGGTTCTTTTGGCGCGGCCCATATTCAGGCGAGTTGGCTGCGTACCAGCTCTGTGTATCGCCGAGAAGGAAATCCGCGTATCCGATTCCGGTTGAGCTATCGCCGACCGTGGATGCTGTATATTGGCCCGAATAACTCATGGTGCCGGAGTTGAAGTTGCCCCAAGCTGTCTCATCGCTCCTAAAGACCAGCAACTCTCCACCGAAGTGGAGGACATGCCGGCCCCGGATCATCGTGACCACATCGGAATAGTCGAATACCTGCTCCTTTTGAACGGCGTCGATACCGGGAGCGAAGTTATAGCAACAGTTCCCAGAGATGCTGATGGTGGGAAAATCGTTAGACGTCGCAAACTGCCAACCAAGCTTCTGTGGATAGTTCTGGCCCAAGGTTGGATCCTGGTAGTAATTGGGTTGGTCGCTAAAACCCACTCGGGCTTCATTCACCAATTTGGAAGTGATGTTCCACACATCGGTAATCTGCGCGTTATCGCTGCTCTGTTCGCTGGTGTAACAGCCGATAGGGTATATGGGGCAGGCATCATAGTAGGGGAGGTTGCGCTCGGTTTCGGAAAGGGTCAGCCTGTTCGTTGGCGTAATGTCGTAATCGAGCCGTCCGAAGAATTTATTGGACGGCTCCGGGTTAACAACACTGTAGTAGTAGTTGTTTATGGTGACGCCTTCAGAAACCGTGCCCGTGTCATTCGGTGCCGGGTAAAAAGCTTGAAGCGCTTTGGCAACGTTTGAAATCAGGCCGGGCGGAATCTTATTGCCGTTGCCGTACTCGGCGGCGAACGTTTGCCGTGTCACCACGGGTCCATTGGAGGTGTTCGTAACGACCTGCGTGGTTGGATCGTAGATGGTGGCCTGCCCCGTGAAATCGCCAGCCAGTTCGGCCGCCGTCGGGACGGTTATAAATCCAGTAGAGGGAGACTGCGAGGCGACCTTGTCAAAGTTAAAAAAGAAGAACATCTTCTTCTTCAGGATGGGCCCCCCGACCGTACCGCCATAGTTGTTATAGCGAAGGTACGGAACTGCTATCGACCTGCCGAAGGCATAGCCTTTGGCGTTCAGGGCGCTGTTCCGAAAATATTCATAGAGCGAGCCATGAAATTGGGCGGTGCCGCCCTTGCTGATCTGGTTGAAGACGTAGCCGCCGATACCATACTGAGCTGAGAAATTGGCCGTGTTTACCTGAAGCTCGGCAATCGTCTCAAGATTGGAGACGTTGGCGTTGCTGCTGGATGGCAAGGTGTTCACCGCCCCATCGGCGAGTATTGCGTTGTAGGGAAGATTGCCATTCACCGATGCAAACTGACTCGGGTTGGTCGCGCTTCCCTCCGAACTTGTCGGAGTTCCCGACGCGCCAGGCAAAAGGATGGTGAAGTTTTCCCAATCCGCGCCCGTTTGCGGCAAATCGTCCAGCGTTTCCGCAGGCAGAGTGATCGCCACTTCGCCCGATTCAGTCGTGAGAAGGGGTACATCCGTATTCACCACTATCGACTGCGTGGTGGAGCCGACCTTCAACTCGGCGTTGACGGTCGTATATCCAACGTCGATCGTAACAGGGCCACGAATGAGTTCTTCGAAGCCCTGCCTGGTGAAAGTGAGCCTATAGCGTCCGGTCACAATCGATGATGTGTCGTACAGGCCGGCGTTGTCGGAGACGTAATTCTTCGACACCCCGGTATCGAGGTTCTGTACCGTGATCGTGACACCGGGAATGACCGCCCCCGTCGAGTCGGTTACCGTTCCCCGAATGTCGCCGCTGCCTGTGTTTTGCGCATACCCTGCTTCTGCCATGCACAACGCAAAGCAAAACAATGTGAAAAGGCTTATCTTCCTCATACATTGCCTCCAGAAAAGAGAATCAACAATTATCACTCGCTGATTCGGTATAACCATTAACACTTTCTTTCGGTAGTTGTCAATTAAAAAACTTGACGGTTTCGTAAACCACCGATATAATTACGAATTGTTTCATAATCCGTTGAATTGACGGTGTTTCCGTCAAATTATCGATGGGAGGTATGCCAAATGCCTCAGTCTCATGATGCGTGTCCAGAAGCTGAACGAGTTGGGAGCGGGCTCCTACAGACTCCGAGGGAAATCTTCCAGCAGCCGCTTCTTTGGCCCACTACGCTGGCTCGTGTTCGCGACGCGATGGAATCGCTCCGGTTGAATCGATTTCAGCAGGCTCGCGTGTTGCTGACCGGGGCGGGATCCTCAGCTCATGCTGCGAGTGCCGTCGCCGTTGCGTGGCCAGGGGCGCTAGCGGTTCCAACTACAGACTTGTTGGTCGACGCCGAACGCTACTTGCTGGGAGTGGATGTGGTTATCTCCCTGGCCCGTTCCGGCGATAGCCCTGAAAGCACAGCTGTTGTAGAGCGTATTCGCGCTTTCCGGTCAGACATCTTGCAACTGGCCATCCTCTGCAACGAAGAAAACGCCTTATCGAAGTCCGGCCTGGACGGACGTATCTTCCTCGACCCGCGCACCAACGACCGCAGCCTGGTAATGACCAGCGCATTTTCGAATCTGGCTCTGGCCGGCCTCTGCCTGGCTCAACCTGAGGCCATGCCTTCCATTGTGAAAGAGGCCAGCGATCACGCATGTGTGCTTCTCCCTGAAATCGATAAAAGGTGCCGTTGCGCCGCCGATCAGATCCGCGACCGGGTGGTCGTACTTTTCTCATCACCGTTGTTTGGCTGGGCGCGTGAATCCGGGCTTAAGGTGCTCGAAATGACCGCCGGCCGCTTCCCCACCATCACTGAGACGTATCTGGGACTTCGACACGGCCCTATGTCTTTCGTCAAGACCGACACGTTTGTTCTGTGCCTGCTTTCCAACGATCCTTTGCGTCGGCGATATGAAGTGGATTTGATCCGTGAACTTCGCTCGAAAAAGTTGGGATATCTGGTGGGCATTACGGAACAGGGAGAGGCAGATGGGCTGTTCCAGGAAACAATTCCAGCGGTTATTCCCCACGCCCCTGATGCTCTTCGGACACCCTATGAAATCGTGATTCCGCAGCTTCTCGGTTACCACCTGAGCGTTCGCATGGGGATAAATCCCGACAACCCTAGCCCCGACGGCATTATTAACCGCGTGGTTCAGGGGTTCCGAATCCATAGCTCCGATCTGGATGGGGCGACCGCCTAGATTCAGGGAAATTCTTTCGGTGACTAGCAACGGGCGCGGATCTGCATTGCAGGTGTCGCCATGCAAAGGGGTTCAAACGGGGCGATGCCTACGAGATGGACGACCGGCGTCAAGAGGCGTCCTTAGTATGCCGCGACGGCAGCTTTGGATGTAACGGTAATGGTTGCCGGCGCAAGGTTCCAGCCATCGATATCAAGAGCAACCGTGCTTGGTGCGTTTTCTGGCAGTAGGGCAGTCAGCGTCGTGGATTCGCCGGGAACGAGTTCGATCCAGTTGTCCGACCAAAAAACGGGCGCAATAAGCCCGCCCGTTGCCGTGCGAACCGCTGCGCGCACCTGAAAGGCCAGCGCCCCCGAGCGGTTGTCCAGATGCAGTCGAATCTCGCGCCCACGTGGTGTACTGCCAATCTCAGCGCGGGCGACGACTGCGGCGGGAGGCAGATGCGTCAGCGCGGTCAGGTCCGGGTATCGCGCCGCGGGCGTATGCGTATATTGCGTTTCCGGCCAGTCGAAAGAGGTCAGCGTGTAGGGTACCCAATAGAAGTTGTCGCTGACGACGCGGCCGGTGCAGTCGGTCAGAGACAGATCAATAAAAAGGATTCTTTCCATCCCGGAAACGACACTCTGAGGCAGAGTGAAGACCCGCTGGGAACTGTCCGCGGCAGCATTGACGACGGCTTTTGCGCTGTACAACTCGTTCCATCCGATGCCATGAACATCGATACTGGCCTGAAGTCCCTCAACAGGCCGATAGGTGCTGTTTACCACGACGATTGACTGGTCCTCATAGGAATACTGAATGTGAAGCGGCTCGCACGCCTTTTTGGCCGCGTAGTATCCCGCATCTGCGTCGAGATAATAATCGTAGAAGTGCCAGATCATGGACGGCCACGCGTTGTTCAGCATCCACTGAATCACGCCAGTGGAGACGTACTTGTTCTTGCTGTAGGCCTCGAACATCGCGCGCTCGGAATCGTACTCCATGGTTTGCGCCATGCGCTCAAACTGGGCGGCCGAAGCGGGTTTGGCGTAGATCGCATCCATTGCGTCGTCAAGGACTTTGAGATCCGTGAAGTCACCTCCTCCGTAATGAAGACGCCAGTCGGCCGACGGCGGCCATGTGTCGGGATC
>Ga0187877_1004713_pt1 | contig 10332 bp, 10 predicted proteins | sample June2016WEW_17_1_3_FD_132430 | JGI IMG/M metagenome (GOLD analysis project Ga0187877, IMG submission 132430) | Peatland microbial communities from SPRUCE experiment site at the Marcell Experimental Forest, Minnesota, USA - June2016WEW_17_100 | ecosystem: Environmental > Terrestrial > Soil >... | reverse complement strand
TCGCGCGGACTGAAGGGATAGACACCGCCATGAACAAGGACAACCTCGACGCCATCGTAGCGCCGACCACAACGCCGGCACACGTGACGGATTGGGTGCTGGGGGACCATGACTTAGGCGACAGCACTACCTTCGCGGCGGTTGCCGGCTATCCGAGCATCACGGTGCCGGCCGGACAGGTATTCGAACTGCCGGTCGGCATCTCGTTCTTTGGCCGAGCCTGGAGCGAACCGACGTTGCTGCGGATCGCATTTGCCTTCGAGCAGGGCAGCAAGGCGCGGCGCCCGCCGCGTTTCCTGGCCACAATCGCGGGATGAGCTTGCATTGCCGGCCATCTTTCGCGCAAAGGGCTGGACATCGCGCCGCCGAACCCTTAAAACAAGCCTCAAGTGCTTATCAACAACCTGACAATGCTATGAAACTGAGTGTTACCTTCACTGCCGTTTGCGCCATCTCGTCGTTCACTTTCGTAAGCCAGGCCGCGAACACGGGGTCTGCCTTTTACGGCGATGCACCCGACGATCATCACCCCTGGGCCGTCCACGACCGGAATCGGCCGCAACCCGCACTCGTCACCCCCGGCACCTTCAGTTCCCAGGAAGAACCGGGCAAACCGCCGAGCGACGCCATCGTGCTGTTCGACGGCACGGACCAGTCGCTCGCGAAATGGGAAGCGGACAAAGACTCGAGCGAGCCCACGAAATGGGTGGTCAAGAATGGCGCGATGGAATGCGTCCCCGGTTCCGGCTACATCCGCACCAAAGCGAAGATTGGCGATTGCCAGCTTCACGTCGAATGGGCCGCGCCCACCAAAGCCGAAGGCGAAAGCCAGGGCCGCGGCAACAGCGGCGTGTTCCTGATGGGGCTGGTCGAAGTCCAGGTGCTGGACAACTACAACAACCCGACCTATGCCGATGGCTTCGCGGCTTCGGTTTACGGCGTCAATCCGCCGATGGCCAATGCCTTGCGCGCGCCGGGCCAGTACCAGACCTACGACATCGTCTTCCGCCGGCCTATTTATAAGGATGGCCAGCAAGTGGATCCGGGCTACGTCACGGTGTTTGAAAACGGTGTGCTGGTCCAGGACCATACGAGGCTTGAAGGCGGCACCGGCCACATGGCGCGCAGCGTTCCGGGTCCGTTCCCCGAGGCTGGCCCGCTCAAGCTCCAGGATCACGGCAACCCGGTTCGCTACCGCAATATATGGTATCGCCCGCTGCCACCGCGCGCGATCGAGGGCGGCACGGATGGCTATCTCACGACCGAGGCAACGATGGCCAAACGCAAGGAAATTGCGGCTATGCTTCGTCAGCAGGCCACCCAGGTCGCCAACTCGGCCAACCCTGTGCCTGAAATGTTGCTCCTGGCGGAATCGCTGGTCTATGAAAGAGACGAAGAGACCACTCAGAAGGCGGCGCAAATGGCTACTCAATACCTGGCCGACCTCCAGCAGCTTCCCGCGGACAAGCTCGCTGCGAAGAAAGATGAGGTAAAGCACATGCGCGACGTCTGTAAGTACCTGGTCAAATTTGAGATCATGCCAGCGGACTTCGAGCCCAAGGCCCAACTCGAGCAGATCATCAAGGACCATAACTGGGACAAGAAGTAGGCGGGCGCAAGTCGGGTTTTGCGTCACTGTTGTTCTCAGCGCGCCTGGCCGGCCTTCGACTCGGGAATAGTCAATCCCGGCAGCCGCGCTGGGCACCGTGTGGCTATCGCCCGCAACCCCTGCAGACGTTTTCCCGACGTCTCCTGCCCCACCGCCGCTGTCAGGCTCTGGGGAGAGGTTGTCTGCCTGTCGAATCAGTGGTCAGGCGGCGCATCGGCCTTGCTCCTTTGCCGGTTGCCGGAATCTCGGTTGGTAGCTCCAGCCCAGGTTGGCTCTCCCGCAAGGCCAGCCTCTGGCCCTTCACCCTCCACCACCCTCCAGGCCCATTCCAGCGGATAGGGCGGCAGTCCCGCCGTAGTCTCCTGGGAGTCTCGCCGTAGTACCTCCGTTGGCTAACGCCTATCAAGCCCGCCGTGGTGCATGGGAGTTCTGCGGCAATTTTCAGGGTGCTCCTGCACCTCAGCCTCATCGTCCCCCCGTTCAAAAGCTGATTTGCGCCTGTCCTGCGCCTCCAGCCCACTTCTGGCTTGACCCCCGCTACCTGCGGCGTATAATCCGCAACGCGAGTTGAGACGGAATCCAAGTCCGTTGAGAACATGAGGTGTGAACAGTTAACCTGTAGTTGTTACCGAAAGGCTGCGAATGAAGAACGGGTTCTCAGGCAAACAAGGTTCGATGAAGCGAAATGTGAAGCCCAACCGGGGCAGGAGATCAAAGCCGGTTAAAGCGAAAGGCGGTTCGGCGTCAACAGGCACAATCCACCCGGTCATCATTTATCCGTTCAGACAACCGAGCGATTATGGCGACCTCAAGGCGCTGTACTCGCTGGTCGAGCGCCTGGACGCGGACCGGGAAAGGTATGCACGCCCCATAACGGTCATGGACCGCAAGACGCATTATTCTCAGAAGAAAGCCACCTCGTTTCTGGCCTTTCGGGACCGAACCGTTGCGCGGGGTGGGGACATTCTGGATGCCTGGTGTGTTGATACGTGCCAGATGTGGTATGCGGGCATGGGGGCAGCCTTCGAGCGAGGCAAGGCCGGCGATGTGTATTGGCTGATTCCCGGCGACTTCAATTATGGCGCCGCCGCCGGGCGGGAAGTGCTTGGCCGGTTGCATGACCTGCCCGAGATCATCCTGGAACTGGACCAGGACCTGTGCATTGGGGAGATTGCGACCGACCACAACAACTCCAAGCAGCTCATTGACACTTACGGAACTTTCGCGCTGCTCTACAACTGGTTTCCCGCCGAGGCACAGGAAATCCGCCAATACACTGAGCGGCCCCGGTCGGAGTTCATTGCCGTCCGCCATGATTTCCTGGGCGAGGTGCTGACCCAGCGTTGGTATCCCTACGAACAAACGGTGGTGATGCTGTTACAGGCCATTTTCAAGCAGAAACGCATCAGCCGGTTTTTTGTCGGCAACATTTCTGACCTGCCGGAGGGACGGGAGTCCCTCTCTTCCGCCCTGCAACAAGTCGAACGAACCGAGCGTGTGCTCAAGACCCTTTGGCGCGAGCGCCATCAATCCCGGCCCGGCTGGATCCAGCGCTTCCGTGAACTGGAGGCCCATTCCGAGCAAATCCGGCGGACGGCCTCAACCATTCTCCAAAACCTCCTTCCCGGACAATAAAGCCTCACAGCTCCCGGCCAGATGTTACACCAGACTGGAGAACCATTATGAGTTCCTACGGTTATCAAAAGACCCTGCGAGCGGTTAACTTTATTTGCCATGCGCCGGAAGCCAAATCCGTGCGTCTGGTCGGCGACTTCAACGGATGGAACCCTGCGGCCAATCCGATGAAACAGATGCCCGACCGCTGTTGGCTGCTCACCATGGAATTGAAACACGGCCATCACCGGTACGCTTTCCTGGTGGATGGGGTTTTGACCCTCGACCCGCGCGCCCAGGGCATTACCCGGAACGATAAAGGAGAGCGCGTCAGCCTGGTGCCGGTCAGTTGATGCCGGAGGTGGGCGCTGAGCTCGCCGTCGGGGCCGGGAGGTACATGATCCGGTCCGGTTGCGTGGGCGCATAGGCGTTGCGCTGCGGAATGGTCGCACGGTTAAACGGCTTGTAGTCCTTAATGGCCCCGACACGCGTGATGCGGAGGGATTTGCGCAGGATGCCCCGGCCATTGGCATTAGAGTCGCTGAACCGGCCCGACCCGTAGCCGACCCCGTGCGTGCCCGAGAGGTTGGACGAGAAATACTTGAACCCGACAATCTTGTTCTGTGCGTCACGATTCCACTCGATGAATATCACCGAATGCCCCCCGGGCGGCGTGGTGCTGTAGCTCAGGAAGTCGCCCGGCTTCACCTCTTCCAGGTTGGCAATGGCGCGGCCGAGACCGTAGGAAGTGATGCCCCGCTGCTCGGAGTCGCCGTCGCCCTCGATGTACCAAAGCTGGAGCATGTTAAAGAGATCGGCAAAGGTCATGCCGTTGAAATCGTCCGGGTCGAGGCCCTTCTGGATGTTACGCAGTTTCATCGCGCGGACAAAGGCCTCGAAGGTGAAGCCGCAGCAGTAGCTGCAACGCGAGCCGTCCGGATACGCCTTGGCGACGACCATGCCCCGGTACCAAAGGTCCTGGGTGACCCCGTTGTAAATGTCGTATTCGCGCGGCGTCCAACTGCAATGGTATGGATAGGAGCCGTCGAGCGGGTAGGCCGACATCACCTTGAGCACGTAGGGATTGAGCGAGCCGTCGGCATCATCGGTCACCATCTCCGCACGGGCGTAAGCCTTGGCCAGCGCTTTGTCCACGGGCGAGAAGCCGCGGTCGTCCACCGGGTAAGGCCGCGGGGTGTAGTGATAGCGTTTACCATTCCCAGCGACCCTGTTGGTCGAAGTGCTTACGACTGCGGGTGGTTGGTTGGACGAAGCGAGGGCCGCCTTCGCTGCCGGCCGGCTGCAACTCTCAGCGATCGGATGCTGGCATCCGGCAAGCCCAATGGCCACGGCCGCAAGCGCCGCGGTCACGACGGAGCGGGAAAGCCTCTGAGGTCCGGCGGATGATTGGCGAGGGGCAGAGCAATTCGAGTTCACCTTCGCATGGTGCCCCGCGCCAGAACGGGTTTCAAGCTCAACTGGCAGGCCGACAGAGCGGCGGTGCCCGTCACTTGGAGACTGAGACTGGGTGCAGGAGGATGTCCTCGGCGTCCAGCAGCGGCTCGCCGTTCAGTGAGTTGGTGCGTACATTGAGCGCCGAGTAATTGGTCCGGAAGCGCTCGTAGCCGGGGCACTCAAACAGAAGCTGCACCGAGAACCAGCCGGCGCCTCGAAACGGGGTCAGCACACGCTCGGTTTCCAGCGTGAATCTGCCTTCGCGATCCGTCCGCAGGGGGGCCTTTGCCATCAGGAGCTCGCCGCCTTTGGGAAGCATGCCGCCACGATAGCCACTGGCTTGCGCGCCACTCTTAACGGTTACGCCGGCGAGCGGTTGACTGGTGTCGGCGGCCAATACCCGGCCCGTGACGCGCGGGGAAATGAACGGCGAAAAGGGCATTGACTTGCAGCCAGCCAATACCACGGCAGCCAGAAGGAAGGCGACGTACCTGTTCATCGCGGAATACTAGCAATGACTGCGGTCGAAGGCAAAAACGCAGTGCAGTCGTCTCACCCGTGCTTTCGATAAAAAGCGGCCCAACGGGGGCAGGCAAGACGCCTGACCTGCTGGTTGTCTGACACGGTCTCAGACCGCTTACCCGCCGAAGCCATACCCCTCACGCCGCCCGGGAAGGAGGCAGTGGTGACTGGCCAAAAGCCTAAAAAGTAAACATCACCTCGGCGCGCAGGAAGGTCATCATTTGGCTGCTGACGTAGTAGTTGCCCGGGAAAAAGAATTCACTCCAAAGGTGGCCGCTCAGATGCTGGCTGAATTTGTACCTCAGGATGGCCTGCACAAAGTCGCCGCGGAAGTTGCCGCTGTCGCTGTACGCCGTAGGCAGAGTCGCTTGAGTGGGCACTCGCTGATCCGCAAACAAAGCATAGTAACTGGCGCTAAACTGCATGTCCTTGATCGGGTTGATGCTCCAGGTCGGCCCAAGGCGATAGAGATTGGCCATTTGGCCTACGCGCGTCTCGTTAACGTAGCTGTAAATGTTGTACATCTCACTCCAGCGCGGCCACCGGCCCCACAATACATCAAACATCTCATCCGTTCCGGTGTTCGGATTATCCCCTGAGAGAAACTCGAAGGACAAATTCACCTGGTTGTTAAGGTCATCCTTGAAGAGGTAACCAACCTTGCTGTTCACTCCGAAGGCGCTGAGGTTGTGATAGTTTTCGTCCAACGGGGCCGTCAGGGGAGGGTTGTACTGATACTGTTTCCTCCCGAACTGGTAAGCCCCCTCCGCGGAATAGTTCCAGTGGTCCGCCAGCAAACCTGAAACGCGGGTGCCAAACGTGTAGATGTCCGCGTTATCAGAGTATAGCGAAGCCGGCGCGTTGTCGATGGCTGAGTCGTGTTTGTAGATAAAGTAGCCATCCAAATTGGCCGCCGGCAGGCTCTTGTTGGCGATCCACAGAATTGCGCCCTTTTCGTTTTGGTCGGTCAGGAGATATGCGTTCGGGTCTCCTCCCTGCGAGGTGGAGGGGCCCAAGGTGGGCAGCCAACCGTCAGGCCGACCGTCCTGGATAATACCTATTGCGTCAATCGTGGTCTTCTGATCTTCAAGGTTATAGGTGAAGCGTGCGGAATCCAGAAAAGTAGTGAAGGAGCCGTCTTCCGGTGTCCCGTCTCCCACCAACCAACCGTCTCCCAGGAAGATATCCTGGCGGCCCACGGTCAAAGTTGCCGGCAGGCTCAAGGGATGCTTCCACTGAACATTGAGGTTGTCGAAAATCCCATACCGCCACTGCATACCGTCCTTCTCGAAGTAGGTATCAAAGGTTGACGTTTCCATAAAGTCGCGAGGCTCCGCCGCCAACCGCGCGTTCAGGCTCAGGTCCTCGACCGGCGTGATGCTGGTCCAAAGGCGGCCCCGGTACCGGAAATAATCCTGGGCATGCACAGTGTTAAACGGGCTGCCCGGGATACCCGAACCCAGGCTCAACGCGTTGTTGTAATACTCATTGCGTATCCGCAAGTCGGCGCCCCAGGTCAGCCAGGAAACCGGATTCTTGATATCGTAAATCGTTTGTTCGGTGGCGCTGAGGGCTGGAGGCGGCGAAGCGGCTGGCAGGGCTTGAGTGCTTTGGTTGGTTTGGGCCGGGGCGCTCATCAGGGTCGCGCTGAGGGTGATGATGGTTATTACTTGGGATTTAGTTGTCATAACTCGTTCCGTTTAAGACCCGTGCCGCTCCTTCGAAAGCAAACACGAGCCCATCGTTACAGTTTTAGGTTCTCTTCCACACTCAGGGCCTTCCTTCGGTCCTTCCTGTGCGCCTTTCAGTGAGGCTGCTGCAATCCTAGGGGCCGGGACACGAGTGTCCAGCACTAATCAAAGAGATTGTGGCATTTTTCGCATTACAAATGTTTACATTACTTGCAAATGCACAAACAAAATAAGGCGAGCGTTTGCCCGCGCTGGCTGTCTGCGTTTCTGTTACAAGAGGCGGACCACTGGCAGGGCCATGCTCGATCTTGTTGAAGTCAGCGACTCATTTGGCAATGCTCTCGCCATGATCAGGTTATCCGATGTGCTGCAGTTGCGCGTTCGCTATAGCGAGACGGACCAAATGGGGACATTCTACAACTCCCGCGCACTGGAATGGTTCGAGTGCGCGCGGACGGAATTGATGCGCCGCAAGCTAGGGATGTCGTATGCGGCGCTGGAGGCCCGGGGCGCTTTCCTGCCGCTAGTGGAAGCGCACCTGGAATTCCTAGGCCCCGCGCGCTATGACGACTTGCTGGAAATTGCGTCCACGGTGGAAGTATGGGGGCGAGCGAAGCTGCGGTTCGACGTCCAGATTCTTCACGCCGAGACCCGCAAACCAGTGGTGAGCGGCTACACGATCCATGCTTTTGTGGACCGCCAGGGGAAGCCAAAACGCCCGCCGGCCTGGTTCGTTGAGGTGATGACGGGGGCGACCGCCGACGCAGGGGCAACCAAAGGGCAATGACAGGGGAGCACGAGAACTCAACTTACTGGTCTGCGCTTCGGCTGGGTTGCCTATTAGGCCAAGGCTTACCCTGCTGCGCGGAGCAATCAGTTTGAGGTGGCGCTCAGAGTGGCGAATGGCTCTGCGGCAGGATTCTGCTCACGCAGTACAGCACCGCCAGCAGCGCAAGGCCTATCCCCAGGCTCCAAGCGATTAGCTTTTTCTCCACCGGCAGCAACGGCTCGTACTCCTGCTGCATCTTCTTTAGTGCTTCGCCGATTTTCGGTTCGTCAGCCATAGGTCGTGGGTCGGGTCTGGTCGAGATTTGGGAGCGTGGTCGTAGCGCGCTTAGGGGTGGACAAGTGGCGGATGCACGCCGCCGAAGAACATCCAGGAGATGATCAAACCGAACCAGATGATGAAGCCGAAAAGGCCCACCACATAGACGGCGGCCAGCTTGCCAATGCCTTCCTCCCAGAGTTGCCTGAAGTTCGACACCACGCCGATGGTGAAGAAGGTCAGGCAAAAGAACAGCACCCGGAAGATGTTGGCTTGCTCCGTCGAGCTCTTGGCCGGGCCGGGTTTAATCTCCTTCTTCGTTGCCGACACCGCTATCAGCGTGGCCCGCCCGGTGGCTGGACTAACCTGCGAGACCTCTTTCATGACCGGCACTTGTTCCAGCCGCTCTTTGCCGGTCGCGGGGTCGGTCACCGTCACTTCCCTGGTCACGGGCACGGTTTTCTCGGATTTGATCAAAGTGGGAAAGACGAGGCCAAGGGCCAGGAAGAGGCCAAAGGTCAGCACATAGCCAATGATAAACTTCGGGAAGCGCTGCCAGATTTCGGAGGCGCGGACCTTGTCGCCGTCGCGCTTCTCGATGTGGTTGGCCCAGATGCAGGCCAGCACGAAGGCCCAGATGCCGATGAAGATGTCAATGAACACCTTGATGCTGGTGGCCGTGTTGAGGATCCAGTCTTTATCATACGCCACGCCGTTGCCCGCGGCCTTTGCGAGGATCAACGCATCGGTTACCGCGCCCGCGGCGGTTGCGGCCCCATCGGTCTTGACGGCCAGCCCCATCCAGGCACCGGCGACGAGGGGCTCTCTCCACAAGAAGGTCTGAGCCAGAAACGGCAGCAGCAACAGCTCCACAATGGCGAACACCACGACCCGGGACGACACCATGATGGGCACGATCGGCCGGGCCCGTATCGCGCCGCCCGTGGCGATGGCCGCCGAGACTCCGCAGATGGAGATGCCCGAAGGCAGCGGGGCAGCCCACTCCCGGCTGAACTTGAATTACTTGCGGACAATGAAGTAGATCACCGCCCAGTAAATCAGGTAGGCCTCAATGATTGCGCAGAGGCCGCGGAACATGATCCCCCACGCCAGGCTCGAATTCTCCAGCGCCTTGATCCCAACACCCGCACCCATGATGACGATGGCGGCCTTCACGAAGAGCTCGGGCTTGATTGATTCCTTCAGAAGCCCCGCCAGTTTGGGAAAGAAATTGCCGATCATCAAACCGGCCAGCAGTGCGAGCACCAGACCGGCTTCGCCCGTCAGCCTTAGCGACCAGGTAATGCCGAACTTTTTGAACTCGGCCGGGGTGGTCGCCGCGATGTGGGCGTGATTGCCCAACACCCAGCACGCGAAGCTGATGGCGAACACCAGCGTGAAGGCGAGGACGAATCGCTTGAGGCTGCCGCCCAGGAGCCAGTTGCCGATACCCACCACTAAGCCCAGGAACAGATAGGTCGAGACAACGGCCAACCAGACGGGCATCCACTGGAACGAAGCGGCCACCGGTGTGATGGCTTTTGACAGGTCGGTCCACGTGCCGACCTTCGCGCCAAAGCCCAGGAGGTCGGTCCCCAGGAAAACACCCAGGGAGAGCACGAAGACCGCGAGGCCGGTCCAAAGCGAAAGCCAGTCTTCACTAATTCTAGTCCGGTTCATGGGCGAGGCGCACTTTAAGGACAGCCAAACGTAACACAAATACAAATTGGCTCCGGAGCCTTGATCGCACGGTCGGGGCCTGATTAGGAACCACGCCGCCCGGACTCACTTATGGTTGCATCTCAACCGCAGAATCTGGTAGAACCGGCTAGTCGTAAGAGGCCAAACGTTTATGAGCAAGCATGCGAAGAGTTCAAACGCCAGTTTCCACCCGCTCAGCGCGCCGGATTTTCTGCCGCTGCCGCAGTTGCACGACCTGCAACTGCAGCGGCTCAAAGGCATCGTCCAGCGCGCGTATGATCGCGTCGCGCTGTTCCACAAACGCATGGAGGAGCGCGGCTTGACGCCGGAGGACGTGCGGACCCTCGACGATATCACCAAGCTGCCCTTCGCGGAGAAGACCGACTTGCGCGACACTTACCCCTTCGGTCTGTTCGCCAGCCCGATGAAGGATATTGTGCGGCTGCATGCGTCGAGCGGCACTACTGGCAAGCCCATTGTCGTCGCCTACACACAGGAGGACGTTCAGGTGTGGACGAACGTGATGCTGCGCAGCTTCGCCGCGTGCGGGTTGCACGAGGGAGATGTCATCCAAAACGCTTACGGCTATGGCTTGTTCACCGGCGGCCTGGGCGCGCACTACGGTGCCGAGGCGCTGGGCGCCACTGTCTTCCCGATTTCCGGGGGCAATACGCCACGCCAGTTGATGGTGATGA
>Ga0187877_1004708_pt1 | contig 10338 bp, 9 predicted proteins | sample June2016WEW_17_1_3_FD_132430 | JGI IMG/M metagenome (GOLD analysis project Ga0187877, IMG submission 132430) | Peatland microbial communities from SPRUCE experiment site at the Marcell Experimental Forest, Minnesota, USA - June2016WEW_17_100 | ecosystem: Environmental > Terrestrial > Soil >... | reverse complement strand
TTTTAACACTCCCAATCGATACGATCAGAAAGATATCGAACCCTGGCTCCTCCGCAATCCCGCCGTCTTTCCCAACGCCGCGTCCCTGGTCCATTGCGAGTTCATGCGCGATATCGGCTCCGTCGCGCAGCTTTATGATAGGTACTGGACCGAAATCAAAGCGCGATAACACGCCGACTCGTGCTGCCGGAGGCGCTTCATGTGTTGGAGCCCGTTGCCCGCCGGACCTAATAAGTCCTTCCACCAACCGGCATCTTTTAGGATCATCAAGCTTGCAAAGCTTGAGTGAAAAAGGGTAGCGTGCTAAGTTCTTTCTGTAGCATGTGCGGGGGTGGCGGAACTGGTAGACGCAAGGGACTTAAAATTTCACCAGGACCCCTGACTCAGGAAACTGACGTGTAAATTCCCGCAGCCTGCTCTATGATAGACGGCTGCAAATAATCAGCCACGCGGGCGTGGCGGAATCGGCAGACGCACCGGACTTAATTGAATTTGAGTGCTCGCCGGGAAACCGGCGATGCAGAACTGCTCAAATTCGGGGGAACCTGTGAAATGGCAATCCCGAGCCAAGCCCGAACGGAACATTCCGAAGGGGAAGGTGTAGAGACTAGACGGGCAGCACCTACGGCGAGACGCCAGGGTGAAGGGATAGTCCAGACCACAAACGCCGGAAGGCGGCGGCGAAAGCCGCAGGTGGTAAGAAAATCCGTTGGGCCGCAAGGCCTGTGGGGGTTCAAATCCCCCCGCCCGCACCATTTGTTTTTATTTTACACGCGCCGGGAAATAGCGGGACACCATGATCCCGCCTCGGCGCAGAGGATGGAACCATCCTTCTTTAACGGCTCACTTTCCGGGGCAGGGCATGCCTGCCGTAAATACCTTCTGATCTTATGCCGTCGCTGACGGCGCTCTTAGTGCGCCTCCGCCAGCGCCTTGCGCCAAGAGCCATTCGTAAACCCTTGGTGACGACTCGTTACAGATGCCAAGTCGATAGGAGCCTGGTCCGCTTTCAAAGTGCGATCGTCCCACTTTCCGGGTAGGGCGTTTTTCGTTCCTAATCGGAAGCAGTGGGCGGAGCCTTCTGATCCGGAGAGCCAATCATGGGCGGCACTTCCCGCGGTTGGGCACGACACGTCCGCAGGAACGAAGAAAATGTGATAAATTCAGCGATGCCATGCGTGGTCTGCGGCACCTCAAGGTATTCATCTCCTATGCCCGCAAGGACGGGGCGGCACTGGCGCAGCGTCTGCAAGCGGACCTCGGCGCGACAGGCTTCGACGCCTGGCTCGACACTCAGCGCATCGCCGGCGGCGCTATCTGGACAAGAGAAATCGAGCAGGCCCTCGACGCGTGCCAGGTGGCGCTGGCTCTACTTACGCCCGGCTCCTACGTCTCCGAGATTTGCCGCGCCGAGCAGCTTCGCGCCCTGCGCAAAGGCAAGCGTGTGATCCCCTTGCTCGCCCAGTCCGCCAGCGACATCCCCCTGCCCACTTGCACGCACGCGTAGCGTCCGCCGCACGGGCGGCTTCGTTCAAGTCGCCTACCTGGAAAATGGCCGCCGGCCAAGATAGACCCTGTGAAACGCCGCAGGGTTTAGTATCACGTACTCAGAACCGGAAGTACCGGCAAACGGTAGCCGAAATTCTTTACTTCCGGCCAAGATTAAGGGACTCAGCAAAGGTTATCAGGAAGGGCTATAATATCCAGGGTTTGGTTGCAAAATGAGGGATCGAGATGCAAGGGCGCAACTGGCGACCTTGGCAATCTTCAGCCCTTGCAGTGGGACAACAACAGGAAAAAGCGATACCTGTTCCTCCGACCCACGGCCAAAATCGCAGGTAGGTGGGAGCGATCTGTCGTATACTTTCAGTTAATCGGCAACCAAAAATGGGAATCCCGGGTGGTATTATTGACGGAGGAAGGAATCCCCCAGGAAACCAGGAGCGACTATGGCAGAAAGGGAATTTCGCCCCGCAGAGATTCTCATCGACAGAGGTTTCGATGGCGAGTTCAGTTGGGAGCGAATCAATCAACTGTGCCGCCTTTTTTCGGACGATGAGGTTCTGCAGGAGTTCATCTATAAAAGCCAAATAGCTGACAATGCCTTAGACCTGAAGCGAGGAGAGTTCTATCCGGAAATCCTCAGGGCCGTTCTTAGTCTCAAGAGAACGCTGAGTACAGTGTACGATATCGACTTGTTGCAGGTGCATCCCAATTTTGGAAGCAACGGTTCTATTGACACTATCCTTGCTGCTGCCAAGGTCCAGGAAACGCGTCAGCAAGCTCAGTTTCAGAAGGCAATATTTCAAGCCATTGCAGGAATAATCGAGTCGAAGCTGACAAGCGACGAAAAGATTCGTGAGATATCCCGAATCTCCGCAGAACTCGAAACCAAGAGGCCACGGGGTGGTGCGCTTTTCACATCGCCGACATACTTTCGCAATTACAACTCTGCTGCCGCGAAACAGCTTGCGATTCACTTGGTTCCGCTCAAAGAGGATTTTGAATTCAACGCGGCCAAGTTCGTCGCCGAAATGAAGCGCCTCAATCCCACCGTCGTTTTCCTGGTGACACCCAACAATCCGACCGGCCTGCCGGTTGCAGATGAGGAGATCACCCTCGTGTTGGATAACCTACCAGAGGGCTGCTGGGTCGTGATCGATAGAACCTTGGTGAACACTCGCCCGGAAGCGACCTCGCGGGAGCTGTTACACCGTTATCCACACAAGGACCTGATTATCCTGCATTCATTCTCTAAATATCGCGGCATGTCTCACCACCGCATCGGTGTCGCGCTCTATTCCAATCAAAGCCTAGCACGAACCGTGCAGCCGCACTTGCCGCTGGGCTTAGGGTTGGAGGGCTGCATCAAAGCGAACAAAATCGTGCTGGATGAAGGCGGACTGTTTCCAACCCAGCGGGTGTTGGCGAATATTCGGGCGAACAGAGCGACCTTGGCTGACTTCGTTCGCCAGCAGCCCTCATTCTCGTTCACTGATTTCGCCGGCAACTACGGACTCCTCTTGCTTCCGAGAGGTTTGGAGTCCATGGAGGTCAGCTCTGAGTTAGCTTCGCACGGGCTTTTCGCCATGGGCGGTCACGATTTCCCTGAACGCAACACAGCCGTGGTCCGTCTCCACACTGGCGGTCCTCCAGAGTACTTTGAGCGCATGTGCAAACTGCTGGCTGCCAGATTTGGCCAGCCGAGGGATGGAGGCAAAGGAGAACCTCTATGAGCGCCACAGCGCATGCTACGGAAGGGATACTGGATACGGCCCCGCGCGGTAATCGTATACTGCACTATCTCGAACTCTCACGAATCTACACGTGGCCGGACATGGCGGCCACTGGGTTGCTTGGTGTTTATTTCGTGAGACCCCACCCAGATTGGGTAGTGCTGAGTCAAGTCGGTGTGTTGTCAATTTCCCTTTGGATAGTGCTCAACTGGTTCAGTGAGTACCAACAGCGCGATTGGGGACGAATCCCGCCTCCTTTGTGCTTGACGGCAGTCCCCCTTACTATTTCGGTCGCCATCGTCGTCGGACTGAATAGCGCCGCCGCCGGCTTCTTGTTTGCTTATCTGGGCTTCGTGTGGCTGTATCCCTTGAAGAAGCGCAACCGGTGGGTAGCAGCGGGTTGCTTCTTCATTCGGGGGATGCACACAGCTTGTTTGTTTCTGCTAGCAGCGAACTTGAGCGGCCCGCTCGGGGGTCGCATTTGGGAAGCGGCGCTCGGGCTGTTCTTGCTTCAATCATCGCGCAGTTTGGTAGCAGAGGTTCGCGACGCATCGTTCGACGAGTTCGGCCTCCCAGCGGAACTTGCTCGCATTTTAAGGCCACCGAGAGCGCAAGCGATAGTCTTGTTGTTTTCGCTCGCTCTGGCCGTTGCTGCTGCGTCCATCCTCAAGCTCAGCGTCGCGATTCCCGTCGGGCTCGTCTTTGGTGTTGCTCTTATCTGGCAACTCGTAATCCCAGAGCCACTTCCCGTTGCTTCCTATCGTGTGCATAGCTGGCTCATCACCGCGTCTGCTGTCGCGAAGGTGGCACTCGGGCTTCCGGGTTTCTCAAGCATAGTAACCATCGGTTTACTCTCGCTGCTTTCCAATACTCTTGGGTACCATCGGGTCTACCGCCCGATCAACGACATGATTGCTCGAAGTGCGAGAACACGTAGCGCAACAGTGAGGTTCATATGCTAGCCCGCAAACGTAGCAAGGATTCGACCGCAAAAACCAGGAAGACCGGAGACAGTCCCGGGGCATACCCGTTTGCCGTGCTCTTTATGGACGTGGTCGGTTTTTCCAAATGCGATATGCCTAAACAGAAGCAAATCATCAACGCACTAAATGAGTCTGTAGAGGATGCCAAAAAGAAGTTTTGGAGGCCGTGTAGCCAACAGGCACAACCTCCGAACGCCCCCCTTAACTCCCCCGATGTACCGGAGGATATCCCGAAGCTTCTCTTCTTGCCCACCGGAGATGGGATGGCAATTGCTTTCTTCCTACCGGCAAAGGGGAGTGAAGTAGAGCAACCGATTCTGTGGGCTTGTCAAATAATGTACTTCCTAGACCAGTGGAAGAAGGAGCGAAAGAATCGAAAAATGTCGTTTGACCTTCGGATCGGCCTGCATGCGGAGGATGTCGACATCGTTAGAGATCCAAACGGTAGGCTAAATATTACCGGCCCCGGAATCAACATGGCACAGCGAGTAATGGATTGCGGTGACGCAGGACACATCCTGGCCTCGGAAGACTACCGGAAAAGGCTGCTTAATCACGACAGCGACCTAATTTCGTATTTCTACAATGCGTTTACCGCCTATATTAAGGGTGGCAAACGTGACACACTTTTCAACGTCACAAAACGGCTAGACGGCCTTCGAGTAGGAAGAATTGACGAGCCGGCCCCAAAACCACATCTTCTCAACGAATACCTCACTACGAACGGGAGCCCTGGCCAGGCAGCACTAGCACTTTGCGTTTCACGATCTAGCGAAAAACGACTGAACTACATAAAAGACATGCAACCCGTTACCGGCAAGACGGCAATTCTCGATACAACGGAAGGAATTCTTTTGCGGCATAGCAATTGTAATTACACCACTATGGAACTAACGAGCATGATTCATCCCCGAGGGTGGACGAGTGGGCTTTGGCCAGGGTACTCGGCGCAAATCCTGCGTATAACATCCAACCGCAACAGTAAGGGCTGTATTGCGAGGAGACTGCACGTCATCGAAAATGACGATTTCGAAAGAAAGCTAGACGAAATCGTTCCGATGATGATAGCTGACTGTATCTGTTCGATCCGCAGTCGCGTCTTGCGCATACCACAGGACGAAGTTGAATCGCTCGTTGGAGAACTTCCCGTTTATCGCTGGGCCGACTTCGTATTGTTTGATTGTGGTACATACTACAGCCCTGGGGGGGTCTACAGCGTCATCTACTCAGATTTGAAGCCGTACTTTAAGGCAACGAGAAACGGTAGGACGCGGGAGGGATCGGAGTTCACTGTCTACGCTTTCGATGTTCGCGAGGGACGGTGCATCTATGAGGAGTTGCGGGCAAACTTTTTCCGCGGCTGGCATAATCGCGCAGAAAACTCCGTGCTGACTCTGCCAGACGTGGTGAAAAAAGCAAGGAAACCATCCGACCGGTTAAAGAAATGGGTGCCGCACGTGAGGCGATATTTGCCCACGGAGGCTGAACAGGATTTGGTCCGGCAGAAGAACTGGATGACCAGCGTGATCAGTTTGGTGAAGAACTCTCTAGATCAAGAGGGCCATCATAAGGGGGAGGACCATCTGTGTAATCGAAGTATAGGACTTCCGAACCTTATCAAGGCGCCCCTAAGTCAAGATACGCGTGTTTGAGAGTACCTCTACGAATTGAGGGGAGGAAGTAATGAGACCTCGCATCTTTAGCCGTTTCCGTATTATGGTAGCGATATTAGCAACCTATATTGCAACTCAGGGATGTGGACCGCGCACTGCTCCCCCCGATGCAGCGAGAGTAGTCAAGATCGGCGTGATCCTTCCTATGACGGGGGAGGTCGCGAAGTATGGGAAGACCGCCTTGGCAGCGATTGAAATGGCCGTTGGTGAGATCAATGCGAAGGCCGGCACTGGCGGTGTACGTTTCCAGGCGGTTTTCGAGGACGACGCACTCAACCCGACCGTGGGGCTGTCAGCGGCCAAGAAACTAATTGAAACGGACAAGGTGGCAGCGATTGTCGGCCCATTAGGAAGTTCTGTCGCCTTGGCGGTTGCGCCGTTCGTTGAGCAACGACGTGTCGTGTTGCTGTCGCCAGGCGCTTCAACCCCGGAGTTGACTGGAGCTGGCGACTTTATTTTCCGCAACGCTTTGTCGGACGTTTTCGAGGGGCAGGATTTGGCGAAGTTCACGGTGCAAGAGCTGAAGGTGAAGACCATAGCTATTTTGTACGTGAACAATGCCTTCGGCGTCGGTTTAGAGCAGGTGTTTAAGGAGGAGTTTGAGCGCCTCGGAGGGAAAGTGATAGCAGTCGAAGCTTTCGCCCAAGGCAGCCGCGATATGCGGACACAACTAGTCAAGATTATGAGGGCACAACCGCAGAGTACGTACCTAATCGGATACGAAGAGATGATCGCTGTCTTCAAACAAGCTAAGGAGCTCGGATTGCGAACCCGCTGGCTTGCCACGACGTTTCTCAACGACCAGGACTTAGTGGGTAAAATGGGCGGCGCAGCCGACGGTTGTGTTTTCGCCGCGTGGGACTACAGTCCGGACAGCCAAGATCCGCGGGTCAGAGCGTTCGCCGATAAAATCCGACAGCGAACGGGCGGGTTGAACGCGGACGTGTTTGCGGCGAATTCATATGACGCCATCTACTTGCTCTACGACGCTATCCAGAGGAAAGGGACGACGTCCGAGGCAATACGCGACGGGCTGTATTCAATTGACGACTTTGAGGGCGTCACTGGCAAGACCTCGTTTGACCGGAACGGTGATGTAATGAAGCCAGTTCGGATTAGGACCATCGTCGACGGCAAGATTCGGCCGTACGGTGGTTGATTGTTATTCGAGGCGTTATACAATGCTTTCCCAGATCTTGTTAGATAGTCTTATCGCCGGAAGCATCTATGCCTTGGTTGCGCTCGGGTTTGGCTTGGTTTACTCTACTGCGGGGTTCTTCCACTTCGCCCACGGAGCGGTTTACGCGGCGGGAGCGTATCTCGTTTTCAGTGCATGGTCTGCAGGGCTGAGCCTTTATTTTGCGGTGCCGCTGGCCATAGTTGGTGGAATGCTCATCGGAATGTTAATGGAAATAGGAATCTATCGACCGCTACGCCGGAAAAGGGCCTCGAATCTAACCCTGCTGATTGCCTCACTTGGCATGTTCATTGTAGGTCAGAATCTTATCTCGCTCATCTTTGGCGACGATACCAAGACGCTTCGGACTGGCCTAGTGAGCGAGGGAATTCCGATCCTCGGCGCACGACTGACCAAGGTTCAACTAGGGATAATCACGAGCAGCGTTCTGCTGATCGGCTGCTGCTGGTTTCTCTTGAAGAAGACCAAAATCGGCAGAGCAATGCGTGCGGTAGCAGACGATCCTCAGTTGGCTGCGATTAGAGGAATCAATGTCGACCGGGTGATCCTGTTCGCTTTTGCGGTTGGCTCCGCACTCGGCGTGACTGCGGCAACCCTAGTCGCATTGGACAGCGACATGACTCCGATGATGGGCTTTTACGCCCTTCTTGTGGCCGTGGTAGCCGTAATTGCTGGAGGTATCGGCAGCATCCCCGGAGCCGCTCTTGGAGGCCTGCTGATCGGGGCGGCGGAACAACTAGGGGCGTGGAGACTTCCTACTGAGTGGCAACAAACAATTGTGTTCTCGATTCTAATTCTCTTTCTGACCTTCCGCCCTCAGGGTTTCTTGGGACGGTCTTTCGACAAGCCCGGAACTTGGTGAAAATGGAATATATTCTGCACCTCCTCATAATGATCGCGATCTACACTATCCTAGTGGTATCGCTGGATCTCATTGCAGGCTACACAGGCCTGCTGTCGATTGCCCACGCCGCTTTCTACGGCATTGGGGCCTATGTGACAGCCCTGCTGTCGATTCACTTCCGGACTCAACTGCCACTGAATGTCATGGCCTCCGCTATTGTGGCAGCATTCCTTGGCGTCATCTTTGCAGTTCCTTTGCTCCGGCTCCGCGACGACTATTTTGTGGTCGCCACGCTCGGCTTCCAGATGATCCTTTACAATATCTTCAACAACTGGGTGGGGCTAACCGGTGGGCCACTAGGCCTTCCAGGGATACCTAAGGCCATTCTGCTGGGTACCCGCATCGACACCTCGCCGAAGTTTTTGATTGTTGCTGCGGGACTCGCCCTGATGGTCTATTTCGTGGTCCGGAGGCTGGTTCGCTCCCCTTACGGCAGAGTGCTGAAGGCGATCCGTGAGGATGAGAGGTTTGCCCAAGCTCTCGGAAAGAACGTCCGGTGGTATAAGGTTCAGGTCTTTGTTGTGGGTAGCGCACTGGCTGCCATCGCAGGTTGTTTATACGCACACTACACCACCTTCATCGATCCGACAAGCTTCACCGTGCGCGAGTCCATTCTAATCACATCGATGGTGATCCTTGGGGGGGCAGGTAGCCTACGAGGTCCAATCCTGGGCGCGGTCATGCTTACAGTTTTTCCAGAACTTCTCAGGTTCATTGGTTTCCAAAGCAGTGTGGCTGCCAACTTGCGCCAGGTCCTGTACGGAAGCCTCTTGGTTCTGGCTATGCTCTATCGTCCGCACGGTTTAATGGGTGAGTTTGGCTTTGAAAAGTGATTCAGCCGCGACTAAGATTGTGATAAGCGGGAAGAACTTACGGAAAGCCTTCGACGGTGTTATTGCCATCGACGATGTTTCGTTTGGGATTGAGGAGGGAACTGTAACAGCCCTTATCGGACCGAATGGAAGTGGAAAAACGACGCTTCTTGACCTTGTCACTGGCTTTCTCTCGCCAGATCGCGGGGAGATATACCTTTGCGATCAGAAAATCACAGCACTGCCGCCGCATGAAATTGCTGGATTGGGTGTTTCTCGAACCTTCCAGGATCTCCGGCTTCTCAATCGGCTTTCGGTTTTGGACAACGTGCTGCTCGCCTATCCGAACCAGAGAAACGAGCTTTTTCTCAACGCCCTGTTTTCCAATTCCATCCAGAGAGAAGAAGCTAGAAACCGGGAGGCGGCTTTCCAGTTGCTGGAGTCTGGTGGACTTAGCTACAAGGCCGACGATCTCACTGGGAGCCTCTCCTACGGTCAACAGAAAGTGCTGAGTCTTGTCTGTTGTCTAGCAACTAGCAAGAAGATCGTGCTCCTCGACGAGCCTGTTGCTGGCGTGAGTCCCGAGATGTCTGCCAAGATCATTGAACTCTTGCTTGCTATGAAGGCTGGCGCCAAGACCATAGTTCTGGTCGAACACGATATCCAGGCAGTGAGAAAAGCGGCGGATCAAGTTCTCGTGATGGACGATGGACGTGTGATCGCGGCCGGACTGAAAGAGGAAGTCTTGGGACGCCCAGAAATCATAGAGGCCTATCTGACGTGATTGATCGAGAGATCGTGTGTGTTAACCGCCTAGAAACAGGCTACGGGCGCAAACAGGTCCTTTTTGGAGCAGACCTGTTTGTTCGCGCGTGCGAGATGGTTGCTCTGATCGGACATAACGGGGCTGGCAAGACGACTCTTCTAAAAGCGATATTTGGCATCGTTCCGGTTTGGAAGGGCGAACTTTCCTACGATGGCCAATCTATTAGTGACTGGCCACTTCGAAGACGGATCAATGCCGGCATCGCTTACGTTCCGCAAGGGAACCGTGTGTTTAACGGACTGACGGTGAGAGAAAACTTAGAAATGGGTGGGTACACTCTTGGCGACAGGGCTCAGTTGCGGGAGAAGATCGAAGAGGCTTATTCGGTCTTTCCAGTGCTGAAAGAAAGGTCCAGCACCTTGTCTGCCGTCCTGAGCGGTGGGGAAAAACAGATGTTGGCAATTGCGACTGGCCTAATGCTTTCTCCACGGCTGCTACTTTTGGACGAGCCATCTTTGGGGCTTTCTCCTTCGGCGATTAAAGACGTCTTGGCAAGGCTTACCCAAATCAACCGGTCGTCCAAAACAGCGATGCTGATCGTCGAGCAGAAAGTGAGAGAGGTTCTACAGATCTGTAGCCGTGCCTACTTGCTGAAAATGGGAACGGTGGTCGAGACTGGTGAGTGCTCAGCATTTCTACAAGGTGATCGCATACGCGAGATTTTCCTATGATTGGATTCCCGCAAGACCGTCGCCGCAGAGAGCAG
>Ga0187877_1004702_pt1 | contig 10345 bp, 5 predicted proteins | sample June2016WEW_17_1_3_FD_132430 | JGI IMG/M metagenome (GOLD analysis project Ga0187877, IMG submission 132430) | Peatland microbial communities from SPRUCE experiment site at the Marcell Experimental Forest, Minnesota, USA - June2016WEW_17_100 | ecosystem: Environmental > Terrestrial > Soil >... | reverse complement strand
GGTTTTTGCCCCGGCGATGACGCGCTTGCCATGGGCGTTAAAAAAGTCCACGGCCTGTTGCAATGAGGTCCCATTCAGCCGGCGGATCAAATCATCCACTAGACGCGCAGCCGCATCCACCTCAAGTTTGTGGGGCTGGAGAATGCTCTTGGCGGTCACGTAAATGCGGCACTCCCCCTGAGAAAGCCTGAGGGATTGAGAGCCGTTCTCGGCCAAGCGCTTGGCAATATTCTTTCCTTTGGTTTTGGCCTTTTCCAGCGTTGAGGCGCGGACTGTCCGCCACGCCCCGCCCTCGTAATAACCAATCTCGTAGGAATCGTATATTTTGAAAGCGGGTTCCGCGGACGGCAAGGGGACACCGCTGCCGCCGGATGCTTTCGCGACCCGCTTCCGCTTCACCTTCACGGGACAAAAGTAAATCGGCAGCTTCACCGAGTCCCATGAGGCAAACCCAACTGGCTTTCCGTTGCTCACAAATCCTTTATAGGTCTTTGCGACCTGTTTAGAACGGGGCGTTCTTTGAAACGGCGAGTCGGCAGGTCGGGGAATGCCCTGCAGGATCTTGCTGCAATGAGCACGGAGCAGCAGGAACCACGAAAGGGGGAAGCCAGCCAAAAAGCTGAAAAATAATTTGTCTGCGACCGCGATGTGGTAGCCAATGAGAAGCCGGTCCGGAGAGGGGGCCGGGGCGCGTCAGGGGAAGCGTGAGCAGGATTGCCCCGGGGAAATTTTATAGCAAAACCATAGCAAAAATCGGGAGGGTGTACGGATTCCTCAGGAAAAGATGGAGCGAGCGAAGGGATTCGAACCCTCGACACTCACGTTGGCAACGTGATGCTCTACCAGGCTGAGCTACGCTCGCTTCCAAACAGGCCGGAAAAAACTACGGGAATCCCGCAGGAATGCAAGTCCCGTTTTGCAGAAATCCGTCGGCGCTGGTCGGCTGTCATTTCGCGGCGACTTCGGCGACGGCCGGAACGGCAGCCGGCGCAGGTTCGACCAGATCAAGCTCGCGATCCGCAGTTGCGGATTCTTCGCCGACATGCTGTTTGGCAATCAGGACGTAAATCGAAGGAATCACTAGCAGAGTGAACAGGGTGCCGAGCGCCATGCCGGCGACAATGGTAATACCAATCGAATTCCGCGCGGCAGCGCCGGCCCCAGAGACCAGCGTGAGCGGGAAGTGACCGCAGATCGTGGCGGCGCTGGTCATCAGCACGGGGCGCAGGCGAATCAGGGCGGCCTCGCGCACGGCCTGGAGTTTGGGCAGGCCGCTGCGCTGGAGTTCGTTGGCAAACTGGACGATAAGGATGCCGTTCTTTGAGACCAGGCCGACGAGGGTGACCAGACCGACTTGCGAATAGATGTTCAGCGTAGTCGTCCAGCCGTTGGTGAAGAAGGGCATGTTCGCGCCAGGCATCTTGAGGAAGCTAAAGACCAGTGCACCGAACATGGCCAGTGGTACTGATCCAAGCAGGATGATCAGCGGGTCGCGGAAGCTGTTGAACTGGGCGGCCAGCACCAGGAAGATCAAGACCAGCGCCAGCGTGAAGGCGGGCAGAAACTTGCTGCCTTCGACGCGGAGTTGGCGGGATTCACCAGTGTAGTCTATTTTGTAGCCCCGGGGCAGGATCTTCGCCGCTTCCGTTTCGAGAAAGCGCAGCGCCTCGTCGAGAGGGCGGATGGCGACGCCGCTGATCTTGACCGCGTTGAACTGCTGGAAGTGGTTCAGCGAGCGCGGCCCGGTTTTCTTTTTCAGCGTGGCGAAGGTGCTCAGGGGCACCAACTGGCCGTTTGGCCCCTTGACGTAGGTGCTCTCGAGTTGGTTGGCGTTGAGGCGTTCGATGCGCTTGAGCTGCGGAATCACCTTGTAGCTCCGGCCGTCGAGGTTGAAGCGGTTCACGAAGTTGCCGCCCACCAGCGTCGCCAGGTCTGCGCCGACGGTCGCCATGTTAAGGCCCAGCGCGGCCACCTTATCGCGGTCCATCATTAGCTCGACTTCGGGCTGATCGATCTTGGTGTCAATGGTCGGCGGGAAGGCGAACATGCCGCTGGCGGCAGCGTTGGTCTGCAACATCACAGCGTACTTCAGGATCGTTTCAGGCTCAGCCGTCGCGCCAATGACAAACTCCACGGGGAACTGGCCGCCTCCCGGCAGCGCAGGCGGGTTGGCGGCAAACGTGCGGATGCCCGGGATGCCGCTGACCTTGGCCTGCACTTCCGGCACAATCTGGAACACAGTCCGCTTGCGTTCGCCCCAGGGTTTGAGCACCAGGCCGGAAAATCCGTTGTCCGGGAAGGTGATCTGGAACGTTTGAGCCGACTCCGGCATGCTCAACAGCTCGCGGTTCACGGCTTCGGTGTAGAAGATGGTTTGGTCTATCGTGGCGTCCGCCGCCGCCTCAACGATACCCATCACGAAGCCCTGATCCTCTGCGGGCGCGAGTTCCTTGGGCGCCAGAATAAACAGCGGGATGGTCAGCGAGGCCAGGACCAGCCAGACGATATAGACCGCCGGACGGGCCGAAAGCGTCGCGTCCAGTACCCGGCCGTAGGCCCGGCGGAGACGGTCGAAGTCGCGGTTGATGCGCCCGGTGAGGCCGTGCTCCTCACGCCCGGCATCGAGCAGCTTGGATGACATGACCGGGGAAAGGGTGAGGGCGACCACGCCGGAGATGAATACCGCCCCGGCCAAGGTGAAGGCGAATTCGCGGAACAGCGACCCGGTCAGGCCGCCCTGGAGGCCGATCGGGGCATAGACTGCGGCAAGCGTGATGGTCATGGCGATGACCGGACTGACCAGCTCGCGCGCGCCCAGCAGAGCCGCCCGCCGGGGCGTCTGGCCCTCGCGGACGTGGCGCTCCACGTTCTCGACGATCACGATGGCGTCGTCCACGACCAGACCGACGGACAGCACGATGGCCAGGAGGGTGAGCAAGTTGAGCGTGAACCCGAACACCTGCATCAAGAAGATGGCGCCGATCAGAGAGATCGGGATGGCAACCAGCGGGACCAGCACCGAGCGGAGCGATCCGAGGAATAGGAAGATGACGATGGCCACGATCAACAGCGTTTCGGTCAGTGTCTTCAACACCTCATGGATGGCATCCTCGATGTACTGGGTGGCGTCATAGGCAATCCCGGCGGTGAGGCCGGTGGGCAGCTCTTTTTCAATCAGCAGCATCTCGGCGCGCACCCGCTTCATTACGTCCAGCGAGTTGGCGTTCGGCAAAGGCCAGACGCCCATGAACACCGCTTTTGCGCCGCCAAATCGCACTTCCGACTCGTAATCCTCCGCGCCGAGCACTACATCGGCCACGTCGCGGAGCCGAACCAGGTTGTCGCCGGACTGCCGCACTACCAGGTTGCGAAATTCCTCAATGGAGCGCAGGTCAGTATTGGCGCTGAGGTTCACTTGGACCAGCGAGCCTTTGGTGCGACCCACCGCCGAGAGGAAGTTGTTGGCGGCCAGCGCATCGCGAATCTGGGCGGGGTTAAGGCCCAGCGCCGTCATCCGTTCGGGCTTAAGCCAGATGCGCATGGCGAAAGTGCGCCCGCCCAGGATGTCCGCGCGCTGCACTCCTGCAAGAGCAGAAAGGCGGGGCTGTACCACCCGGACCAGGTAATCCGTGATCTGGTTTGCCTCCAGCACGTCGGAAGAGAACCTAAGATACGCGGCGGCAAACTGGGAATCGGCGGAAGTAACGTTGATGATGGGCACTTCTGCCTCTGGCGGCAGGTCGTTGCGAACCTGGTCCACCTTTGAACTGATCTCGGCCAGAGCTTTGTTGGGATCGTAGTTGAGCTTGAGGCGGATCGTGATGGTGGACAGGCCCAGTGTGCTGCTCGACTCGATATAATCAATCCCATCGGCGGCGGCGATGGCTCGCTCCAGCGGCGTGGTGATGAACCCGCGTACAAGGTCCGCGCTGGCGCCTACATACACGGTGGTGACGGTCACGGCCGCGTTGTCGCTGCGCGGGTATTGCCGGACGACGAGTGTGCGGATCGCCTGGAACCCGGCGATCACTATGACCAGGTTCACGACCAGTGCGAGCACGGGCCGGCGTATGAAGAGATCGGTAAACGACATGATGAGCGACTCCTGCGGGTCAACTGTCCGACGGGTGCGGGGCCAAGTCGTTCTTGGGCGCCAAGGTGTTGTTCTCCGTCACGGACATGCCATTCCGCAGCTTGAAGATGCCGGCGCTCACGATACGGTCGCCCGCCTTCAGCCCCGACTCAATGCTCACAAAGTCGCCGCGTGCGCGACCCGGCCGGATGAACTGCTGCCGCACCACCAGTTCGGGCTTCCCGCTGTCCTTGCCCGGCTTCGATTCGATCACATACACCGAGTCGCCGTAGGGCGCGCTCAGGATGGACGTGGCCGGGATCACCAACACAGGCTGCTCTTCCGGGAGCAGCACTTCGACATGGGCGAACATGCCTGGCCGGAGTAATTGGTCCGGGTTCTCGAACGTAGCCTGCAAACCCACGCTGCGCGTGGACTGGTCCAGATCGGGATTGATGGCGGTCAGCGTGCCATCAAAGTCCCGCCCCGGATAGGTGTCAATCGTGACGCGCACGCGCATGCCGGTTTTTAACCGAGCCAGTTCCTGCTGCGGCAATGAGAAATCGGCATAGATCGGCGTCAACGACTGAAGCGAAACGATCGGTTTGCCGGTATCGAGATACTGCCCGAGGTTGACCATGCGGATGCCCAGGCGCCCGGCGAACGGCGCGCGGATAGTCTTCTTCTCGATCGTGGCACGGGTGGCGTCGGCGGTGCCCTGGGACTGCTTGAGCGTTGCCTCGGCGGCGTCCAGTTCAGCCTGCGAGACCATATTCTGGCTGCGGAGGGTGCGCTCGCGGGCGACGTTGAGACGGGCCAGCTCTTCCTGCGCTTCCAGAGCCCGGAGTTGCGCCTCCTCCAGTGAAGTGTCCAGGCGCAGCAGCAGGTCGCCCTTGGATACCACCGCGCCCGATTCAAAGCTGATGTCGTGGATGATGCCTGGGATTTCCGGGGTGATGGTCACTCCCTGGACGGCAATGATGGAGCCGATGGCGGTAAGGGTGCTCTGCCATTTCTCCTCCTGCACCACGGCGGAGGAGACACATTCCGGCGGCGAGGCAAAGTCTTTGCTGGAGGCCATCAGCTTCTTGATCTGCAAGGCCTTCACCCCGGCGAGGGCGCCACACACCAGAAGCACAATAAAAACAGCGATGAAAAGTTTGCGGATCATGAGCGGGAATAAGAGTGACGGGCTAACGGGATGACCCGAGCCGTGCCGTTGACCTTCTGGTGGCGGCAAGCGGCCCCCTCCATGAAGAGGCTGACGATCTTCCGTGCGGTCCGCCGGTCGAGCGGACAGTCGGGCACCAGCAGCCGCACCATGACGTAACTGTTCAACTGGCCATAGATGCCCATAGCCAGGTCGTCCACGCTGAAGCGGCGTTCCAGTTCGCCGGAGGCCTGGCCCTGCGCGATCAAGGACCGGACGAACTCATAATTTCGCCGGCCCTTTTCGGCGCACTTCACCCGGCTGGGCGACTCGCCCGAGGCGGCGAAGGCGGTGGCGAAGGCCAGCCGCATCAGCTCGCGGTTGCGCAGGGAGAACTCGAAGACAGCGGCCACAATCTTCTCCAGCTTTTCGGCCACCGTCCGGCCGCGCTCCGCCGCGGCCTGCATCAGACGGTAGCGCTCGTCGTGCGCCTGGTCCACCAGCGCCTGGAACAGTTGTGCCTTGTCGGCGAAATAGTAATACAGCGCCGGCTTGGATACCCGGGCATCATCCACGATTTGCCGGACCGAGGTAGCGGCGTACCCACAATGGGCGAAGCTTCTGAGCGCCGCTCGCAGGATATGCGCCCGCGTGGTCGAATGGTTGGCTGTCCTGGTCATTAACTTACCGAACGGTAGGTCAGATGGAGCCGCGGGTCAAATCCCAAAGTCAGCAAGCCCGACCACGGGGGTAGTATCAAGGTGCCCCACCGCCGATGGGGGCGGAGAGGCCGGAATAGTACAAATAGATGCGTTAGGGGATTGAACTCAGGAGCGAAAGTAGCTGGTTGGCCAACTGCTCACCCGCGAGGCGCGTCGGCAACCAGGACTTCGGCAGGAGTGTCGCGTCAAACGGGCGGCGGGATTGGTGGCGGCAAAGAACCTGCAAACCGACAGGTCGGGAATTCCGCTATACCCGCGGCGCGATGACCAGCGTTTTTTCCGCCATAGTGGCCACGGGCAAAGCCTCCACAGCCGCCGCGTTCGCCCGCCACCATTGCTCGGCATCCTGCGGTGTCCAGGCTCCCGCCGAGGCGCACCCCGCCAGCGCCTGCTCCAGCGCCTCGGCGCTGGGCGGACGCTGCTCGGGCTGCTTGGCGAGGCAGTGCATTATGAGGTCGGCGAGGTCGGGGGACAATGGCCTCCCAAGTCGCAGGGAAGGGTTGGGTGGCGACTCTCTGACCTGGCTGGCAAGCAGCTCTTCGACCGTATCGTGGTCGAAAAGTGTCTTGCCGGTAAGCAGCCAGTAGCCAACCGCCCCAAGCGAATAAAGATCGCTGCGGCTGTCAACACTCTCCGGTTTTTCTACCGCCTCCGGCGACATGAAGTGCGGCGTGCCGACCACCGCATTGGCCGTCGTGCCGCTAGCCCGCTCCAGGTGCACCGCTTTCACCAGCCCGAAGTCGAGCACCTTCACCAGGTCGCACACGCCGCCGCGCCGGGTGAGGATGATGTTGGCCGGCTTGACGTCGCGGTGGATCAAGCCGATGCGATGCGCCTCGGAAAGGGACCCGCATGCCTGGCGCAGGATGTGGATGACCCGCCCCTCGGGTTGCGCGCCGAATTGGCGCACTAGTTGGTCCAGGTCAATGCCGCCCAGATATTCCATGGCGAAATAGAACAACCCCTCCGGGGTGTGCCCGTAGTCATAGATCGCAATGGTATTGGGGTGGGTGAGCTGGCTGGTCATCTGGACCTCGTGCTCGAAGCGGGCGGTGTTAGCCGCGTTAGTCATGTCCGGGCTGAGCAGCTTGATGGCCACCGGGCGGCGCAGAAGAGAATGGCGGGCGCGGTACACCATCCCGTTGGCGCCGCGCCCGATTTCTTGCACGAGCACGTATTGGCCTAGGCGGCGCGCCGCGAGCGTGCTTTTCCGCGCCGTAGCCTGCAATCGTTCAATCAGGAGAGTGAAGCCAAAGACCGCGCCACCGCTCGCGACCAGCAACGCGAACAGCACCAGAAAAGCGCGCCGCAAGACATAAAGAGTCTGAAAAGCCTCGTCCACCGATTCTTCGGTCGCGACGCCCATGCCGTAATCGTACAGCCACGCCCACGCACCGACGACCTCCACCCCGCGATAATTCCGATAGCCCCGCACGTCGAAATCGTTGTTTCCCATCGTGGCGGAGGCGGCCATTCGCGTCAGGTGAAGCTGGTCACGCCGCATGGCCGGGGGTTGGGCAGGCTGGAGCTCTTCCTCGGGATCGAGCAGCTTCAGGTTGAGGATCGCGGTGTTTTCACGACCGGGGGGGATGAGACCCAGCGTCTTGAGCTCCGGATCAAAGCGGGTGGCCGTGAGCATCAGGCCGCTGCGGTCAAACGCGTAGGATTCTCCGGTCTGGCCCATGCGGGCGACCGAGAAGATGCTGGAGAACTCCTTCTCGGGCCTCATACGGAGGCAGAGGACAGCGATGATAGCCTCGTTGGTGGACTTGACCGGCGCGGCGACGAACATTGTGGGGCCTTCGGCTCGTTGGCTGGCGGTGGCTTGGCGGGCAAAGGGCCGGGATGCGGCCAGGTTCCCGTCCAGGGCTCTGTTGAGAAACAGGTCATACGGACGTGGCGTCTGCAACCCGACCATCCGCGGGTTGGTTGCGGCCAGAATCCGTTTGTCCGGGGACACCACCACGTACTCGAGATAATCCTGCCCTTCGAGGAACGGCTGCAGTTGAAGCCGCAGGGTGCGGGCCGCGGCTGAATCGGCCAGGGCCAGGGCGGTTGTGTTGGATTCTTTCGCCAGCGCACCGAGTTCCGCAATGGCGGCCTGCACTCGCAAATCCAAGGCCAATGACTTGGCGTCATACTCCCGCTCGGTGAACCACAGGCGCAGAGCGTTAATGTTGGCGTGCAAGACGGTTTGCAGGCGGGCCACGATTTCGGCGCGAGTGGTCTCATCCACCCGCCCGCGCACCCACAGACCGACGAGGGCAAAGACCAGCGCGCCGAGCAGCGGCACCGTCCACAAGCGCTTCGAAAGCACTCGTGGCACCCTCATCAAGAGCCTGGCCAAGAGGGTCGTGCTGGAACCTGAGCCGTCAGTGGTCACCGCTCCAGACTGGTTTCCGCCGCTGCCCTTGTCAACGGAGACCGTCTGCCCAATCCCCATTGGGAATTTCCATTTTGGCTTAAGAAACTCCACCCTGAACCCGGTGCGTCTGCCATATCCCAACATGTTCACAAGCTGCGACGAATTTCCCAAGTCCGTGCAAGTGAGAGGGTGGCATCCCTTTTGGTTGCAGCTTTGTTGCGCTGCGCTCATCGCGTCTCTGCTGTTGAGAATGCTTTCGGAGCTTTTCGCAGGCCGCCACGATGCTAAGCGTCAGTAATCCGATGGGGTGTGGGCCGCGTGGCTTCACGCGACGTCGCTTCTGTCGTCGGGCATATCGGTTTATATCTGTGCCCATCCGTGCCCATCTCTGGCTGGAGTGAATTGCTTCAACTAAAGGGGGTGCAGGAGGAAGGTGTAGGCGTTCGGATTGTGGGTCAGCTCGCAACCGACCTGGTGGCGCAAGAACGTGCCGATGTGCACCACGCGCGCGGCGAATCCGCATGCAGCAAACAGCTCCCTCATCCGCGCCATGCTCAGCAGGTTCCAATGATAGTCATCCACCGGGCGCACCTGGTGGTCGCGGATCTCGTCCATGTTGAAGAAGCCGATACAGAGACCTTGATGCGTGACCCGGCACACCTCTCTAACGGCGGCCTGCATCGCTTCCGGAGAGAGGTGCTCAAAGAGGTCGTGGATGATGCAGAGGTCGTAAGCCTTGTCTGGAGCCGCGATTTCAAACACGTTGCCGACGGCAAAGGGCACGTCCGGAAAGAGCGCACGGGCGTTCTCGATGTTCTTGGCGCAGAGGTCGAACCCGGTGTAGCGCACTAGCCGCGCGAGCCCATACCTGTCGAGGAAGCGGTAATCGTTGGCCGAGCCGCAGGCGGGCTCGAGGAGGGAAAGAAGTTGAGAGTTGATAGAATTGAGAGTTGATAGTTGATGGGGGGAGGCGTCTGGGGCCAGTGCCTGGTGCCAGAGGTCGCGGAAGGTGTCGAGGCTGGGCTCGTGAAGGTTGGCCCGGCCGCTCCGCATTTGCGTGCCCAAGAGGAAGCTCTCCACGTAATTCAGGATTGTCAGGCTGCCGGCGGCGGTTGGCAGCGCGGCAAAGATCTGCACGATGAAACCGGGAATCTCGATGCCCTCGGCGTTGTCCGCCCCGCGCCTGAGCGCATACAGCATCAGTTCAAGCTCCTCGGCTTCGTGCAGTTTCGCTGTCTGCCCGGTGAGCCAGTTCATGGCTGCAGCAAACCGGCATTCCTGCTCCATCAGGACACCGAGGCGGTCGCCGGTGAGAGCGCGCGCGAGGAAATGGCGCGAGAGGATGCTTTGCAGGTTAATGCGCGGGTCCTCAACCCCGGCCACCAGATAATCCCGCAGCATGCCCGCGTCATGCTGCATCCAGGACCGAGCGAGCTTGACGGATTCCTCTTGGAGGGAAGGCCGGATCACTGCTTCGGTTTGAGGCCGCGCAGATACTGGTCGAACCAGTCGGCGAAGAGCTCCATGTCCTTGCCCATGTCGGGCCAGCCGTGCTGCTTGCCTTCGCGCACGACCAGCTTGGCGGTCGAGCCCACCGCTTCGCAGCCTTTGACAAAGGTCTGGACTTGGTAAATCGGCACTAGCTTATCGGCGTCGCCGTGGATGATCAGCATGGGCGGCATGTTCGAGTGGATGAAGTAGATGGGCGAAATCTCCCGGCCCAGCTTCTGCCGTTCCTCCGCCGTGTCGGAGCGCGGGCCAAACGCGGGCTTGAAGTCCTTCAGCGTGCCCACGCCGACCGCATCCTCTCCCGGGCGGCCGTAGTTCAGGAAATCTGTGGGCGGGAAGAAACAGGCGACGCACTGCACGGCGCTGCTCTCGCGGTCAACGGGGTCTTTGGCCTTAGGGTCGCCCGAGCCGCCCTGAGTGCCCATCGTCAGGGAGAGATGTCCGCCCGCGCTGGCGCCGGTGATGCCGAGGCGGTTGGGGTCCACCCCGTACCGGGCGGCATTGTGCCGGATGAACCGCAGGGCGCG
>Ga0187877_1004688_pt1 | contig 10372 bp, 7 predicted proteins | sample June2016WEW_17_1_3_FD_132430 | JGI IMG/M metagenome (GOLD analysis project Ga0187877, IMG submission 132430) | Peatland microbial communities from SPRUCE experiment site at the Marcell Experimental Forest, Minnesota, USA - June2016WEW_17_100 | ecosystem: Environmental > Terrestrial > Soil >... | reverse complement strand
GCGCCTGACCAGGACCGTCTTGATGGTTTCAAACACGATCACCGTGTCCAGGAGCCAGGACATGTGTTTGATGTAGAACAGGTCGTACTGAAGTTTCTCCACGGCATCGCGCACGGAGCTGCCGTATTCATAGTTGATCTGTGCCCATCCGGTGACGCCTGGCTTGACAGCGTGGCGAATCTGGTAGAACGGGATCATCGAGGCGAGTTCCTTGACGAAGTGCGGGCGCTCCGGGCGCGGCCCCACCATGCTCATGTCCCCGCGCAAAACATTGATCAGCTGCGGCACCTCATCAAGCCGCGTCCGACGCAGGATTTTTCCGATCCTTGTCACGCGGCTGTCGGTGCCCGGCGTCGCCCACACCGGCCCCGTTTCCTTTTCGGCGTCCGCGCGCATCGAGCGGAATTTCCAGAGCGTGAAGATCTTGCCATTCTGTCCCACGCGATCCTGGCGAAAAAAGACGGGTCCGGCCGAATCCAGTTTGATCAGAGCCATGATCAACAGCGCCAGCGGAAACAACAGGATCAAAAGGACCACGGAAACGGCGATGGACAGAAAGCGCTTCTGGAACAGGGCGGTTCGCGACACCTGGAAACCGGCATTAAAAATCATCCAGCTCGGCTTGAGGTTTTCGATCGCAATTTTCCCCGAGATACGCTCGTAAAGACTGGTTGCCTCCTCGATCGCCACGCCCCGGGTTTTCAATTGAAGGAGATGTTCGATCGGCAGCCGGCCACGCCGGTCCTGCAACTCGACGACGACGCGGTCCACCTTGTTCTTCGCGACCACGGACGCCAGATCCGCGCACAATCCGATGACGCGGGGGTTCACAATCGATTTGCCCAGGAGATCCGGATTGTCGTCGACGAAGCCGCAGATACCCATTCCCAACTCAGGATGGCGCAGGATCTCGCTGACCAGCTCGCGCGCGAGCCGTCCTGTCCCAAGAACGAGGACATTGGAACGCGGCGTCCTAATGCCGAAGTAAAGCCGCAAAAGCGTATGCCAGAGAATCAGGAAAACCGAGATCAGGACCAGGCTGATCGCAAACACTCCCCGTCCGAGGAGTAATTGCGGAAAGGCATAATAGAGGCATGCGAGCGTGCCGGACGCAAACAGCAGGGCCTCAGCAAGGCGGAGGAAGAACTTCATGAAGGAACGGGTGTTCCTGAAATCATAGACGTCGCGCAGATGAAGAAAAATCTGGAAGACGATCGCCATCAGCAGGGCGCGCCAAAGGTACTGCCGGTAGCCACCCTCGCGTCCCAGGCGGATGTGTGCCGCGTCGAGGACGCAGAACACGAGCAGGACGTTTTCGAGGATGACGGCGCCGAATCGACGGAACGCCAGATAGCGCAAAAACACTCGCCACATAACTCTTCAGCCCGCTACACAGCATTTGAATGAAAGCTGTCAGCGATCAACCAAGCCGGCTCAAATGGAGCGAAAGGCAACGACTCACATGGATCTGATCGCGCAAACTCACCATGCCGGATGATCCCGCGACCCAGCGCGTCGAGGGCACCCCCGTAGCCCACCGTTGCCGCCGGCTCAACTCGTCAGCACCTCATCCGAACGCTTTTGGTAATAGCGATAGTAATACTTGGAACTCTTCAGATGCCTCCCACGATTCAGCACCACGCCGCAGATTCGTTTCTGTCCGAGCAGCTTGATCGTCTCCTTGATGATTTTTGCAGAGGTCCGGTCCTGATAAACCACGAGAAGCACACCATCGACCAAAGGAGCAAGAATAGCCGCATCCGCCATGGCAGCCACGGGCGGCGAATCTATGATCACCCAGTCAAAACTCGCGGACAGCGTGCGAATCGCAAGTTCCATATTTGGAGAACTCAGCAACTCCGCCGGATCTTGAGGCACCGGCCCGGCAGGCAATAAGAACAAGGGTGCCCCGCGAGTCTTCACGAGCGCATCTTCCGCCTTCTGTTGGCCGCGCAAGACTTGAACGAGGCCCCCCGGCGGCGTATTGCCGTTCATGCCCAGGGCGTGCCCGACTCTTGGTTTGCGCAAATCGGCATCGATAAGCACCACGCGCTTGCCTGGCTCCTGAGCGAAAACGCCCGCCAGGCAGCAGGCAGTGAATGTCTTGCCCTCATAAGGGACGCTGCTTGTAACCAGCAAGGACTTGATGCCGCGTTCCTTTTGCATTTGCGCGAGCTTCGAGCGTAGTACCCGGTACTGCTCGCCGGCCACAGTGTGCGGATCGAGAACCGTTCTGACACGGAAGTCGGCGCGCGCCAGATCGAATCCTCCTTCAGGGATGACATCGATCTCGGTCGGCGTGATCACGGGCAACGGCATTTCCAGGGGTGTTTCAGGCGCCGGAGAATCGTCCTGCACAAGAATCTCCAGCCGCTCGGTCTCCATGTCTGGAGGGCTTTTCCGTCGTTCGCTTTCTGCCCGCTTAAGCCAGCTAAATATTTGACTCATTCATTTTCCTCTTCGCTAGAACCACGCGGCAACGGCATAGTCATTCGAGGACTCACTTCCGGCAGGTCCTCATGTAACGTTATCGGCGCGAGCACAAAAACAAATTAACTATCAGTAGGATCTGATGAGGCAATTCCATCAGTCGGCTCGCGCGAGCCATCCCCTCTCACGCGTGAGCGACCGGGCAAGGGGTAGATTCATTATAGAACCGCACCCCATCATGGTCAACGTTCTTATGTGATCCGCTACCGCACGTGGACCTAGACTTGGACTATGTTGCCCAACGTGAGCTTTCATTTGATGCTCTCGAAAATGTGTCGAGAACAAGATCGTCCAAGTCTAGGTCCGGATCCACGGGGAGGAGGTACCTTAAGTTAGTGTTCATGGGGTTTACAGGCCGGACTTTCCTGTTCCGCCCCCTGCGGCGCTCCGCGCCGCTCACTCGGCGTAATTGCAGGCACCATCACATGTAAGACCTACCTACCCATCGACCCTTAATCTTTGGCCGGGTTTTGGTCCATGGATTCCAAGCGGTCCTGGCGTTCCCGCTCCACTTCAAGATCAATCCATTCGCGGACCAGCTCGCGGAAGCGTTTATAGTTCGCCACCTTGTTGCGGATTTCCGCGAGGCGCTCGAACCGTACGAAACGGCTGCCGCTCCTGCCCCGCCATGTAAAGCTGAGCTGATAGTACGGCCCATGCCTGCGAGGATTGATTGGATCTTTGCACCGGCATCCGGGCGTCCCGCAAACGTTAAACTGTTCGCTCAAGCTCCCCGGATGCATCGGCCCGATGTCGGCCAGTTCTTGCTTAAGTTGCTCGATTCGTTGTTCTAATTGACGTGATGTCATGGCCGTAGCCTATGTGTGCTCTCGGGATTCACCGAAAAAAAACTCTGCATCATCCGCCTCCCCCCCAAACACTGCATTATTCCCCTCGGACGTAGTCCCGATTGCGGCCCATGATGCGTTTTACTTTCCTGAGCAGTCCGCTGTAAGCGCCATGACTCATGATGAGGAGCCGGTATTTCAATCTCTTTCTCAAAAACAGCGCAGAGGTGTCGCTGAGGTGATCCGTACCAAACAGCCGTTTATAGGCCCAATCGCCGTGCGCGTAGTTAACTTTCCGTGCTGGCCGCTCGTTTGTGAGGTCCTCCAGCAAAAGGTGGGTCAGAGCTGTTCCGGGGGATAATTTGCCGTAGCTTTCATCGAATGCCGTCTTCTTATAATAATATATGCCCTGAAACTGATAGCCCTGCACGAACGAACAATATTCTCCGCCGCATCGTAACAAGTAGGATCTGAGGATGCCGCTCCTCGCACAGCACATGAGAAAGGCCCGATATGCCGGCTTGTCAGGGATCTGTATTCCGAAAATGCGCCCTTGCCAGCTGCGCGCCGAGATTTGATTCTCAGCCTCGATCAGGAGATCGACGTCCTTCTCCGTTTCGATGCGCACAAGCTCCAAGTTTCCATTTCCCTTGCTCCTGAGGAGTTTCACGTTTCTCTGCAATCCGCTGCGAGTTTTTGATCTGAATTTCGCAAGGTACTCAGAAAACGTCGGCGCAAGCGTGATGGAGTGATAAGGCCGATCGCCGTCCGGCAGGTACACCAGAGTTCCGGCACGAAGAGCGCGCGATGCATGCAGGAGATTCCAATAGCTGCTGTCGGAGCGGATACTCTTCAGGTAAATGCCCGCGACTGCGGGGCAGCCCTCCAGCAGCAATCGAAAGAACTGCGGATCGACGCAATGATGCCCGCGCAGAAGCGGCTCACCTCCGAGGATTTCTGCTATAGGAACGCGAACCGGCCGGAGGCCACGCCCAAGAAGTCCAAAGGAGAACGAGTATTCGTTCCTTAAGAGCGGACAGATCGCCTCGATTGTCCCGTCGCCGCTTTTCATAACTGCCAGCATCCGATTGTCGCCTTCCAAGTCCCGATTACACTCCCACCAGACCGGCGATTGATACAGGACGCCTATGTTGGCACTCGCTTGGACCAGCGCATTCCAGGTGTCCATTACATCTGGCGCCCGCTCGATTTCATCGGGCCTGAGCAGGAGCATATTGTAGCTCTTCATATTAGTGTTCCTTAAGAGAGAGATGTGGTTCAGACACTGGAAGTCGTAGTCGAGTCTACGAAACTGATGCCGATAGCAGACTGTGATTGGTCTTCAGATCTGTTGCTATTCGTTGCTGCAATGTTCTCTCGGAATCAGAAGCGCTTGTTCGCGTGCCTTCGGGGAGGCCGGCTAAGCCGCCTTGGCCACTGCGAGTCTTATGATCTGTTCCGTTGCCTCAGCGTGCCACCGGAGCTGCGCCGCGCTTAGGCTTGACGGGCGGGAAAAGATAGCTGACGCCCGCCATCAGCATGGTCCTGGAGGCATTCAGAGTTGCTGCATTGTTTGTGGTGGTGCCCTGCCTCTGGTCCATGTAGTTTCCGGACAATGTGAGCACCACACTGGGATGGACGCTGAACTCAAAACCACCGCTGCTCGCCATCGTCGACAGGTGTCCATAGTACGCCAGCCCGATGGTTCTGAAGTACGTCGACTGGAGATGGAATGTGACGTATCTGCCGAGTTTCTGATCGAACGAGCCCGTGACCGAATCGTTGCGGTTCAATCCCGCAAGGCCCAGCTGATACCCCGAGCGGAGTGAATAACTCACACTGATATTGTTGGTGCGCGAGGTGTGGCTGAACGAGGCCTCGCCGGTCGAAGAATATTTCGGACCCAGTCCGGAATGAACCTCCTCAACCCCGGCTCTCCCCTGTATGGAAAAACCCTTGGACACCCGGATGTTCAGTCCTCCAAGGAATTCGAGAATCCTTCCGCTTCGAATGCCGCTGACGGAAGTCACCCACTGATTGGACACTTCTCCCGAAATGCCCCAGCTCTTCGAAACCTGATAATTCTCGCTGGCCATGGCTCGCGCCGTCGTGGTGTTTTCCACAGTGTTCACACTGAATTGGCTCTGTTCATAGTCGGTGGTAAAGGCGAACGTGTTATTCCGGGTGGCTTTGAAGCTCATGCTTGCAAGGGCTGAGTTGGACACGATGCGCTGCCGGTCAAAAAACACCTGCTGCGTAGGCATCAAGCCGCTGATCGAATACAACCCGGTGCCGCCTCCCGAAAGAGATAGAAAATCGTTGGGCCCCGAGCGGGCATGATCCTGGACAGAGAAGCTCAGGCGCTTCGATTTCTCATAGGCGAGCTCAAAGCCCCCGTCGTTGGTTGTAGAGGTGAGGGTGTGGTCATCCGGATAACGCCGGTAAGCAAGCTGATATTCGACGTGCATCATCAGCTTCCTGTGACTCAGAGTCGCGAATATCGACGGCGCGAAGACCTCTGCCATATCCTGCTGGTTGAGACTCCCGCTGCCATAAGGATTGTTATCGTACATCCCCATGGCTTCCACGGAAAAACCGAACGAGTTGCGGCTGTCGCGCGACGGGTTCTGGGTGACTCGCTGGGTCTCGCTGGGTTGCGGTTTTTGCCATGTTGTGGTGCCGGTCTGAGGGGGTGGAGTGGTATCCGAAGACTGCGCAAGTGCCGATGCTGTCGGTACCGCGATGGCGCATATCAGCGCGCAAAGTCGAGTTCTTCGCCATTTCTTCGTCATGGTCCCTCCGCTTTCCGGCCAGCGGCACCGGCCAGTCCGAGTGTTTAGAGTTTGCGCCACGGGGCTACTCCGCCCCCTTCAGCAGAGCCTGCGGCGACGGCGGAATCTCGGGAATCGTCACTAGAATGGGGATCCTCAACAATGCGGACGCTTCGTCTTCGTTCGTAATCGAAGATTCGAAATACTCTCGCGCGAATGCGGCTCCCAGCCCGGAGAGCAACGCGGCGCCGATCCCGATCAAAAAGATCTGGAGCTTTGTGGGGGTCATCGGTTTTTCCGGCAGGCTGGCCTCGTCCAAACTGTGGTAGGTCTCGCTTTTTCTCTCTCCGACTACATTCGCCGCCATCTGTGCAGTAAACCGCTTTTGCGAAAGATTGTCGACTGCCATGCGTCTGCCGTCGCGGTCACGCATCAAGCCTGCCAGGGCCTGTTCCATGATGGGCGCGTCATCGATTCGCTTCTGATAAAATGAGATCGATTTCAACAGCGTCTGGCGTTCTTTCTCAATACGAGCGACCGAATCTTGGAGGGTGCCGAGCTCGAATTGTGCCTGCGCAATCTCGCCTTCAAAATTCAATTGCAGTTGCGGGTTGCCCTGCGGTTTCGCAGCATCCGCATCAGTCTTGGCGGGCGGCGCTCCCAGGGGCGTCAGCTGGGGATTGGTGTTGTCGGCAGCCTGCGCTGCGGCGGTCTGTTGCGCGAGTTGATTCTCCAGTGCACTGACCTCCTTGCTCAAACGGATGACATCGGCGTGCGTCGGCTTGTAGCGGGCGGAGAGGTCGGCCAGCTGGCTGCGTTTGGCCGCGAGTTGAGCTTGCAGCGCCGCGTTATTGTCTACTTTTGTCCTGGTATCGAGCGCTTGACTCGGGGTTACCGGACCCGGCAGCTCCTTTGCCATCTCCTGCAGTCGTTTCTGCTCTCCCAGTCTGAATTCTATGGCCTTCTGGGTATCGTGCGCGTGGTCCAGCGCACTATCCAGGGCCGTCAGCTGGCTGTTAAGGTTGCTGAGAGCAGTCATGTTGGTCATCGCCTGCTCGGGCAATTCGCCGGGGTGCTGCTCCTTGAACTGCATGATCTGCGCGTCAGCATCCGCCAGCGCCTTCTGCGCCTTTACGAGCTCGCCCTGGAGAAACTCATCCTTATCCAGCACCCTCTGATCCTCGCCGGTCTGATTCATCTGAATGAGAATCTCGGCGATGCGGCGCATGATACTCTGGGACGTTTGGGGATCTGTGCCGCTATAGGCCATGGTGATGACATTGGATAGATTCTTGGATTCTGAAACCTCAAGATTCGTCCGGAGGGTCATCAGCGCATCCTCCATGGGCATGCTGCTGTTGAGAGCTCTCAAGCGGAACTCCTCAACGATCCTCTCCAGAACCGTCCGGCTCTCGATCATAGCCCTGATGGTGTCGACCCTTTCCTGGGTGCGGGACACCGATTGAAGCGTCGATTGTGTCTCATCCAGGAGGGTGGTTGGCTCCACTATGATCCGCGTCACCGACCGATAGTAGTTGGGCCGCAACCATGCAAAGATGGACACACCTGCCAGGACCGCCAGCGTGGTGATGATCAGATACCACTTTCTTCGCCAGGGGATCCTGAGATACTCAGCCCCTTCCAAATGCCTGAAATCTCTCATGGTCTTTCCGATGTCCTTTGGTGCATGTTGTAGGTTTCCAAAATCAATCAGCGGACTGGCCTGCCAGCTCGCACCCAGCCCGTGATAGAATATCGTTCCCTCTAGCCTTAAACATTAAGATTCTCGATCCCCTATGCCGGCATCGCCCGACTTGCTTTCGCCTGCCTGGCACCCCACGACCATGCTCATGCTGTTTTCCCACGTGCCGATCACAACCCCAATTTTATCTTACCATACAGCACCGCGTAACGCCCGAGTCCTCACTCTCCCCCGCCACCGCACTCGCGAAAGCCCTAGAACTGAAGATAGATAAAGCTTTTTGCGGCAGCGCCACGCAGCGTGACGAGATAGAAGGCGCAACCATAAATCGCGCCCTGCGCCCAGAAGGGAAGATTCCTGAGCCAGCGAAACTCAGAGGACCGACCTGCTAACCCGCCCTGCCGTCTTTCGAGCCATTCGACAACAAAAACAAAACCGATGAGCAGGCACGCGGATGCAAATTCAGCCCCCGATCTCCCCAACAGGAGATCTCCGACAATAGACCTTTGTCCCAAGTGGACCTCCCAAAGATAGGCAGGAAGCGTGGTGATTCCATTCGCGAGCATGAATATGCCGTCCTTGACCCGCGCCGCACGGAAAAACATCGACGCAAGACACACCAGGTTGAAGGTCAGAAAGATTCTCCACAGGGTGTGTTTCGTAGGATTCGAGATACCCAGCCTTACCCTTATGCGCGATCTCACCCTCGCGCTAAGGGCACTCCCCGCCAAGTAGGTTCCATGCAACAATCCCCATACGATGAACCCCCCAGAGGGACCATGCCAGAGTCCTGACAAAAAAAACGTCACCAATAATGCCGCGCTGGTTCCCCAGACCCGCCATTCTCGCCATTGCATTTGGAGGGGGGTGAAAATATAGTCAAGAATCCATCGCGAAAACGAAATATGCCAACGCCTCCAAAACTCACCAATCGAAGCAGATGCATACGGCTGGTTGAAGTTTTGTGTTAGACGCAGGCCGAACAGTCGTGCGGCCCCCAACGCCATGTCCGTGTAACCGGAAAAATCAAAATACACCTGAATCGCATATGCGTATGTCGCGGCTAGATGAGACAGCACCGGATAAGCGTGGACGTCCCCGAATATCGAATCGACATAACCGGCAATGGTGTCAGCGACTACTACCTTCTTGAGAAAGCCCCAGACCAGAAGATGCATGCCAATTGTCAGGCATTCCCGGTTGGTTTGAAGCGTCTGCCGCAACTGCGGCAACAGGTGTCCCGCGCGCTCGATCGGACCCTGGAGGAGCTTGGGGAAGAACATCATGTAGAGTGAAAAACGACCAATGTTCGGCTCTGGGCTCTCTCGGTCCCAATAAATGTCGATGATATAAGAGATCCCTTGGAAGACGTAAAATGATACCCCAACTGACACTAACACCGGCATCGCCGCCGCCAGTCGCTGAAGACCTGGATATCTGAACAAATCGCTCAACAGGCGAGCCAGTGCCGGAAGGTATCGTAGCCATATTAGTACCGCGAGATCTGCAAAAATTCCTACCCACAACCAACAAAAGCGTCTTCGCGACTGAGGCAGCGAGGCAATATGTTTCCCGACCCAGAAGGAAACACAGGTAACGATCCCAAGCGCCAGAAAAAGATACGGAGTGTGCCAGAATCCGTAAAAAACGACGCTGGCCGTCAGGAGCACGAGCCAGCGCATTCTCGCCGGAACCACGAGGAACAACCCCAATACGATCGGCAGAAACAGAAGGAACGCTCTTGAGGTCAGCAACATGGCAAAACCAGCGCTCCGCACAATCGCATAAGACTTACACGGTTCTTGAACAATCGACTTGTCCTAATCAGTCTCCCTGAGTTCACCGTATCGCGAAGCCCGTCAAGCATTCGAGCGTCATCTATAGCCCGACATCGAATTTGCAATCCACTAGTGGTAGAGTCCCTTCTGCCTACGTTTCAACCCACGCAATCCGCTCACCGAGAGGCAAGACTCGCTATCGGCTGCCATCTATAGCTTTGACCGTGCTGGACTCTCATCAGTTGGATATCTTCGAGGGGTTTCGATCGGCTCGTGTTGACTTCCTGCTCTCTCAAGCATAGCCAGGCACGATAGCCTGGGTTTTCACAGTAATCTATTCGGGTAGACTAGGAGCCGAGCTTGGTCCGGAGGATCGTGCACATGTCGCCGACGTTCTGAAAGCGCATGATCTCCCGCAGGCTGAACTTGATTCGGAAGTGCTGTTCCACCTCCGCGATGACGTCAATGGGTTGGGGAACATCAAAGCCCTCGGAAATAATGTGCAAGGCGTTGTAGATGGGCGGAAGATGACCGCCCTCAAACGCCGCCACCAGTACCGGGCCCGTGATTTCCACCACTTTGCCAATGTGTTGCTCAGCCATGAGAGTTCCTTCTTTGGAAAAACAGTCGAGAAGTCGAGAGTCGAAGGTCGAAGAGTGAAAGACTCCACTTTCGACTTCTTATATACGACCCCCAGCTAATACCGCGTCACACCCAATTCTTTCGGCCTCACCCCGCTGCACTAATTACGTCGCCGCCGCTCCGCTCACCACTTCAATGATCTCGCGCGTGATGGCCGCCTGCCGCACGCGATTCAAATGGAGCGTGAGCGAGTCGATCAAT
>Ga0187877_1004674_pt1 | contig 10395 bp, 10 predicted proteins | sample June2016WEW_17_1_3_FD_132430 | JGI IMG/M metagenome (GOLD analysis project Ga0187877, IMG submission 132430) | Peatland microbial communities from SPRUCE experiment site at the Marcell Experimental Forest, Minnesota, USA - June2016WEW_17_100 | ecosystem: Environmental > Terrestrial > Soil >... | reverse complement strand
TCCGCGGGTGCCCTGGCTTTACAACTTCAAGCTCGACTTCCGCTTCAAATAGCCAAAGTGTCTAATCAACTGCCCCTCCGAGAAATCTGTTGAAACGCCGGGCTATTGTCGCGTGTCCCTCCGGGACACCCCATACCGGCATTCAGTCTGGCTCCGAGGAAATCTAACATTGTCGACCTACTCAGCCAGTTCCAATACGATGGACTTCATCAGCGGCCTTTGGGCGCACACGATCTTATATGTTTCCTGCGCTGATTTGGCGATATGGATGTCTCTCTTCTCGCCCCCGTCCTCTTCCCAGATGTAGGTGACTTTCACCGGCGCGAAGCCGCCGTGCGGTTGGCGGTAGTCGGCATCGATGCGGAGCAGGAAGATGCAAGCGGTGTTCCGCTGAGTCCCGACCCATCTCACCTGTGCCGCTTTGACGCCCGAAGGGATGTCGGTGACGGCGATGTATTTGCAAATGCCCTGGCAAGGGCCGGTCTGTTTGCCTACGTCCTTGAAAGTGCCGCCGCCGTCGAAGGAGACCTGGGTTTCCCACTGATCGCGCGGGTCGCGCAGCCGGTAATGGCCGCCCAGGCGCAAGCGGGTCATGTCACCGGGCGTGGCAATGGGAAAAGTCACGCTCGCCCCGTCGGATTTAACGTGGAAATAACGTGCTTCGACGTCTTTGAGCACGGGATGGAAATCCATCGGCGTGACCTGCTTGCCCTGCTTGCCTTCCTGGGTGGAACCTTCGATGGTGACAGTGCCTTCGTCGGGTCCCGAGCTGAACCGAATCGTGTTCTCGCCGCGGTCCAGCGCGGGCAGGGCGCGCTGTGAACATTGGACATCGTGGGTAATGGCCAGCCGCTCCAAGCCGGCGCCCGCGCCTTCCAGGAGCACGCGCAACCGGTAGTCGTAGCGGCGCAAGACCAGTTTCCCAAGATCGATCACCTGTTCGCCGGCCTTCTCGATAACGCCCGCTTCGCGCCAATCCAACCCGTTGTTGTCGCTGAACATAAAACGAATCCTGGCGTTTTGGCCCAGGACGGCATTTGCGGTGATTCGGCCGGCCAGATAGACATAGCTCGAAGGCATCTCGATTTCCAGAAGGCCCGGCTTGGCGGCGTCTTCGAGGTGCATGGCCGGGCCGTGCCCAGCTTCCTGCCGGCAGGCGAGGTTCTCGACCGCCAGCGCGCCCTGGCGGAAGCTCCCATCGGCCAGCGGCACTTCGTATTCATGAAGGCCGCAGCCGATGCGGCCGTCCGCCAGGTCGCCCAAGCCGCGCAAAAAGGCCATGGGGCCTTCGCCGAGCTTGGCCGCCAGACAGCCGGGCGCCTCGCCATCATTGAGGATGCCGTTGACATGCAGGCCGTGATTGAACCAGTTGCGGGTGAGCCGCTCGCCGCGCCGCAACCGGATGTTGACCTGGTAGCCTTGCGAATAGCCGTACTCGAAAATGAAAGGCGTGTTGTGGCTGCCATCGTATTCCTGCATGGTCGAGGACCAGCCGTGCGTCTTGGCAGGCCACCAGCCAAAGGGGTCGTACCACGAGCACCGGGCCAGCAACTCCGGCCCCTTTTTCCAGCCCGTCCACCCGTCCGCCCGCTGGAACTGGTCCAGCCTGCTGCTACTGCCCTGGTAGCCGGGGTGTGCGTTGAGCCAGCCTTGCACGGCCTGAACGATATTGGAAACGCCGGCGATCTTGCCGTCGGGGCGGGTGAAGTAGTTGGCCAGCGACGCATCCAGCATGTGCCACTCGCCCTCCCAGAATACCTCGGGCACACTGTGCAAGTTGATGCCGAACCCCCGCGCCGGCAAACCGAGGTAACGCGCCGTTTGTTCGATCCGCGCCGAGGCGCAGCAGCACATTCCGTATCCATACACGTTGAACGACTTGATAGTGTCGTGAACGCAGCCCTCGTGCAAAAACTCGATGGGCGGCGCGTCCTGATAAACGAAACTGACGCTCGACCTCCACAGCGCGATCGCCTTTTCCGCGTCGGTCATCCCGGGTTCGATAACGGAGTCTTTCCAGGCCTCCAGGCTCGACACATCGGGCACCTTGTCCGAGAGCACCTTGATGTGGCTGACCACGCCGGCTGGCGGCTCGCCGGCGGCGGCGTGGCAGGCGGCGCCCAGCAGGAGCATTGATGCGAGCCGAAGCCCTAAAGCGCCGGAGTGCCGGGGCCTTGAGGCGAGAGAATGTTGCTGCATCGCTGTCTTCATGAACGGATGACTACCACGACTCTGACCGCCCAGGCAAGAACCGGGTATGCTAGAGCTTTTCCCAAAAGCTCCGATTCGGGACCTTTGTCGCAACCTTCGTCGGCTTGAAAAGGTCTTCTGGAAAGAATAATGGCGATGTTGTCGCGAATGTGAGCTCCTGAAACAAACGACAAAGGAACCGACAAAGGTTGCGACAAAGGACGCTCAGCGTAACTGAACACGTCCAAACTCCAGGAGCGGGCATCCTGCCCGCTTGCCCGGGGAAATCAACGACGGCGGGCCGTGATTTCGTGGTAGAGCCAGGTCCGGGCATGGGCCCAGTAATTCCTGGCCGTGCGCGGGGAGATGTCCAGCAGGCCGGCGGTTTCTTCGATGGTCAAGCCGCCGAAATATCGCAGCTTTACCAGTTCGGCCTCGAGGGGGTCTTGGGCGGCGAGCTTATCGAGCGCCTCGTTGACCGCTAAAAGCTGGTCGTCAGCGGCTGGGGAGGCGAGGTCTATCTGGTGAATACCGAGCCGTTCCTGTCCCCCGCCATGGCGCACGGCGCATTTGCGGCGGGCCCGGTCAATGACGATGCGGCGCATCGCCTGAGCGGCTGCCGCAAAGAAATGGGCGCGCCCGGCGAACTTTGGGCTGCCGCTGCCAACCAACCGGAGCCAGGCTTCATGCACCAACGCCGTGGGTTGCAGGGTATTGCCCGCCGCCTCATTTGCCATCCTGACCGCCGCCAGCCTGCGCAATTCGCCATAGACGAATGGCAGCAGTTCGTCTGCGGCCCTGGGGCCGCCGGGCCGGACCGCTTGGAGAATCTGGGTGACGCCGCTTATGAATAGAACAATATCACCTTCTCTTCGATTGCGCAAGAGGGCTGGTAGGCGGCGCGCCTTCAGCGCGCGCTGGGATTTGGACATTTTGCGCGCCAACGGCGTGCGAGCACCCGCCGATTACTTGATATCCGGCATGTCTCTCTTGGCGATGGCCCAAGCGGCCTTTTCGTCGTCCGGCAACCGTTTGACCACGGTGTTGCGGAACATCACGACGCTTCCGTCGTTATGTTGCTGAAGGGCCAGGTGGCCAGAGATGTAAGTGTTCTTGTGGTCGACGAAATCGGTGACGATCTTGCCGTTAATCTTGATGATGAAGCGATTGCCGATGGCGATGACATGCTGCGTCCACCAAGTGTCATCCTGGATGAGTTGCTCGGTCACTTTATGGAAGTTGTAGAGGCTGCCGGTCTTTTGCGGATCGGGGCTGGAGTTTTCGCACTGTGCCTCGTAGCCCTTGGGCCAGCCCTTGTCCAGCGCGGCGCGGATGTACATGCCGCTGTTGCCGCTGTGGTTGAGACTGACCTCGGACTTGAACTCGAGGTTGGTGTAGGTGCGCGGGCTGAACAAATGGCTGGTCGGCCCCTGACCGATGACCACACCGTCCTTTACCTCCCACCGGCCGGGATCCGGGGCGGTCCACCCGCTCAAGGTCTTGCCGTCAAAGAGTTGGCTCCAGCCCTGGCGGTTAGGTTTGTCGGGAAGGGGCTTGCCGGGCTCGGTTTGAGCAGCCAGGGGCAGGACAGGAGTTGCCAAGGCGATCAGCAGCAAGAGACTGACATACGTTTTTTTCATAGCATTCAATGGATTTAGCGGTTGGCGGCATCCTACGCGGCCCGGTCCGGGTTGACAAGGAGTGAAATCCTAAGCGCGGAGGGAAACCCGAAATCCGAAGGCCGAGGTCGCAAAGCTCTCGGGTATTGGCTCTGCACTCGATACTGAGGCCACAGGCGCTCCGTGTCACGCAGCGACCACACCGAATGGGGGGCCGGATGCGGACTTCGTATCTCGGATTTCCTTCGGATTTCGGGTTTCTTTCGACCTTCGACCTTCGGACTTCCACCGTTCAGCCACCAACATGACTTTAGGAGCCCGTCCCGCTTTTTCTGCCGATAGACATCGGCCCGGAAGACATCGCGGCATTGCGCCCGGGGTCGATCAATGTTAAACAAGCTCGACGCGCTACTATGAAAGCATTGGTGAAGAGAAAGGCAGAACCGGGGCTTTGGCTGGAAGAAGTGCCGGAGCCGAAGATAGGCCTGAACGACGTGCTGATTCGGATCGACCGCACGGGCATCTGCGGGACGGACGCGCACATTTACAAATGGGACGCGTGGTCGCAGAAGACCATTCCGGTGCCGATGGTGGTAGGGCACGAGTTTGTGGGGGAGATTGTGCAGGCGGGCTCGAACGTAAAGGACTTTTTCCCGGGCCAGGTGGTGAGCGGGGAAGGGCACGTGGTGTGCGGGCGGTGCCGGAACTGCCTGGCGGGGCGGCGGCAGCTTTGCGCGGACACCAAGGGCATCGGAGTCAATCGCCCCGGGGCCTTTGCGGAGTATTTGGCGCTGCCGATGACCAACGTTTGGGTGCACAGCAACGGGATCGACCGGGACGTGGCGTCGATCTTCGATCCGTTCGGCAACGCGGTGCATACGGCGCTGTCCTTCCCGGCGCTTGGGGAAGACGTGCTGATCACCGGGGCGGGGCCGATCGGGATCATGGCGGCGGCGGTGGTCCGGCATGCGGGGGCGCGCTACGTAGTCATCACGGACGTCAACGAAGACCGGCTGGAATTGGCGCGCCGGATGGGGGTGAGCCTGGCGGCCAACCCGCTGAAACGCAACCTCAAGGAGGTGCAAAAGGAACTGGGGATGCACGAGGGCTTCGACGTCGGCCTGGAGATGTCCGGCAGCGCCTCGGCCTTCCGAGACATGCTGGCCAACATGAGCCACGGCGCCAAGATAGCGATGCTTGGAATCCCGGAAAAGGAAATGGCCATCGATTGGCAAACGGTGGTCTTCTCGATGCTCACCATCAAGGGCATCTACGGGCGCGAGATGTATGAGACGTGGTACAAAATGACCGTCATGCTCCAGAGCGGCCTGAACATCAAACCCGTCATCACGCACCGCTTTCACTACACGGAATTCCAAAAGGGATTCGAGGTCATGCTCTCGGGCAAATCCGGCAAGGTGGTCCTGAATTGGAAATAACTTGCTTGAGACAGCCGGCTGGTTCAACTTCCGAAAAAGATGACTGCCTCGGTGCAGAAACACATTTTGCGGCAGCTCGATGAAATCCGCGCCGCCGGCACTTACAAGGCCGAGCGTGTCATCACCACGCCGCAGGATGCGCATATTCGCGTGGCCGGCAGCAGTGGCCCGGTGCTCAACCTGTGCGCCAACAACTATCTGGGCCTGGCGGAGCACCCCGCCGTCATCCGGGCCGCCCATGAGGCCCTGGACCGCTGGGGCTACGGCCTCGCTTCCGTTCGGTTCATCTGCGGCACTCAGAGCCCGCACAAGGAACTGGAGCAGAAACTCAGCCGGTTCCTGGGCACCGAAGACACCATTCTTTACAGTTCGTGCTTCGACGCCAACGGCGGACTGTTCGAGACTTTGCTTGGGCCGGAGGATGCTGTCATCTCCGACGAGTTGAACCATGCCAGCATCATTGACGGCATCCGGCTTTCCAAGGCCCAGCGCTGCCGCTATCAGAACAACGACATGGCCGACCTGGAGGCCAAGCTCAAGGAAGCCCAAAACGCCCGATTCAGGATGGTGGCCACCGACGGCGTGTTCTCGATGGAGGGCAGCATTGCCAACCTGCGGGGCATCTGTGACCTGGCCGAGACATACGACGCGCTGGTGATGGTGGACGACTCGCACGCGGTCGGGTTCATGGGCCGGACCGGGCGGGGCACCCCCGAGCACCAGCAGGTCATGGGCCGGATCGACCTCCTCACCGGGACCCTGGGCAAGGCCTTGGGCGGCGCCAGCGGCGGCTACACCAGCGGCCGCAAGGAACTCATCGAGCTGCTGCGCCAGCGTTCTCGCCCCTATCTCTTTTCGAACACGCTCGCCCCGCCCATTATCGGCGCCGCCTTGAAAGTGCTTGAACTGCTCACGGCCTCGACCGCACTGCGCGACAAGCTGGAGGACAACACCGGCTTCTTCCGCGCGGAACTGGCGCGAGGCGGGTTCAATATCCTGCCCGGAACGCATCCGATTGTGCCGATCATGCTGGGCGATGCGGCGCTGGCGACGCGTTTTGCCGACGCCATGCTGGGGCGCGGGGTCTATGTCATCGGCTTTTCCTACCCGGTGGTGCCCCAGGGCAAGGCGCGCATTCGCGCGCAGATCTCCGCCGCCCATTCGCGCCAAGACCTGGAATCCGCCCTCCGGGCGTTTGTGGACGTGAAAGGCGAGTTGGGGTTAGGTAGCCTTTGAATTGAACGCCTGGTGGGACAGGTTTGACGCGGATGCTCATGCGGGGTCCCCGTGAGGCTTTGTCCCAGAGGGACAACAACTGACCTCAAATCGAGGTAGATCACTTGCGTTCGCTGGTGAAGGTCCGGTCGGCGCGGCTTGCCGCCAGCGCCGCATCACTGCGCGGCAGCTTTCCACCGGAAACCTTTTTCTGCCAGCGCGCATGCTCGTCCACGTTCCAGCGCGGGCGCTTGCCGGCCTCGGACGCGATGTGCACCAGCTTGGCCACCGGTTTGGAGTCGCGGGTGATGAGGATTTCGTGCTCCACCTCCAAAGCCGCTTCCGCCTCGAGCCAGCACTGTCGCAAATATCGAATCGTGATCGTTTTCACGGCCATAGAGTAACGTGTTTCACACCTTGCACAATCGCGACTCGGCGCTCCGCATTTCACTTTTTTGGGTAGCCGCTCCTAAACTTCTTGATCCTGCTCCTAATCCTAATCCTAATCTCCTTATCTCCTTCGTGCGTTCGGATTAAGATTAGGAGCAGGATTAAGATTAACAGCAGGAGCAAGATTAGGCGCGGGAAACTGCCACCCAAAAAGTGAAACGCGCCCAAGTGGCGCCCCCCGAGGTTAGTGTTGTCCGGGCGCGCACCCTGGGTTACTATCATGCCCTTAGAAGCGAAGAGCTATGAAGATGGAACCTTGCATTTCTTCACCCGCCGCGTTGCTGCTCCTGGCGGCAGGTCTTTGCATTGGGTCGGAGGCGGCCGATTCCCAAACTGAGCCCCCGGAGCCCTGGCTCAAACCGAGGCTCGAGCAATTCCAGGACCTCAAGTTCGGTTTCATGATGCACTGGGGGGCCTACAGCCAGTGGGGCTGCATCGAATCGTGGCCCCTGGTCGAAGAAGACAAATGGGCGCGCCCCGATGACTTGCCGGCCTGGACCCAACACGGCAAAGATTTCAAACGCTTCCAGACCGATTACCGGGCGCTGCCCAAGACCTTCAATCCCCTCAAGTTTGACCCGCGCTCGTGGGCAAAACTGGCCAAAACCGTCGGCATGAAATACGTCGTGTTCACCACCAAACACCACGACGGCTTCTGCATGTTCGACACCCGCCTCACCGATTACCGGGTCACCGCCCCGGACGTGCCCTTTCACAACAACGCCCGCTCGAATGTGGTGCTCGAGGTCTTCAATGCCTTCCGCCGCCAGCACTTTGTCATCGGCGCCTATTTCTCGAAGGCGGATTGGCATTGCCCGGATTACTGGGACCCCGCCGTGCCGGCCCACACGCGCAACCCAAACTATGACACCCGCGCCCAGCCGGAGAAATGGCAGCGGTTCGTCACTTTTACCCATGGCCAAATCGAGGAACTGATGAGCGGCTACGGGCCGATCGATATATTGTGGCTGGACGCCGGCCAGGTGCGCCCGCCCGACCAGGACATCCGGATGGATAGCCTGGCCGCAATGGCCCGGCGGCATCAGCCGCGCTTGATTATCGTCGACCGCACCGTGGGCGGCCGCTATGAGAATTACCGGACGCCGGAGCAGGAGGTGCCCGAGAAACCGCTGCCCTACGTCTGGGAAAGCTGCCTGACGATGGGCGACTCGTGGTCATTCAAGCCCAACGACAAATACAAGTCCACCCACCGTCTCATCCACCTGCTGGTGGACATCGTGGGCAAGGGCGGCAATCTGCTGCTCAATGTCGGCCCCCAACCGGACGGCCAGTTGCCGGCGGAGGCCGTGGCCCGGATGAAGGAGATCGGCGCCTGGATGAAGGTGAACGGCGAGGCGATCTATGGGACGCGCCCAATCAAGCCCTACAAGGAAGGCGACGTTGTGTTCACGCAGAAAGGCAGGACGGCCTACGCCATTTGCCTGGCCAAAGACGAAAATGACGGCCTGCCCCCGCAGATCAGCTTCTCCTCGTTGAAGCCGGCCGCCGGCTCGAAAGTGCGCCTCCTGGGCGTGAAGCAATCGCCCGCCTGGCAGACGGAGGCGGGCGGAAAAACCACGATTGAAGTCCCTGCCTCGGCCCAAACGAGCCCGCCCTGCCGCCATGCATTTGTGGTCAAATTCCAACTTTAGACTCCTAACAACGCATGTCCTCCCTAGCCGGCAAACAGGGAATCGTGTTTGGCGTGGCCAACAGACGCTCGATCGCCTGGGCCATCGCCCGGGCCTGGCACCAGGCAGGAGCCCGGCTGGCGTTCAGTTACCAGGGGGAACGGCTCAAAGAGAACGTCCAGGAGCTGGCCGGGACCTTTGGCGAGGACACGCTCATCCTGCCGTGCGATGTAACCAAGGACGAGGAAATCGCCGGGATTTTCAAGGCTGTTGGCGAAAAGTTCGGCCGGCTGGACCTGCTCCTTCATTCGGTGGCCTTCGCGCCGAAGGAAGCCCTGGAAGGGGAGTTCCTGAACACCAGCCGGGAGGCCTTCCGCATCACCCACGATGTCAGCGCCTACTCGCTGGTGGCTCTGGCGCGCGCCGCCGCCCCGCTCATGTCCGCCGGAGGCAGCATTCTGGCCTTGAGCTATTATGGGGCTCAGAAGGTCGTGCCGCACTACAATGTGATGGGCGTGGCCAAAGCCGCCCTCGAGGCCAGCACGCGCTATCTGGCTTACGACCTCGGCCCCAGGAAGATCCGCGTCAACTGCATCAGCGCCGGCCCGGTCAATACCCTCGCGGCGCGCGGCATCTCAGGCTTCACCGAGATGCTCAGGCAATACGAAGCCCGTGCCCCGCTCAAGCGCAACGTCCTGCCCGAGGAACTGGGCGCCACCGGCCTCTTCCTGGCCGGCGAGGGCGCCGCCGCCATCACGGGCCAGGTCATCTACGTCGATTGCGGCTACGAGATCATGGGGATGTGAGGCGGCCGGGCGCATCCCACCTTTGTCGGCCTCCCCCCCAAATCATTAACACCCTGCTTCAGCGGGGTGTTACGTGCCGAACGAGCGAATGTCAACCGTTTTAACGGTTTTCGCGCTGCGGTATCTGCCGCCCTGGACAAGGCCGGGATGCGCCCGAGGCGGCGCACTCGCCGCTTGCCCGCACGCCGCCGGGGTGTAAAGTTCTTCCACAGATGGGAAAAGCATCGCGTTTAAAACGAGAGCGGAAAAGGGCCCGGACGGCCGACGAGACCTTGGCCGACCGAGTCCGGCACTCGGCGCTTGGCAGAGAAACCATGCTGGTGAAAGACCCGCCCGGTTTCGAGAAGGTGTCTGACATGCTGGCAAAACTCGCAAGGCCGCTGATCGAGCAGTCCAAAACCAAAGAGGAGTACAAGGAGGTCCTGCACCTCGCCGCCATCGCCTGGAACGCGGCGCTTCTGCCCGAAGAAGAGCGCGCCGGGATGCTGCACGAGAAGAAAACTGCGGCTGGCTTAGGCCCGACGGGAATCAGGTTAATGGAAAAACTCATCGAGCGGAAGCTGGCCCTGTTTCCGAATGAAAGGCGTCCTGTCCTGGATATTGAAGTGGCCGACCTGGGTGGCCGGTTCCATTTGAGCGTCATCTCCGAAATACCCGCGAGCGATCCCAGAGCCCGAAAGGTCCTCGAGGCCAAGGGTTTGTTGCCCAAGGCCGGTTGAAGCGGCAGAACTTCGGGTCTGCCCAGCAGCCCTCGGGTCTGCCCAAGGCGGCTGACAACATCTGCCGTAACGCCTTGAGGAGGGGAGGTTTAAGAGATTCTGCTGGCTTTCGCGCTCACGGTCTGCTCCACTGCGGGCATGTCTGTTCACCTCTCCGACGGTTCTATTGCCGGAACGCCTCCGGAGCCTGCGCTCCTGAAGGCGGTCACGGTCCGTCTCCTCGAGGACGCCTGCGAGCGGGAGCGATTCGATGAGGAGTTGGCTGCCAAGCATTATCTGAAAAACGCGAATGCCGTTGGGCGAGTGCTGCGTTATGTTGCCGAATA
>Ga0187877_1004667_pt1 | contig 10407 bp, 11 predicted proteins | sample June2016WEW_17_1_3_FD_132430 | JGI IMG/M metagenome (GOLD analysis project Ga0187877, IMG submission 132430) | Peatland microbial communities from SPRUCE experiment site at the Marcell Experimental Forest, Minnesota, USA - June2016WEW_17_100 | ecosystem: Environmental > Terrestrial > Soil >... | reverse complement strand
CGCTGCCGCAGAGGCTAGCGCGCTCGGCTTCCCGACGCTTTATCTCTACACGTTCAGCACTGAGCAGTATTACGCGCGTTTGGGCTGGGAGCCCATCGAGCGCGACAGTTATCTCGGAGCCGCTGTCACCGTCATGTCGCGCAATCTTAAATGACAACACCCGCAACGCCTAACCAGCCGCGCCAGCCGATGCCGGGAGGACCGCCCAAGTGCTTTCTGCACGTCCGTGACCCGGCACGGCTGCGCTCGTCGTTAGGCAAAAAATGAAGCCCGCCGCGAAGTGCTTAATCCTCTTCCTGTCCGGCTTCGTGGTTTGTCCGGCGCTCATGGTCCTCCACGAACTCCGTCATTATGCGGCAGGATCCTGTCTGGGTTTCAAAGCAACATTGCACTATGGAGCAACGACGTGGTCTGCGGCAGAAGAGAAGTCCATGCCGCAAGCCGCCGCTCTCGCGGTGAGCGCCGGGCCGTTGGGGGACGCCGTACTCGCCGGGGCGGGGTTGCTGTGGCTCTATAGGCTGCGCCTGCATCGCCGCGAGGCAGCTCCGACACTCGTCGATTGGCTCGCCACCATCCTGGCGGTGCAGGCCGGACGATGGTTGCGTGGCTTTACCGGCCCACCGTCGAACCCGCAGCCCCCGGATGAAGCGTTTATTTCGCAGGCGCTGGGCATGCCCGCGTGGCTTCTCCCCTATCTATTCGCACTGCTGTGCTTGATTCCACTCGGCGCGATGGTTCGATTGCACCCGCCTGGGGCTCGGCTCCTCCCCTTCACTTGCCTGATCGTTGGAGCCTGCGCCGGCGGACTCGTTTGGCTCACGTTCCTGGGTCGCTTTCTGCTTCCTTGATCGTTGTCACCCACGTATGAGACAGCCTAAGATCACTCCACTCGACGCCGCGATGAGGTTCCTGTTACATATCGGACGGCACTGGCGCGGCGCGAGTGAGTTCCACCGTTACGCAGCATGGCTCACATTATGAAAACAATACCGTTTCGACTCATCCGCATTGCTATTGTCATGCTGGTCGCGCTGGCTTGGAGCCGGCTCGCTTTTTGCGGCGAGATTCATGACGCGGCTAAAGCTGGCGACTTGGGAAAGGTCAAGGCACTGCTCAAGGGCAACCCTGATTTAGCCTCCAGCAAAGACTGCACCGGTTGGACGCCCTTGCACTTGGCGGCGCTAAGGGGTTTCAACGACCTAACGGAGTTGCTGCTGGCTAACAACGCCGAGGTCAATGCCAAGGACAACACAGGGCATACGCCGTTGCACGATGTGCGGGCGGGGGACCGCACGGGTGTGAGGCAATTGCTGCGCCTGCACGGTGGCCGCGAATAAACCTTCGGGAACCGAGCAATGCTTGACCATCCGGCTCCAGGCAACGCCGCATGCCCGCTTGGGTTTCATATCAGACGTCACCGGTCCGCCGCCATTGGGGCGCATCTTTGCCCTGTATGTCACCGGATTTCGCATGAACGTAAACGAGATTAACGCTTATCTGCAGCAAGCACGGGAGATTATCGGAGAGAGGTCCCAGTCCGAGATTACCTACGACGACTGCGTCGTGGCGCACCTCAACCGGGGATTGGACATCAAACGAGCCATTCGAGCTGCCAACCAGGAGCACCCGGAAGAAGCCCTGAAGCCGGGGCCGGAGCACTGGGCAGATTTGGCTGCCCGTTACGATTACATCTTGCAGCACAAGGCAATCCTGAAGACCTTGGGGATGAGAGAATGAGCGACACGCAATGAAGAACACGCCGCGCGAAAAGGACAGTCGGGTGCCACCGCAACTCATTGGGATTCTGGCGGACGCCGTCGCCATAGGAGCGACTGCCTTTCGGCTTGAGCCCAATCCGCCGCATGTCATGGCCTCCTTCGGGGCAGGCTCGCGCGCTACGGAGATTGACTTTGAAGCTTGGTCTGGGCGAGAGATGATGCGCTTCCTTGCCGACCAGGTGACCGATGCAAAGAACAAGACTGGCCAGTTTGAGGTGGAGTGTGACGGGAAGCGTTACGCGTGCCGAGTCGTGCTGGACCAGACGCGCGGCGCAAAGCAAGCGAAGGTCACATGGACTTGAGTTTCCTGGCCACGGCCAACAAGACGCTCGCCCGGAGCTTATGATCGAGAATACGGGCCAACTTCAGCAAGCCCTCGAACAGATGGGCCGGATGCAGCGGATCCTGGAATCCTATCGCGCCGACATTCTGCCAAAGAATCCTCGCAACTTCGCGGTGTTCGCTGAGGGGCCGCTGGACGAAATCCGGAAGCTCCAAGCCGAGATTTCAGAATACCTCCTCCGCCTGGAGGAAGCACCTGCGGCCTGAGCCGAATCCTCCCCTGAGCAGGCCCCTCTTCGGCCTTCGGGCTTCGGCCTTCTTTCGGGTTTCGGGTCTCGGCCTTCGGATTTCCCCCCTGTTTCCACTTGCCCCGCTTTCTCGAAACCGCTATTCCCCTCCGCATGGAGCCCCGCGAAGCCCTGGTGGCGCTGAATCTGATCGAGCACGTCGGCCCCGTCCGCGTGCGCCAACTGCTCGAACATTTTGGCGATGCCCCCGCTATCCTGCGCGCCTCCAAATCGCAGTTGCTCCAGGTCCGCGGCATCGGCGAGGACACCGCCGAGGCCATCGCCAACTGGGAGAAGAGCGCCGACCTGAGCGCCGAATTGAAGCGCATCGCGGAGTTCGGTTGCCACATTGTGACGCAAGCCGACGCCGCGTATCCGGAGTCGCTGCGCCAGATCTACGACCCGCCCATTGTGCTCTACGTCAAAGGCGAGCTGAGCGCCAAGGACAAGAACTCAGTGGCCGTGGTCGGCTCGCGCATGACCACGCATTACGGCATCGAAACCGCCCGCAAATTGGCCTATCAGCTCGCCTACCTCGGCGTCACCGTCGTCAGCGGCGGCGCGCGCGGTATTGATACCTCCGCCCACCAAGGCGCGTTAAGCGGCAAGGGCCGCACCATCGCCATTCTCGGCACCGGCATCAACCTGGTTACCCCGCCTGAGAACGCGAAGCTGTTCGAGCAAATTGCCGCCAGCGGCGCCTTGGTCACCCAGTTCCCCTTCAACCGACCGGCTGACAAGCAATCCTTCCCGATCCGCAACCGCATCGTCGCCGGCATGACCCTCGGCACCGTGGTCGTCGAGGCCAACCTCACCAGCGGCGCCCTCATCACCGCCAACTTCGCCACCGAATATGGCCGCCAGGTCTTCGCCGTGCCTGGACGCATTGACTCCCCCCGGAGCAAAGGCTGCCACGACCTCATCAAGAAGGGCGCCAAGCTCTGCGAAGGCGTGGAAGACATCCTGAGCGAGTTTGAATACCTCTTCCCGCCCAGCAACCGCCCGCCGTCCGCCAGCGAGACCGGCGTCCTGCCGGCGCTTGAATTGGGTCCGAATGAGCAGACTGTCTATGCCGCACTGGACAACGAGGAGATCAGCATTGACGAGGTCATCCGCAAGAGCGGCTTGCCCAGTTCGGCCGTATCCGTGGCGCTGCTCAGCCTGGAAATGAAGCGGCTGATCCGCCAGTTGCCGGGGAAGATGTTTGTGCGAAACCAGTAAGGATCACCCGCATTTCATCGGCCTCCTGGTCCCAAAACAAAGAAGCGCCCTCCACAGTTCTGGAGAGCGCTCGCAAAAGGGATTGGAGACGGCTATTTGTTCGTCGCCGGCGCCGGAATGAGTGGGATGGCAAGCGGCAGATTCGTGTCCTCCACCGAGGGCGGCGTCACGGTCAGCGTGTTCGTGCCGTGCAATGCAGACGAGTTGGTGGCAGGCAACTGCGGTGAAGGAGTGGTTGGTGGCATCGCCGGAATACCCGCCGGTGGGCTGGCTTGCATCAGCCCCCGTTGGAACGCGCTGGCGGTCCGAGTGTGGTAATAGCTTTGCATCAACGAAAGCACCACTGACAGAACAAAGAAGAGCGTGGCGGCATACTTTGTGATCTTGGTCAGGACGTTGCCTGACCCGGCGCCGAACAGGGCATCCGTCGCGGCCCCGCCGAAGGCCAGGCCCATGCCGGCTTCTTTCTTGGGAAGCTGAATCAGCACCAGGAAAATCAGGACCACGCAGTCCAGCACCATTACTACCGTGAGAAGGCCAATTAAAAAACCCATAGTCTCTTTCTAGATCGAATTCTTTATAATGTCAGCAAAACTGCGCGCTTCCAACGAGGCTCCGCCCACCAGCGCGCCATCCACATCCGCCTGGCTCATTAGTTCGCGAGCGTTGGACGGCTTAACACTACCACCATATTGGATGCGGACGTGCCGGGCAACTGCTGGATCAAACATTTTGCCCAGCACTTGGCGGATAAACGCATGGGCCTCTTGCGCCTGGGCGGTCGTTGCGGTTTTGCCCGTGCCGATCGCCCAGACGGGCTCATAGGCCACGACCGTTTCGGCCATTTGATCCTTGCTCAGCCCGGCCAGGCTCCCGCGCACCTGGGTTTCCAGGACCTTCTGCATCTGGCCCGCTTCACGCTCGGCCAGCGTTTCGCCGACGCACACTATCGGTTTGAGCGAGGCGGCATGCACGGCCAGTGCTTTGCGGGCAATCAGGGCGTCCGATTCCTTCTGGTATTGCCGCCGCTCGGAGTGGCCAAGGATGACGTAACGCACTGAGAATTCCTTGAGCATGACAGACGCAATTTCACCGGTATAGGCGCCGACGTTGTGCTCGCTCATGTTCTGCGCGCCCAGCCGGATATTGGAATCGAGGATCGCCTTTGACACCTCGCCCAGCGCGGTAAACGGCGGGCAGACGACGATGTCCACCTCTTTAACGTTGGCCAGCTCGATCTTCAGGCTCCGCACCAGGTCGAGGGCCTCCGCCACCGTCTTGTTCATCTTCCAGTTGCCGGCAATAATCAGCTTCCGCTCTTTATTCATAGGGATCAGTAATCGGTTAATGGTAATCGGTGGCGAGAGTCGGTCATTTATCACTTAGCGCCGCCACTCCCGGCAGGACCTGGCCTTCGAGGAATTCCAGGCTGGCACCGCCGCCGGTGCTCATGAAGGTGACTTTGTCGCCCAGTTTGGCCTTATTCAGCGCCTTCACGCTGTCGCCGCCGCCAATGATGCTCTTAGCTCCGCTCTTCTGCGTTACCTCCGCCACCGCGCGGGCGACGGCGAAAGTGCCTTCCGCAAATCTCTTATCCTCAAAGAGGCCCATCGGCCCGTTCCAGAGGATGGTCTTAGCCTTGGCTACCTCGTCGCAATACGACTTCACGGTCGCCGGCCCGATATCGAGGCCAGCGGCGTCATCCGGGCAGTCCATGTTCGTGTTGACGCGCAGGTTCTGGTAATCAATGACCGGCTTGCCCTTCTTATCCAGCTTGTCGGTCTTCACTGGCACCGCAACCACATCGTCCACCGGCAGCAGGAATTTCACGCCGCGCTGCTTCGCCTTGGCCAGGGCGGCCTTCGCGATGTCAGTCTTATCCGGTTCAACGAGCGACTTGCCTGTCTTGTGGCCCTGTGCCAGGCGGAACGTGTAAGCCATCGCGCCGCCGATGAGCAGCGCATCCGCCTTCTCCAGCAACCGGTCAATGACCTGAATCTTATCCGAAACCTTCGCCCCACCGAGAATGACCACGAATGGACGGGCCGGCTTCTCCAGCTCGTCGCCCAGGAACTTGAGCTCACGCTCCATCAGCAGTCCGGCGGCGCACTGACCGCCGCGTTTGGTCACCACGCGGGCCACGCCTTCCGTCGAGGCATGGGCGCGATGGGCCGCGCCGAACGCGTCGTTGACATAGACGTCAGCAACCCTGGCCAACTTCTCGGCAAACGCCGGGTCATTGGCCTCTTCCTCCTTGTAATAACGGACGTTCTCCAACAGCAGCACGTCGCCCGGCTTCATCACGCCGACCGTCTGCTCGACCTTCGGGCCAATGCAGTCGTCCGCGAAGGCGACGGGGCAGCCGAGCAAATCCGCCAGTTTGACCGCCACCGGACGCAGCGACATGGATGGCTCGCGCTTGCCTTTGGGCCGGCCCAGGTGGGCGGCCAGGATCAGCTTGGCGCCCTGCTCGATCAGCAGCCGCAGCGTCGGCAGCGTCTCCACGATGCGGGTCGCGTCGGTGATGACCATCTTGCCGTCTTTCTCTTCCATCGGCACGTTGTAATCCACGCGCATAAAGACGCGTTTGCCGCGGACGTTCAAATCTCTGACAGTCAGCTTTGCCATAAAATCACGCTCTCTGAATTAGGGGCGCAGAGCATATCCAAGCGGTGGCATGAGTCAAAGCCAATTCGCATGGGCCACAAAGAAGTTTCTGCGGCCATGCGACTCCTGCGGAGTTGGTTCCACCTGCTGCTACCAGGTGAAAAACAGCGAAGAATGGGATAGAAAGGCATAAATGCCCACGGCGCAGTGAGTTATCTGCTGAATGCCGACATGTTCGCCGTTTTCTATGGAATTGGCTATGAGGCGGCCGAGCCCTGCCCGTTCCAAGCCCGAGCCGCCGGGCTCATGCCTCCATAGCCTCGCCGGACACTCGCCGGACACTCGCCGTAGCACCTCTTATCCGCGATAAGAGGTGCTACGGCGAGTGTCCGGCGAGGCTCCCAGGCCTCTCTCCGACGACCCTACTCGGTTTGGTTTATGGAACAGGGGCTCCCAAGGCAAGAAGAGCGTGCGGCCTTTGTGGCTGGGCTGCGTATTGACCTCAGGTATGGGACAAAATGGCACAGTTTTGAGTATTGAGAGAACTTACCACCTGATCCAAGTGTCGCCTGCGGGCCTGTTCCCCTTCTCGTGCGCGGTTATTGCGGGTTAGGTATGGACAAGCGATTGAGAAGCTCAATTACGACAGCTTGGCGCTCGGGGGCGAGGCGGTTGAGGTGCTCCCGATCGGCGTGAGCGCGGAAGGCGTCCATTAAAGTTTCGAAAGGGGTGGTGTCCGGCAAGGTTTGGAGGAAGGCCAGGGCATCGGCAGGTTTGGTGAGCCGCGCATATTGGAGGAAACCGGCCACGGTGAAATCGAAGGTCTTGGTGCTCCTGGGATTTGCCACACACCAGGCTGCCAAACCGGGCAGCACGATTTGCCAATCGGTGGGTGTATTGCCACATAGCCGATTAAACTGAATCTGAGACCACTCCTCGTCCGGGGCCAATTGAATGGCGTTCACAATGCAGGAGCGAGCCTCAGAAATTCTGGCTGGATCCCGGGCAAGCACTCCTGCCAGCCAGTACCAAGAACGGCGGTCTACCGGGTCAAGCTGGATGGCGCGCCGAAGGGCTTGTTCCGCTTCCAAGTTCCGGTTCGTGTGGTTGGTGAGCAAGTCACCCAAACAGAGCCATGCGTACCCATCATCTGGGGTCACCTCGATGCGTTTCCTGAATGCCGCTTCGGCCTCTGTATATCGACCTAGCTCCTCAAGAACGAGGGCAAGCATGGCGTAGTAAAAGGGCTCCTTGGGATCGATTCCGATTGCCTTTCGGAGTGGTTCCTCAGCCTCGACTGCCCGTGACGAACGGAAAGCCAACAGGTAAGCAAGAAACGACCATGCCAAAGCGAAGTTAGAATCCAGTTCGGTCGCTTTCCGGCAGGCAGCTTGAGCAAGCGGCCAGGCCCCCTTCCGCTCGAGTGCCCGCGCAAGGCCAAACCACCAGCGTGCGTCGGCAGGCTTATAGCCCAGCTCTTTCCGTAGGTCCCGTGGCATTTGGCTAAAGAAAGCGACGATCTCGACCTCGGGCATGTGCTCTTTCGCCTCCTTCAAATCCAGCCAATTGGAAAGCGAGGCCAGGGTCTCGGTGTCCCAGCTTTCCCGGAATGCGGCGTGGAGGAGCTGGCGGCGCGACTCGGCGGACTCCGCACGGGCCAAAGCACTGTGGAGCAGGTCTTTGGCGTCACGGAGGCCCTCCGCTCCACACTCGGCTGATTGGCGCGCCAGCCTGGCCAGAGTTTCGGCCTGGGTGTCCGGAAAGACCAGCCGCACTAGGGCGACGAACCAATCGAACCGGTTTTGGGCGGCGCGGCCGTGGCGCATGAGGTAGTGGATGTTGGAGAAGCGGTCGGCGAGGAGGTAGGTCTTGCGTTTGGGGTGGCTGGCGGCTTCGGAGATGAGGCCGGCTTTACCCAGGGCGCGGAGCTGGGCACTAACCTGATTGCTGGGCAGACGGGTGATGCGGGAGACAGACCCGACTTCGACGGGGTCCCAGGCCAGGGCGACGGCATCGAAGATGCGCTGTTGCTGGACGGGCAGGGCGTCCACGACGGCTTTGAAATAGGGGGTGAACTCGTCGAGAAGGCGTTCGAGGTCGGTGCGGATGTCGCCGCGCAGGCCTTCGGTAAGGAGGCGGTAGAAGGTCTTGATCAGGCGGGGGTTGCCGCCGGTGAGAATGTAAAGGCCCTGGATGGTGCCGGCGCGTTCCTCCAAGGTGTTGGGAATGGATTTGTCGCCGCGGGCTTCGGCGAGAGCGAGCAGGGAAGTCTTCATCTCCTCCAGCGTGAGTGGGCGCAGATCGAAGACGCGGAAGAAATCGTAGAACGGCTGGTCGAGGTCGGTGATTTGATCGAAGTAGCGCGTGGCGGTGCCGAGCACCATGACGCGAGAATCGTCCATGAGGAAGGCGCGCAGGCGGTGGAGCGGTTCCGGGTCGTGGATGGACGCAAGCAGATCGTTGAGATTATCAATGAGGAGTAGGGCGCGGCGGCCACTGCGGCCCACCTTTTCGAGGAAGGCATTGCGGGCGGCGTCTTCGATGTTGGCGTCGGCCTTGTCGAGCAGTTGTTGGGCGCGGTCGTCGGGATCATTAGCCGCGTGTTCCCATTGGCGGAGGGCTTCGAGCCAGAAATCGGCGAGGTCGCCGACGCGGCGGCTTTCCTCATCGAAAACGACGGGGAGCCATTGCCGGGACAGTTTGGGGTCGGCCTGGACGGTGTAGGCGACGGCCCAGAGGGTGGTGGTCTTGCCCATGCCGCGCGAGCCGACCAGTAGCGCGTGCTGGAGAGGCTTGGCGGGGGCATTGTGCCGGATGATATCGACCAACGAGTTGAGCAGGGGCCGGCGGGCGGTGAATTCGGCTAGCAGCAAATGCGGCGGGAGCAACGCCGGGTTGTGAAGCGCGAGCGGCTGGAACGATTGATGTGGAGGAGCCATAGACGGATTCAGGAGGTTTTGCGGCGCCAGTAATCGCGCAGGATGTGCGAGGCGAAGCCTGTGCGCTGCTCGCCGCCGACGGCCTGGAGGAGGTAACCGTCGTGCTTGAGGGTATCCAGCACGTAATCCAGTTCGTCGGTTAAGAGCGAGCGATGGGCGTCTTGGGGAATGAGACGGACGTGCAAGGCTTCGAAGTCGCTACGCGAGAAGGAGCGCGAGGTCCGGCAGACAGTGCGAAGGATTTCGCGGGCCAGACGGCATTCGCTTTCGTTAAAGATGTCTTTGAGACGGGCGAACATATTGTCGCAATACTCATTGCGGCTGCCGACGACCAGACGCTGGCAATAGAGCTGATCGAGTGCGCTCGGTGCGGGCGGTTTGGTGACTGCTTCGTCCTGGATTTCGGAGACGAAGAGTTGGAGCCGTCGGGTGGATTGGCGACGATTGACTTGAGGCATGAGGTCTTGCCAGTACGACGGGGACCCAGAAAGGCGACATGACCACCCTTTAATGCGCGGGTGAGGCTCTGGATCAGGTGTGGGCGGGGATAGAAATCCTCGCCGGTAACGGGTGGACCTATTCTAAGCTTCATAGTGCAATCGCAATATTGCACAATGCACATATTGCGCAATAATAAAATTGCATAACATGGATAGGACAACGCGGACGCGATGCCTAGAGTGGCTCCGGGGCAGAATTCCCTCGTTTTCGCGCCGTGACCTAGTTTGTAGGTTGACTCATTGGGCGGGTGAAGTGTTGGACTCTATTTTCGTTTACGGGCGACACCGGCTTGGAGGGCGGCACGCTGGACGGCGGCGGCGACGCGCTGGACGACTTGGCTGTTGAAGACCTTGAGTAACCTAGGCTCTCGCGCTCAGCTTGCCCGACCACCGCCTAGGCCTATTTTCTCTCGAAGTCAATAAAGCCCTGGGCCACATCCACGGAAACGAGGCGCACTTGGACTTTATCGCCGACATCAATACCCTGGGTGCCCCGAACCACCCGGCCTTCGGCAGGGAACTTCAACAGGCGGACGTAGGTGCCTTTGGGCGAAGCGCCGGTAATGATACCGTCGAAGAGTTCACCCACGCGCCGGCTCAGGAGACTGGCGGCGGCCACTTTTCGCATCAGGCGCTCGACCTTTCGGGCGGCATCCTCCCGTTCCGTGCAGTGAGCGGCAATGGCGCTCAATTCGTCTTCCGGGTAAGGGCCGGGGAGGCTGGCGGCGGTTGCCTTGAGCAACCGCTGGGTAACGAGATCGGCGTAACGACGATTCGGCGCGGTGGAGTGGGT